>FTCZ01005342.1_pt1 | contig 27050 bp, 24 predicted proteins | sample 1658871 | NCBI WGS metagenome assembly FTCZ01 (sample SAMEA3914864, study PRJEB12502) | metagenome | biome: forest; material: soil | place: USA | collected 2012-03-12 | depth 0.3 m | reverse complement strand
GGCCTATCCAAGGATGGCTCGGCCGACCTGAACCCTCCCCCGTCGCATTGATAAGCTCCACGCCGGAAATTCATTTGAAACCGGCGGCGCTGGAGGCATGCTGGCGACACGCTTCTCTCAACTGAAACATCGCCTCATGATCCAGCCGCCCCCCGCCCAGCCCGGCATGCCGGAAGATGAAATCGATACGCCGGCGCTGGTGATCGATCTCGATGCGTTCGAGCATAATCTCGACCATATGGCGGCGTTTCTCGCGCCGACCGGCACGAAGCTGCGCGCGCATGCCAAGACACATAAGTCGTCCGTCGTCGCGCATCTGCAGATGGCGCGCGGCGCTGTCGGTCAATGCGTGCAGAAGGTTGGCGAGGCCGAGGCGCTGGCCTGGGGCGGCGTGCCGGATATCCTAGTCAGCAACGAGATTGTCGGTGCGAAAAAGCTGGCTCGTTTCGCAGCGCTTTCCCGGATTTCGAAAATGGCGATCTGCGCGGATAACGAAGCGCAGGTTGCCGCAATCGAAGACGCGGCGGCGGATGCCGGGCTGCGACTGACGGTGCTGGTCGAGATCGACGTGGGCCAAACCCGCGCAGGTATTGCGCCGGGCCCGGAAGCGGTGGCGCTGGCGCAGAAGATCGCCGGCTCGAAGCACCTGATCTTTGGCGGCTTGCAAGCCTATCACGGCCGCGCGCAGCATCTGCGCAGCCATGGCGAGCGCGTTGCGGCGATCGGGGGGGCGGCCGACAATGCACGGCGCACGGTCGAGCAACTTCGCCAGCAGGGTCTCGATTGCCCGATCGTCGGTGGAGCCGGCACCGGCACTTTCGCGATCGAAGCTGCTTCCGGCGTCTATACGGAAATCCAGGCCGGCAGCTATTGCTTCATGGATGCCGATTACGGCCGAAACCTCGATGAAAGTGGCGCACCAGTTTCAACCTTCCGGCAATCGCTTTTCGTGCTCGCGACCGTGATGAGCACGCCAGCCGCTGGCCGGGCGGTGCTGGACGCCGGCCACAAGGCCTTCTCAGTCGATAGCGGCCTGCCGCTGGTCTGGCAACGGCCCGATATCCGCGTCGTCGGCGCTTCCGACGAGCACGGCACGCTGAATTTCGGGCCTGAGACCACATCGCCAAAGCTTGGCGAAAAGCTGAGGCTGGTGCCTGGCCATTGCGATCCGACCGTCGATCGTTACGATTGGTACGTCGGCGTCAGAAAAGGCCGCGTCGAATGCCTCTGGCCGATCGCGGCCCGTGGCGCGATGCAGTGATGAGCTAGACCGTAACGAAGCCAGAGAGGAACGCCATGGCCGCCCGCAAAGTCGTGATCACCTGCGCCGTCACGGGATCGATCCACACGCCGTCGATGTCACCGCATCTGCCGGTCACGCCACAGGAAATCGCCGATGCCGCGATCGGCGCGGCGGAAGCCGGCGCGGCGATCGTCCACCTCCACGCCCGCGATCCGAAGACCGGCCTGCCTGACCAGAGCACGGAAGGCTTCATGCCCTTCCTCCAGGTGATCAAGCAGCGCTCGAACTGCGTGGTGAACATCACCACCGGCGGAGCGGCGACAATGACCATCGAGGAGCGGCTGAAGCCCGTCGCGGTGTTCAAGCCGGAAGTCGCCTCGCTCAACATGGGCTCGATGAATTTCGGCCTCTATCCGATGCTGGAGCGCTTCAAGACCTTCAAGCATGACTGGGAGCGGCCCTATCTTGAAGGCTCGCGCGACCGCATCTTCAAGAATACCTTCGCGGATATCGAGAATATCCTGACGACCTGCGCCGATAATGGCACCCGGTTCGAGATCGAATGTTACGATATCGGCCATCTCTACACGCTGGCGCATTTCGTTGATCGCGGCTTGGTCAAGCCGCCCTTCTTCGTGCAGAGCGTCTTCGGCATTCTCGGCGGCATCGGCCCGCATCCGGAAGACGTGATGCATATGAAGCGCACGGCCGACCGGCTGTTCGGCAATGGCTACCATTGGTCCGTGCTCGGCGCAGGCCGGCACCAGCTGGCGATCGCGGCGCAGGCAGCGGCGCTTGGCGGCAATGTGCGCGTCGGGCTTGAGGACTCGCTCTGGCTTGGACCGGGCAAGCTTGCCGAAAGCAACGCTGCGCAGGTGACGCAGGTGCGCAAAATTCTCGAGGGACTTGGACTTGAGATCGCGACGCCCGACGACGCGCGTGAAATGCTTCAGCTCAAGGGACCGGACCGGGTCGCGTTCTGAACGAGCGCGCCACGGCTACTCGTCCTTTAACTCCGGTTCACGCTTCAGGCGTTCGAAACGGCATTCGTCCTCGCCCTCGTCCTTATGGGCGGTGCAATACCAATGATGCTCGACGCCATCGGAAAAGCCGAACCAACCGGCTTTTCGGCACCCAGGATGCTCGCAAACCCGCGCTTGCGAGGATAAAGCAGGCTGGTTTGAAGAGCTGACGGTTTGTAAGAACTGCGCCATCGTCGTTCTCCTGCCCGAAACTATGCCGCAGCGCAACATAACTCGTCAAGACGCCTAAAGTCGGATGGGGATGAGGCCAAATTCGTGCTGGCCATTTCGTGGCAGGAGCAATATTCCCTGCGCTAGAGACCATTCACGATCGCAGGCGGAGACCGCGAATGAGTTTGGAGTTGGGGCGTTACGATGGCGGCAGCGCCATCGGAAAGTTATTTTCAGAGTATTGGCGTCAGATCGGGCTGATGCTGCTGGTTTTCAGCGCTTCTTTTGGCATCACGATGATCGCGACCAGCGAGCCGACCATCAAGATCGTGATCCGGCACGGCATCAAGGACGGCGTGCAGTTCACCGAACGCTGGTGCCGGCGATACTCCATCTGGGGCGCAACCGAGACCCCGGAAATCACCCGCGCGGACGGCTCGAAATCCTGCTGAGCGCCCTTGCAGCGGCGCTCAAAAAGCCTGGATTGCAAAGAACTTACGCACTTTGACGGTGCTTTCCCAGGTGCAGGGAGCGTCCTTCGGCACGAAGACGGTATCACCGCTATTCACCGTTGCGGAATAGGAAGCGCCATCGGTCAGGGTCACGCTGCCTTCGGTGATGTGCATGAGTTCGTTAAGGCGATGCGGCAGCATGCGCCGCACATAGGGCGTCGAATCCCATACGCCTGCACGGAAGCCGACGGTCTGATCCTGAAAGGGCGTGACATTCCGGCAGGATGGCACCGGACCGACAAGGAATTCAGCCGGTGGCGGATTGGAGGTTGAAAGCGCTGCCTTGTCATCGATCTCAACCAGGCCGCTGGGCGCATTCGAAGCTGCTGCGCAGAAGGCGAAGACAGCGCCTTGCCGCGCCGCAATATGGACGGCGCTGTTTGCCCCGATCACCGCGCCCTGCCCTACGCCAAGGTGCAGCGTCTTGCCCGCGCCCTCGATCTCCAGCATGCCGGAATGAACGACAAGCATCTCGACATGTGGAAAGCGTGCTGTCTCGACAGTGCCGCTGAAGGCAACGACGCCGGCCGAGATGTCGCACGGGCCCTGGAAGGCGATGCGCCGATGCTCGCCGAACGGATCATCGCTGCCGAGCGCCTGGGCACGGAACTCCGTCTCGGCGGCGGCATCGTTGGCGCGGGCAAGCATGACGATTTTTGCGGTCATCGGAGCAGACTTAGCAGGAGGGTTTCGACGAAACTGAAGCAAGTTTCGCACCCTGAATAGGACTATCTTGCCAGCCTGCGCGCTAAATCAGTCGGCGTGATGTCGCGGCAACTTCGGACAGATTGTTCCGGCGAGTTGATCGAGCTTCGTCGTGCCCAGGAAACCCATGGTCGTCTCAAGTTCCTTGGCGAGAAGATCGATGACATGGCCTGCGCCGGCAGCGCCTGCGATCGCCACGCCATAAAGCGTCGCACGCCCAATCAGCACCCCGCTCGCGCCAAGTCCAATATAGCGCGCGATATCGGCGCCGCGCCGCACGCCGCTATCGGCGAGGATGGTCAACTTGTCCCCCACGGCATCGACGATCGCTGGCAATACATCGGGCGGCGACGGCGCGGCATCGAGATTTCGCGCGCCGTGGTTGGAAACAACGATACCATCCACCCCGTACTCGACGGCCTTTTCAGCGTCATCGACGCGCAGGATGCCTTTCAGCACGAGGCGGCCTTTCCAGTGCTGGCGCAACAGCCGCACATCCTCCCAGGAAACATCCTTGGCGAGATCGAGTTCGTCCGAGAGCGCCTGCCGGCCGATCTGGGTGCGGAATTCATCAGGATAATGCGCATAGGTCGGCACACCCGATTGCAACAAAGTCCGCAAGAAGACTCTGAAGGCCCAGCGCGGGTGGCAAGCCACATCCATACTTGCACGCAGAGAAGCCTTGATCGGGATGCTGAAGCCGTTGCGTTGATTGTATTCACGCTTCGGACCAACGGCGGTATCGACGGTCAGCAGAAGTGTCCGACTACCGGCTGCCCAAGCGCGATCGAGCAGCGTCATGGTGCGAGCGCGGTTTTTGAAGACGTAGAGCTGAAACCAGAGTTCCGCGCCCGTCTCGGCGATCCGCTCGATCGAAGTAATCGATTGCGTCGAGACGCAGAACGGGATGCCGGCATTAGCGGCCGCCTGCGCAATCGCGATCTCGCCATCATGCCAGACGAGGCCGGCAACAGCTGTCGGCGCGATAATCATCGGCAGCGGGCGCGTCTTTTCGAAGACCGTCGCGGAGAGATCGCGCTTCGAAACATCGATCAGGACCGACGGGGCCAGACGGATGGCGTCCAGGCTGCGACGGTTGTTGCCGACCGAAACCTCGTCCTCACTGCCGCGATCGACATATTCGAACAGCCAGCGCGGCAGACGACGCCTGGCAGCGCGGCGTGCATCTTCCACGTTCAGGATATGTGAGAGCCTGGAGCTCGTCGTCATCTCGGCAGCCGCATGCCGGCTCCGGTTTCGTCCGCCTTCTCTACGACGAGATGCGCCAGCGCGAGATCGGCAAGAGCGAAGCCGCGGAAGCAGAACAGCGAGCGCTTATCGGCGGCGATCGGGGCCTCCAATCCAGCCAGCCCTATCAGGTCGTGCTGAAAACGGGCCGTCGTCACCGGCTCGCCATCGACATCATAAGGCGATTTGGATTGGGCCAAGCTGTCGGTCGCCAAGACGTCGAAAGCGGGGAAGGTTTCAGGCAACCAGCTCCGGCCGATATCGACGGCGGAGGCGAAGGAACTCGGCTTCATCAGACGCGCATCAAGGAACGAGCGAAGCCCCGGCGCCCCTGGCACCATGGAGATCACGATATCGGCCCGGGAGAGCAATGCATCGGCATCGTCGAGCACTTCTGCTTCGAGACCTTGCGCCTCGGCCGCCTTCGCCAAGCTCTCGGCGGAGGACCGGCTGCGGCTGAAAGCGAGGGCTGTCTTCAACTCCGGATAAAGATCGTGGAAAGCGGCCAGGTGCGAATAGGCTTGCAGGCCGCAGCCGATGAAACCGATAGTTTCAGGATCGCGCGGAGCCATGCGAGAGGCAGCAGCGGCGGAAAGAGCCGCGGTGCGGATCAGAGTGATCTCGTCGCCATCCAACACGGCGAGAGGCGCGCCAGTTGCATAGTCGCTGACGCAAATGAGCGCATTGATGCCTGGCGCTGGACTGTTCGGCGCAACGGGAGCCATCGAAACCCATTTCAAGGTCGCGACGTCCTGCGCCTTCGAGGCCGCCACCATGCCCTGGAATCCGTGGCCCGGCCCAAGGAGAAGCGCGCTTTTCGGCAGACTCTGGTTCAGTCCCACAGCATGATCGCGAAAGGCCTGCAGCACCGCCTCACGCGCCGCGCCCGGCGTGATCGCGAGTTTGCGGACATCATCCCGCGAGAGATAGAGCAAATCGCTGCTCATCCGAAACGCTCCGGTCAGCCGCGATTGTGGAAATGGCTGAGGAAGGCGCGTGTCGCCTCCTCCTTCGGCGCGTCGATTACCTCGCGCGCCGGGCCTTCCTCGACAATCACGCCATCGCGCATGAAGAGCAGCCGGTCGGCGACCTCGCGCGCGAAGGAGATTTCGTGGGTGACGATGATCATCGTCATGCCTTCGCTGGCAAGATCGCGCATGACCTGCAGCACTTCGCTGACGAGTTCGGGATCGAGCGCGGACGTCGCTTCGTCGAACAGCATGACGGAGGGCTCCATCGCCAACGCCCGCGCGATTGCCACACGCTGCTTCTGGCCACCGGAGAGCTTGGCCGGAAAGGCGTCGACCTTGTCCGCCAGCCCGACCTTGGCCAGCAGTTTGCGCGCGATCTCGGCCGCTGCGGGCTTTGCCATCTTCTTGACCGTGACCGGCCCTTCCATGACGTTCTGCAGCACCGTCATATGCGGGAAAAGATTGAAGTGCTGAAACACCATGCCGGTATTCGAGCGGAAACGCGCCTGCTCCCGTGTGCTGGGCAGCCCGCCGCCGTCAGCAAAGGAAAAGGCGTCCTCGCCGATACGAATCTCGCCACCCTCCGGAATGACCAGCAGGTTCAGGCAGCGCAGAAGCGTCGATTTACCAGAGCCGGATGGGCCGATCAGCGCAATGACCTGACCGGGTTCGACCTTGAGATTGATGTCGCGCAGCACGACCAGCGAGCCGAACTGTTTGCGCAGACCTGAAACTTCGATCTTGTAACTCGACATCTTCGCCTCAATGGCTCTCGGCCAGCTTCTTCTCGCCGCGCTTCACCAGCACCGTAAGCGGCAGCAGCACGATGAAATACACACAGGCGATCACTGTATAGACCTCAAGCGCACGATAGGTGTCCATCGCCGCCACCTGCCCCTGATAGAGTAGATCGGGCACGGCGAGCACCGACACGAGCGAACTGTTCTTGAACTGGATGATCGACTGGTTGAGCAGCGGCGGCGTCATCCGCTTGATCGCCTGCGGCAGCACGATCCGGCGCATGACCTCGCCCGGCCGCATGCCGAGCGCAAGTCCCGCTTCCGATTGGCCGGGTTCGATCGAGACGATGCCGCCGCGGATAACCTCCGCATAGAATGAGCCGCCGTAGAGCGAGAGCGTGATGACCGAGGCGGTGAGCGCTGTCAGCTTGATGCCGGCAAGGATCGGCAGCGCGTAATAGAACCAGAGAAGCTGGACCAGCAGCGGCGTCAGCCGGAAGATTTCAATGTAGAACCACGAGACCCAGCGCAACGCGGGATACCGCGATAGCTGCGCCAGCGCCGCAATCAGGCCGATGACCAGGCCGAGCACGACGATGGCAATAGTCAAGCCAATCGTGACCGCCGTTCCCTGGACGAAAACCCAGCGGTAGCTCCAGACGATATCGAAATTCCAAGTGTAGGGCATGCCAATCCTGTTTTCTGCGAGCCCTTTGCTTCCCGCAATCGTCATTGCGAGGGGCACAGCGACGAAGCAATCCAGGAGTCGCTAGTGCCTCTGACTCCTGGATCGCTTCGGCTTCGCCTCGCAATGACGAGCGAGGTTGAATATCGCTCTCTTAGAGCGAGATTCCGGCCGGCAGGTCTTCCGGCTTGACGCCAACCTGATCGAGGCTCGCCACCACCGCCTCGCGCACGAGGCCAAGGCCGCGTGCGTAGCCGATCCAGGTGTTGACGAAGTCGCGCCAGGTCTTGTCCACTTCACGGCGGAAAGCAGCGTTGGAGGTCGAGCCGAAGAAGGGCTGCGGCACCACGACCTTGCCGAGGCTCGGATCAGCCTTTACCGCGCGTACACCGCCCATCCAGAAGATTGGCTGCACATCGACGCGGCCACTGCGCAGCGCCAACGAAGCTTCGGTGATGGTCTTGAAGCGGGTGATCTGCGCCTTGGAGCAAAGCCGGGTCGCGATCTGGTCATGCGCTGAACCGACATCGACCGCGATCTTGGTCTCCGGCGTGTTCATCTCTGCCCAGCTCTTCGGCTCGTAGCCTGGCTTGGCGATGACGACGAGGGCGCTGTCATAGACGGTATTCGAGAAATCGACCGCCATGGCGCGCTTCGGCGTCGGATTCAGCCCGAACATGATGTCGATCTTGTCGGCCTGGAGATCGAGCACCGCGTTGCCCCAGGTCGTCTCGACCAGTTCGAGCTCGACTTCCATATCGGCGGCAAGAGCGGAGCCAATCGTGTAGAAATGACCGCCCCATTTGCCCGTTGTCTGGTCCTTGATGAACCAGGGGGCGCTGGAGGTTACCGCGCCAAGCCGCATCTTCTTGTTGGCGATGACGCGATCGAAGGTGTTCTGGCCGGCGGCCTGAGCGGCAGCCGTGGTGGCCGATCCGGCCAGCGCCGCAGCGGCCGCGCCGACGCCAAGCATTCCAATCAGTTCTCTGCGTTCCATGATCCTGCTCTCCCGAACATTATCCAATCCTCATGATCGATGAGGTGCGAGCCCGCTTTCTCTGGCGGGCGATTTACCGCCGTCCCTGCGGCAGATGGTGGAGCGGCTTCACCGCGCGGCCTCAGCCGCAAGCAGGACGCCGGGATTCATCAGATTATGCGGATCGAGCATCGCCTTGGTCCGCTGCATCAGCTCGACACGCAGCGGATCGCCAAGGCGGGCCAGCTCTTCCGTCAGCTTGCGGCCAACGCCGTGCTCGGCACTGAAGGTACCGGAGAACTTCGCCGCCACGTCATGGATCTTGCGCTCGACCTCCAGCGCGAAAGCTTCCGGATCAGGGAGCGCGGCCCAATATTCAAACGTGAACATCAGGATGTAATGCACGTTGCCATCGCCCAGATGGCAAACGACTTCAGGGATAGCTTCCGGATAGAGCTCGGCCGAAACCTTGTCGGCTGCAGCGATGAAGGCGGGGGCATCGGACACGCGCACCGCGACATCGTGCGTGATGCTCATGCCCTGCTTCTTGTTGGCCTCGGACACCGAATGGCGCACGTGCCAGATATCGTCCGCCTGCTGCTTCGAGGCGGCGATGAACGCGTCTTCCACCGCCTCGCGCGTTAGAAAATCGCCGATGACCTCTTCGAGGATGGCGTTGAGATCGCTGGAGGTATCTTCGCTGCCGAGTTCGATCAGCACGGACCAGGCGGGAATGATCTCGAACGGAATGCGGATACGCTCGATATGGCGGCGGACAAATTCAAATTGCGAGGCCGAGACCAGCTCGTATGCCAGGATCGCCGAGCCGGCGCGGCTCTGCAGCGCGGTCAGCAATTCCACCGCCACCTGCGGCGAACGGACGGCGGCCCAGGCATGCGCGCCATTCGGGGTCAGCGGGTGCAGTTTCAGGACGGCTCCGGTGATGATGCCGAGCGTGCCTTCCGCGCCGATGAACAGGTGGCGCAGCATATAGCCGGTATTGTCTTTCTTCAGCGCGACGAGGTCGGACAGCACCCGTCCGTCGGCAAGCACGATCTCAAGGCCGGCGACGAGATCGCGCATCGGGCCATAGCGCACGACGGCGGTGCCGCCGGCATTGGTCGAGATCAGACCACCGATCTGCGCGCTGCCCTCACTGCCGAGATGCAGCGGAAACTGGCGATTGACCGCTTCGGCAGCCGTATGGAGATCGCCAAGCACAAGCCCCGCATCGACCGTCGCGGTATTCGCCGCGACGTCGATATTGCGAATGCGGTTCATGCGGCGCAACGACAGGACAATGCCGGGTTTCTCTGCGTCGCCACTGATCGGCACCGCGCCGAAACAAAGTCCGGTATTGCCGCCGACGGGAAAGATCGGCTGCTTTTCCGCCGCGCAAAGCTTGACGACGGCGGCGACTTCTTCCGTTGAGGCTGGCGAGACGATGGCGATCGCCGAGCCATGCCACCGATCGCGCCAATCCGTCAGCCAGGGCTGCATCTCCTTGGGATCGGAGACCAGTCCCTTTTCACCGACGATTTCGAGAAGCTTTGCTAGCATTGCCGAGGCGTGCCCGTATCAGGAAAGATCGAGCTGCTTGACGGTCTTGGCCAGCGCTTCGAGCTTCGCTTGCGTCTCAGGCAGCGGCGGCAGCAACGGCAGGCGAACAGGGCCGACCGGATGGCCGATCAGGCCCATGAATGTCTTCAACGGGCCAGGATTCGTCTCCAGATAGATCGTGTCGACGACCGGGTCGATACGCTTCTGATAAGCCAGCGCCTCCGTGAGCTTGCCGGCCTTGGCCAGGTTGAAAATCTCGATCCAGGTGCGCGGATAGGCGGTCGCGGAAGCCAGCACGCCCCCCTTCGCGCCAAGCGCGATGTGGGTAGCGAAGATCGGCTCCTCACCGCTGAGGATCGCGATCTTGTCGCCCGCAAGCTTCACCGTCTTGATGAATTCCGGCATGTCGTATGAGGAAAACTTCATACCGATGATCGAGCCATCTTCGGCCATGGCCTGAACACATTCAGCGCTGGCCTGAACGGTAGTGCGGCGCGGAATCTGGTAAAGCATGACAGGCAGATCAAGCGCGTCGCGGTATTCGCGGAAATAGGCGCGCATGCCATCCTGGGGGCCGGGCGCATAATACGGCGTGACCGTCATCACCGCGGTAGCGCCAGCCTTGGCAAAATCGCGGCCCGCTTCCACGGCATCCTGAAAACCGGTTGCCAGCACGCCCGGGATGACAGGCTTTCCACCCGCCGCCTCAACGGTGGCCTTGACGATGTCGCGGCGCTCATCGCGCGAAAATGCGGGATATTCGCCGGTGCCGCCGATTGGCACGATACCGGCCGCGCCAGCCGCCAACTGGAAGCGTACAAGCTCCTGCAGCCCGGCAAAATCGACGGACTTATCGTCCTTCAACGGGGTGACGATCGCGGTGTAGATGCCGCTGAGTTGATCCTTGGATAATTGCATCGTCCGGTCCCTTTCCTCGCCATGCGGAACGGCTGTGATGGCCGCTCGCACCGTTGCCTCGATGGGCTCAAGTCCGGACCCAACGCTCTTTCACCATCGGCGCGCTGTCAATACGAAAATCAAAAAATATATTATCGGAAAAAATTTCCTCGATAAGAGTTACGTTCTTTCCATAGCCAACGTTGGGGCGTATGAATTCCTGATATATCGGCCGCTCCGCGGGAGTCGGTTCAGAGGAGATCGGAATGTCCAAGCGCTCGGTGGCAGATCAGGCCGCCTTGATCCGAGACGTGATCCAGCAGATCGACCGCGATGTCCCGCCAAAACAGGGCGATGGCGCGAAGACCGCGATCAATATCGGCGCGCGGCTGCTCGAAGCACGCAAGAGCCGCAAGCTAACGCTGCAGGATGCCAGCCGGCTGACCGGCGTTTCGGCTTCGGCCTTCTCGAAGATCGAGCGTAACGAACTATCGCCGACCATTTCGACCATGGAGCGCATCGCCCATGGCATGGATATCGAGCTGGTGACCTTGCTGGCCGAGCAGGACAATGTCGTCGCCAACTTTCCGGGGCGTCGCAGCGTGACGCGGGCTGGCGAGGGCAACCGGCATCAGACGCTTACCTGCAACAACAAGCTGCTTTGCGCCGACATGAAGAACAAGCGCGCGACACCGATCCTGACGACGGTGACGGCGCGCTCGACTGAGGAATACCAGGCCTGGGCGAAGTCCGAATCCGAGATTTTCGTCATGGTCCTGGAGGGAACTATGATCGTCCACAGCCGGCTCTACGAGCCGCTTGAGCTGAACAAGGGCGACTCGATCTATTATGACGCGAACTCCGAGCATTGCTGGACTTCGACCGGTCCGACGGATGCCGTTGTGCTCTGGGTGTTGGTCGGCGCTTAGGCTCTCGCGCTGAGGGCTAACCCGCAGCGCCCAGCACCTTCGCAATTACTTCCCGAGGCGATAGCTCGGGTGCGGCCCGCACGGCTGCGAAGAGACGCCGTTTCAATGCTGGCCGCCAGCTTGGCTGCACATTGGCGAAGGCTTCGCCGAGCGCCGCATAGGCATCCTTATCCCAGCGCGCTTCATGCGCCTTGCGCTCCGGGCCGCCATCGAAGCCGGTGCGCGGCTTGAGCGATGCACGAAGTGCCGCTGTCGCTTCCTTATCGACCGCACCATCGCGCAGCACCACACCGTATTCCTTTTCGGCCGCCGCCTCACCGAGACGGCCGGCCTGCACGTCACGCAAAACGGCTTCCGGCTTGCGCGAAATCGGATCGCCGCGTCCGCCGCCACCGGGCGAGATGATGCGGACGATGTCCTGAGGCTCCAGTTGCAGGATATCGGTGTTGCGGAGGTCGCGCTCGCCTGCCCTGCCCGGGTTCAGCGTGAAGCTGCTGGCCGCTCCGGGCTTGCCGCCAAGGATACCCCAGGGCTGGAAGATCGAGCGGTCGCGGTTGCGCGCCGTAACGGTGGCGTTCGGCACATCGGTGGTGAACTCCATCACCGTCGCCAGCCCACCGCGATGCGCCCCTGCCCCGCCCGTATCCGGCATCAGACCGTAACGCAGGATGCGGACAGGCGCTTCGGATTCGGTGATCTCGATAGGACTGTTCTTGAGGTAAGCCGCATCCGCGCCGGAACCATCAGTACCGTCACGATGCGGCATGCCTCCGCCCCCGCCGACGATCGGCGCGATGGCGGCAATCACGCGACGGCCGCTGCGCGGATGCTCCGCGGCAAGATTGATGATGCAGGATGAACCCGCGGGAGCAGCCGCCAGCCGCTCGGGCGCGGCCTGCGCAAAAGCACCGAAGACCAGGCTGCGCAGACGAGCACAGGTGAGGCTGCGCATACCCACGGCCGCCGGAAAAGCCGGATTGACGACGCTGCCCTCCGGCAGGATGCAGGTGAAAGGTCGGGTCGTGCCGAAATTCAGCATGATGCCGGGGTGGAGAGCGGATAGGACGTAATAGACGCCGACCAGGATCAGAGAATGGCGCGGATGGCCGCCGGTCGGCACATTCAGCGACGACATCGTCTGCGGATCGGTGCCAGTGAAATCAAGGATCGCGGAATCGCCCTGGATGCGCAGCAGCAGATTGAGCCGCAGCGGATCGCCGCCGACGCTATCCTCATCGCAATAATCGGCGAAGGGATAATCGCCATCCGGCAAGCTGGCGAGAACGGCGCGCGCCTGAGCCTCGCCGTAGTCCAGCAAGTCCGCTAGCCCATCCACCAGCTTGCGCACGCCGAAGCGGCGCGCCAGATCGAGGATGCGGCGCTCTCCCGTGTTAACGGCCGCGACCAAGGCTTTGAGATCGCCCCAGTTTTGCTCCGGCACGCGAACGTTGGTCATCATCGTCCGCACCAACGTCTCGTCGAGCACGCCGGCCCGGTAGAGCTTGCTTGGCGGGACGCGAAGGCCCTCCTGATGGACCTCCGTCAGCGTGCGCGAGAGGCTCGCCGGCACCGCGCCGCCGACATCGACATTGTGAATATGGCCGCCGGCAAAGGCGATAATCTCGCCCTCATGGAAAACCGGTTTCCACATGTTTGTGTCCGGCGGATGCGTGGAGAGGTAGCCGGAATAAGGGTCGCTGGTCATGGCGATATCGCCGGGCTCGTAGCCGCCGGGCACGAGCGCGATCGCGGCCTCGTAATCGACGCCGGGATACCAGGTCGCGCCGAGATCGAGCGGCACGGCGCAGGTCTTGCCGTTCGCATCGAGCATCTGGATGGTGAAATCCTCCGTCTCCTTGACGAAGGTGGAATGCGCGGTGCGGTAAAGCGTCGTCGCCATGCTCTCGACGGAGGCTCGACAATGGTTGCGCAGCACCTGGACGGTGATCGGATCGGTGCGCATCAGCGAAGCTCCATGACCAGGTTGCCGAGTTCATCGGTGACGGCGTTCCAGCCATCAGGAACGAGGATGGTGCAGTCGGCTTGTGTAATGACGGCGGGGCCTGACAATTGACCACCCGGACGTAAGGCGGCGCGGCGATAAAGGCCTGCCTTGCGCCACGAGCCCGTAAGCCGAAGCTCAATCTCGGCTTCGGAAATGGCCTGATGGATATGCGCGGGCGTCTTTGGCATCGGCAGCGGTGGGGAAGGACGGAGCGCCGCAACACGAAGGCTCACGACCTCGAGCGGCGCTTCCGGATCGCAATGGCCGAAATTGCGTTCATGCGCGGCATGGAAAAGATCGAGCAGCGCTTCCCGCTTGCCATTTTCAAGCAGGTTGCCTGGCACCGGCACAGTCAACTCGTAGGATTGGCCGCGATAGCGCAGGTCCGCGCCATAGCTGATCTCGGAAGCGTCAGGGCCGCTCATCTCGATCAAAGCTTCATCAGCCTCGGCGACGAGCGTGCGCCAGGTTTCCTCGAGTCTTGGCCAAGCCGCCTCATCAAGCGGCAACAGTACGGTGCGCATCGCATCGCGACGCAGATCGGCGGCCAGTGCGCCGAGCGCGCAGACGACGCCGGGCACGGTTGGAACAAGAACGCGGGTCACGCCTGCGGCTTCAGCCAGCAGCGCACCGAGCATCGGGCCCGCGCCGCCAAAGGGCATCAGCGTCAATTCGCTGGCATGCATGCCGGCGCGGGCCAGCATCTTCTCGATTTCCACAAGCATGCCGCTGATCGCGACCTGCAACACGCCCTCCGCCGCGCTTGCGGCATCCATCCCAAGCTGCGTCGCGATTGGCGCGACCGCTTCTTCCGCCAGGCTTTTCTGAGGTGCGATGGCGCCGAAACCCAGATCGCCGTGGCCGAGGATGCCGCAGAGCAAGGCGGCGTCGGTCACGGTGCAGCCCGTCCCGCCACGACCGAAACAGGCTGGCCCCGGCGTCGAGCCAGCGCTTTCCGGCCCGACCTGGAGCACACCTTGCGCATCGAGACGCGCAATCGAGCCACCGCCTTGCCCGCTCGAAATGACAGCGACGGTCGGGATCGCCAGTGGAAAATCACCGATCGTCTGGCCGCTGCCGAAAGCCGGAGCGCCGTCGATCAGCAAGGCGACATCTGCGCTGGTGCCGCCCATGTCGAGGGTCAGCACGGCATGCACTCCGGCAGCCTTGGCGACGACACCTGCGCCTACGACGCCCGATGCCGTGCCGGAAAGCAGCATGCCGACGCAATCGCGCCTTCCGCGCGCCGCCGTCATCGTGCCGCCCGCGGAGGTGGTGAGAAGCAAGGGAGCAGCGATAGCCGCCGATTTCAACTGCCGCTCGACCTGCTCCAGATAGGCATCAATGCGCGGATGCACATAAGCGTTCAGCACGGACGTGGTGGTGCGCTCATATTCGCGGATCGCCGGCCAGACCTCGCTGCCACGAAACACGAAGAGTGAGGGCGCCATCTCCGCGACCATCGCAGCGACTGCATCCTCATGGGCGGAGTTGTGCCAGGCATGCAGGAAGGAGACGACGATCCCGTCGCATTTCGCCGCCATAGCGGCCTTCACCGCCGCCGCCACGGTCACGCGCTCCGGAGCAACCAGCGTCTTGCCCTCGGCATCCATGCGCTCATTGATTGGAAAGACGCGTTCACGCGGCACCAACGGGTCGGGCCGCTCGCAGAACAGATTGTAAGGGTCAGGCATGCGCAGACGCGCAAGCTCCAGCAGATCTGTGAAGCCGGCCGTGGTGAACAGCGCCAGCCGCGCACCGCGCCGCTGGATGATAGTGTTGACGCCAACCGTGGTGCCGTGGACGAAACGGCTCACCGCTTGCGGCTGCAATCCGCCCTCGACCAGCTTGCCAAGGCCGGCGGCGACATCCTGGCCAGGCTCCGCAGGAGTGGTGAGAACCTTGAGCGTGTTGAGCTTGCCGGTTTCCGTATCGAGCGCGGCGAAATCGGCAAAGGTACCGCCAATATCAACGCCAATAAGCCAAGCCATCTTTGAAAATCCCGTGATTTCAAGCGTGTCGCGCGGCGACCATCATGTCGCCGTCAGCCGTTCGATCCCGTAGAAGCGGTCGAGCACCAGCAGGCAGATGACGGCGATCAGCATCTGCACCGTGCTGACGGCGGCAATCGAGGGGTCGAACTGGTTTTCCATGTAGCTCAGCATCACCACCGGCAGGGTGTTGGTGCTGGCGCTGCCGAAGAAGAAGGAAAGCGGCAAATTATCGAGCGAGGTCAGCACCGAAAAAAGCGCGCCCGCAAAGATGCCTGGCCGGATGAGCGGCAGCGTGGTGTGCAGGAGGATCTGCCAGCGCGAGGCGCCAAGAATAGACGCCGCTTCCTCGAGCGAGGGCGAAAGGCCACGATAGGTCGCGAGTACGGTGCGGACGATATAGGGGATCGACACGACCGTATGGGCGATCAGCAATGACAGGAACGAGATGCCGAAGCCCAGGCCAGCCAGGAAATAGAGCAGCGAAAAGCCAAGCACGATCGCCGGTACGCTGATCGGTGCGAGCAGGACATTCGAAAGTGTCGCCGCCCAAAGGGTGCGCGAGCGCGCCAGCGCCAACGCGGCTGGCACGCCGAAAGCCGCGCCGAGCACGGCGGATGACAGCGCAAGCTGGATGGAAACCAGCAGGGAGTCGATAAAGGGGCGGTATTCGATGATCCGCCAGTACCAGCGCAGGCTCCAGCCCGGCACCGGGAAGGTGATGAAGGAGGCCGAGGAGAACGAAACGACGATGACCGAGACGATCGGACTGAAGATGAAGACGACGAAGCACAGCACGTAGATCGTGAGGATGATCCTCGGCCAATCGCGCCGGCGGCGTCTGACAAGCGCGCTCATGACTCAGGCCTGCCCGCGGCGAAGAACCGCCGTCTGGAGTGCGAGACCAATCAGCGCCATCAGCAGCAGGACGTTACCCATTGCCGCCGCGAAGCCGAGATCGCCGCTCATGTTGAACTGCTGGTAGATCAGCAGGGAAAGCGTCGTCGTCTTGCCGCCACCGAGCAGCAGCATGGTGAGGAAGCTGCCATTGGTGACGACGAAGACCAGGATGCAGCCAGTGATTACACCGTCGATGCTGAGCGGCAATGTGACGGTGAAGAAGGTGCGAATGCGCCCTGCCCCCAGAGCGCGCGCCGCCTCCTCCAACCGGACGTCGACGCCTTGCAAGACCGCCAGAATGGACAGAACCATGAATGGCACCAGCACATGGACCAGGCCGATATAGACGGCGATTGTCTCGTCCGAGATATTGGTCGGGCGGGTGACGAGACCGACCTGGTTGAGCAGCGTGTTCACGACGCCGCGTCTGGATAACAGCACTCGCCAACCGAAAGTACGCATGATGATCGAGGTCAACAGCGGCGCGACCAGCACGAAGACCATGATGCCGCTCCAGCGACCGGCATAACGAGCCATGAAATAAGCGACGGGATAACCAATCACGAGGCTCGCCACCGTCGCGGTGACCGCGACCTGCAGCGTGGTCAGCAGGACGCCGAAATAATAGGGATCGGTGAAGAGCTTGATGTAGGGCGCGAGAAATCCGCCCTGCGCTACTTCCGAAGTCGCGCTGCCGCGCAGAATGTTGGAAATCAGCGGCACTATGAAAAACAAAGAGAGGAACAACACGACCGGCACGGTCCAGCTCGGCCGGGTGAGTTGGAAGCGCCGGCGTGCGCTCATGGCTGATCCTGTAGCACGACCGCTGCGCCAGCCTGCCAGGTCAATCCGACCTCCTCGCCAGGACTGACGGGGCTGCGAACCTGGGTATAAACAACGATCGGCGCATCACGGCCCGGTGCTCGCAGTTCATAGGCAAAGGTCGCACCACGAAACACCAAATCACGAAGCGCGCAGCGGATCGCGCCCTGGGCCGGCTGCACGAAGGCAAGGCGCTCCGGCCTCACCGCAATCAACACTGATTGGCCAGGCGCAAGCGGCTGGTCGCTTCGTGCAATGCCCTCGGCCCCGCCCAGCCCATCCAGCGCCACGCGCCAGCCGCCTTCCACCTGCTCCTTGGCGGTTGCGCGAAAGATATTCGCGGTTCCCAGGAATTCCGCGACAAAACGATTGCGGGGGTGCTCATAGACGTCGGTCGGCGGCCCCGACTGCACCACTTCACCGGCCGACATCACGGCTACGCGGTCGCTCATCGTCAGAGCTTCCTCCTGATCATGGGTGACCATGATTGAGGTGATGCCGAGCTTGTGCTGGATCTGCCGCAGCTCGAACTGCATGCCCTCGCGCAGATTCTTGTCGAGCGCGCCAAGCGGCTCGTCGAGCAGGAGGATGCGCGGTTCCGGCGCGAGCGCGCGGGCCAGAGCGATGCGCTGCTGCTGGCCGCCTGAGAGTTGGCCGATAGCGCGATCCTCCGTGCCTTCGAGCCGCACCAGCGCCAGCATGGCGCGCACACGCTTTTCGCGATCGGCCCGGTTCATGCCGCGCATTTTCAGCCCATAGGCGACGTTTTCGCCGACATTCATGTGCGGAAACAGGCTGTAATTCTGGAACATCATGCCGAGCGCGCGCTTGTTCGGCGGCAGGTCGGTCACGTCCTTGTCGCCGATCAGAACACTGCCGGTATCAGGCGCCTCGAACCCCGCGACGATGCGCAGTGTCGTGGTCTTGCCGCAGCCCGACGGGCCGAGAACGGCGAGCATCTCGCCTTCTGGCACCAGCAGATCAAGGGGTTTGAGCGCCCTGATACCGCCATAGCTCTTGCTGACGCCGTGCAAGGCGAGAGGCGTGGAGAGAGCAGGTTTTGCCTCGGTCTTCAGCGGCGCGTTCAATGATGCTGCTCCGCACGAGGCGCCGCCATCACCCAGATCACCTTGGCTTGCCGATCCTCCGGATTGCGGAAACTGTGGGGCCGCATGCCGTCGAACAGAAAACTGTCGCCCGGCCCGAGAAGCGCGTCCTGTCCGGCAACCGACAAAAGAAAACTCCCTTCCAGCACGAACCCCCCTTTCTCATTGGCGATGACGAGCTGATGTTCGCGCGCGACACCCAAAGGTGGCAAGTGGAGCAAGGTCAGCTGCATGCCGCCCGGCGGCCCAACCGCGAGCAATTCCTGGACCAGATACCCCACATCCAGCATCGGACGGTGGCCGGCTCTCGAGACAAAATCCGGATCGACCGGCGCGGCCTCCTCGCTATCGGCGAACAGCGCGCTCATCGACGCACCAAGCGCATCCCTCACCTGGCTCAGCACCCGCAGCGACGGGTTGGCGCGGTCGCGTTCGAGCTGGCTCAGCATGCCGACCGAAACATCCGCGCGTTCCGCCAGATCCTGCAAGGTAAGCCCCTTCGCGAGACGCAGCCTGCGGATCGTCGCGCCGAGCTTTGGCACGCGCGATGCTTGGCTACCTTCGGCAAGCCTGCCTCCGGCTGCGGCGCCGGTCAATTGATCCGCAAAATCGTCCAAGCCGCGCCTCTGCTATCGTGATATGTTTTCATCATAATGAACCGATCATGGTTTTCTAGCCATATTTTTCCGATACGAAAAATATTTTCCGAAAATCTCTTGCGCCCCCTTCAATATATTGAATAGTCTCGTTTCCCGTCGGACTTTCCGAGCGGGAGTTAAGCCAATGCGCAGGTGCCATCGAGTTTGGAAGCCGGCTGTGGCCGGTGCGGTTCTCGCCTTTTTTAGCATCACTCAAGCCAGCCACGCGGCCGATCTGGTCGTCAACGCCTTTGGCGGCGTCTGGGAACAGAGCCTGCGCAAATGCATGATCGAGCCTTGGCAGAAGCAGACCGGCAAGACGGTCGATGTGGTGCTCGGCTCTTCGGTGCAGGTGATGAACCAGGTTGCGGCGACCCCCGGCAAGCCGCCGGTCGATATCCTCTACAACGCGACCGAAACCTCGATTGACGCGATCAATCGCGGGCTGGTCGACAAGTTCACGACCGAGAACGTGCCGAACATGGCGCAGGTCGCGCCGGAGTTCACCAAGATCTCCCAAGGCAACGGCTCGATCCACAACTACGGCTCGATGGGCATCATCTTCAACAAGAGTACGGTGAAGACCCCGCCGAAGAACTGGAAGGAATTCGTCGAGGGCGTGATCGCCGGCAAATACAAGGCCTCGATGCCGAACATCAATTATCCGAGCGGCGGCCTGACTGTTTCGGTCTGGTGGATGGCCAAGCAGTTCGGCGGCGACGAGAACAACATCCAGCCGGGCCTGGATATGGTCAAGAAGATGCGCGACAGCGGCAATCTTCAGTTCTGGACCGACCCCAACCAGGTGCTGAACGGTCTCAAGAGCGGCGATATCGACATGGCGCTCTATTGGGACGGCCGCGCCTGGGCCTTCATCGACGGCGGCAATCCCGAATTCGACTATTACAATCCGGAGCCCGGCGTCGTGGTCGCGATGACCTGGATCCAGAAGATGAAGGGCAGCTCGGACCTCGGCTTCAGCTTCGCCAATTACGCGCTGAGCAAGGAAGCTCAGTCCTGTTTCGGCAACGCCATCCGCTACGGCATCGCCAACAAGGACGCGAGTTTCGATCCCAAGATCGCGCATGAGATCACACCGATCTCGGCGATCGTGGTGCCGCCCTACAAGGAAGTGAACGACTTCACCACCAAGTGGCTTGAGGCCTGGAACAAGCAGATTGGACGTTAAGAGATGAATTATCGTGTCGGCGTCGATATCGGCGGTTCCTTCACCGATTTCGCAATCTTCGATGAGGACAGCCGCAAGCTGCAAAGCCTGAAGGTCTTCTCGCGGCCGGATGAGCCGGGCGCGGAGGTTCTGGAGGGCATCCGCCTGATCGGCGAGCGATACGGAATTCCTGCTTCCGCGATCGGCTACTTCACCCATGGCACGACGGTTGGCGTCAACACCGTCGTGCAACGCAAGGGGCTGAAGCTCGCCCTCTTCACCACCAAGCATTTCCGCGACGTGCTGGAGCTGGCGCGGCTTAAAATCCCGGCCATGTACAACCTGCTCTCGAAGCGCCCGGTCCCACTGATCCCGCGTGACATGGTGTTCGGGATCAAGGGTCGGATCAAAGCCGATGGCAGCGTCTCCGGCGCACTTGACGAAGCAAGCGTGCGGGAGGCGGTCGAAGGCGCCAAGGCCGCCAAGGCCGAGGGCATCGTCGTCTCGCTGCTGCATTCCTATCGCAACACGGAGCATGAGCAGGCGGTGAAGCGCATCGCCAAGGAAGTCGCGCCGGAAATCCCGGTCTTCCTGTCGAGCGAAACCTGGCCGATCATCCGCGAATACGAGCGCACGATCACGGCCGCCATCGGCGGCTACGTACAGCCGCGTGTCTCGCATTATCTCGGCTCGCTGCAGAAGGCGCTGAAGGAGGTCGGCGTGCCGGCCGAGCCGCGCTTGACCAAGAGCAATGGCGGCGTGATGACCGCCGAACAGGGCAAGCACGATTGCGTGCAGATGATCCTCTCCGGTACGGCTTCCGGCGTGATCGGCGCGAGCCATGTGGCCGCAACCTGCGACATGCCGCGCGCCATGAGCCTCGATATCGGCGGCACCACAGCCGACGTCGCCGTCATCATCGACGGCAAGCCGCAATACGGCGTCGGCGAGCGCATCGGCGATTTCCAGATCTTTATCCCATCGGTCTCGGTGAGTTCGATCGGAGAAGGCGGTGGCTCGATCGCCTGGGTCGACAAGCTCGGCGTGCTGAAGGTCGGCCCGGAAAGCGCGGGCTCCCGCCCCGGCCCCGCCTGCTACAATCGTGGCGGCACGCGGGCGACGATCACCGACGCCTTCGCTGCCTGCGGACTAATCGGTGTATCGGCGCTTGGCTACGCGGCGGTCGAGATCGATCAGGCGCGCGCCAGGCAGGTTGTCGGCGAGCTGGCAACCAAACTCGGCAAGACGGTCGAGGAAACTTCCGAGGCGATCATCCGCATCGCCGTCTCCGGCATGTTCTCAGAGATGAGCGGCCTGAGTTCCCGTTTCGGCATCGACCCGCGCGAATTCGCGATCATCGCCTTCGGCGGCGCCGGCCCGATGATGGCCTGTTTCCTCGCTCGCGAACTTGGTGTCGAGGAAGTGGTGGTGCCGCCGACGCCCGGTGTGCTGAGCGCACTCGGCGGCCTGATCGCGGACCTGAAGAGCGACTTCATCAACACGATCTATCTCGATCTCGATGAAGCGGCGAGCAGCCCGATCAAGGCGGCCTATGCCGAGATGGAAAAACGCGCGATCGATTGGCTGCGCAACGATCAGGGCTATCAGGGCAAATACGAGATCAGCCATTCGGCGGAACTGCGCTATCGCGGCCAATCCTTCGAGATCGACACGCCCGTCGACGCAGCCAATATCGGCAACTGGACCAAGATGGCGGAAGCCTTCCATCGGGAGCACGAGCGTGTCTACGGCCATGCCGACCACGAAGCGCCGGTGCAGGCGGTTTCGCTGCGCCTCGTCATAACAGGCGAAGTCGCCAAGCCCGCCTTCCCGCGCTTCGAGCTGGAGCCGGGCGAAGCTAAGCCTGCTTCCTATACGGAGGCCTGGATGGATGGCGGCAAGCACCGCACGGCGATCTACCGCCGCGTCGATCTTCGCGCCGGCCAGACCTTCGCCGGCCCGGCGATCGTCGCACAGGACGACTGCACCACCGTCATTCCGCCCGGTATGACCGCGCGCGTGGATGAATACGCCAATCTCCGCATCATTGACGGAGCCGCTCGATGAAACTCGACAGCACCAATCTTCAGGTCCTCGCCAATTACTGCGCCGCTGCGGCGGAGAGCATGGGCTGGACCCTGATGCGCACCGCGCACTCGACCTTCGTGAAAGAGACGGAGGACTTTTCCTGTCAGGTGCTGACGCCGAAAGGCCTCACCGTCGCCTCGCCGCTTTCCTTCGGCGCGACCTGGTACACCGGCCTCGACTACGGCGGCGTAATCCCGCTCTTCGATTACAAGGAAGGCGATATCTGCATCACCAGCGACCCTTACGCTGGCTATGTCGCGACCCATACGCCCGACGTGCATATGTGGAAGCCGGTCTTCTACGAGGGCAAGCTCGTCTGCTTCGTCGGCAACCACATCCACAATACCGACGTTGGCGGCGCAGTGCCGGCGACGCTGTCGCGGAGTCTCACCGAAATCCATCAGGAAGGCCTGCGCATTCCGCCGGTCCGCTTGATGCGAGACGGCGTGATGAACCAGGACCTGATCGAGCTGATGAAGCGCAATGTGCGCTTGCCCGAGCAGAACTGGGGCGACCTCAACGCGCAGATCGCCTGCGTGAATGTCGGCGAGCGCAAGATCAAGGAAGTGATCGCGCGCTTCGGCGTCGAAGCTTTCTCCTCCGGCATCGAGGATCTGCTCGACTATGCCGAGCAGCAGTCGCGCGCCGTGATCCGCACCATCCCCGATGGCGAATATTTCTTCGCCGATTACGCGGATGAGGATCAAGCCGGCGGCTATCCCGTGCGCATCTGCGTAACGCTGCGCGTCAAGGGCGATGAGCTGGAGCTCGACTTTACGGGCTCCGACCCGCAGCTCGTCTCGTCGCTCAACATCCCGACCGGCGGTCGCGAGCGTCACTCGTTGGCGATGGTCGGCGTGATGTATTCGCTTTACTGCCTCGACCCGACGATCACGCTGAATTCCGGTCTCGTGCGCCCGATCCGCGCCGTGCTGCCGCCGGGCACCGTGATGAACGCTATCGAGCCCGCCGCCGTCGGCATGCGCTCGCTGATGGTGAACCTTTCGCAGACCGTGACGATCGGTGCTTTCTGCCGCGCCATGCCGGACAGGCTGCCCGCCTCCCCCGGCAGCGGCATGTCGCTGATGAACGTAAAAACCTCGACCAAGACCGGTCGTCCGGTCATGGCCTCGATCGGCCCGGTCGGCGGCGGCGCGGGCGGTGGTCCGCTCGCGGATGGCGCGGAAGGCAGCGGCGCCAACATGTCGTTCCTCAAGAACACGCCGGTCGAGATCAACGAGGCCGAGGTGCCCGTCACCATCCTGCGTTACGGGCTGGTGCCGGATAGCGGCGGCCCCGGCTTTTATCGCGGCGGCACGGGGCTGGAGATGGAGTTCCAGGTCTTCGCGCCGCAGACGATGGTGACGGCACGTAATCGCGACCGCTCGATCTTCTCGGCCTGGGGCCTGCGCGGCGGCAAGCCTGGCAAGGCGTCGCGCTTCATCAAGAACCCGGATACGCCACGCGCGGTGGAACTCGGCTCGACGGATATCGTGCTTTGTGAGCCAAACGACATCATCCTGATTCAGGGCCCTGGCGCGGGCGGCTATGGCGACCCCGTCAAGCGCGCGGCGGAACTGGTGCAGGAAGACGTGAAGCGCGGTCTTGTTTCGGTTGAAAGCGCCCGCAAATTCTACGGCGTGGCGCTGACCGCCGAGCTGGAAATCGATGCGGGTGAAACGGATAAGCTGCGCGCCGCAATGCCGGCCAGCGGTGCAGAATTCACGCATGGCCCGGGCCGTGTGGCGTTCGAATCCGTCTGGACCTTGCCGCGCTATGACGCGCTGCATGTCATCCTGCGCGAGATACCGGTGAACTGGCGCTACTTCATCAAGCACCGCATCTTCGCGGCGCTGAAGACGCCGGGCGGGCCGGAGGATGTCTACCGCGCCTACGAAGCGCTCTGCGTCGAGTTCCAGGATCTACCGAAGGTCACCGGCCCGGCGAGGCGGGAGGCTGCCGAATGAGCGATGGCCCGCTGCTGTTCCAGCCGTTCAAGCTGCGCGAGGTCATCTTCCCCAACCGGATCGTGATCGCGCCGATGCAGATGTACAAGGCAGCGCCGGACGGCAAGGCCAGCGACTGGCACTTCCAGCATCTCGGAAAATATGCAGTCGGTGGCGCAGGTACGGTCATGACTGAAGCGCTGATCGTCGATCCGATCGGCCGAAATACTTATGGCGATCTCGGCATCTGGTCGGACGATCACATCGCGCCGCTCGCTCGGATTGCCGACTTCCTGCACGCACAAGGCAGCGTGGCGGCGGCGCAGCTTCACCATGCCGGTCCGAAATCCTCCCGGCAGCGGCCTTGGGAGGGATTAGGTCCGCTCGGCGAAAAGGAAGCGGCAAAGGGCGAGCCACCATGGCAGCCGGTCAGCTCGGTTGCGGCGAAAACGATCGAGGGCTGGCACCAGCCGCGCGCCATGACGGTGGATGAAATCCACAAGCTGGTCCAAGCCTATGCCGATGGCGCACGGCGCGTGAATCAGGCGAGCTATGACGTGCTCGATATCCATGCCGCGCATGGCTATCTGCTGCACTCCTTCCTCTCGCCTGTCGCCAATACCCGCAACGATGAATATGGCGGCGACTTCGAGGGCCGCAGCCGCATCGTGCTGGAGATCGCCGAGGCGCTACGCACCACCTGGCCGGCGAACAAGCCGCTCTTCTTCCGCCTCTCCTGCGTCGACTGGCGGCCCGACCTTGATACGCGCAACGATGGCTGGCGGATCGAGGACAGCATCCGGCTCGCACGCGAATTGCACAAGCGTGGCGTCGACCTGATCGACTGTTCCTCGGGCGGCATCCGTGCCGAGAATTCGATCATGGATTTCGCCAAGAAGCGCATCAAGCTGAAGCGCGGACATCAGGTGCCCTACGCGGAGGCGATCCGTAAGGAAACCGGCATTCCGACCATGGCTGTCGGCGTCATTCTCGACGGGCCGCAGGCGGAAGCAATCCTGCAGGCAGGACAAGCCGATTTGATCGCGATCGGCCGCGAGGCGCTGACGGACCCACATTGGGGGTTGCATGCTGCGCAGGCGCTCGGCGCCGATCCAGCCTGGAACAACTGGCCGCCGAGCTATGGCTGGTGGCTCGAATTGCGTGAGCGCATCGGCGTAGAGGCCTGATAGGGAACAATAATCGTGAATGACGTCTACTGGTGGCAGGCCGCCCCACTCGCAACGCTCCCGCCAAAGCCTGTTGATCCGACCTGCGATGTCGCAATCGTCGGCGCAGGCTATACCGGTCTCTCCGCCGCCATCACGCTGGCACGCGCCGGACGTTCCGTGCAGGTCTTCGACAAGATGCGGCCCGGCGAAGGCGCTTCCACCCGCAATGGCGGCATCACGTCAGGCAATCTCAGGCCGAGCCACGCCAAGCTGGCGCAGAAATTCGGGCCAGCGGCGGCCGACGCCATCCATGATGAAAGCAAGGCCGCGCGCGAGGACCTTTACCGCTTTCTCGCCGACGAGAAGATCGATTGCGATTTCAAGATGGTCGGCCGCTTCAGCGGCGCTTTCGCCGCCCGCGATTACGACAAGCTGGCGCGTGAGGCCGACCGGTTGCACCAGACACTCGGCATCGAGTCCTATGCCGTACCGCGTAACGAGCAGCGCGACTATCTCGGCACCGATACCTATCATGGCGGCTCCGTCCGCATGGATATTGGCGGGCTGCACCCTGCCAAACTCCATGCCGGCATGTTACGCGTGGCGCTCGAAGCCGGCGTCACCGTACATGGCGAAACGGCCGTGACTGGTATCGAACGCAAGGGCCAGGGCTATGCCGTAACGACCAGCCGCGGCACCACAGTCGCCAGCGACGTGATCACGGGATCGAACGGGTATACGGACCAGTCGGATCGCTGGCTGCGCCGGCGGCTGGTGCCGGTTCGCAGCCGCATCATCGCGACCGCCGCGCTTTCGCCCAACCTGATGGGCGAGCTGATGCCGCGCCGCATGATGTGCGGCGAGACGCGGGAATTGCACTATTATTATCGCCCCTCGCCCGACGGCACACGCATCCTGTTTGGTGGACGCGACGGCACCATTTCGGGCGATCCGCAATGGCCGACGGAAGCGCTGCGCAAGGCCTTGGTCAGCATCTTTCCGGTTCTAGACAATACGCCGATCGAGCATAGCTGGTTTGGCCATGTCGCGATGAATATCGACATGATTCCGCGCATCTTCGCGCGCGATGGCCGCCGTTACGCCGCCGGCTATTGCGGCTCGGGTGTCGTCTGGGCGCGTTGGGCAGGCCAGAAGGCCGCGCTTCAGGTGCTCGGTGACGATGCCGGCAAATCCTCGCTCGATTTCCGGCCGCCACCCGCCGTGCCGCTTTTCAACGGAACGGCCTGGTTCATGCCGGCCGTCTTCGCCTGGATGCAGACGAAGGACTGGATTTCCTCGAAAAGGCGCTAGCTCGCGGCGCGCAGCCGCAAATTGTCAGGATCAAATGGCGATTCCGGCACGATCATCGCGCGGTGATTCTTGCCGAGGATGGTGACGTCGAATTCTTGACCCACCTCGCCAAGCTCCGGCGCAACCATCGCGAGCGCCAGCGACTTGCCCGTGCGCCAGCCGAAGCCGCCCGAGGTGCAGCGGCCGACCAGCTTGCCATTGCGCAAGATCGGCTCCGAGCCGCGCGCATCGGCGTCCGTCACGCCCT
>FTCZ01008097.1_pt1 | contig 27069 bp, 30 predicted proteins | sample 1658871 | NCBI WGS metagenome assembly FTCZ01 (sample SAMEA3914864, study PRJEB12502) | metagenome | biome: forest; material: soil | place: USA | collected 2012-03-12 | depth 0.3 m | reverse complement strand
TGCGGCGCGCCTCATAGGCCGCCTCGTCCTCGAACTCGCCGACGGTGATATAGGGCCTGGCCCAATCGGGATCGAAGACGGTGCGATAGCGGACCCCCGGGCACGACCAGACGATCTCGATCATCTTCATGCTGGCGAGGCCCAGCGGCCTGGCCTTGCCTTCGGGCCGGCAGCCGATCAGGCGATCGACGAACTCGCTCGGCGTGGTCGCCAGCGTGCGCTTGCCCGACATGGATTCGATGCTGGAAATCCGCGCGATCGCAGCGTCGCGGCGGCCGCCGGTAATGTCGAGCACCAGCGCGTCGAGCGCGTCGTTGCCGGTCTTGAACGGGGCCTGCTGGGCGTGCGCGGGCAGGGAAGCGCCGGCGGCCAGCGGGAGGGCGAGCAAGGCGATCGAGGCTTTCATCGGGCGGGCTTCCCTGGGTTGGCCCGCAGGCTTATCGCGATGACGGGAAGTCCGCCAGAGGGTGGGATCTGGTTCACGCGAAGGCGCAGAGGCGCAGAGGCGCGAAGGAGGGTGCCCCAACTCCATCGTCACCCCGGCCTTGAGCCGGGGTCCCGCTTTTCTACCCGACCAGGAAGTAGCGGGACCCCGGCTCAAGGCCGGGGTGACGAAAGAAGGGGATAGGGGCACGCCCACGCCCACTCCCTGCACGACAAGGGCCGGGAACGGCCTCGCCGCTCCCGACCCTCCTCGGACCGATCGGCCCGGTGCCCAACGGGGAGCGTGCGTGACGCACGCCCCCGCGCGGCTTACATCCCGTCGACGCTCTTGCTGACCAGGATATTCACCGCGACGCGGCGGTTCTGCGCCTTGCCTTCCTCGGTGTCGTTGCTCGCCGCCGGGTCGGCCTTGGCCATGCCGGTCGGGGTGAGCATGCGGTACGGCTTCCACCCGCAGACCTGCTGCAGGTAATTGATCACGCGGCCGGCGCGCTTTTCGCTCAGCGCCTGGTTGAGATCGTCGCCGCCGGTCGAATCGGTATAGCCGACCACCAGGATCAGGGCATTCTCATTGGCCTGGGCGGTGGTTGCCGTCGAGCAGAGGCTGGCCTTGTCCTCCGGCGACAGGTCCGCCTTGCCGACCGCGAAATGGACGTTGGTCGTGGCCTTGACGTTATACTTGTCGATATCGCCCATCCGGCCCTTCAATGCCTCGGTCGCCGCGGTCTGCTCGCCGAAGCGCTGGTCGGTGGCGTTGCGGATCATCGACGTGGTCTTGAGGTCGCCGTTGCGGAACGTGACCTGGCTCGCCACCAGCCCGTCTTCCGCCTGCAGCGTCTTGACCGTCACCGGCAGCCCGTTGAGCAGCGAGTCCGCGGTCAGCTTGCGGCGGCTGGTGCCGAACAGGCCGCCACCGGCCCGGATCCGCGTCGCATCGTTGACGGCGATCACCGTCGCATTGCCGTCGGGCGTGGTGACCTTCATCTTGTCGCCGTTGCGCGCGGTGATGACGCCCTTGATCTCGGGCCCGGCGGCGGCGGGTGCCGCGACCGGAGCGTCGGGCGTGCCGACCACGACCGCGGTGGGATCGGGGCCGCTTTGCGTCTGCGGGGTTTCCTGCGCGGACACGCTGCCCGCTGCGGATACCGCCAGCAACGCGACCATCAACCGGACCGTCGGCCTGTTGGAAATGATATTCATTGGGCAACCTCGTGAAAAATTGCCCCCCCGGTCGGCCCCCGCGTGTTCCGGCGAACCTGTCTGCCAGATGAACAGCCTCGCCGGGAGGGCTGGCGGCGCGGATGGATCGGGCACGCCTTGCGACGAACCGTTGCCCGTCGCGCCGCCGCCGGCGGCTCCCGCCGGAGCGACGGCATGCCGCCAGAATCGGCGGAATCGGGTCCGGGCCGGTCCGCCGCAGGTTGATCGAGATTATTGGAACCCGAAACGGCCGGTGGCATTTTCGCTTCACCAGGGCGTGGGGGCGCGTCTTTGGAGAGACCGACGATGCCGGTGCGAGACATTATCGAGGACCGCGCCTATTTCACCCGGCGCGCGCGCGAGGAGCGCGAAATGGCCGCCACCTGCGAGGACAATGCCGCGGCGATCGCCCATCTGACGCTGGCCGACGAATATGCGCGGCGCGCCGGCGAGCTCGCCGCGCGGCCGCCGATGGCGGCGACCTGACGTCCTTGCCCGGTCGCCCCGGGCCCTCTTGCTCCGTCACCCCGGGCTTGACCCGGGGTCCCGCTACCTGCGCGACAAAGACGAAGCGGGACCCCGGCTCAGGGCCGGGGTGACGAAGTAGGAGTGGGCAACCCGGCGGATCCCGGCACGGGGCCGGGATGCCGGTGCGGGATGACGGTGAGGGGGATCTGGCGGCCTCCCGGACCATCCCAGGTGCCATATCGTCCCATGAAAGTGCCGTTCGCCCGCAAGGGGGATGAACCCTTGGCGACGGGCGCCTAACTAAAGGCGTCATGAACCATCACGCGCCGCTGCACGATTCCCGGACCGCTTCGCTGCCCGACCCCGTGCTGGACCGTCTGCTGACCACGCTCGACGTCGAGGTCGATGCCTTTGCCGTGTGCGAAGTGGCCGAGGGCGCGCGGCTGACCGGGGTCAACGGCCCGGCGATCGAGGCGCATTACGTGCTCGCCGGCACGCTCCATTTCGAGATGCCCGACGGCCCGCCTTTGACCTGCGGGCCGGGCGGCGTGGTGCTGGTGCCGCCGCACATGCCGCAGGGCATTTCGGCCGGCCCGGCGCCGACCCGCTCGGTCGCGGCGTCGGACCATTGCACCGTCGGCACCGACGGGCTGCTCCGGATCGACGCGGCGCGCGGCGGCGAGGGCGACCTCAGGATGATCTGCGGGCATATCCGCGCCAATGTCGCGGGCTCGTTCGGGCTGCTCGACACGATCCGCGCGCCGCTGGTCGCCGAGCTGGGCGAGGTTCCGGCGATCGCGCCGCTCGTCAACGAGGCCTATCGCGCGATGCTGCGCGAGATCGCGCGGCCGCAATTGGGCTCGCGCGCGGTGGCGGCGGCGCTGATGAAGACCTGCCTGCTGCTCGCGCTGCGCGACCATTTCGCCCATGCCGGGCATGGCGTCGCGATCCTCGGCGCGCTGCGCGATCCCCGGCTCGGCCGCGCGGTCACCGCGGTGCTCGACAGCCCCGCCGCGCGCCATTCGGTCGCCGGGCTCGCCTATACCGCGGGGATGAGCCGCTCGGCCTTTGCCCGCGAATTCACCGATACCTTCGCGATCAGCCCGATGGCGTTCGTCGCGCGCACCAGGCTGCACCATGCCGCCGGGCTGCTCAAATCGACCCGGCTGCCGGTCAAGGTGATCGCCGCGACGATCGGCTTTTCCAGCCGCAGCCATTTCAGCCGCGCCTTTCGCGACGCGCACGGGGTCGATCCGACCGCCTATCGCGTCGCCGCCGCGCAGGAGGTGTCGTGAAGAATTTGCTGTCCCTGGTCCCGCTGCTCGCTTTGGCCTCGTGCGCGGCCAGTTCCCCGTCCGCACCCGCGGGCGCCGGCGCCGATGCCGCGCATCCGACCGTGGTCGAGCTCTACCAGAGCCAGGGCTGTTCGAGCTGCCCGCCCGCCATCGCCAATGTCAACGCGCTGGCCGACCGGCCCGACGTGCTGCCGCTGATGTTCGCGGTGACCTATTGGGACCAGCTCGGCTGGAAGGACAGTTTCGACGATCCCGCCTACACCCGGCGGCAATGGGATTATGCCCGGACGCAGGGCCGGGCGCAGGTCGCGACCCCGCAGGTCATCGTCAACGGCCGCGTCGCGGTGCTGGGCAGCCGCAAGGCCGAGCTCGACCAGGCGATCGCGGCGAATGGCCGTGGCAGCAGCGGCCCGGCGATCGCGCGCGCGGGTGACGCGGTGACGGTCGGCGCGGGCAAGGCCGGCGGCAAGGCGACGGTCTGGCTGGTCCGCTACGACCCGCGCACGCTGGAGGTCGCGATCGGCGCGGGCGAGAACACCGGCAAGACCATCGCGCATCGCGACATCGTCCGCGAGCTCAGGCCGCTCGGCGACTGGACGGGCGCGGCGGTCCGCTTCGCGCTCCCGGCGGGCAACCCGCTCTACCGCGCGGCGATCCTGGTCCAGCAAGGCAAAGGCGGCCCGATCGTCGCCGCGGCGCGGATTTAGGGTTTCTCCTCCTCAACCGTCATCCCGGCCTTGTGCCGGGATCCGCCGGGAGGCAGGCGTGAATCTGGAGGGGCCTGGTTCAGGCAGCGAGGCCAGGCGGATCCCGGCACAAGGCCGGGATGACGTTGGAGAGGGGCGTGGCCAATCCCCCTCCATCATGGCACAGGCGCAGCCATGCTCGACACCCTCTCCCCCGACTCGCGCCCGCTCGGCGGCTCCGGCATCCTCGTCTCGCCGATCGCCTGGGGCATGTGGCGGCTGCGCAATGACGACCTGGCCGGCGCCCGCGCGCTGATCGAGGCGGCGCTGGAGAGCGGGATCAACCTGTTCGACACCGCCGACATCTACGGCATGGGATCGCCCGCCGGGTTCGGCAGCGCCGAGGCGGCGCTCGGCCGGGTGCTGGCCCAGGCGCCGGCGCTGCGCGACCGCATGGTGATCGCGACCAAGGGCGGCATCGTCCCCGGCACGCCGTACGACCAGAGCCCGGCCTATCTCGAGCAGGCGCTCCATGCCTCGCTCCGGCGGCTCGGGCTCGAGCAGGTCGACCTGTGGCAGATCCACCGCCCCGATTTGCTCGCGCATCCGCAGGAAACCGCCGCCGCGCTGGAAAGGATGGTCGCGAGCGGCAAGGTGCGCGCGGTCGGCGTGTCCAATTTCACGACCGCGCAGGTCGCCGCGCTGGAAAGCTTCCTGACCATCCCCCTGTCGAGCACCCAGCCCGAATTCTCGCCGCTCCACACCGATCCCCTGTGGGACGGCAGCCTCGACGCGGCGATGGCGCGCAACCATGCGGTGCTGGCCTGGTCACCGCTGGGCGGCGGACGGCTGGGTGGGGACGCGCAGCAGCCGGACGGCCAGCAAGAGGGACGGGCCGAAATCGCCCGCCTGCTCGAGGAAAAGGGCGCGGCGAGCGGCGTATCGGCGGCCGCGGCGACCTATGCCTGGCTGATGTGCCACCCGGCCCGCGTCATCCCGATCGTCGGCAGCCAGCGGGCAGAGCGGATCCGCGAGAGCGCCGACGCGTACAAGGTGCGGTGGACGCGGAAGGAATGGTATGCGGTGCTGCAGGCGGGGATGGGGAAGAGGTTGCCGTAGGGGGTTACTTGGTGTGGTGCTGCTCGTCTTCGATGAGGTAGAGCGGTCTCCGCGCACTCGCTTCCTTCATCCGCCAGAGATATTCGCCTAGCACGCCGAGCATGAGCATTTGCAGGCCACCGATTACAACGACAGCGATCATCAGCGAGGCCCAGCCTTCGATCTGAACGACGCCGCTAAATCGCAAAACAGCGAGGCTGATCGCGTAGATAAAGCCCCCTAGACTCACTGCGATCCCCGTCATCGACATAGCGCGGAGCGGTAGGTGGGTCGAAGCCACAACAGCGTCGGCGAAGGCCAGCAGTTTACGCCGCAAGTTCCACTTCGATCGCCCGCTGTGGCGCGGAGGCTTGTCGAACTGGATCGTCGCGACGTTGAAGCCCAATCGTGGTATTTCCACGATCAGGCTCGGACGCTCGCCGCGATCGCGCGCCAGCGCCCGATAGGCCCGTCGGCTCAGCAGCGCGAAGCTGGCGCGATAAGGCATCTCGCCCGACGGATTGATGCGTCGCATGATCTCGTGAAACAGCTTCGATGCGAATTCTTCACCGCGCGACGCCACTTTCGTCGTTCGCCACGTCGCCCAAACGACATCGTGTCCGGCGTCACACAATCCCATCATCTGCGGAATCAGCGACGGCGGATCCTGCAGGTCCGCAGCTACGAAAGCGGCGTAATCGGCGTCACAGCCATCGAGCCCGGCCATGATCGCGACGTGCGATCCCGAATTGGCGGCAAGCCGTCGAAACAGGAAGCCGTCGCTGCGCTCGCAAGCCTCGCGTAGGAGCGTCGGCGTTGCATCGGTGGAATGGTCATCAACGAAACGAAACTCCACGCGGCAATCCTCGACTGTCGCTCGGAACGCCAACAACGCTTCGAAAAGGGCCGGCAAGCCGTCCGCTTCGTTGAAAACCGGAATGATGATCGCGAGCGACCGCACGCTTATTCGGGCACTTTCTTGAACATGCCATGCTGCCAGAGGCGGTCGGCGCCATCGAATGAGGATATCACGATCGCTTGTGATCCAACGCCCTTCGCGAAGTCGAATAGCGAGGCGTTTTGCTCGACATTGTCGGCCATGATCCAGCCGCCCATTGTCATCTTGGGCCATGCGAGGCCCATTTCGACCATCATATGCGAGTAACAATGATCACTGTCGTGCAGGAACACATCGACCCCAACATCGAGCTCTTCTAGCAGCGGCGGCAAGATCAACTCGGCGCGGCCGAGGCGGAGATCGTGACGCCCCCTCAATCGGTCGGGAATGATCCAGCCCTGTGCCTTGGCATCGGGCATCACGTTCGTGCCCTGGTCGATGATCCGCTGCTCATCCGGCGGCAGGTCTACGGAAATCAGTCGGCCGGCCCCGTTATGCTCTAGACCGAGTAGAATGAACGCGCTGCCCATCCCGTTGTGGACGCCGGTCGCGGCGGATTGCGCCGCGCCCATCGCCTGGCCGGCGGCGGACACCGCGGTGGCGGCGACGATCAGGGCTGCCTGGGGAACACACATCGCGGCCCGGGCTAGCGGGGCAGGGGCCGGGGTTGAATCGAAGGGGGTGGGGTGAGGTGCAGCCGGCTATTGCAATGATGGAAAAGCGGCGCCTTTGATGCCGCCGGCGATCCGCGGAGGGGACAAGGGGTGGAAGGCGACGAGCTCGAGTTCGCGGCGTTCGAGGGATCGATCCTGCTCGAGCATGTCAACCGCCAGCGCATGTTCCAGCATTTCGCCATCGCGCGGTTCCTCGCGATGCTCGGCCTCGATGATCCCGGCCTGAGCCGGGACGACATGCTCCATGCGCTCGCCGACGCCGGGCTGATCGTCGAGGATGGGCAGGGCGGGCATCATGTGAAGGCCATCATGGCGCTGACCTGCGCGACCCGGCTCAACCGCTATCCGGCGTTGCGCGACCGCGGCATCGGCCTGGTCTTCCATCGCGAGGTAGGTGCGTCCGCCATCCGGTGGGAAGACCATTGGACCCCGCACGGCTACGCGATCTGGTTCGGGACCACGCTGCGGGCGATCATGGAATATATGCCTGTCTTGCGCGACTATGTGGACGATGACAGCGAAGGCGGGCCGTTGTGGCACATCGATGTCCCCGAGGCGGCGATCCGGGCTTTCCTCCTCAATGCCGTGGTGCACCAGGATTTCGCGCTGTCCGGACCGCGGCCGCTGGTCACCATCTTTCGCGACCGGATCGAGATCAGCAATGCCGGCCTGCCGCTGATCCCCGCCGATCGCTTCATCGATGGCCAGCGCGAGGATCGCAACCCGGCCTTTGCGCGGTTGATGTTCAATGCCTGCAAGCCCGCCGGCGAGCCGCAAGGCATGAAGCTGGCGATGCAGGCGATCGAGGACGCCGGCTTGCCGCCGCCCTTGTTCGCGGCGGCGGACGGCGTCACCATCGTCACGCTCTATCTGCCGCGCGCATTTGCCGGCTGGACCCCGGAGGAGCGCGTTCGCGCCTGCTTCCAGCACGCGCAGTTCCGCAACCGCCGTAGCGAGGCGATCACCGCGGCGTCGCTCGGCGCCCGGCTGGGGCTGGCCGACGACGCGGCGGAAACCGTCGCCGCGGTGATCCGCGAGACGCTGGCGGCGGGCCTGATCAAGCCGCGAGAGGACGGGGCGGGGTACGCACCGGCCTACGCCTAGCCCCCGCCGGGGCGACGAGGACGCCCGGATTGCATCCCAGCGACCTTTCGGTTAAGGCGCCCGCCCGACATTCTCCAGCTCAGGAAAGGAGTGAGCCCATGCAGACTGCCACCGCACTCGCCGCCACTTCTCTTTTCCGAGTTCGGGAATATTCGACATGGGCACGTCCCCTGCAGGTGACCACGGTCGCCTGACCCCTTGCCGCGGCCGCTGCGCCGCATTCGTTACCCTTCGCCGTCAGCCAGGCTTCCTCATTTGCGGGGAGGGCCGTCATGCGCGCTGACATGTTCAAGGTCATCGTCGAGCGTCCCCGCCGGAACGCCGGCCATGCGCCACCCGTCAAGCTGAAGAAGGACAAGGATCCGCACAAGCAGATCGGATTGAAGCGCCACGCCGAGGAACAGGCGCACTGCCTCAAATATCTCAACGAGAATCTCGCCCCGTTGGTCCGCTTCCTCCAGCGGCGGGTCGGTCGGCGCTGGGACGATGTGTTCAGCGAGATTTGCGAGCGGCTCGACACCGGGTCGACGGTCAAGATGCACGTTCGCCAGCATGTCCCGGACTTCGTCCTGATCGGCATCGCGCGCGGGCGCCATGGCGAGTTGCTGCACGAAGGGCGCGTCCTGCGTCCCGACCGCCGCAATTGCGCCTGGCCCGAATTCTATGTCGATCCGGATGACGGGCTGCTCAAGGATCGCGTCGGCTTCTGGCGCGACCAGGGGGAGAGTGTGCCGGCGCGCCGCAACCAGCTGGCATGGGAGTATCTGCGATGAGCGACGGCACTATTCGCGTCATCGCCTCGCCCGACAGCTGGATCGAGCAGGCCGCGATCGACCAGCTCCACCAGACCGCGGCGCTGCCCGGGATCGACGCGGTGGTCGGCTTGCCCGACCTCCATGCCGGGCGCGGCATCGCGGTCGGCGCGGCCTTCTGGTCGCGCAGCCATGTCTATCCGCATCTCGTCGGCAGCGACATCGGCTGCGGCATGGGGCTGTGGCGCACCGATATCCGGCTGCGCAAGTTCCGCCCCGACAAGGCCGAGCGCCAGCTCCACGGGCTGGAGGAAATCTGGTCGGGCGATGCCGCCGCGCGGCTGGCCGAGGCCGACCTGCCGCCGCTCGCGCTCGAGGCATTGGGCAGCATCGGCGGCGGCAACCATTTCGCCGAATTGCTGAAGGTGGAAGACGTGGTCGACGAGGCCGCGGCCGATGCAATCGGCCTGGACGCCGGCGCCATCCACTTGATGGTGCACAGCGGCTCGCGCGGGCTCGGCCAGGCGATCCTCGACCGCCACCGGCTGCGGCACAATGTCGCCGGCCTGGTCGCGGGGGAGGAGGATCGCCATGCCTATCTGGCCGAGCATGACGCGGCGATGCGCTGGGCGATGGTCAACCGCGCGGTGATCGCCGAGCGGTTCTGCGACCGGCTCGGCTGCGATGCCGGGCGGCTGCTCGACATCTGCCACAACAGCGTCACCCCGCACCAGGGCGGCTGGCTGCACCGCAAGGGCGCGGCACCGGCCGATCGCGGCACGATCGTCATCCCCGGGTCGCGCGGCGACCTGACCTTTGTCGTGCGGCCGCTGCCCGGCCGCGCGGACGAGGCGCTCCACTCGCTGGCACATGGCGCGGGGCGCAAATGGAGCCGGGGCGAGGCGCGGGCGAAACTGGCGGGGCGCTATCGCATCGCCGATCTCGAGCGCACGAAATTGGGCGGGCGCGTGATCTGCGAGGATCGCGACCTGATCTACGAAGAGGCGCCGCAAGCCTATAAGGACGTCCACCGCGTGGTCCGCGACCTGCAGGAAGCCGGGCTAGCCGAGCCGGTCGCGACCTTGCGCCCGCTGGTCACCTACAAGACGAGGCGGGCATGACGGTGATCCTGCATCTGTCGTCGGGCCAGGGTCCGGCGGAATGCGAATGGGTGGTCGGCGAGCTGGTCCGCGTCTGGGCCGGCGAGGCGGCGGCCGCGGGGCTGGTATGCGTGCCGCTCGAGCCGGTCGCCGGGCCTGCCTCGTCGGTGCTGCTGAGCGTGTCGGGACCGGGGGCGGACGGCTTTGCGGCGGCGCGCACCGGCACGATCCGCTGGGTCGGGACCAGCCCGTTGCGCCCCGGCCACAAGCGCCGCAACTGGTTCGTCGGCGTGGCGCGCGCGCCGGCGGCGGAGGACCTGCCCGAGCTGCGCGACGCCGATATCAGCTACCAGGCGATGCGCGCCTCGGGGCCGGGCGGGCAGCATGTCAACAAGACCGACAGCGCGGTGCGCGCGACGCATGCGCCGACCGGGCTGACCGCCTTCTCGCAGGAACAGCGCTCGCAATTCGCCAACCGCAAGATCGCGCGGCTGAAACTGGCGATGCTGTTCGAAGCGCAGCGCATGGACGGCGCGGCGGCGGACAGGAAGGGGCGCTGGACGCAGAATCGCGCGCTGGAACGGGGCAATGCGGTGCGGACCTACAAGGGCGAGCGGTTCGTGCCGGGGTGAAGGGGGAGGATCGAGGGTCTCGCGGGCAGGATATCAAACCCGTCATGCCGGACTTGATCCGGCATCCCGCTTCTTCTTTCTCGGTCAATAGCGGGACCCCGGCGCAAGGCCGGGGCGACGAGTGTTTGGGGGGAGGCGAGGGACGCGCTTCAAAATAATTTGCCTCACTCATGTCGATTCCGGAAAACCCCGTTCGTCGTTGTGACGCCGCGTCACCACGCCCGGCGCCAACGCAAGGAGCAACCAATGACCGCCACGATCACCGCTTTCGAACGCTCGCCCGATGGCGGCATGGGCCTGGCGCGCGACACCCGCGTGCGCTGGGCGCTGGAGGAAGTCGGCCAGCCCTACGACGTCCGCTACGTATCGTTCGCGGCGATGAAGGAGCCGGCGCACCTCGCAGTCCATCCGTTCGGGCAGATTCCGACCTATGAGAAGGATGGGCTGGTGCTGTTCGAGAGCGGGGCGATCATCTTCCATCTCGCCGACCGCCATCCCGGCCTGCTGCCGGTCGATCCGGATGCCCGGGCGCGCGCGATCACCTGGATCTATGCCGCGCTCAATTCGGTCGAGCCGCCGATCCTCGAGCTCACCACCGCGCGGATCTTCGAGCGCGACCAGCCCTGGGCGGCGGCGCGCCTGCCGCTGGTCGAGGAACGCGTGCGCGCGCGGATGAACCAGCTCGCGGCGCACCTGGCGCGGCTCGGCGATCCCGAATGGATCGACGGCGACTTCAGCGCCGGGGATTTGATGCTGGTGTCGGTGCTGCTGCGGCTCAGGCCGTCGGGCATGCTGGCGGAATTCCCGACGCTCGCCGCCTATGTCGAGCGCGGCGAGGCGCGGCCGGCGTACCGGCGCGCGTTCGCGGCGCAGCTCGCGGTGAATGCGCCCCAGGCGGCGGGGTGAGGGGCGGCAGGCCTCGACAATAGCGTCATCCCGGCCTCGTGCCGGGATCCGCCTGGAGGCAGACGTGGGACAAGAGGCTCATGGTCCGGACGGTGAGGCTCGGCGGATCCCGGCACGAGGCCGGGATGACGGATGAGGAAGCGACCGCCGCGCCGCGCCGCTCCCGCCGAAACCCCCGGAACGCCACCCCGCCAATCTCCCGCTCCTCCCGCTCGACCACGAACCCCCAGCGCTCCAGCACCCGGATCGCCCGCACATTTTCCGCGCTCACCCAGTTCGACAGTCGCGCCGCATCGTCATGCATCGCCGCGATCCACACCGGCCCCAGCGTCATCAGCGCGCGGCCCTGGGTGTAGACCGTATCGGTCCCCAGCATCCATGGCCGCGCCTCGCCGTCGATCGCGCTGGTCACGACCCAGCCGAACATCGCTTCCGCCCGGCCATGGATCAGCACGGTGAGCGCGCGGCCGGCGATCATGCCTTGCCGCAGCGCGTCCTTCGGTGTCCGCCCGAATGCCGCCGCCTCGCGGATGTCGGCGGCACGCATCCGCGTCGCGATCGGGCCGACATGGACCGGCCGCGCGGGAACGATCTCAACCGCCGACATCGGGCTCGAGGAACGCGCCCGCCAAATGGAACGGCCCCGGCGCGTCGTGGCGCACCACCATCGTCACCTGGTCGGCGACGCGGCTTTCATTGTCGAAGCGGTAATAGCCGTTGAGCAACTGGTCGGGATCGCCCCAGGCCTCGTCGCTGCGGCTCTTCACGCGGTGGAGCTTGTCCTCCGACGGGCCGGCCAACACGTCCACGGAATCGATCAGCTCGAGCACCGCCTGGCCGAGCTGCTGGCGCCGCGCGGCATTGCCGCCGCCGGGGACGATCAGCGGGAGCGTCTCGACCAGCGACGTGTAGCGCAGCCCGACGGTGAGCTGGCGGGCGCTGCCGATCGTCGCCGGCAGGGTGATCGCGCCATCGGTCACGACCAGGTCGCGGACGATCGCGCCATCGGCCAGCGCGTCGACCGTCCGGCCCTCGAGATAGCCCAGGCCGGGGAAGGTGCTGCGCGGCTCGTCGACCACGTACGAGGTCGCGCAATCGAGATAGCAGCTCGCGCGCCAGTCGCTCCACAGGCTGGTCGCCAGCCGCTCGATGTACAGCCGGTCGACCCCCTCGATCGTCCGCCACACGGTGAGGTACAGCCGGTCCTCGCCATTCTCGGTGATTGCGCAGACGCTGTCGACGCGGCCGTCGGTCTCCCACAATGTCCAGCCCCACACCTGCTGCTCCTGCTCGAAGGTGAAGCACAGCAATTTGCCGTCGGAGCGCACCGCCACCAGCATCGCGTCGGGCTCCTGCAGGAACGCCCAGCCGGTGATGTCGAAATTGCGGAAGAAATGCGGGGAGAAGATCGACACGTCGGTGGTGGTGAAGCCGTCCTGCTCGAACGAATAGCCGATGCTCAGCACGCTCGACCCGGCATTGGGGCGGTAGAAGATGGTGTTGTCGACGACGACCGGGTTGAGCCGCCCCGATCCGCGCCCGATCTGGCGCCGCGCGCGCGTCTGGGTCGCGGTCAGGTAGCCGCCGTCGGTCGCGCCGTCGATCTTGAACACCGCGTCGGACGACAGCGCGAGCAAGCTGGTGGTCGAGACCAGTTGGTTGATCGAATTGACGCGCCCGGCGACCACCCCGATCGTGATCGCGTCGCTGTCCTGCAAGGGACGCGACACGTCGAAATTCTCATATTCGCCCGATCGCGAGGTGTAGATCGCATTGGGATTGTCGCCGGTGCGGCCGAGCACCAGGCGCTGCTCGAACAAGGCGACGGTCGAGGGATAATTGCCCGCGCCATCGAACGGATTGGCCCCGACCGGCGGACCATTGTCGAGCGCGGGGCCGATATTGTCGTCGACGAACGAGGTCGCCGCGGTGGTGCCGATATAGCCGTAATCCTGCGTGTTGTCGGACTTGTAGATCCGATAGCGGTCGGCGCCCGCGACCGCGCTCCAGCCGATCGTGTTGCAATTGCGCTTGAGCGTCAGGTCGTTGGTCGCGCTGTCGGCCGCCGAGGGGCGTGATTCCTGTCCGGTCGCATCGACGATCGCGGTGACGACATAGGATGCGGGCTGCGGGAAATAGGCCGCGCCCGAATTGTCGGCATCGGTATTGGGCGTGGTCGCGGTCGCCGACACGCCGGTCGGCGAGGCGACGGTCGGCCCGAACGCGACATCGGCGAAGGTCCAGTCGGCATGATCGTGGCGGATCAATTTGGCCGGCGGATGGTCGATATGCGCCAGGTACATGACATCGGCGGTCTGCTCGTAATCGATCTCGGCGAGCTCGACGCCGTTATATGGCGACCCGACGGTATAGACGCGCGCGACGCCCATCAGCGGAGTTCCTGCCGGGCGGGGGCGGGGGCGGGGAGGCAAGCGAGCCGCGTTGCGCGTCGCGACGGCCGCTCCACCTCGTCACCCCGGCCTTGAGCCGGGGTCCCGCTTCTTCCTGACGCACCGCTTGCCGCGAGAAAGCGGGACCCCGGGTCAGGCCCGGGGTGACGGTTGTGGGGGGCGAGGAGGGCCCGATCACAACCCCGGCTCCATCTTGAGGTTGTGCGACAGCACCCAGCCCCCCGGCCGGTCGACATGCCGCGCCATGAAGGTGTGGACGCCGGCGATCTCCGCCTTCCACACATCGGCCTCGCCCGCGGGCGTGCCGATCGTCTCGCTATGCTCCCAGTGATCGTCGACCCATGACCGGTGCCGCGCGGTCGCGTCGGGCAGCCATTCCGCCGCCCAGACCGGTTCGCGCTCGATCGCCACGCGCCCGACTTCGGCCGCCAGCCACGCGCCCGTCTCGGGATGCCGCGTCCACACCCAGTCGCCGCGCTGCACCATCCGCGCGATGCGCTCGCCGCCCGGCCCGTCATGCGCGGCATTGGCGAGCAGGATCATCGAGCGATCCGCCGCGACGCAGCCGATCCCGCCGCCACCGCCGCCGCCGACATCGGGTGGGGGAGGCGGGGGCACCGGGTCGGGCACCGGCGGGGGCGGCGGCGGTGGTGGCGGCGGCGCCACGCGCGTCTCGCCGCCGCTCCAGCCGGTGAAGGCCAGGCCGGTGGTATCGGCATCGATCGCGAAATGGCCGGCATCGGGGACCGCGGTGACCGTGCGGATCGTGCCGTTGAGCAGGTCGCCCATCGCTCCGTCGCCACCCTTGAAGAACACCTGGTCGCCGACGGAAAAGGCGTGAAAGGCGGCCGCCACCACGGCATGCGGCGCCGCGGAAATCCCGGTGATCGCCAGCTCGCTTTCGAGCACCATGCCGCCGCCCGCCGCCAGCCGCATATAGCCCTGGCCGAGCTCGAGCGCATAGGCCTGGGTGAAGGAGAATTGGAACGGCACCAGCCGCACCGGCTTGCTGGCGTCCCTGACCTCGGCGACGAAGCGCGTGCCCAGCCGCCTGGCAAGGCCGCCATATTTGCGGATCCGGACGTTGCGCGCGCGCCTGGCGCCCGAGCCATAGGCCTGGATGTCGAAGCGCGCATACATCTCCGGCGCGACTTCGCCCTTGGAGAAATTGATGTCGGGGAAACGCTGCGGCATCAGGCGCGCCAGCCGGGGCCGGGCCCGCCATTGCGCACGCGCTCGACGTCGCTCGGATAGTCCGGCTCGACCCGCGGATAGCGGTTGAGGTCGTCGGCCATCGCGACCCGCGCGGCATTGTCGGCGAGCTGCAGCGCATCGGCGCGGATCGCGCGGTCCTTGCGGATCGGCATGGCGATCCGCGAGGCGAGCGTCATGATCAAGGCGCGGCGGAACAACGGCCGCATGTCGCTCTCGGCCAGGGTCGCCACGGTATAGTCGAGCAAGGCGCCGCCCAGGTCGGTATAGATCGTCCCGGCATCGGCGACGAAGGGCAGCGGTGCCGCCACCGGCCCATGCCACCACCCGCGCGCCGGCCAGCCCGGCATCGCCTCGGCCGGCAGCACGCGGCGCAGGTTGCCGCAATCGCCGGGCAGCGCATAGGCAAAGCCCCATTCGCCAGGCCGGTCATTGGCGATTTCGGCCAGCGCCACGCGCCGGATCGCCGCGCCCCAGTCGTGCAGCGCGAGCAAATCCTGCAGCGCGCCGGGATAATGGCGCTTGCACTCGCGCGCCGCCAGCGACCCCTCGTCGATCGACTGGATCGTGTCGGCGGCGATCGCCGACAAGGCTTCGTTGCAGGTGTCGACAATGGCCATGGGCCGGGGGGTAGGCGGGGTTGGGGCGGGGTTGAATCGAAGGTTGGCCGCGCGAGTCGGCGCGACGGCATGGACGCCGTCAGACGTATATCGATGCGGCAGGGCGCCCAGGCGGGCGTCGCCCGCCAGCCCCCTCAATCCTTCCGCAACCCCTTCACCGCGAACGCCTCGGTCAGCTTCTTGATCGAGGTGACGCCGTACGCGACGCCGGGGGCCATCGCCGCCTTCTTGCTGGGGGCGGCGCGCTTGGTGATCGTCAGGCGGGGAAGCTTGGCCAGCTCGGGGCCGACGTCCAGCTCGGACGGCTTGATGGTTCCCTTGGGTTCACTCTGACTCATCGATCAATCCCGCTATCACACCGGCCGCGGCCAGCCAGCCGATCCCTTCCTTATAGCGATTGAAGTCCGCCAGCGCCATGGTGATCACCGGCTGATCGCCATAATCGGGGTCGAGGCCGGATGCGCTGGCTCCCTGCTCGACCAGGAGGAGCCCGCTCGGCGCGCTGGTCTTCGCCTTGGCGGTGATGGCGGCGATCGGCACCATGTCGAGTGGCGCCCGGTCCGGGAAACGCGTGCCATAGGTCCGCGCCACAGCGTCGAGCGAGCGGGCGTCGAAGCCGAGCGCGTACAGGCCGACGAACAGCACCCAGCCGGGCACGGCGAACGTCCCCTGTGCATCGGGCAGGCCGGCGACCACGACCGCGCTCCAATCGCGCGGGGTCATCGCGGCGAGGTCGCTGCGGAACAGGATGCCGGGGGGCAGGCCCTGCGCGGCGGTGACGATGTCGCCATCGTCGAGCTCGCCGATTTCGGTCCGCCCGGTGTCGATCCAGGCGAACAGGCGGCCGCGCCAGCGCTCCCACCAGCCGAGCAGCTCCGCCTCGCCGGGCTGGACGATCGCCGCCTGGTGACCCGGCCGTTGCGCCGCGAGCGCGTTCCGCAGCGCGTCCAGCCCGGTGGGGGTCGTCAGCGCCAGGTTCATCAGGATGTTCGCCAACGCGCCGCTCAGCAGCTCGCCCAGGCCCTTGGGCACCAGGTCGCTGCCGCTCGCGGTGGCGGGGAAATAGCGGGCGAGCGCCAGCAAGATCGCGCCGGCCGGCCGCTCTGGTGCGGCATAGCCGCGATATTTCTCGAACGCGACCAGCACGTTGCTCAGCAAATTGCCGCGCGCGGCCAGGGCATTGCGCAGCAGCTGCGCGGTGCGGATCGCACCGTCCATGATGTCGGGCGAGCGGTCGGGGCCGGTGAACAGCTTGCGCGCATCGGCCAATGTCTCGCCGGTCAGCGTGGCGGGCATGTAGCCGGCCGCGACCAGGTCGTCGAGGGTCAGCCCGACGAACGTGAGCAGCGCATCGAACGCGTCGAACAGCGCCAGATAGGTCGCCACCTGGACATCCACCGGATCCGGCGGGATCACCGGCTCGGCGATCGCCGAGGCCGTCGTATCGAACAGGAAGCGATATTGCCCGGGCTTGCCGGCGACGGGGGCGATCAGCGATTGCTCGAGCTCGATCGGCACGATCTCGTCGAGCCGCCAGGAATCGGGCCGCGGGCGGTCGTGGAGCGCCAGGCTGAGCGACTTGAAATCGGCGAGATAGCCCAATTGGCGGTCGACCAGCCGCCGCAGCAACAGCCAGTCCGACGCCGAAATGGTAAAGCTGGCGTCTGCCGCCGGTGCCACCGGATCGGCGGCCGGCGGGTCGGCTTTGCACTTGCCCGCCATGCGCGCGATCAGCACGTCCTTCAGCGTCTTGTCCGAACAATCGATTTCCTGGTTGAAATCCTCTTCCCACAGCCGCGGCACGTAATGCAGCGCATCGACCGCGAGCTGGGCAAAGCCCTCGTCCTCGGTAAAGCGGTTGGCGATGGCGGGGTCGCGCAGCGCCTGGTCGCCGGCCAGCTGGATCGCCGCCTCGAGCCGGATGTCGGCGCGCTCGCGCAGCTCCTGCGTGGTCAGGGTCAGGCCGCGATCGCTGCGGGCGTGGCGGTTGAGCTCGCGGACCAGGTCGGTGAAGTTGAGCTTGGAGCGATGGATCGTCATCAGCGCGAAGGTCGCCCGCGGCAGATTCTCGTCGGGCCCGGACGTGTCGCTGACCAGCAATTGCGTGACATAGCGGAACAGGTCCGACGGCCGCGCCGCGATCAGCAGCCGGTCGCTGAAATAGGTATGCTCCTTGGGATAGGCGACGTTCGCGGTCAGCCGGTCGAGCCCGTCATAATAACCGCGCCCGGTCAGGAAGCAGAAGAAGCCATAGTCCGACACGATGTGCTTGAGCCGCCCGATCAGGGCGGTGATCGTCGCGTCGACATTGTCGAGCTTGTCGAGCTCGTCGACCACGAACACCGGGGCAAGCCCGGCATCGCGGACGCGCTCGATCACTTGCGGCAATTCGCGGTCGAGCGTCTGCACCGAGCGGTCGCGCAGGAAGGTGTAGTCGCGCGTCCGCACCCGATGGAGCTTGTGCGAGATGGTCCGCGACAGGGCGGCCGAGCTGCCCAGCCAGACGATCAGGCCGAGCCCGAGCGCGAGCGGCGCGCCCTGGTTGGCGGCGACCGCGACCGATCCCGCCGCGGTACCGGCGAACACCGCGCCGAGCCGCGCGACCAGGTCCTTGATGTCGAGGCTCGCCTTGCTCTCGTCGTCGCGGGTCGCGGCATCGCTCGACGTCGTCTTGTAGGTGACGTTGCCCGAGACGACCTGGAACGCCTGGGCCGCGGTGGAAACGGCGATGATCTCGCGCAGCCCCTGGTCCTCGATCCGCGCGGCGTCGAGCGTGGCGGCGGCCGATCGCGGCCACAATACGCCGTCGGCGAGCCGGCCGAGCTGTTCCCATTTGCGCCGCAGCAAGGCGGGCTCGGGCGCATCGTCGAGGTCGAGCAGCAATTGCGCGGCGAGCTCGCGCAGATCGGCGCGGCTGCTCCCCGGTGCCGAGGCGGCGTGGAACGCGAAGCCCTGCGCCACTTCCTGCGCCAGCGCGCGGTAGAGCGCGATCGAGAGATGGACGAGCGCGCCGGCGACCGGATCGGGCGGGTCCTCGGGCGGGGCAGGCGCGGCGGCAGGCGCGGGGGACGGGGCAGGGGCCGGCTTGCCGTCCTTCGCATCCTTGTCCTTGCCGTCCGCGGGCTTGTCGGCCTCGGGCTTGCGCAACTTGGGCGGGGCGGCGATCAGGCTGTGCGCGGCGAGCTTGACGAGGAGCGGGCGTTGCAGCCGGCCGCGGCGGCTGACGCTGTTGAGGTCGGCGCTGACCGATAGCTGGATGCGCTCGTTGCGCAAGGTCTCGACCGCCTGGACGACCAAAGCGGTCTTGCCCGCGCCGCGATGCCCGGCGATCAGGAACGATCGCCCGCCGACTTCCTCCAGCGTGTAGCGACGCAGCTCGCGCAGGAAGATGTCATAGGCGCGCGACGTGGCGAAATGCGGCGTGCCCTGGAGCGGCCAGTCGTCGAACTGGACCGGCTCGTCCCAGCCGTCGCCGAACGACAGGGTCATTGGACATTGCCTGTCGCGGCGTTGCCCGCGGCGTCCGCCATATTGTCCGCGGCGGCTGCGATGCCGCCGGACGCATTGTCCGCATCGGCGCTGTTGCCCGCATCCTTGCCGGCGTCTTTCTTGCCGGCGTCGGCCCTGCCGGCGTTTGCGTCTTTCTTCTCGCCGGTCGCGGGCCCGATCCCGGTCGCCACCGCCACCGTCGCGCTGACCAGCACCAGCGCCAGGACCAGCGAGATCGCCAGCGGCGAGACCCGCCATCCGCCCTGCGCGCCGCCGAGCCCGCCCCAATAGGAATCGAACGCGACGCCGTCGCCGCGCGCCAGTCCACTGATCGCGTTGAGCGTCGCGATCGCGGCCAGCCAGCCCAGCCCGTAGGCCAAGGCGGCGTTGACCGGGTTGATCCTGTCCATCGCCACCGCGACGATCAGCAGCATCCCGGCGGTGACCGCGACCAGGATCCCGCTGGCCTGGACCAGCGGACGCGACCGCAACTCGATATTGGCGGCGGCGGCGGGTGCCTGGTCGGTCTCCTCGCGCGAGAACAGGGCATAGAGCGCGACGATGAACAGCGCGCCGAGATTGGCCGCGACCAGCAAGGCTGGCGCAGGCGGCAGCGCAATGCTGCCGGGCAGCGGCCACAGCCCGATCTGCACATTGGCGGCGCCGACGGTCGTCGCGCAGAGATAGAGGCCGATGACGGCGATGATCAGGCCGATGATGCCCCAGGTCTTGCGCACGGACTCCCCCCTTCCGGTCGTCGGGCTGTTGCCGATGACCTTACTATGACAGCGACCGGCCGGAAGCTTTTTTTCCGCCGATCCGGGGGTGTTGTCCGGAGGTGGCGATGGTTCCCTCAACCGTCATCCCAGCCTTGCGCCGGGATCCGCCGGGAGGCAGGCGTGGGACAAGAGGCGCAAGGTCCGCGCGGTGAGGCCAGGCGGATCCCGAAGGCCGGGATGACGGTGGTTGGCTGGGCCCGGGTCCCGCCGCCGACCGCACGGCGCGATCGCACTGGCGGATTGCCCTCCTTCTCCCTATATCCCCAACATCGCTTCGCTTCGCTAACGGGCACGGAAGCGACTGAGAGTTGTCGCGCTCCCGCTCTGGCAGGGAGCCGTTTGTGCCTCGACCTTTCCCATTCTCGTTTCCAGCGGACCGTGCCGGTGGGTGACCTCATCCACCGCCTGTTCGGCGCGCACGTCCCCGATCCCGCGTGCAATCGCTGGGACCGCGGCCATTTCGTCAGTGCTTGCGCCGTGTGCGGCCGCGACATGATCCGGCTGCCCGGTTTGCCGTGGCGCGCCGGCAAGCCGGACTGATACCTTCTTCCTACTCTCGTCCCGAAAGGACTCCCATGCAGCCATCTCCCGAATTCTGCCGCGCGCAGGCCACTCGCCACCAGTCGATCGCGGCGGGCGCCGAGCTGGAAAACGTGCGGGGCGTCGCTCTGCTCGCCGCCGCCGCCTGGACCAAGGAAGCGCAGTCCGCGGATCACCGCGAGCGCCGCCGCGCGGCGAGCCGGGAACGGGCGATGGTCGAGCCGCCGGAAGGGCTGTCGCCGCACGACCGGCTGTTCAGCGAGAATCCCGATCGCGGCTTTGCCGATGGGGAGGGCGATATCGCCGCCGGCACCGGGGAAGCGTGCCGATAAAAGGGCCAGGTGCCCGCCGCCTCATTGCGTATCGGTGCCGCCGCCCCCATATCAGGCGCGCTATCGTCGCCTGCGACGGAAAATGACGCTTTCGGGCCGACCGTTCCTTTTCTCGCTTCCTGGCTCCGCGTTGCGATCGCGCGCGCGGACAATCCAAGTTTCGTGAAAGGAACGCATCATGCCCATCGGCAAAGTCAAATTCTTCAATATCGACAAGGGCTATGGCTTCATCCAGCCCGAGGACGGCGGCAAGGACAGCTTCGTCCATATCAGCGCCGTGCAGCAGGCCGGCATGACCACCCTGCAGCCCGACCAGCGCCTGTCCTATGAAGTCGAGACCGACCAGCGGGGCAAGGATTCCGCGGTGAATCTCGCGTCCGCCTGATCAATCGCGGTGGTGACGGCCGGTGCCCAGGCGCCGGCCGCGCCGCTCCCTTTCGCAGAACAGGAACCGCGCATTGAACAGACCATTCCGCAACAAATACGGTACCCCGCGCCTCTCGCCCGAGGCGGCGGCACGGCAGGGACGGGCAGCACGCCTCGCCTTCGAGAAAATGCCCGAAGCGGGCGCGGCGGTCGCGTTCCTCAACACGCATGACGAGGCGATGGGCGGCCGGCCGATCGACCTGGCGGTGGAAAGCGCCGCCGGCTTGCTGACGGTCGAACAGGCGATCGCGTCGCGCGGCTCCTGAGCCCGCCGGCGTCCTCCCGGCCCAGACCATGCCGCGGCACGAAAGACGAGGACAATGGACAGGCCCATCCCATCGGACGTCGTCGAGCAATGGATCACCCATTTGCGGCTGCAGCGCACGCGTGCGCGCGACATCGTCTGGCTGATCGAGGGCGGCGCCACGCTGCATGACGGCCGCGACGGCCAGCCGATGCACGACGCCACCCAGCGCTGGCTGAACGAACAGCGCGAGGTAATCTCGGAAGTCGACCGGCTGGTCGCGCTCTATGACGGCCTCAATGCCCTGGATCGTCCGGCCGGCCGTCCGGCCAATCGCCCGGCCCGGGCACCGCGCACTCCCTGAAGATCGGCCCGATGATCAGCCTTTCCCGCTTGTTCGACACGACTCCCCACGACATCGCCATCGACCTCGGCACGGTCAACACGATCGTCTATCTGCGCGGCCGCGGCATCGTCCTCAACGAACCGTCGGTGGTGGCGGTCGAGGACAATGGCAGCACGCCCCGGCTGCGCGCGGTCGGCGCCGAGGCCAAGCTGATGATCGGCCGCACCCCCGCCGGGGTCCGCACCGTGCGCCCCTTGCGCGACGGCGTGATCGCCGATGTCGACATCGCCGAACAGATGATCAAGGTGTTCATCGGCATGGCCGGCGGCCGCGTCCGCTTTCGCCGCCGTCCCAACATCATCGTCTCGATCCCGTCGGGCGCCACCCAGGTCGAGCGCCGCGCGATCCGCCAGGCCGCGAACAATGCCGGCGCGCGCACCGTCCGCCTGATCGAGGAGCCGATGGCAGCCGCGATCGGCGCCGGGCTGCCGGTCAACGCGCCGCTCGGCACGATGGTGGTCGATATCGGCGGCGGCACCACCGAAGTCGCGGTGCTCTCGCTCGGCAGCCTCGTCCGCCATTCCTCGGTCCGGGTCGGCGGCGACAAGATGGACGATGCGATCACCTCCACCATCCGCCGCAACCACAATCTGGTGATCGGCGAATCGACCGCCGAGCGGATCAAGATGGGGATCGGCATCGCCACCATGCCCGAGGACGGCCGCGGCCTGTCGATGGCGGTGCGCGGCCGCGACCTGGTCAGCGGCGTGCCGCGCGAGATCGAGATCGCGCAGGGCGATATCGCCGGCCCGCTCGGCGACCTCGCCGGCCAGATCGTCCAGGCCGTGATCGCCACCCTGTCCGCGACCGCGCCCGAGCTGGCCGCCGACATCCATCGCGAAGGGATCGTGATGACCGGCGGCGGATCGCTGCTGCCCGGCATCCGCGAATTGCTCGAACGCACCGCGGGGGTGCCGGTGACGATCGCCGAGGACGCGCTGACCAGCGTCGCGATGGGCGCCGGCCGTGCGCTCGAGGATCCCGACTTTGCCGGGGTCACGGCCGAAAGCTGATCCTGATCCGGATCAGCGCGATTTATTTGCCGCCGCGCGGGCCCGAACCTCTCCTGCACCCGTTGGAGCGATACGCCGGATGCAAACCCCCCTCGCATCCGGCGTACCCCTTTTCACCGTTTCCAGGAGGACCCGATGGGCCTGTTCACTAAGGATATCGCGACGTTCGAGGACCTGTTCCTGCACCAGCTGCAGGACGTCTATTATGCCGAGCACCAGATCACCAAGGCGCTGCCGACCATGATCGACAAGGCCACCGACCCCGCGCTCAAGGCAGGGTTCCAGACCCATCTGACCGAGACCGAGGGCCAGATCGAGCGGCTCGACCGCGTGTTCGCGATGCTCGGCGAGGAAGCCAGGGGCGCGACCTGCCCGGCGATCGAGGGCATCATCAAGGAAGCCAAGGACGTCGCCGGCGACATTGCCGACAAGGCCGTGCTCGACGCCGCGCTGATCGCGTCCGCCCAGGCGGTCGAGCATTACGAGATCACCCGCTACGGCACGCTGATCGCCTGGGCCGACCAGCTCGGCCGCGAGGAGATCGCCGACATCCTCCAGGAAACGCTCGACGAGGAATATGCCACCGACGACAAACTGACCGCGATGGCGACGGCGACCGCCAATCCCGCGGCCGAAGCGGCGGTCGAGCCCGCCTGACCTGACCTGACATGCCGGGGCGGCGGGCGGTTTCGACCGGCTGCCGCTCCGCGCCCTGATTCTCGCGCCCGGAAGGCAGGCCCGAAACGATGTTCAAGCGACTATCCTGCCTGTTGGGCCGCCACGAGCCCGACATCCGCGCACGCTATTGGGACAATGCCACGTCGGGCTCCGGCTTCGACGTGACGCGCTGCACCGCCTGCGGGCGCCAGCTGACGCGGCGGCCGGGGAGCAAGTGGCGCGTGATCGACCTCGACGACCGCTAGGCCGCGACCCGCGACGTTGCCGGTTTGGCAAAACGTCACCATCATCGGGCATCATCGGCCATCGTCGTTCAGCCAGCGACAGGTGCAAGGGGATGAGGATGAAGCTGCCGATCGACTCCCGCCCGGCGCGCGCGCTGGGCCTCGCCTTGCTCGCGCTGGCACTGGAATCGTGCGGCGGCGCGGCGCCGGCCGATCCGCTGGCGAGCGAGGTCGCGGCGCATTTCCCCGATCGCGGCGCGGCGAACGCGCAGGTCCTCCGCCAGGCGAAGCGCGACGTCTTCTACGAATGCCATATCGGGGAACAGACGCCGATGCTCGGGCAGGTCGAGCTGACCCGCACGCTGGCGCGCGACGGCGGGTTCGCCGGTACCGTCGCCACCTGGGATTTCACCGAGGCCGACAGCGAGAAGCTGGGCGGGCAGAAATTCGCCGACCAGCTTCGCCTGCGCGCGATCTGGCGCCGCGACGACCAGGAGCTGCGCCTCGCCGCCGGGGACTTCATGGCGGCCTGGGACCTCTATCCCGCGGTCGGCGGGCCGGGCCGCGTTCCCGAGCCTTATTATGTCGATCGCGACGGCAAGCGGCTGGCGCTGACCTCGACCTGGCCGGCGAAATACGACACGCCGCGGCGCATCGACAGCTGGATCGCCTGGCGCGACCTGTCCGCCGCGATCGACCGCAGCCGCCAGGTCTGGCTGGTCGTCGGCCCCAGGGGCGCACCCCCGGTGCGGCGCTACGTCATCAGCCATCTCATCCCGGTCGTCGCGGCGACGGTCGAGCGGCTCGACGCGCTGGCGAAGGCGGCGGCGAAGGACTGGACGCGGCGATGCGAGGCGCGGGAAGCGGTGGTGATCGTGGAGTGAGGGGGCGTTGCCCGTGGAAGCTGACCCTCAACCCCAGACCCAAAACCGTCATCCCGGCCTTGTGCCGGGATCCGCCGTGCCGCTGAACCCGGACCAGGAGCCTCCAGTCCCACGCCTGCCTCCCGGCGGATCCCGGCACAAGGCCGGGATGACGAACGGGCACATGCGGTAGCCCGCCACCGCGATCCTGCTTATCGTGACCACTCAGCACCGGCCGACCGACCGAGGGAACCAGCATGACGCTGACCGACATCCTGCGCGCCCATCGCGACGACCTGGCCCTGGTGATCGGCAACGGCATCCACCGCTACGGCGGCGGCGGGGTCAATTCGTGGAACGCCCTGCTGGTCGAGCTCGCGCATCGCTACGGCCTCGCGGTCGACCAGGTCCCGCAGGGCGCCTCGACCACCGAATTCTTCGACGTGCTCGACCTCAAGGGGGGCGGCGGCAGTGGCAGGCTGGCCGGGCAGTTCTGCGACCTGATGGCGGACTGGCGCCCGCTCGACCATCACCGACGGATCATGGCCTGGGCAGTGCGGCACGGCGCGCCCGTCCTCACCACCAATTTCGACGCGGTGCTGGGCGACGCGGCGGGCGCCACCCTGATGCGCCCCGCGCTGCGCGGCTTCACCGATTTCTACCCGTGGGAGAGCCGCTATGCGCTGGCGCTCCACGACGATCCCTGCACCGGGTTCGGCATCTGGCACATCAACGGCATGGCGAAATACGCGCGCAGCATCCGCCTGGGCCTGACCCACTACATGGGATCGGTGCAGCGCACGCGGCAATGGCTCCACGGCGGCGAAGGCCGCCTGTTCGGCGCCGCCGACCCGGCGCATTGGGCGGGGCGGCACGGCTGGCTGCACCTGGTGTTCAACAAGCCGCTGCTGATCATGGGCCTCGGTCTGGGCGAGAACGAGGTGTTCCTGCGCTGGCTGCTGATCGAGCGCGCGCGGTATTTCGCCAAATGGCCGGAGCGACGGCGCGAGGCATGGTATGTGTACGTGCCCGATGCGGGGGATAGGACCGCGGCGGGGCGGCGGTTCTTCCTGGAGGGGATCGGGGTGCGCTGCGTGGCGATGGGGGATTATGCGGGGATTTATGAGGATAAGGGGTGGGGGTGACCGGTATGCGCCCCAGTTGCGGTCATTCAACGTGTGGTGGATCGATCCCAAAAGCGGTCGATCGGCAATGCGCCCAATAGCGATCCCACACCTATCTCCAGCTACCTCCCGCAATCGGGCAACCTGGTCGGGCTGGCAGCGGTCGAGAAATTGCGCGATGCTTGGCAGATGGGCTCAACAACGAGTAACGCGCAACAAGCGCGATGGCTTTACCGGGCGGGTGCAATCTTATTGCTGCTGGGTCTGGTGTCAGGGCTCGTCACCGGATTCGTCGCCAATCCGCGAATGGGCTTATCTGCTCACCTCGAAGGCGTGCTCAACGGTGTTATGCTGGTCGCTCTTGGATCTGCCTGGACATCGGTCATTCTACCGCGCAGGCTCAAATTCTCGGCCTTGCTTCTCCTGATTGTCGGTAGCGCGATGAACTGGCTTGCCACCCAGCTGTCTGCGATTTGGGGAACGGGTGCCCTAACCCCGATCATTGCTCCGCGGCCTTCGGGCACTTCTACGCAGGAGATGATCGTCTCGGTTATGTTGGTGTCGGTCGCCACCACCATGCTCGTCGGAATTCTGCTCGTTACCATCGGCTTTTGCCGGTTCGAAAGCGACTAGCCCGTGGCAGCTCGGGGCTAAGCCGCTCAGCGGCGGCTCGGATGGGGTATTGCTACAGTGGAGCAAACATGGCCGCCGACCGGTGAATCAATGGGCGGCCGATCACGCAATGACACTCGCCGGAAAGGCGATGGCGGTTATTTTCAACATCCCGATTGGCGGCGTGCGATCGGCCAACGCGGTCTGGACCTACGAGTCTCCCATGCGGCGATATCGGCGATAGCGGACCATCCCGCGTTCTACCCGGATCGCGTCGACGCGATCGACGAGCGTTCAGACGGCTAACGCCTCGCCAAGGCCGCCGTCGGTCTAGCGAATGCGTTCGGCTGGTACAGTCAGATTGGATGCACTGCCTCTTTCCCATCCGGTCAGTCCGACGCCGCCCTTTCGTGTCGCGAAAAGGCCAATGTCACGGCGCGAAGCAGTCGCCGTCGTGATCGGCGGGATAGAAGCAAAATAATGGAAACATCAGGACGGCGGACAGCCGACAATATTCTCGCCGGTCAAACCCCGGTTGCCGAACGAGTTGAGACGGAATGCGCGATCGCAACGCCGTATTGCCGGCTGCCCCAAATCCATCGCGCGGCTATCCCGCATATGAGCTACGCCGCCGCTCTGGATTTGTAGCGCCGGCCCCCCGGCGCCCAGCACCGATAGGCGCTCCAGCCAGATTTCGCGGATCGGCTTGCCCAGAAACTGGATCGCTTCGTCGGTGCTGTCGATCAACGTGGTGTCGCGCACCCGCACGTTGGCCGTGATCGGAGCATCGAGCGCATAGAACCACAGCGCGCCAATGCCGAAATGCCAGCGCGGGTCGA
>FTCZ01008224.1_pt1 | contig 27100 bp, 27 predicted proteins | sample 1658871 | NCBI WGS metagenome assembly FTCZ01 (sample SAMEA3914864, study PRJEB12502) | metagenome | biome: forest; material: soil | place: USA | collected 2012-03-12 | depth 0.3 m | reverse complement strand
GCACCGTGAAGAACGGAGGGCAGACGTGAGCGCGCTCAACTCGCCCCGGACCGACACTTTGCCCAAGCTCCTGCAGCGCAATGCCGAGGAAAGTCCGTCGGCGGCCGGCATTCGCGAGAAGACGCGGGGCGTATGGCAGACCTTCACCTGGGCGGGCTATCGCGACCAGATGCGTGATTTTGCGCTCGGTCTCGCCTCGCTGGGATTCAAGCGGGGCGACAAACTGTCGGTCGTCGGCGACAACCGCCCGCAACTCTACATCGCTCAACTGTCGGCCCAGGCGCTGGGTGGCATCTCGGTGCCGGTCTACCAGGACTCGATCGCGTCGGAATTAGTCTACGTCCTCAATCATGCCGAGACCTCGGTGATCGTGGCGGAGGACCAGGAGCAGGTCGACAAGGTCCTGTCGCTGAAGGACCAGCTGCCGAACCTGCAGAAGGTGATCTTCGACGATCCGCGCGGCCTGTGGGCCTATGACGACGCGATGCTGATGTCGTTCGAAGACGTCCTCGAAGCGGGGCGCGGCTTCGCCAAGGAGCATCCGGAGTACTATGCGGCGGAGCTTGCAAAGGGCGGGGCCGAGGACGTCGCGATGATCGCCTACACATCGGGCACGACGGGGGCGCCGAAGGGCGTGATGCTCAGCCACCGCAACATGATCGCCGGCGCCGAATCGTTCATCGAGGTCAACGAGATCAAGATGGGCGACAACTGGCTGTCCTATCTGCCGATGGCCTGGGTCGGCGACGCCGCGTTTTCGCTCGGGATGGCGCTCGCCGGCAAGCTGACCGTCAATTGTCCGGAGAGTCCGGAAACGGTGCAGCGCGACCTGCGTGAACTGGGACCCAATGCCCTTCTGGCGCCGCCGCGCATCTGGGAAAGCATGCTGACGAGCATGCAGGTCAAGAGTGGCGACGCCTCGCCGATGAAGCGCCGCATCTTCGGATATTTCCGCTCGCTGGCCGAGCGCTGCGAACTCAAGCGGACCGACGGCAAGCCGCTGTCGTTCGGCGAGCGCCTCGGACTGGCGGCAGGCGAGTTCTTCGTCTACGGGCCGGTGCGCGATCAGCTCGGCCTGCGCAATGCGCGCTGGTGCTATACCGGCGGCGCGCCACTGGGGCCCGACACCTATCGCTTCTTTCGCTCCTTCGGCATCAACCTGAAGCAGGTCTATGGCGCGACCGAAGCATCGGCGCTGATCGCCTGCCAGGACGATGCGGAAGCCAATCCCAACACCGTGGGCCGGCCGATGCCGCGGATCGACGTCAGGATAGACGACCGCGGCGAGGTGATGCTGAAGGGCGCGAACGTGTTTGTCGGCTACTACAAGCAGGACGACGTCACGCGCGACACGCTGTCGGAAGGCTGGCTGAAGACCGGCGATGCCGGCTTCTTCGACAAGCAAGGCCATCTCGTGATCATCGATCGCGCCAAGGATGTCGGGAAATTGAGCGATGGATCGGCCTTCGCGCCGCAGTTCATCGAGAACAAGCTGAAATTCAGTCCTTATATCCGCGAGGCCGTCGCATTCGGACATGAGAAGCCGATGGTCGTGGCCATGATCGCCGTCGACATGGAGACGGTGGGCGCGTGGGCGGAGAAGAGGGGCCTGGCTTACAGCAGCTACATGGACCTCAGCCGCAAGCCCGAGGTCGCGGCCCTGATCGCCGATGAGATCGCCAAGGCCAATGTCACGCTGCCGGATGTACAGCAGGTGAAGCGCTACCTCCTGCTCAACAAGGAGCTGGAAGCCGACGACGCCGAAATGACCCGCACGCGCAAGGTCCGGCGCAAGTTCGTGGCGGAGAAGTATGCCCCGGTGATCGGCGCCTTCTACGATGGGGCGGCCCGGGTAATGGTCACCATGGACATCACGTTCGAGGACGGCCGCAAGTCGAAACTGACGAACGAAATCCTGATTCACGACCTTGTGCCGGCCAAGCCGGCGCGCGTGGCGGCCTGATCATGTCGGGTGAGGATCTCGGGTTCCTGTTCTCGCTAGTGCTGAACGGCGCCTCGATCGGCATGATGTATTCGCTGATCGCGCTGGGTTTCGTCCTCGTCTACAAGGCGACCGACGCCATCAACTTCGCCCAAGGCGAGTTCGTGATGATGGCGGGGCTGATCGCCGCCGCGATCGTGGGGATCGAGGGTGCGCCGCTGATCGCAGCGGTCGTTGCCACGATCTCCATCATGATCGGCTTCGGTTTCGCGCTCGAGCGCGTCGTGCTGCGGCCGCTGCTGGGACGTCCCGTCGTGGCGGTGATCATGGCAACGATCGGCCTGGCCGCCATGCTGCGCGGCCTGACGCCGATCGTGTTCGGCGGCGAGACGCGCGCCCTGCCGTTGCCGATCGGCGACGAACCGATCGATATCGGACCGGCCAGCCTGGCGCCCATCCAGGTGCTGGGCATCGTCGTGACGCTCGCCTTCTTCGTCGGCTTCAGCTGGTTCTTCAAGAAGAGCCGGATGGGTGTGGCCATGCGCGCCGTCGCCGACAACCAGCAGGTCGCCCAAGCCATGGGGATCAACGTCGAGCGCTATTTCGCGCTCGCCTGGGCGATGGCCGGCATTGTGGCGGCGGTGGGCGGCATCGTCTGGGGCAACATGCTGGGCGTCGACGTGCATCTCGCCCTGGTCGGCCTGAAGGTCTTCCCGGTCGTGATCCTGGGCGGGCTCGATTCGATCGGCGGCGCGCTGGTCGGCGGCCTGATCATCGGTATCGTCGAAAGCCTGGTAGCGGGCTACGTCGATCCTTATGTCGGCGGCGGGACGAAGGATTTCGTGCCTTACGTGCTGATGATCATGGTCCTGATGGTCAAGCCGTACGGCATCTTCGGCAAACGCAGAATCGAGCGCGTGTAAAATGTTCCATCGCGAAGCTGGAGTCTTCAAGACCACCTACGCCGCCGATATGGCGCTCTATCCGTTGCCGATCGCCAAGCGCACGGTCGCGGTGCTGGCGGTCCTGTTCGTCATCGTTGCGCCGCTGACCTTGCCTGAATACCAGTTGTCGATTCTCAACCTGATCTTCATCGCCATCGTAGGCGCGCTCGGACTCAACATCCTGGTGGGCTACACCGGACAGATCTCTCTGGGACATGGGGCGTTCATGTCGGTCGGCGCCTATACCGCAGCTAATCTCGCGGTGCGCCTCGATTTGCCGTTCTGGCTCACCTTGCCGGCGGGCGGAGTGATGGCGGCCTTCATTGGGGTGCTGGTCGGCGTCCCGAGCTTGCGCATCAAGGGGCTTTATCTCGCGATCGCCACCCTGGCCGGCCAGTTGATCATCGAATGGACGATCAACCACGTGCCGGCGATTTCGGGCGGCGCGCAGGCCTCCATCCAGGTGCCCCGGCCGAGCGCCTTCGGCCACGCCCTCACGACGCAGGCGGATCTCTATTTTTTCCTGTTGTTCTTTGCCGTGCTGGCGATCGTGGCGACTTTGAACCTGATGCGTAGCCGGATCGGTCGTGCCTTCATCGCCGTGCGCGACCAGGACATCGCTGCCGAGATCATCGGCATCGACATCTTCCGCTACAAGCTGTTGGCTTTCGCGATCTCGTCCTTCTACGCGGGCGTCTGCGGCGTGCTCTATACCTATTATTTCGGCATCGCGAACTACGAGCAGTTCCAGCTCATCGTCTCGATCGACTATCTCGCCATGATCATCATCGGCGGGCTGGGCTCGGTGCTGGGCACGATCCTGGGCGCGGTGTTCGTGACCTTGCTGCCGATCCTGCTGCGCATGGTGCTGGAGAGCGCGGGATCTTTGTTCTTCACCGAGTCCGAGCTGGCCAACGTCATCTCGGGCACGCGGCTGGCGGTGTTCGGCGCACTGATTATCGTTTTCCTGATCGTCGAGCCCGAGGGACTCAACCGATTGTGGCGGAATATCCGGAGCTACTTCCGGGTCTGGCCTTTCTCCTACTGAGAAGGCCGTTGTCGTGGCGAAGCAAAGGGAGGAACCCATGATGAGGTTCGTGAAGAGTGGGCTGGGAGTGGCGATCGCAACAGCCGCCCTGGCGTTCGGAGCGGGCGAGTCCTTCGCCCAGCAGAAGGAACTGGTCTTCGGCCTGCAGTGCGACCGCACGGGACCGACGGCCAATGTCGGCGTCAATCTCTGTCCCGGCTATCACGACTACGTCGCGCTGGTGAACAGCAAGGGCGGCGTCGAGGGCTTCAAGATCAAGGTCATCGAGGTCGACAACGAGTACAAGGTGCCGCCGGCGATGGAAGCGCATGAGCGCTTCAAGAAGGAAGGCGCCGTGATCGAGGGCGTGTTCGGCACGCCGCAGACCGCCGCGCTCAACAAGAAGCTCGAGGAGGACAAGATCCTGGGCACCTCGCCGGGCTTCGGCACGGCGGCGGCGGCCGACGGCAAGCGCTTCCCGTATACCTTCCCGATCGCGGCCAGCTACTGGTCGCAGGCGGGTGCCGCGCTCGAGTTCGCGAAGGAGAAGATGGGCGGCCTGAAGGGCAAGAAGATTGCCTATATCTATTACGACAACCCGGCCGGCAAGGAACCGCTGCCGATCTTCGAGGAAGTGCAGAAGCAGGAAGGCTTCGAGCTCCGCACCTTCGCGGTGCCGGCGCCAGGCCTTGAGATGGGCGCGCAGGTGCTCGACATCACCGGCCGCTACAAGCCCGACTTCGTGATCATGCATCTGTTCGGCAAGGCGCCGTCCGTTGCCATCAAGGAGCTGAAGGGCAAGGGCTATCCCCTGAGCAAGGTCGTGTCCTTCGTCTGGGGCAGCGCGGAAGCCGACATCATCGCCGCCGGCGGCCTGGCCGTCGCCGAGGGCTACAGCGGCATCCAGTTCGCCGGCGTCGGCAAGGACTTCCCGGTGCTGAAGGAGATCGAGGCCATGTACAAGGCGCAGGGCAAGCCCGCGCCGAAGGAAATGGACTCGACCGTCTATTACAACCGCGGCGTCCTGATCGCGGCGTTGCATGTCGAGGCGGTGCGCAATGCCATCAAGGCCAAGGGTGGCGCGGCGCCGACTTCGGACGAGGTCAAGAAAGGCATGGAGTCGGTCAAGGGCTTCACCCTGGGCGGTCTCGTGCCGCCGATGGAGATCACGCCGGCCGACCATGAAGGCGGCGGCTGGTGCCAGATCTGGACGGTGAAGGGCGGCAAGCTCGTCATGACCAAGGACTGGTTTCAGGGCTATCGCCCGCTGATCCAGAAGCAACTCGTGGCCGACGCGGCCAAGTCTTGAGCGTAAATGGGACGGGCGGCGAGAAATCGCCGCCCGTTTCTTCCATGCTGACGATCAACAACATCGAAGTCGTCTACGACAAGGTGATCCTCGTCCTGAAGGGCGTGTCGATCGACGTCCACGCGGGCGCGATCACGACCCTGCTGGGCGCCAATGGCGCGGGCAAGACGACGACCCTGAAGGCGATTTCGGGCGTGCTGCGCTCAGAGCGCGGCGAAGTCACCAAGGGCGCGATCCAGCTGGGCGACCGGCGGATCGACGGCATGCGCGCCCATGAGGTCACCAAGCTCGGTCTGGTCCAGGTCTTCGAGGGCCGCCGCGTGTTCGAGCAGCTGACCTGCGAGGAGAACCTGATCGCGGGCGGCCACGTGCAGCGCGACCGCACCGTGGTGAAGCACGGCATCGACCTGGTCTATTCCTATTTCCCGCGCCTGAAAGAGCGCCGGCACCAGCAGTCGGGCTATCTGTCGGGCGGCGAGCAGCAGATGCTGGCGATCGGCCGCGCGCTGATGAGCCGGCCCAAGGTCGTGCTGCTCGACGAGCCGTCGCTCGGTCTGGCGCCGATGCTGGTCGAGGAGATTTTCGGCATCGTCCAGCGGCTGGTGAAGAACGAGAGCCTTTCGGTGCTGCTGGTCGAGCAGAATGCGGCCCTGGCGCTGGCCATCGCCGAGCACGGCTATGTAATGGAGAACGGCCGCGTCGTGCTCGAAGGAAGTGCTGCGAAGCTCGCCGCGAATTCCGACATCAAGGAATTCTATTTGGGGCTGAATGAAGGCGGCGCCCGCAAATCTTATCGCGACACCAAGCATTACAAACGGCGTAAACGCTGGCTATCCTAGAGCGGGATAGGAGCGGACCATGGACGACATCGAACGGCTGCACGAGCTGATCGCCGGTGCCCGGCGCATCGTGGCTTTCACCGGAGCCGGCATCTCGACGGAGTCGGGCATTCCCGACTTCCGGTCGCCGGGCGGCATCTGGACCAAGTACCAGCCGATCTATTTCGACGACTTCATGTCGTCGGAGGAGATGCGCCGCGAGGCGTGGCGGCGGAAGTTCGCGACCGACGAGACGATGCTGAAGGCCGAGCCCAATGCCGGCCACCGCGCGCTCGCCAAGCTGGTCGAGCAGGGCAAGATGAGCGCGATCATCACCCAGAACATCGACGGCCTGCACCAGCGCTCGGGCGTGCCCGACCAGAAGATCATCGAGCTGCACGGCAACACGACCTATGCGACCTGCCTCGACTGCGGCCAGCGCCACGAACTCGAGCCGATCCGAAAGGCGTTCCTCGGCAAGGGCGAGCTGCCGCTTTGCCGGAAGTGCGACGGCATCGTGAAGACCGCGACCATCTCCTTCGGCCAGGCGATGCCCGAGATCCAGATGGCGCGCGCCCAGGACGAGACCATGGGCTGCGACCTGTTCATCGTGCTGGGCAGTTCGCTCGTGGTCTATCCCGCGGCGGGCTTCCCGCAAGTTGCCAAGCGCAAGGGTGCCAAGCTCGTGATCCTGAACCGCGATCCGACCGACCAGGACGACACGGCCGACCTGGTGATCCACACCGAGATCGGGCCGACGCTGAGCCGCGTCGTCGGCGTCAACTGATGCTCGCCCATCCGATCTTGGCCCGTCGCTCCTTATTGGGATGTGCACTGGCCCTCGCGGCGCTGCCGGCCCGCGCCGACGACATCACCTTCTTCCGGATCGTGACCGGCGGCACGGTCGGGACCTATTTCCCGATCGGCGGCCTGATCGCCAGCGCGCTGTCCAACCCGCCGGGCTCGCGCCTGTGCGAGGAGGGCGGCTCGTGCGGCGTGCCGGGCATGGTGGCCACGTCGGTCACTTCCAACGGTTCCGTCGCCAATGTCGCCGCGATCGCCTCGGGCTCGGCCCAGTCGGGCTTCGTGCAATCCGATATCGCCTACTGGGCCTATAGCGGCACCGGCGTCTACGAAGGCCGGCCCAAGGTCGACAGCCTGCGCGCGATCGCCAATCTCTTCCCCGAGAGCATCCACCTCGTGGTGCGCAAGGGCTCGGGCATCAACTCGGTACGCGACCTCAAGGGCAAGAAGGTGTCGCTGGACGAACCGGGCTCGGGAACGCTCGTCGATGCCCGGTTGATCCTCGCGGCCTTCGGCATGAGCGACCGCGATCTGCAGGCGAAATACATTCCCGCGCAGCATGTCGCCGACAGCCTGAAGGACGGCTCGATCGACGCCTTCTTCAACGTGAGCGGCTGGCCGCAGAGCGCTGTGGTCGATCTTGCCGGCACGATCGGCATCGACCTGGTGCCGATCGAGGGCCCGGAGATCGAGAGGCTCACCCAGCAATACAGCTTCCTGACGGCCGACGAGATCCCCGACGAGGCATATCGCGGCGTGGGCGGCGTCAAGACAGTGAGTGTTCACGCGCTGTGGCTCACCTCGGCCAAGCAATCGGAAACGCTGATCTACCAGGTGACCGCGTCGCTGTGGAACGCCAACACCCGCAAGCTGCTCGATTCGGGCCATGTCAAAGGCCGCGTGATTCGGCTCGCGAGCGCGCTCACCGGGGTCGGCATTCCGCTGCATCCCGGCGCGGAAAAGTTCTACAAGGAACAAGGTCTGATCAAAAAGTAGAGGCGGGGAGAGCATGCGTCTGCAAGGAAAAGTCTGCGTCGTCACGGCGGCGGGACAGGGTATCGGTGCCGCCACGGCGCGCGCGTTCGCCAAGGAGGGCGCCACGGTCTGGGCGACCGATCTCGACGCGGGCAAGCTGAAAGAGCTCGACGGGGTGAGCGGCGTGAAGACGGCCAGGCTCGACGTGCTCGACAAGGCAGCCATCGCGGCCTTCGCCCGGGAGGTCGGCACGGCCGACGTGCTGTTCAACTGCGCGGGCTTCGTCCACCACGGCTCGATCCTCGACGCCACCGACGATCAGTGGCAGTTCGGCTTCAATCTCAACGTCCGCAGCATGTTCTGGACGATCCAGGCCTTCCTGCCGGCGATGCTGGCCAAGGGCTCGGGTTCGATCGTCAACATGTCCTCGGCGGCATCGTCGGTGAAGGGCGCGGCGTTGCGCTTCGTCTACGGCACGACCAAGGCCGCCGTCGTCGGCCTCACCAAGTCGGTCGCCGTCGACTATGTGAGCAAGGGCATCCGCTGCAATGCGATCTGCCCCGGCACGGTCCAGACGCCATCGCTCGACGAGCGCATCGCCGGCCTGGGTGGCGGCGCGGATGCCCGCCAGTTCTTCCTGCAGCGCCAGCCCACCGGCCGCTTCGGCTCGGCCGAGGAGATCGCCGCGCTCGCCGTCTATCTCGGCAGCGACGAATCCTCCTTCACCACGGGCACCGTGAACGTGATCGACGGCGGCTGGAGCGTCTGAAGATGGATATCGCGGCCATCGCCGCCCGGGCGCCAGTCATCCCGGTTTTGACCATCGAGCGCCCGGCCGACGCCGTGCCGCTCGGCCGGGCGCTGGTCAAGGGCGGCCTTCCCGTGCTCGAGATCACGCTACGGACGCCGGCCGCGCTGGAGGCGTTGAAGCTGATCGCGGCCGAGGTCGAAGGCGCCATCGTGGGCGCCGGCACGGTGCTGAACGCCGGCCAGTTCGACCAGGCCCGCCGGGCCGGGGCTCAATTTGCAGTGAGCCCGGGCTGCACGGCAGCCCTGGCGCAGGCGGCGCGAGCCGATGGCCTGCCGTTCCTGCCCGGCGTCCAGACGGTCTCCGAGGCGCTGGCGCTGGGTGAGCAGGGCTTCAAGCTCCTGAAGCTCTTTCCGGCCGATACCGCGGGCGGCCTGGGCTGGCTGAAAGCGGTCGCCGCCCCGCTGGCGGGCTTTCGCTTCTGCCCGACCGGCGGCATCGGCGCGGAGACGGCGCCGGCCTATCTGGCCTTGGCCAACGTCGCCTGCGTCGGCGGCTCCTGGGTGGCGCCGAAGGACGCCGTGGCGTCCGGCGACTGGAGCAGCGTCGAGCGGCTTGCCGCCGCAGCAGCCGGGATGAAACGACCCTAGCGCCGCCTGCCGGAAAATGCTTTTTTGCCGGACGTGGGAGTTGGTCATTCATCTTGAAAAATAAGTCTGTTTTTGCCGGTCTGGCGCTTGCCCTGGCCTTGAGCGCCGCCGCGCGGGCTGAATCGGTCATCGTCCTCAACTCGGAAGACGCGTCCTACAGCATCGTCGACCGAGCCACCCGGACGGAAATCACGCGCCTGCCGCTCGGCCGCGAACCGCATCACCTGATCGCCACGCCCGACGGCAAGGAAGTGCTGCTCGCCTCGACGGTCACCAACGACCTCGTGGCCCTCGACACGAAGAACGGCGCGCCGCAGCGCATCGTGCGCGACATCGTCGATCCCTACCAGCTGGGCTACAGCCCCGACGGCAAGTGGTTCGTCACCGCCGCCTATCGCCTCGACCATATCGACATCTATCGCGCCGACGGCTTCAAGCTCGCCAGCCGCATCTTCATGGACGGGCTGCCCAGTCATCTGGGCTTCGACACCGAATCGAAGACGGTGTTCGTCACGCTTCAGCAGAGCAATCGCGTCGTGGCGTTCGATCTCGCGACGCAGGCGATCAAGTGGGTCGCCGAGGTCGGCAAGGCGCCGGCGGGCGTGATCATGCTGCCGGACAACAAGCGGCTGCTGGTGGCACTCACCGGCGAGGACGCCGTCGTGACGCTCGATCCCAAGGACGGCTCGGTCACCAGCCGCCTGCAGACCGGGAAGGGGGCGCACCAGTTCTTCCCCAAGGGCGACGGCCGCCACTGGTTCCTGAGCAACCGCATCGAAGGCACGCTCTCGCTGATCGACACGCAGGACATGAGGGTCGTGGGCACGATCAAGGTGCCGGGCGGTCCGGACTGCATGGACATCACGGCCGACGGCAAGGAACTCTGGATCACCCAGCGCTTCCTGCGCCGCGTCGCCGTCGTCGACCTCGCGCAGATGAAGATCGTGGCCAGCATCCCCGTCGGCAAGTCGCCGCACGGCGTGTTCATCCTGAAGGCCGATGCGGTGAACGCGCCGATCCGCGCCGCCTCGACCGAGCCCGCGCCGAAGTAGGAACCCGCAATGCGCGGGCTGCTCGATATCTGGATCGGCATCCAGAACTGGATCTTCGAGACGCTGGTCGTGCCGTTGCTGTTCGGCACGGGCCAGATGGCCTGGTTCGAACCCGCCTTCAACGCCGTCGAATTCGTGATGCTGGGGATCGTGCAGATCGCGGTCATCGCGCTGGTCATGCGTTTCGTCGAACGGCGCTGGGGCCGCGGCGGCGGGGCGGACGATCGCCTGATGGGCGTCGATCGCGTCTATACCGCGCTCAACAAGCTGGGTGTCATCCCGCTGATCGTGTTCATCGTGGCCTATCCGATCACGCAGGAGATCGAGCGCCAGGTCCGCGTCTGGGGCATCACGCCGCCACGGCTCGAGAATCTCGTCCCGTGGCTCTACGACCATGCGCTGGCGTCGTTCCTGGTCTATTTCGCGCTCTACGACTTCGCGGCCTACTGGCTGCATCGCGCCCAGCACAGGATTTCGTGGTGGTGGGCGCTGCACAGCCTGCATCACAGCCAGCGCCAGGTGACGGTGTGGACGGACGACCGCAACCACATCGTCGACGATTTCCTGGTGACCCTGGTGCTGGTGCTCTTCTCGCAGCTGGTCGGCGTGCAACCCGACGACTACGTGCTGATCCTGATGGTTGGCCGGCTGATCGAGAGCTGGAGCCACGCCAACATCGACATGGGCTTCAGCTGGCTGCTGGTCGGACCGCGCTTTCACCGGCTGCACCATGCGCTGGCCAGCGCCGATGAAAGACACATCCACGACCATAATTTCGCGCCCGTGTTCCCGATCTGGGATGTGCTGTTCGGCACCGCGATCTACGACAGGAAGGTCCGCCCGACCGGCGTCGACGATGTCGGCATCGACGCCGACAATGGCCGCGGCTGGATCGGCCAGCAGGTGATGGTCTTCGGGCGCTTCCTGCGCGCCCTGTTGCCGCGCTTCACCCGCGCTTGAGGGCCGCCAGCACGTCGGACTTGCGCGGCATCGGCGTCACCGCGCCGTAGCCCGTGGTCGAGAGGGCCGCCGCCACGTTGGCATAGCGGCCTGCGGCTTCTGGATCGTCGCCCTCCAGCAGCCGCGACAGGAATGCGCCGTCGAACGTATCGCCCGCGCCGGTGGCATCGACAGCGTTCACCTTGTGCGGCGGCAGGCGGTAGCGCTTGCCGGCGGTCACGATCAGCGAGCCTTCCGAGCCCATCTTGAGCGCCACCATCGGCGCGCCGAGCTTCAGATAGTAATCGGCGATCGCCTCCGGATCGGTGAGGCCGGTGAGTTGCTGCGAATCGTCGAGGCTGGGCAGGGCGATGTCACAGCGCGCGATGGTCTCATCGATCTTCCTGCGGGCCGTCTCGAGATCCCAGAGGCGCAGGCGCAGGTTGGTGTCGTAGGAGACCTTCACGCCGGCGGCCTTTGCGGCATCGATCGCGGCATCGCAAGTCGCACGCGCGGACTCGCTGATCGCCTGGCCGATGGCGGAGAGGTGGAAGAACTTCGCAGCCGCGATGTAGTCCTTCGCCAGGGTCTCGGGCGTCATCAGCGAAGCCGCCGAATTCTTGCGCAGATAGTCGAATTTGTGGCCGGCCGCTGTGTGGGTGACGAAGCTGACGCCGGTCGGCGCCGTCGGATGGCGGCTGACGCGCGAGGCGTCGAGCCCTTCGGACTTCCAGAGCTCGAAGAAGGCATCGCCCATCCAGTCGTCACCCAGGCTCGTGAGGTAGCCCGCCGTGGCGCCCTGGCGCGACGCTGCGATTGCCACGTTCTGCGAATCGCCGCCGAAGCCCTGCAGCCAGGTTCGGCCGTCGCCTTCCTTCGGGCGGTTGAATTCGATCAGCGGCTCGCCCAGTGAGACGATGGAGGGGGACACGATCGAAGGAGAAGTATTCATCGGCCCAGATGTAGCATGCTAGGGTCGGACCAAGAAAGTTGGAGGAACGATCATGGCCAAGCCCGACAAGAAGCGCCGTCTTCGCAGCCGCGAATGGTTCGACGCGCCGGGCGATCCGACGATGGCCGCGCTCTATCTCGAGCGCTACATGAACTTTGGCCTGACCCTGGCCGAGTTGCACAGCGGCCGTCCGATCATCGGCATCGCCCAGACCGGTAGCGACCTCTCGCCTTGCAACCGCCATCACCTCGATCTGGCGAGCCGCGTGCGCGACGGCATCCGCGACGCCGGCGGCATTCCCATCGAGTTCCCGGTCCATCCGATCCAGGAGACGGGCAAGCGGCCGACAGCCTCGCTCGATCGCAACCTGGCCTATCTCAGCCTCGTGGAATGCCTCTACGGCTATTTTTTCGACGGCGTCGTGCTGACGACCGGCTGTGACAAGACCACGCCCGCCATGATCATGGGCGCCGCGACCGTGAACATCCCCTCGATCGTGCTGTCGGGCGGCCCGATGCTCGACGGCCATTTCGCGGGCGGCCTGGCGGGGTCGGGCACCATCGTGTGGTACGCGCGCCAGGAGCTGGCAGCGGGCCGCATCAACCTGCAGGAATTCCTCGAGTGGGTGGCCGGCAGCGCCCCCAGCGTCGGGCATTGCAACACCATGGGCACGGCGCTGTCGATGAACAGCATGGCCGAGGCGCTCGGCCTCTCTCTGCCAGGGTGCGCGGCGATCCCGGGCCCGTATCGCGAGCGCGGCCAGATGGCCTATGCCACCGGCAAGCGCATCGTCGACATGGTGTGGGAAGACCTGAAGCCGTCCGACATCCTGACGCGCAAGGCGTTCGAGAACGCCATCGTGGCGGCGAGCGCGCTTGGCGCCTCGACCAACTGCCCGCCGCACGTCAATGCCATCGCCCGCCACATCGGCGTGAAGCTCGAGAACAAGGACTGGGACAAGATCGGCTACGACGTCCCGCTGCTGGTGAACCTGATGCCGGCCGGCAAGTATCTCGGCGAGGCCTTCCATCGCGCCGGCGGCGTGCCGACGGTGATGAAGGAGCTGCTCGCCAAGAAGAAGATCCATGGCGACGTCATGACGGTCAGCGGCAAGACCATGGCCGAGAACATCCGGAAGGCGCCCAAGGCCGACGGCGACGTGATCAAGACCTACGACAAGCCGATGCTGGGTCACGCGGGCTTTGCCGTGTTGTCGGGCAACCTCTTCGACAGCGCGATCATGAAGACGTCGGTGATCTCCGACGAGTTCCGCAAGAAATACCTGGAGAAGAAGGGCGACAAGGATGCCTTCGAGGGCACCGCGATCGTGTTCGAGGGACCGGAGGACTATCACCACCGCATCAACGACCCGAAGCTGCCGATCGACGAGAACAGCATCCTGTTCATCCGCAACACCGGTCCGATCGGCTATCCGGGTGCCGCCGAGGTGGTGAACATGCTGCCGCCGGACCGGCTGGTGAAGGGCGGAGTGCTCCTGCTGCCCTGCGTCGGCGATGGCCGCCAGAGCGGCACGTCGGCCAGTCCCTCGATTCTCAACGCCTCGCCCGAGGCGGCGGTCGGCGGCGGCCTCGCGTTGCTCAAGACTGGCGACAAGGTGCGGGTCGATATCGGCAAGCGCACTGCCAACATCATGATTTCCGCGGCCGAACTGGAGAAGCGCCGGAAGGCCTGGAAGCCCGACATCAAGGAAAGCCAGACGCCGTGGCAAGAGCTGCAGCGCAAGTTCATCGGCCAGCTCTCGAGCGGCGCCTGCCTCGACTTCGCGGTCAACTATCAGGATATCGCCAAGACCAAGGGAGTGCCCCGGCACTCACATTGAGAAGATGAGCGATCCGGGGGACTCAGACGTCTTCCGGACCGCGAGCCTCCGGCTCGCTCATGCGCGGAAACGACTGGAACTCCAGAGCCATGCGGCGCGCTCTGACACCAGACCCGCTTTGACCGGGTTGTTTTCGACATAGTCGATGGTCCGGGCCAAGTGTCCTTCGTCCCGGATGAACCTGTCGAAGTAATCCCGATGCCAGAACGGACCAGTACGTCCGAGCTGGCGGTTTGCCTCCTTCGCGGAAAATGACTTCCACGAATGCACGATGCCGCCAAGTTGGTGATCATTCATCGGCTCGACCACGACATGCACATGGTTCGGCATGATGCACCATGCGAGCAGGCGATAGCGGACGCTGTCGAAGTGCAGGAGTGCCTGCTCCGTCAGCCGGGCAATGGCAGGCTGGCCGAGCCAGCACGATCCCAGGCCGGTATCGAGTTTGCCGTCGGTTTCGGCCAAATTGTCCTGAAGGCAGGCGAGAGCCTGGGCCACTGCCCTTGGCAGGCTGTCGGCCAATCGGAACGTCACGAATTGAATGGTTTCGGCGGAATCGAAGTGGGGGAGATATCCGCGAGAATGCCAGCCTTTATGGTCTTGCTGCATGGGCGATGGCTTGCGCGGTGTAACGGACTCATGAGCGAGCCGGAGGCTCGCGGTCCGGAAGACTCAGTGCATGAACAGGCGTTGCTCGACGGTGATGGGCAGATCGGCGCGGGGCAGCAGCAGGATTGCCCAGGGCGAGGTCGGCGGGCCGGCGGGGCGATAGGGGATCGGCGGCAGGCTGGCAGTCGGTCCGCCGCTGGCGGCAAAGCCCGAGGCGGGACCGGTGGAGATCGCGCGGGTGGTGACGCCCGGCGAGGGCTGCGCGGTCATCACGTTGGACGGCGCGCGCTCCTCGAACACGACGATGATGCGATCGCGGCGGCGCGCCGCGGAGAGGATGTTCACGGCGTAGCCGTCGCTCGCGCGGCCGCCGAGGAAGATGCCGACCGCTTCGGCGTGTCCGGGCTCGAACACATCGGGCGCGGTCTGGCCGACGCGGCTCCACAGGCTGCGCCATTCGGCCATCGTTCCGGCGATGACCTGCTCGGGCTGGCGCGTGACGGCGGTGGTGCCTTGCCATTGCTGGATGTTGACCGACTGCGCCGCTACATCGCCGGCCATGCAGGCCGCAGCGAGCAGCGCAAGGGACGCCATCCGCGAGATCGATTTTGATGTGAAGCGCACAGTCGCCATAAGCCCCGACAGTTTGGCTCAATTGAGGCGCGCACGGCAGTGCCACCCCCATCGGCCGCCACTATGCGGAGCGGCGTGTCAAAAAGGACACAGTGGGCGCGTATCAATCGTCACTGCACTGCAGGTTTTTTGCACCTGCTAACTGCGCTCGCTAGCTCCGGCGGGCCTTGTCCGCCGCGTTGGTCGACTGGATCTGTTCGCGGATGTGGCGCCAGTCGTCCTCCGAATAGGCCATCATGTTGGAAAAGGTGCCGTTGCCCATGATGCCCATGCCGCCGTCGATCGCGATCACCTCGCCGTTGATGTACGCGACCTCGTCGCACATCAGGAATGCCGCCATGTTGGCGAGCTCCTGCGGGCGGCCGACCCGGCCCATCGGATTGCGAGCCTTGTAGCGATCGTCGTCTCCCTCCTTCATGGGGTTGAGGCGCGCCCATGCGCCTTCGGTCGGGAAGGGGCCGGGCGCGATCGCATTGAGGCGGATACCGTGGCGGCCCCATTCGACGGCGAGGCTCTGGGTCATCACCGCGACGCCGGCCTTCGACATTGCCGACGGTACGACGAACGGACTGCCGGTCCATATCCAGGTTGTGAGGATGCTGATCACGCTCGCCTTGCGCTGCTCGGCGATCCACCGCTTGCCGCAGGCGTTGGTCATGTAGAATGTGCCGTGGAGGACGATGTTGGCGATGGCGTCGAACGCGCGCGGGCTGAGGTCCTTGGTCTGGGAGATGAAATTTCCGGCAGCGTTGTTGACCAATCCGTCGAGCGGCCCGGTCGCCCAGATCCGGTCGATCATCTCCTCGACGGCGGTTGCGACGCGGATATCGACGGGGAAAGTGTCGATCCGCCGGCCGGGATTCCTGGCCATGATTTCCCGGGCGGTTTGCTCGAGAATGCCGCCGCGCCGGCCACATATCACACAATCTGCACCCAGCTCGACGAAGCGCTCGAGCATGATTTTGCCGAGGCCCGTGCCACCGCCGCTGATCAGGAAGCGTTTCCCGGCAAACAGATCGGTGCGGAACATGGCCGTCCTCCCTCATGCATCGGAAAAAAATTTCTAGCCAGCACCCGGATAAGCCACAAGGGCTGTTGCACCGCGCGCGCGGGCTGTTAGGATTTCCGCATAACAAACAACAACGGGATCGTTGAATGACGACCCATCAGGGAGAGACGGGCGGGGACAGCGGATCGGTTGAGCTGCGTGGTAAAGTTAAGTGGTTCAACGCCGTAAAGGGCTATGGGTTTTTGGCCCTCGACAGCGACAATAGCGACGCGTTCCTGCATGTGACGACACTACGGCAATCCGGGCATGAGGACCTCAAGCCCGGGGCAACCGTCGTTTGTGCCGGCGTGCGAGGCCCCAAGGGCTGGCAGGTCATGAAGGTGATCGAGGTCGATTCGTCGACCGCCGTTGCCACTGCGCCCAAGCCGCCGCCAATTCCGGACGGCATCGCCATGGGCGAATACATCACCGCCCTCGTGAAATGGTACAACAACGAACGCGGCTACGGCTTCGTCACGCGCGAGGCGACGGACGGCGACATCTTCGTTCACGCGGCCGTCCTGCGGCGCCATGGCATGGAGTCGCTCGCCCCGGGCCAGAAGGTCATGGTTCGCATCGCCGAGGGCGACAAGGGGCTGCAGGTCATCGAGATCAGAGCCGCTTGACCGCCGGCCATCCGGCCGGGCACTAAGCATCATGGCGTCCAAGTTGGGTACGCGGCGGCTCGGCCGTCGCATGATGTTCGGCGTTCCGTTTCTCCTCGCAGCGGCCAGTGCCGCTGCCCAGAGCGAGAACGACGGCGTCAAGTTCGAGCGCTCCTCGCTGGTGATCGTGACGGCGGCGCGCGAGATCAAGTTCGAGATCGACATGGCCACGACCGAACCGCAGCGGGAGCACGGGCTGATGTTCCGCAAGGAGCTCGGCGCCTACGAAGGCATGCTGTTCGATTTCTTCCGCGAGCAGCCGGTCAGCTTCTGGATGAAGAACACGCTGATCCCGCTCGACATGGTGTTCATCGCCGCCGACGGCACGGTGCGCCACGTTCACGCCAATGCCGTGCCGATGTCGACCGACACGATCCCGAGCGAAGCGGCCGTGCGGGCGGTGCTCGAGATCAACGGCGGCACGGCGCGCCTGCTGGGCATCAAGCCCGGCGACAAGGTCAAGCACGCGATCTTCGGCAACGCCTAGGACCGCCGGCGGTCAACCTGTCGGGCGGAGTGGCGGTTTTGTTTTGGGATCAAACAAACTCCTGCCTATGATCGGGGACAGGGGAAGCACGCGTGGCGACGAAAGAACATACACAAGTCGGCATCATCGGCGCCGGTCCGGCAGGGCTCCTGTTGGCGCGCCTGCTGAAAGCCCAGGGAATCGAAAGCGTGATCCTCGAGATGAGGACGCGCGCGTACGTCGAAGCCCGCATCCGCGCCGGCGTGCTGGAGCAGGGAACGGTCGAGCTGCTGGAGGAGGCGGGCGTCGCCGAACGGCTGCATCGCGAGGGGCTGGTGCACGAGGGCGTCGAGATCGGCGTGCGTGGCCGGCGCGTCCATATCGATTTCCGGGCGCTGACGGGCAAGACCGTCACGGTGTATGGCCAGACCGAGGTCACGCGGGACCTTGTCGCGGCGCGGCTTGCCGGAGACGGGCCGATCGTCTGGGAGGCGGCCGATGTCTCCCTGCATGACATCGATACGCGCGAACCGAAGCTGCGCTATCGGCTGGGGAACGCCGAGCACGAGCTGGTCTGCGACTTCATCGCGGGCTGCGACGGCTTCCACGGCGTCAGCCGCTCGTCGTTGCCAGGAAGCCAGACGTTCGAGAGAACCTACCCGTTCGGCTGGCTGGGGATCCTGGCCGACGTGCCGCCGTGCTCGAAGGAGCTGATCTACGCCAGTCATCCGCGCGGCTTTGCACTCGCCTCCATGCGTTCGCCGACGCGCAGCCGCTATTACATCCAATGCGGCCTCGACGAGAAGGTCGAGGAGTGGCCCGACGACAGGATATGGGACGAGCTCAAGCTGCGGCTGGGTCCTGAAGCGGCAGGGCACGTCACGACGGGACCGTCGATCGAGAAGAGCATCGCGCCGCTGCGCAGCTTCGTGTCCACGCCGATGCAGCACGGGCGCCTGTTCCTGGCCGGCGACGCCGCCCACATCGTGCCGCCGACGGGCGCCAAGGGGCTCAATCTCGCTGTATCGGACGTGCACTATCTGCGCCGCGCGCTGGCGGCCCACTACAAGAACGACGACGGCCCGCTCGGCGCCTATAGCGACACCGCGCTTGCGCGCGTGTGGAAGGCCGAGCGCTTTTCATGGTCGATGACGATGCTGCTCCACAAGCTCCATGAGGAGACGAGCTTCGAGGCGCAGATGCAGCGCGCCGAACTCGATTATCTCGCCTCGTCACGCGCCGCGCAGACGGTCCTTGCCGAGAATTATGTGGGTCTGCCGTTCTGATCGGACGCTAAAGGAAGATGGCGAATTTTGTCCGGTCCGAGCCGTGTGAGCACCTGGATTGCCGGACGATGTGAACCATTCGTTTCAATCCCGCCAACAATATCTCCGATATAACGACCGTATTGGGGACTTCCGCGGGACGCGCTTATGGTGAGAGCAACACAGCCATTCCCATAGGAGCGCGACGTGAGCAGAACGCCTGATCCCTCAACCCCTCTTTCAAATCCCCGCACTGGCGACGGCCGCTTTGCCTGGGGCAATCCCGGCGGACCGTGCCGGCCGCGCGGAGGAGGTCAGAAGCGACCCTCATGAACTTCATGAGTTTCGTGAGGAATGAGTTCGGGTGCCGATGTCACAAGGGTCTGAGACTATTCCTCATGAGGCACTGTTTCTGCGACGGCGGTCCTCGCGAGGAATCGGTCTCGGTTCAGTCGGTGCAGCGTTTCAGGTGATTCCTCGCGAGCAACGATTTTTTAATGAGCGAGGAGGGAGAGGCAGCGTGGGAAAGCGGGAAGCGCGGCGCCTATCGCTTCAGTGCGCAGGTCATGCCGTCGCCCGTGGCGAACAGCGTGAGGTCGACCCGCTCATCGGTCCTGAGCTTGGCGTTGAGCGCGCGGATGGCCAGCGTGTCCTCGTCCTTGTCGGTGGCATCGGCGACCGAGCCGCCCCACAGCACGTTGTCGACCAGGATCAGGCCGCCGCGGCGGACCAGCTTCAGGCAGCGCTCGTAGTAGGCGTCGTAGTCGCTCTTGTTGGCGTCGATGAAGGCGAGGTCGAGCTGGCCGGTCAGTCCCTGCGCGAGAAGCCAGTCGAGCGTCTTGAGCGCGGGGCCGATGGTGAGCTCGATCCTGCCGTCGAGGCCGGCTTCCTTCCAGTAGCGCTTGGCGATGCGCGTCCACTCCTCGCTCACGTCGCAGCACCAGAGCTTGCCGTCGGTCGGCAGGGCCTCGGCGATGTTGAGCGCGGAGTAGCCGGTGAAGGTGCCGACCTCGACCGCGCGGCGGGCGCCGATCGCGCGGGCGAGCAGGCCGATCTGCTGACCCTGGTGGGCGGAGATCTGCATCATGGCCTGCGGCAGCCTGGCGGTTTCGTCGCGTAGCCGGCGCTTCAGCGGGCTCTCGCGCAGCCAGTTGCCGTCGACATAGTCAGACAAGGCACCGCCGATGTTCGGCCACGTCTTCATTTCAATTACCTCTTGGGTCGTCGTGCTCGGCCAGGGGAGGGGCCATCTTGCGGGTATGACAAACATCAATCAATTCGTGGACCGCTACATCAACATCTGGAACGAGGCCGACGACGAGCGACGCCGGCAAACGATCCGGGATCTCTGGCAGGAGGATGCGCATCACCTTGCCCGCACTCTCGAGGCTGTCGGCCATGACGGCATCGAGACGCGGGTCAGGAACGCCTACGAGAAGTGGGTGAGGGACAAGGGCTGCGTCTTCCGGCTGCGCGACGGGGTGGACGGGCACCACGGCACAGTCAAGCTGCGCTGGGACATGCTGCCGGCGGCGGGCGGCGAGGTGATCTCGGTCGGCTTCGACTTCCTGGTGCTGGGCGAGGATGGCCGCATCCGCACCGGCTACCAGTTCATTGAAGCCTGACGGCGAATTTCTTCAGCTCCGTCAGCGAGACGACCTGCAGGGTGACCGCGTGCGTGGCTTCGAGTACGACATGCGGCGCTGCCCCGGCGTCGAGCGCCTCCTTCCAGCGCGCGGCGCACAGGCACCAACGGTCGCCCGGCTTCAGGCCGCCGAAGCCATATTGGGGCATCGGCGTGCTGAGATCGTTGCCGGCGACCTTGGAAAAGGCCAGGAACTCGGCCGTCATCACGACGCAAACCGTGTGCAGGCCACGATCTTCCGGGCCGGTATTGCAGCAGCCGTCGCGGAAGAAGCCGGTCAGGGGCGCGGTCGAGCACGGTAGCAGCGGGCCGCCCAGGACGTTGATCGCGGGGAGCCGGCCGGAACCGCCTTCTTCGGGGGTCTGGTCGAACATGGCCCACTGTAGCACCTGGAAATTGCGCTTTCGAGCGGGGCCCGCCGCTGGTAGAAAACGCCGCGTCATCATGCGTTTGCGGCGGGGCGTAGCGCAGTCTGGTAGCGCATCTGGTTTGGGACCAGAGGGTCGCAGGTTCAAATCCTGCCGCCCCGACCACCGCTGCATGTCGAGGGGCGCACATCGAGGAGAGAGAGTGAGTTCATGAAGGTACGCATCTTCAAGCCGGCAAAGACGGCCATGCAGTCCGGTGTCGCCAAGACCAAGGAATGGCTGCTGGAGAGCGAGCCCGCGCCCAAGCAGGTCGACCCGCTGATGGGCTGGACGAGCTCGCGCGACACGATGCAGCAGGTCCAGCTCGAGTTCCCGACGCTCGACGAGGCCAAGGCCCATGCCGAGAAGAACGGCTGGCAGTACACCGTCGAGCAGCACAACGAGCGGCACATCCGCCCGAAGGCCTATGCCGACAATTTCGCCTACAACAGAGTAGGGCGCTGGACGCACTGACACGACCCCGTAGCTCAACCGGATAGAGCACCTGCCTTCTAAGCAGGATGTTGCGTGTTCGAGTCACGCCGGGGTCGCCATTCATTGCGCAAGGCGTCGGAAGAAGGATGCGGAACGTGAGCACGCGAGGGATGCGTCTGCGCAACCTGCTGGTCATCGTCGCGGTGCTGGCGAGCCTGGTGGCGCTGGGATGCTGGGACAACCGCCTGGGCATCGCGCGCGTGCTCGAGCAGGGCTACGACACCAACGCGCAGATCCTGGGCGCGCAGTTCCAGCGCTCCGCGCCGTTCGCCGTCGACGGCTGGCGGCCGCGCTTCATCGAGCAGTCGCTGTCGGTCGACCTGCAGTGGCAGGGGCGGGACGGCAAGACCCACGTGTTCCGCAAGGTGCCGGTCAGCGACCGTTTCGAGCGCTCGATCGTGAACGGCGAGCAGGTGCGCCTGATCACCGTGCCGGTGAAGGTGCTGGACGACGAGGGGGCGGTCCCGGTCCTGACCGTCGACGCCGCGGCGCGGCTCGAGTCGCTGAACGAGTGGCTGGCCACCTCGGGTTACTTCGCGCTGGTCGGCTGGGTGATCATTGCCGCGCTGACGACCCTGCAGTGGCGGCGTGCCCGCATGCCGCAGCCGGTCCGGCGCGAGGTCGGGACGCGGATGGAGCCGATCGAATTCCCGATCCAGCGCCTGATGATCGGGCTCGTGGCGTTCGCGGTGGGCGCCTTCCTGATCTACAGCGCCCAGGCCGTGAGCGAGGCCGCCAGGGACGACGTGAAGAGCGTCGAGACGATGGCCGAGATCAATTCGGTGAGCGGCCCGCCCTATGCGGTGCAGCTGGGCTGGAAGGACGGGCAGGGCGGCGTCCATCACTACGGGCCGTTGCACATCAGCGAGGAATACTGGAGGAAGATCACGCAGGACGGAAAGCTCACCGTCCACGAGACCAAGGTGCGCGTTCACGCCGACGATTCGATGGCCCAGCCGGTCATCCTCGACGACGCCCCGGGGACGCGTTGGCAAACCAGGGCGGTGCTGGCGGGTGGAATTGCCTTGATGCTGGTGGGGGCTTCCTGCCTGCTATGGGCGGCCCGGGTGATGCGGCGGTAGTCACACAAATTTGCAAAGCTGGCCGGCGTAAAGAGTATGAGAATGATTCGCATTTGAGGTGAGTCACTGCTAATGAGTTGCAGTCGCCGGCGGAGACCGGTGGATTACTTCAAGTGGGGAGTTCTCGTGACGCGTCGCCTGCCCGTAAAGACCGCCCTGGTCGGCTTCCTCGTCGCCCCCGCGGCTGCCATGGCCCAACAAACCCCGGCAACGACGCCGCCCGCGCCGGCGCCCGACAACAAGCCGGCCGATCCGAACGCCGCTCCGGCAACGATGGCCCCCGTCACCGTGACGGGCACACGGCCCAGCGAAGACTTCGTGAAGCCCAACTCGTCGCTCGATCGGGTCGGCGACCTGCGCGACACGCCCCAGTCGGTGACGGTGATCACCAAGGCGCTGATGCAGTCGCAGGGCTCGACCTCGCTGACGTCGGCGATCTCGCGCGTCCCGGGCATCACCGTCGGCGCCGCCGAGGGCGGCCAGATCGGCAACAACATCAACCTGAACGGCTTCTCGGCCCGCACCGACCTCTATCTCGACGGCATGCGCGATGCGAGCCAGTACTATCGCGACACCTTCGCACTCGAGGAGATCGAAGTGCTGATGGGCCCCTCGTCGATGCTGTTCGGCCGCGGCTCGACCGGCGGCGTGATCAACCAGGTGTTCAAGAAGCCGTCGCTCACCCCGAAGGAAGAGTACAGCGCCTCGATCACCACCAACGGCCTGAAGCGCGGCACTGTCGACATCAACAAGCCGCTCGACGAGAGCTCGGCTGCCCGTGTGGCCATGATGTTCCAGCAGGGCGCGGCCTCGACGCGCCACCAGACGGACGTCCTCGATTTCGGCATCGCGCCGTCCTACAAGTTCGGCATCGGCAAGCCCACCGAAGTGACGCTCTACGCGCTGCTCCAGCACAACCACGACCAGCCGGACTACGGCGTCCCGCCGCTCAATTTCTTCCCCGCGCAGGTCAATCGCAACAACGCCTACGGCATGTCCGACGACCGCACCGAGCAGGACATCATTTTCCTCGGCGCCCGGGTGCAGCACAAATTCAACACCGACGTGACGCTGCGCAACCAGACCCAGATCAGCTATGTGAACACCAACGCGCGCGAGACGGCGCCGCAGAGCGTCGGCTTCATCAGTCCCGCGGGCGCGTTCACCCCGATCACGACCCAGACGAACCTGCCGACCTCGCAGCTCTACGTCCGCCAGCAGAGTCACGACCGCAACATCTTCCAGTGGTCGGTCTACAACCAGACGGAGTTGACGGCGAAGTTCGACACCGGCCCGATCGGCCATACGCTGCTGACCGGCATCGATCTCGGATACGAGAGCTACTACAACCAGAACTACGCGAGAAACGGCTCCTGCAACGGCGTGCCCCTGGCCGCCGCCAATGCAACGACAGGATACGTCGCCTGCACCTCGCTGAACGACCCGTCCGGCATTGGCTCGCCCGGCACGTCGCCGCAGATCCCGACCAACCTCGCGACGGCGCAGGCCAAGTCCTTCGGCGGCTACCTGAACGACACGATCCAGATCATCCCCGAGGTCAAGCTGGTCGGCGGCGTGCGCTACGACATCTACTACGCGCAGATCGGCAATTCGATCAATCTGCAGAACACGCCCGGCAACACGACGCTGGGCTATGCCGAGCGCACCGACACCTACACGAGCGTCCGCGGCGGTCCGATCTTCCAGCCCGATAAGGTGCAGACCTACTACGCCTCGTACAGCACCTCGTTCAATCCGTCGCTCGAGCAGCTCGTGTCGACGACCGGCACCAGCTCGCCGCTGCCGCCGCAGACCAACGAAGCCTTCGAGGTCGGCGCCAAGTACGACTTCCTGGGCGGCAACCTCCAGGTGACGGGCGCGGCATTCCAGATCACGCAGAACAATGCGCGTTCGCAGAACAACGACGGCACGTTCTCGGCGACCGGCACGGTGCAGGTGAAGGGCGTTCGCGCCGGCATCACCGGCCGCATTACCGACGAGTGGCAGATCTGGGGCGGCTATACCTACCTCGACGCCCGCATCACCAACGGCATCGGCGCCAACACGACGGGCATGGTGCCGCTCAATACGCCGCGCGACGCGGCGACCGTCTGGTCGACCTACACCTTCGACAAGAAGTACGAGATCGGTGGCGGCGTCACCTACCTCGGCCAGCGTTACGCCAACAACACCGACTCGACCGTCGTGCCGGAGTTCTATCGCGTCGACATGACGGCGGCGTTCAAGCAGCCGACCTACGATCTGCGCCTAAACGTGTTCAACCTGCTGAACACCTACAATTACGACGCGATCATCGCGTCCGACGGCGGCCGGGCGGTCCCGGGCAGCGGCCTCACGGCGATGCTGACCTACGTCCACCACATGTAAGGCCATGCTCGTCTGCATTCCCAAGGTCCTCGATGCCGCGCAGGTCGTTAGCCTGCGCGAGCGTCTGGACCGCGCAAACGAAGGCTGGGTCGACGGCCGCGTGACGGCGGGCTACCAGGGCGCGCCGGTCAAGTTCAACCTGCAGATCGACGAGCGCTCGGACGTGGCATACGCCTGCCAGCACATCGTCGTGTCCGCGCTGGAGCGCCATCCGATGTTCATCAGCGCCGTGCTGCCGAACACGATCTATCCGCCGATGTTCAATCGCTACGGCGAGGGCATGCGGTTCGGCGCCCATGTCGACGGCAGCCTGCGCATCCATCCGCGCGACGGCCGCAAGATCCGCACCGACGTCTCGGCCACGCTGTTCCTCACCAATCCCGCCGAGTACGACGGCGGCGAGCTGTTGATCGAGGACACCTATGGCCGCCACAGCATCAAGCTCGAGGCGGGCGACATGGTCGTCTATCCGGCGACCAGCCTGCACGAGGTGGCGCCGATCACGCGCGGCCTGCGCACCGCGTGCTTCTTCTGGGTGCAGAGCCTGATCCGCGACGACGGCCAGCGCGCGCTGCTCTACCAGATGGACACCTCCATCCAGCGCCTCAACCAGACCAATGCCGACGAGGTCGCGCGGCGTACCCTGATCGGCTGCTATCACAACCTGATCCGCGAATGGAGCGACACCTGATGGTCGACACGGCGGCTCCGTCGCTCGGCAGCCTGCGCGTCAACCGCCGGCTGACGTTCGTGCGCTGGGTGCGCAGGACGCACGGCTGGTTCGGCCTGTGGGGTGCGCTGCTCGGCCTGATGATGGGCACGAGCGGCGTGTGGCTGAACCACCGTGCCACCCTCAAGCTCGAGCTGCCGGCGCAGACGCAGATGAACGCCCAGCTCGCCTTGCCCGATCCCGCGCCCGCGACCGCGGCCGAGATGGCGGCGTGGCTGCAGACGGCTTTGAAGATCGATCGGCCGGCGAACAACATGCGGGTCGAGCGTGCGCGGCCGGTGCCGTGGGCGGAGAAGGGCGGGCCCGGCGACGGCTCCCAGAGGACCCTGATGCAGCCGGAGCGCTGGTTCTTCGTGTTCGGCGGCCCCAACCAGGTCGTGCAGGTCGAATATTTCGCCGGCAACAGGTCGGCCAGTGTGCGCACGACGTCGAACGGCTTTTTCGCTACGCTCACCAACCTGCACAAGGGCGTCGGCATGCCGATCCCCTGGATCCTGCTGATCGACACCCTGGCCGGCAGCCTGATCTTCCTGTCGCTGAGCGGCCTGATCCTGTGGTGGGAGACCAACCGCCGGCGCCGCCTCGGCATTGCCATTTTCGGCGTGTCAGTCGCAGCCACGGTCGGCCTCGCGCTGTGGCCGTTGCAATAACCGGAACCCGAACGTGCCAAACGAAAAGGACTCATTCCACGTCTACAAGGAGCCGCTGTCGCCCGTGCTGCGGCGCGTCCTGTTGGCGAGCGTGATCTTCTTCCACGTGGGCGCGGGCTATGCGCTGACCCAGATCGAGCCGACGCGCCTGATCGTGGGCGACGTGGCGCCGATGGAAGTCTCGTTCGTCAACGCACCGCAAGCGCAGCCGCCGTCGCCGCCGGCTCCCGATATCCCCCTGCCGGACGACACTCCGCTACCCGACCCGCCGCCGCAGCTCGAATCTATGATCCAGCCGCAGCCGCCGGATTTGCCGCCGCCGGTCTTCCCGGTCGAGGCGCCGAAGCCTACGCCGCCCAAACCCCAGCCGCCGAAGCCGCAACCGCCCCGACCGCGCCAGGCGACGCCGACCGCGCCGCCCAGCGATGCGCCGCCGCAGCAGGCCGCCGCCGCACCGGTCGCGCAACAGGCCGGCCCGAAGGTCGTGACCGACGCGCAGGTGGGCTATCTCACGCGGCCCTCGCCGATCTATCCGATGCGCTCGAAGCGGGCGGGCGAGCAGGGCACCGTTATGGTGCGCGTGCTGGTCGACGCGAGCGGCCGACCCTCCCAGGTCGTGCTGCAGAAGTCCTCGGGCCACGCGGAGCTCGACGAGTCGGCGCTGAGCGCGCTGCGCGCCGCCCGGTTCAGGCCTTTCCTCGATGCCGGCATCGCCTCGGCGGTGTGGGTCATCTGCCCAATCGGTTTTGCTTTACAGTAACGAAGGTGCGTCATGGGTGATACTTCCTCTCTCGGCTTCGGCCATTTCCTCTCGCAGTCCGACCCGGTCATCAAGACCCTGTTGGTCGTGCTGGCGCTGATGTCGGCGATCTCCTGGTACCTGATCATCATGAAGGGCATCAGCCAGATCGTGCGCCAGCGCCGCAGCGCGCGCTTCCTCGCCCACTTCTGGAGCGCCACCTCGCTCGAGGCGGTGCAGAACGAGCTGAACGTGCACGGCGTCAACGAGCCGTTCGG
>FTCZ01003927.1_pt1 | contig 27184 bp, 25 predicted proteins | sample 1658871 | NCBI WGS metagenome assembly FTCZ01 (sample SAMEA3914864, study PRJEB12502) | metagenome | biome: forest; material: soil | place: USA | collected 2012-03-12 | depth 0.3 m | reverse complement strand
GTTCCCAAGGTGGCCTCGGCCAGCGCGAGATCAGCCTCCGCCTGGTTCACCGCCGCCTGATAGGGGACGGGATCGATCTGGAAAAGGAGGTCGCCCTTGCGGACATGGGCGTTTTCCGTGACTGCGATCCGGCTGATGCGCCCACCGACAGCGGCGGCGACATGGACGACGTCGGCAGTGACCGTCGCATTGTCCGTGGACGGGAAGCGCGCCGATCGGCGCAGCGCGTAGAAGCCGAGGATGATGGCCACCAGGACGATGCCGATCGTCACCAGTTTGGCCCATGGCAGGTGCCGCTGCTGCCCCTCGACCCGCATTGGCTATTGCCCCAGCCAGAACAGCCAGCAAAGGCTGGCGACGATGATCCCGATGGACGTGCACACCAGAAGCTGAAGGGGGATGACGGAGGCTAGGCCGCCGGCCACGAAACCGATCCGCGCGGCAATGGCGCCTGCTACCCCCAGAAGTCCGCAGAGAAGCCAGGCCGGAAAATAGGCCCCGAACAACGACAAGGACGGCGAGGCCTGGCCCGAGCATCCCCCCAGTCCAAGTGCCACAGCGGTGAGCAGAGTTGGAAGCGCCCTTCCTGCCTTCATTCCGGACAGGCTTGGAACCATGGAATGTCGTGCCCCCAGGTCGTGGCCGACAGGGCCAGCGCCTTGGGGATTGATCCTGTTCGCGTGGCGCTTTGTCAACTCTCGGTGGCCGGCACACGCACGCCCGCTATGAGGATATCCACGAGGCGCTTCGCGCTCTCCTCCGGGTGTGCTCCGGCGGCGACATTGGCGACGCCGAACAGAGCGCGCAGCAGGTCAAGCGGCTCGATGAGAATGCGGATGTCGCCGTTCGCGACAGCGCGATCGACCAGCATCGAGATGGCCGTCGTCACCTGCGCGCCCGATGCGGCGTAGAGATCGGACGTACTACCGACCATCGAGTTCAGCGCCTCGGCCATGACCCGCTTGGTCGCGAGATGGTCAACGAACAGCCGCAACCATTCGCGCAGGGCTTCGACGGGGGCGCGCGTTTCGGCCAGCTCTGTCGCCGCTTCGGCGAGCTGGCGTGTTTCGTTTCGATAGACTTCCACGACTAGCGCGTCGCGGGTTGGGAAGTGTCGATAGAGCGTCCCGATGCCGACCTTTGCTGCCCGCGCGATCTCGTCGAGGCTGACGTCCGGTCCCTTGTCGGCGAATACGGCCTTTGCGGTCTCCAGGAGCTTCAGGCGATTGCGCTGGGCGTCAGCGCGGGGCTTGCGAGCGGTCGCCAATACCTGGTCAGCAGGCACGTCAAAGATTCTCCCTTGATAAACGGAGGACTCCTCCGTATTTAAAGCGGAGACGCCCTCCTCTTATAGAAAAACCGGCCAGTCGACAATCGTCGGCTGGCGCGGGGGCAGGTGTGTCCGGATAATTTGCGCGGTGCGCTGGTGAAGGAAATGATCATGGCCGAACCATTCAATGCGATGTCCACCAGCGACGAGGTCCTGGCCGGCGTCGACCTCAGCGGCAAGCGCGTTCTCGTGACCGGCGTTTCGGCTGGTCTCGGCGTCGAGACGGCGCGCGCTCTTGCAGCCCGTGGGGCGCAGGTGGTGGGAGCTGCCCGCGATCTTGCCAAGGCGGAGAAGGCGACTGCGCAGGTCCGTGCCGATGCCGCGAAGGGCGGCAGCCTCGAGCTGATCGAGCTCGATCTCGCCTCCCTGTCGAGCGTGCGCGCCTGTGCGGACGCGCTTGTGGCAGCCGCCAAGCCTTTCGATCTCGTGATCGCTAATGCCGGCGTGATGGCCACGCCCTTCGGACACACCGCTGATGGTTTCGAAACGCAGTTCGGCACCAATCATCTCGGCCATTTCCTGCTCGTCAACCGCATCGCCTCGCTGATGGCGCCGGGTTCGCGGCTGGTGAACCTGAGCTCGTCCGGCCACCGCTTTGCCGATGTCGACTTCGACGATCCGAATTTCGAGCGCACGGACTATGAGCCCTTCGTCGCTTATGGTCGTTCGAAGACCGCCAATATCCTGTTCGCCGTCGAGTTTGACCGTCGGCATCGCGATCGCCGCGTGCGCGCGACCGCGGTCCATCCGGGTGGCATCAACACCGAACTGGGGCGCCATATGCCGTCGGAGATGCTCGAGGGGATGGTCGACTCCATCAACGCAGATCTCGCGGCCAAGGGCGAGCCTCCCTTCCAGTGGAAGACGATTCCTCAGGGTGCAGCGACTAGCGTCTGGGCCGGCGCAGTGGCTTCTGCCGACGAAGTCGGCGGCCGCTATTGCGAGAATTGCCATGTGACGACGCTGATCACCAACGGCACGATCACCGCCGTGAGCGAAGGCGTCCGCCCCTACGCGCTCGATCCCGAGCGGGCCAAGGCGTTGTGGGCGAAGAGCGAAGAAATGGTCGGCGAACACTTCTGATCGCTGGAGTAAGTCTCCAGGGCCGGGTGATCGCTACACCCGGCCCGCAGGGCCTCTGCCGTCAAAGCTCCACGTCCAGCACTTCCAGTTTGTCCGGTTCGAGGTGTGCAGTCGCGATCCATCCTGCATGGGCGCCCATTGCATGAGCGTGTCGCAATACAGGCCAGGGTTGGCCATGATGGCGCCTTTGGCGGACGCAAATGGGAGCGTCCGATTTATCCGCACGTGCGCAATTTCGTTCTGGCAATGAATTGATGAGTGCGCACTGTTGGTCTCCGATCAACCGTCGCCTAGAGTTTGGTCATGAGGACCATCCACCTGCCTTCGCGGAGGCAGCTTCTCGCCACTGGGATCAGCGCCTTGGGCGCGGGGCTGCTGATGGGCCCGGCGGATGCCGTCCTCCAGCGTGGTCTTGCTGCTGCGGCGCAGACGGTAAACCCGATCCTCATCGGCCGAACGCTGGATGCGCTGGCACGGTACAATCATCTCGTCTGGTCGCGCGACGTGATCGCGATCGCCGACTTCGGGCTGCCGTCCTCGCAGCGCCGGCTTCACCTCGTCGACATCCTCGCTGGTACGACCACGAGCCTGTTCGTCACGCACGGCAAAGGGTCCGATCCCGATCACACCGGCATGCTCCAGAGGTTCTCGAACGATATCGGGTCCGAAGCCACCTCGGAGGGTGCCTATCTGACAGGCCCGCTATACACCGGCGAACATGGCCTCTCGCGGCGCCTGACCGGGCTGGACTCGACGGACAACAACGCCGAGGAGCGGGCGATCGTCATCCATTCCGCCTGGTATGCCGATCCGTCGATCCTGGCCCAACAAGGCAAACTCGGGCGCAGCGATGGCTGCTTCGCCGTATCCGAGCACGACATAATCTTCCTGCTTGCGCGGCTCGGTGAGGGCCGATTGTTGTACGCAGGCCGAAGTTGAAGGGCACGCAGTCAGCTTCTGGGTAGCGGTCGGCGCGGACCAGGGGCACGCCGGCTCGACGCTACGGATCATATCCGGCATATTGCGCACCTCATCGGTGAACGCCTTCGCGTCGAGCTTGTGTCTGCCATGCTCCTTGTCGCTGTAATTCCGACGGAAATGGTGACTGGCGACGGCGTCCATCCCGAGACCCCGAGCGACCCGGAGTGTACCGATGCCGCCCACCCAGACGCCTCGCAGTCCGTTTCCCGCCCTGGCCCTCATCGCCGCGATCGTGGCGCTGGTGGCGCTCGCCTTCGCCTGGGTCGGGGGCTGGCTGAGCCCCGGTCGGATCAGCGGCGGCGCGATCGCCAATTCCCTAGAATATAACGCGGGCAAGCACCCAGGCTGGCGCCGCGCCCATTCGAAGGGCTTGTGCGTCAGTGGTCATTTCGAAGCGAATGGGCAGGGTGTTTCGCTATCCCGTGCTTCGCTCTTCCGTGCCGGCACCTATCCGGTGATCGGCCGGTTCTCGACCGGCGGCAGCGATCCCTTCGCGAGTGACGGGCGCACCACCTTCCACTCTATGGCGCTGCTCTTCGACCTGCCGGGTGGCAAGCAGTGGCGCATGGCGATGGATCACACGCCGATCTTCCCGGTGGCAACGCCGGCCGACTTCATCTCACTCCAGATTGCGAGCCGTCCCGATCCGGCGACGCACAAGCCCGATCCCACGAAGATGAAGGCGTATCTCGCCCGGCATCCCGAGACGAAGGCCTTCCTCGATTATATGGCGAACGCACCGCTGCCCTCGAGCTTCGCCAACGGCACCTATTACAGCATCAACGCCTTCCGCTTCTTCGACACGGCCGGCGCTGCGCGCGTCGTGCGCTGGCAGATGGAGCCCGAAGCCCCCTTCGCCGCGCTCGATAAGACGACGCTCGATCGCCAGCCAGTCGACTTCCTGTTTGACGATGCCATTGTCCGGCTGAAGCAGGGGCCGCTGCGCTGGCACTTCATCGTCGTGCTGGCCGATGCGGGCGATCGGACCGACAACGCCACGGTCGTCTGGCCAGCCGGGCGGCGGCGCGTCGATGTCGGCACGCTGGTGCTCGATCACGCGGCAACGGAAGCCGAGGATGGTTGCCGCGACATCAATTTCGATCCGCTGATCCTGCCATCAGGCGTCGCCGCGTCCGACGATCCGCTGTTGGCGGCACGATCGGCAGCCTACTCATCCTCTTTCCTTCGTCGCGCTATCGAAGGGCCGCACCCTGACGCGCTCACGCTCGCCGCCAAGGGAGGCAAGGCATGACCGCGCGCTTCGCCCCGTTCGCCCGCTTGCTCCACTGGACGATGGCAGTGCTGATCCTCGCCATGCTGTTCATCGGCGCCGGCATGGTCTCGACCGCGAGCGAGTATTATCCGGCGCTCCTCGCCTGGCATCGGCCAATCGGCATCGCCATTCTCGCGCTAGCGCTTGTCCGGCTTGGGTTCCGCCTCGGCCGTCGTCCGCCTGGGCTGCCCGACGATATGCCGGAATGGCAGAAGGCGGCCGCGCTTGCCTCGCACTGGCTGCTCTACGCGCTGATGATCGCGATGCCGCTGATTGGCTGGGCGATGCAATCGGCCGGCGGCTATCCGGTGCTGGTGACCAAGGCGCTGGTGCTGCCGCCGATCCTGCCGCACGATATCCACCTCTACGGCGTCTTGCGTCGGACACATGGGGTTCTGGCCTACGCCTTCTTCTTGCTGATCCTGGGCCATCTGGGCGCGGCCCTCACACACGCGCTAATCCGTCGCGACGGTGTGTTTCAGAGCATGGCCGGGGGGCGCTGACGCCATGCCGTGGAGCTGAGAGCCGGCAATAGCTGGAATGCGGGGCCCTCAAGCGTCGTTCGTCGAGCGCTTCACCTTGTTCGGCAGATCCTTGCCCTTGGTCCGGCGGGAGGGGATCTGCACGGGGTTTTTCTTCTTCCATTCGGCCCAGGTCATCGGGCCTTCCGGCGTTTCGATGATCATGTCGTCCATTGCCATTTCCTTGAAAGTCCAGCCATCCCCGGCGGGGTAGCCCCCCGCCTCCGTCGGCCGGTCCGCATCTGGTTCGCGTTGATGAGCACGGGGATGAGGGCGTTTTAGCAAACGCAGCTGTGAATGTCCTGATCCGGCGGGGGGACGATCTGGTGAGCAGGCAGCAACTACGCTAACCTGATAAGGACGGACACGCACTCCATCGCAGCGGGGGCCTCGACATGGCTGACGAGGAAGCGAGAAGCGACAGCGACGTTGCCTTTGTTCGGGAGTTTGCCGATCGGCTGGCGGAAGCTCTTGCGGGCAGGGGCCTCCTGGCACCGCCGGATCGCCCACCGGAGGGCCATGACCCGGCTGGCCTGATCCGCTTTCTCGAGGCCATCGTGGCCCGCCACGTTGAGAGCCGCGCCGATTTCCTCTCCGCCGAGCACAGGTATTGGTTGGAGAGGGAGCTGGAATCGACCTCGAGAATTTTTGACGCGAGCCCACCCGAGGCCATCCCAATGCTCACGGGGCTGGACAATGCCTATGGCGCCGATCCCATTGTCGATATCTTCAATGAGGAAGCATTGGCGACAATTGAGGAACAGGGCGGGGGAACGCCATCGGAGCGGACCACGCCGCCCCGATATTCCCTCGGCTGGCTCAGAGATCAGATCGGCATCGGCGCTCCGGTGCGACTGGCCAACCGCTACGATGCGTCGCGAAGCTATTTCATGCTGTTCATCGATACGCTGCGGGCACTCGGAAAATCTCAGGCCTTGGCGGCGTCCACGCCGACCATGATTAGCTACACCGTGAACAGCAAGCTCCAACAATATGTGCTGTCGAGCTATCCGCAATATAAATATTCTCCATCGAGATTTGGATCGGTTTTGACGAGCCCGGTCACGGACAGTCTGACCAGTGGATATTATTATTTCGAGGGGAAATCCGGTCGCAGCATCAAGAAGGATAAGACGCCGCACTATGTCGGCGGCAGCAGGACGGCCACGGTCCTGAGCTGGTGATGGTCGATTTCGGATCTCTTCAGCCGCTGGTCGATGGTGTCGGCGCGGTCATGGCGATCGGCGGCTCGCTTTATGCGGCGGTCGTCGGCAAATATCCCCTTTCTCCACCCGTCGAGGGGCGTAATTTCGTCAACCGCCTGATCATGCTGGGATGCGCCGTCGCGGCCATCACGGTCTGGTACCTCGGCCATGGGATCATCGATACCGCGGACCTGGACCGCCTCGCCATCGCCGCCGCGGGGCTGGCCCTGCTTTTCGGGGTCATCTACGCATTGGCCTATCAATATCTCTATATCAGCTGCCCCCACGATGACGCGCGCTATCTGGTCGGCCTGTTTCTGAAGAAAGAGGCGCGCCGGGTTCTAGCAGGCGAGCTAAATCTCCCCCCGCCCTATGGCCCGCTGCCTGCTAAACCGAACGGCCGGAAATCCTATTTCTGCAACAGTGAAAAGGACCTTTCCCATCTCTGGTCGGACGGCTCGATAACGCTTGCGGCAGGGTTTCTCACGTTGCTGTACGCCGCCCTCCTGGTGATGAGCGTCGTCGCGCTGTCGGCGATCTGGATGGTGTGGTTCAAAGTCGATCTGACCGTGAAGACCGTCGACCGGACCACCCATGTCGAGATGCCGGCGGACGTCCTGTTCGCCTTCGATCGCGCCGATATCCAGAGCGGAGCCCTGCCGATCCTCGACGAGGCGGCGCGCATTTTGAGGAAGCGGGGCGTCCATCACGCGACGATCGAGGGTCATGCGGACATCTCCGGTCCTGAGCCGCACAACGTCATGCTGTCCTACAAGCGCGCGATCGCGGTGCGGGACTGGCTGACGGGCACAGGCGACCTTGAAGCCGTCCGCTTTGCGATCGCCGCGTTCGGTTCATCCAATGGTGTCGCCCCCAATTTCCGGCCAGACCAAACCCCCGATCCCGAGGGGAGAGCGAGAAACAGGCGCGTGGACATTGTCTTCAACCAGGACGGCGCCTGACGCGCACTGGATTCCCGATCGGAACCGCGCGAGGCCGCATCTGTTCGATCAGGATGACGAGCAACCGTGTCGACTGTCTGGTGATCGGGGGTGGGCCGGCCGGTTTGACGGCGGCGATCTACCTCGCGCGCTATCATCTTTCGGTCCAGGTCTATGATGCGGGCGGGAGCCGCGCGGCGCTGATCCCGAAGACGCGGAACCATGCGGGTTTTCCGGACGGAATCGCCGGGGCGGAGCTCGTGTCCCGCATGGCGGAACAGGCTCAGCGCTTTGGTGCGCAGGTGCAGCGGGCGAGCGTGACTTCGCTGGTTCGATCCGGCGCAGGCTTTCTGGCGGACACGCAGCACGGACAATTATCGGCAGAGACTGTCCTGCTCGCGACGGGTGTGTCCAATCGTCGACCGGACATGCCGGACGTGCTCCACGACGAGGCGCTTGCTGCTGGTCTTCTGCGATATTGCCCGATCTGCGATGGATATGAGGTGACCGATGCGCGAGTGGCGGTGATCGGCACGGGCGAGCACGGCGTCCGTGAAGCGGAGTTTCTGCGCAGCTACACCACCGATGTCACACTGGTTGCCCCGTCGGGCGTTCATGACCTCGCGCCAGAGCAGCGGAGCGTCCTCGACGAGGCGGGCGTGGCGATTGTCGACGGGCCGGTTTGCTCTTTCTCTCTCGGCAACGGGGAGATCCGCTTCGAGACGGCGCTGGGTGAACTCGGATTTCGCAGCGTGTATCCCGCGCTCGGTTCAATCATCCGCTCAGAGATTGCGTGCTCAATCGGCGCCGATGTGTCCTGCGAAGGATGCGTTCTGGTCGACGCCCACCAGCGGACCAGCATTTCGGGGCTTTATGCAGCGGGTGATGTCGTGCTGGGCCTCGACCAGATCAGCCACGCGATGGGCGAGGGCGGCGTGGCTGCCGCCACGATGCGGAACGATCTTGCGGACAAGAGGCCGCTCCGCAGGCAGCCTCTCGCCTGATGGGGAGTAATCAGTTCGGCCAGTCGGAGCCAAGGATGATGGAGCAGAAGTTGAGGCGCTTGTAGTTCGGATCCTTGAGCGCCAGCACATCGGCCTTCACATTGCCGAAGGTCGACAGCGGCTTTTTGATCGTGCCCTGCGCGAAATGGTCGATGATGTTTTCCTTGAAATTGGTTTCGCGCGGGTGGTGTCGGCAGACATGATCGCGCTGCTCGTGGCTGAATTCGTGATAGGCGATGCCGAGCACGTCCATTTCGACGCCCGCCGTCACCAGCGCAATCGTCGGCCGCATATGCTCGGGCACGCCCGGCGTGGTGTGCAGCGCGATAGACGCCCAAACATCTTCGATGTCGCGCTCGGGCACGTCGTAGCTCTTTAGGAAGTCTCGCGCCGCGTTGGCGCCGTCAACTTCGAAGCGCAGGTCAGGGCTGGCATAGGCATCGGTAAGTCCCATGTCGTGGAACATCGCGCCGATGTAGAGCAGCTCCGGATCATATTTCAGGCCCCGGCGGTCGCCGGTCAGCGCCCCCCAGAAGAACACGCGGCGGCTGTGATTGTAGAGCAGGTCGTCCTCGGTATCGCGGACGAGCTGGGTAGCAGCGCGGGCCATCGCGCTATCGGGCAGGCGGACACCGGCAATAATTTCACTCATGGGAACATCCTTCGATGAGAAACGGCGCGCCACGGCTTGCAGTCACCGAGCGCGGATTGATCCTGTTCCAGTTGTCGCGGTGTCGGGATCGGCCGAGGGGGCGGGGGAAGCGTACCGATCCCGACACCCAGCTTGTCGCAGCTGAGGGGCCGCGACTTCAACGCGACGGCACATCCGTTTTTTGCCAAAAAGACGTCGTTTGCTGCCGGCAACCTCTTTAGAGAGGGCGATCATGCGGAGCGTGGCAATTGTCATTCATGAAGGTGTGCAGGCGCTGGATATTGCCGGTCCCGTCGACGTCTTCGCGGAAGCCAACGTCTTCATCGCGCCCAAGGATCGGTATCAGACGGTGATGGTCGCCGAAACTACGCGACCGCTTCGCGCCTCGAATGGGATGCAGCTTATCGCCGACCGGGCGTTTGCAGAGTGTGACGAAGCCTTTTCGGTTCTTCTGGTTGCGGGCGGTCCCGCTTTGCCGGTGACGCCTCCCGATGCGTCCACAATTGCATGGCTCGGGCCGGCGACCGAACGGGCGGACCTCTATGGCTCGATTTGCACGGGCGCCTTCACGATGGGACATGCCGGGCTGCTCGATGGCCATGCGGTCACTACGCACTGGCAAAATGCCGCGCGACTGGCGGAGCTGTTCCCGCTGGCGCGTGTCGAGCATGATCGCATCCATCTGCGGGACGGCCGGCTGGTGACATCGGCCGGCGTGACTGCTGGGATCGACCTCGCGCTGGCGCTGGTCGGCGCGGACCATGGCGCCGCGGTAGCGCGCAGCGTCGCCAAACGGCTTGTGGTGCTGGCACAGCGTCAGGGCGGCCAGTCGCAGTTCAGCCCCTTTCTCGCCGCTTCTGCGGACGAAGAGTCGCCGATCGCGAAAGTGCAGGCGCATGTGCTGACGCACATCAGCGGCAGGTTCTCCGTAAACACCCTTGCGGAGATCGCGGGAACCAGCGGGCGTAACCTCGCGCGCTTGTTTGCACGCGAGCTTGAAATGACTCCGCACGAGTTCGTCGAGCGAGCGCGCGTCGATGTTGCCCGCAACCTGCTGGAAGGCAGCAACCTGCCGTTGAAGGCGATCGCCTATGATTGCGGCTTCGGCACCGCGGATCGGATGAGGCTGGTGTTCACCCGACGCCTCGGCGTGACGCCGACGCATTATCGGGCAACCTTCGGAGCGCTGACGCAAGGTTGATCCCACCGGACGGGTGCGGTCCGGCCCGCAATTCGTCTCTCTGCCGTAATGGAAGGCGTGGGGTTTCCTAAAGCGATTCTTCTTAGGCCGAACGGCATTATTTCCTTGGTGGAACAAGGCCGTCGACCCGGATGGATGTCAATTATCCGGAATTGGTCCGAAATTCTCCAATGGGCGCTTAGCAACCGGCCCGGTTAGAGGATAGCTGTCAGCGGGGCGTCGACTGGGGGTCTGCTTGTCGGCGCCAATGTCACTGTGCGTGTTCGACCTAAGCACGCACTATAGACGCGTACCGGAGGGGCAAAAGCGGTAGGCGATGCTGGACGAAGTCGCGCCTCGAAACGGTTTGGCCGAAGACATGCTTCGGTTCGTGGCCAGTCAGCTGCATGATCCCATGATCACGCTCAGCCTGCACCAGCTGGGCAGCGAGCCGCGGGTGCTGGCATCGCTCAACATCCCCGAGAACCTCGCGCTCCTTGTCGCATTTTCAGTCGAGCGCGATCTGGTGCAGGAGCAGGACGGATCCGTGCGGGTCTGGTCCAGTACGGAGCCGCTCCGCAACGGCGCGACGCGGGCGTTCGAGCATGGGCTGGCGCGCACCACCTTTCGCTATCGCGTGGATGCGCGCCGCTCTCTCGCGATCTCCACCTGCAGCCCCGAGCCGGTGCGCCGGAGCTTTGGCCAGGCTTCTCCGCGCACGCGCTCTTTCATCGAACTCATGCTGCAAATGCTCTGGGAGGCGGAAAACAGCCGCCAGTGGGGGCAGTCGCTGGCGGGGATGCTCAACTCCTTCGATGTCGCGATCCTGCTGCTCGAGGAAAGCGGGCATATTGCGTTCCTGAACGACAGGGCGCGGGAGCTTTTGACGAAGGCGGAGGGCATCCGGCGATCGGGCGCTGCCATCACCGCCTGCGATCTGGAGACGTCGATCCGGCTCCAGACGCTGGTCCAGCGCGTGCTGGATTTGGAGGATGGCTTGATCACGTCGATGACGCCACAGCTGCTGCTGCTGCCGCGCCAGGGTAAGGGCGCGCTGGTAGCGACGATCACGCGCATCCCGCAGGAGGAGGTGGGCCCCGGAACGGGTGTAGCGGCGGTCTGTATCCTCGATCCCGACCGCAATTCCTGCACGATGGCAGAGGCGTTGTTCCGTGCCTATGGCCTGACGCAGAGTGAGGCCCACCTCGCCATGAAGATCGTGGCTGGCGTGTCACTCAATGATGCCGCCGCCCAGATGCGCGTTAGCACGCAGACCGCGCGCACCTACCTCAAGCAGGCGTTCTGGAAGACCGGAACGCATCGCCAGGCGGACCTGGTGCGGCGCGTTCTCAACAGCGTCATGCGGATCGGACAACTCGCCTGACCCCCCATTTGGGAGGGCATTTTCTCGCAAATGGTGGGGCGGGACGGCGCAGGTGGGGACTGAATTTCGCGGTCTCCACAGGACTATGATGAGGGGCTTCGCGGGTCGATGCGTTCGGGGGCGCCGTGCACTTAGCTCCCGCGATGATGCGAAGTCGCGTTCATCTTCCAGAGGAGCTGAATCATGAAAGGCATGCTTTATCTTGGCGCGGCCGTCGGTGCTCTTGCCTTTGCGGCGGTGCCGGTGCTCGCAGACACACCTGACCCGGGCGCCGCCAATGGAAACATCGCCAGCGCGGCAGCGAACAACGGCTCGACCGCAACCTGGACCGCGACGGCGACCCTGACCTCCACGCCGACCGACAATTCCAACAATAGCGACTCGAGCGGCTGGGGCTCGGCCAACAACGGCAGCACGTCGAACTACTCGAAGGCCTTCACCGACAATTCGAACAACAGTGATTCGAGTGGCGCAGGCTCGGCCAATAACGGTAGCACGTCCAACTACAGTCGGTCGTCCAGCTATACCAAGATGGTCACGCCGGCCTATCTCTCGGCGACTGTAACGGACGGTTATGTCGATCTACCGTTCTACGCTAATGGCGGCCGTGCCGGCCGTGGCGGCAGCGGCGGCGAAGGCGGCGATGGCGGCAAAGCCCATGGTTCCGGCACGAACGCCGGTGGCGCGGGTGGCGGCGGCGGCGGCGGTGGCGCAGGTGGCGCCGGCGGCGCGGGCGGCACGAACACCGTCTCGTGGGATGTCGAGTTCGACGGCGGATCGCTGGCGAACTTCGCGGGCCTGAATGCGATGAACATCAACACCGGCTTTTTTGCTTCGCAAAACGCCAGTGTGAACGTCAGTGCACAAATCGGCACTCTGACGCTGACCCGCTGATCGATGTCGGGCCGGGCGGGCAACCGACCGGCCCGAACTTTTCACGCAGAGGGGGAGGCCTCGGATGACTCGCATATCCCTTGCGTTCGCCGGGCTGGGCCTGACGATCCTCAGTGTTCCGGCGATGGCGGCCGCGCAATCGGCTCCACCTGCGGTCGCGGGCGCACCGACACCGTTCAACACGGCGCCGGTCGTGAGCGACGAAGTGCTGTCCGGCGCACGGGCGAAGGCCGATCTGTCGCTGATCGACCAGACCGCCTCGGTGCAGAACAGCAGCAATGTCTCGGGCAACACGATTACTGGCGACTTCACGACCGGCATTGTCTCGATCGCCAGTGACGCATTCGCAGGCACGACCGGGCTGACCATGTTCAACATCAACACCGGCAACAACGTCGCCATCAACGCGTCGATGAACGTCAATGTCGCGATCCAGCCCTAAAATCTGGGGTTCACTGGCGCTCGCGCTGGTGCTGGCGGCCTGTGGTTCGCGGACGATCACGACGTCGGGGCGGGCGATGATCCTGCCCGCCGGCGAAGTGGCGCCACCCGTCCACAGCGTGCTCGAACGTCGTTTCGAGACGGTGGTCCGTCAGCGCTATGATTTCAGCTGCGGATCGGCTGCGCTCGCGACGTTGATGCGGTTCCATTACAACAAGCCCACCAGCGAGGAATTCGTGTTTCTCGGCATGTGGCAGACGGGCGATCAGGCGCGGATCCGTAAGCTCGGTTTCTCGCTACTCGACATGAAGCGCTTCCTGGCGTCGCACGGCATCGCTGCCGACGGTTTTGAGGTGACGCTCGACGACATCGCGCAGACGCGGATCCCGGGAATCGCGCTGATTACCACCCAGGGATACAAGCATTTTGTCGTCGTGAAGGGTGTCGAGGGTGATCGAGTGCTGGTCGGCGATCCAGCGCGCGGATTGCGCCTGCTCACAGCCAACGCTTTCAAGCGCGAGTGGAACGGTATCCTGTTCGCGCTCGATAACGCAGGCGACCTTGGCAAGAACAATTTCGGCCGACCCTCCGAGTGGGCGCTTGCTCCGCGCAGCCCTTTGAGTCGTGTCCGCGCGATGGAGCCGCTTAGCCTTCAGTCGCTGGCGCTCGTCCGCGCGACACCCTTCCCGATTGAGCTTTAGGAGGCAGTCATGCCGCACCGTTCGTCGTGGATCGCCCTTGCTGCCGCGCTGGCGAGCATCGCCGCACCCGCCGCCGCCGATCCGATGCCCTTTAAGGGCGTGCCGGTGTCCGACGAGAGGCTCGCCGATATGCGGGGCGGCTTCGAGCTTCCCAACGGCATGGACATCTCGATCGGCCTCCAGATCGACACACTCGTCAATGGTGCGACCGTACTGCGCACGCTGCTCACGGGCGCGGACGGCAGTACGGTGCAAGTGTTCACGGGGGCGCCGTCTATGAGCATCGAACCCACCAATGGTGGCAAGGGGCTACAGGTCCACCTCGTCTCAGCGGTTTCGAGCAATGGAGCTACTTCGGATGGGCAGGCTCTCCAATTGACGCCCAATGGTGCATCTATAGAAACAGATGCGGGGTCTGTTCGTCTCGTTCAGTCAAATGGGCAGTCAACTGTTCTACTTGACGGTAATGGACTGGCGCTGCAACATATGATCGGGGCATTGACGGGGGCGCTGGTGGCAAACCAAGCGAGCAATCGGTCGATCGACACCAATGTTACGGTCAACTTGGCCGTCCAGAATTCGGCGATCCCGATCGGCAGCATGTTAATGCGCCTCGACAGTCTCTTGCTCGGGGCAGGAGCTAGGGGCGGGTTGTGACGGGTGGGGCGCTCCTGATGGCGCTAGCCGCCTCGCCCGCCGCAACTTCTGCTTCCCCACCACAGGCTCAACAGGTCGCCCAGCAAACCGCTCCGGCACCGACCTCCGCTACCGCGCCCGTGGCTGCCGACGATCTGTCGTCGCTCAGTCTGCCCGAACTGCGGGAACGTATCGCTGCGGAGCGCCACGCCTTGCAGGAGCAACGACAGCGGCTCGATGCGCAGGAATCGCGGCTAAATCAGCTTGAAGAGACGCTGGTCACGCAGATGCGGCGCTCGGGTATGCCGGTTCCGCCGAGCGTAGCACCGGCCCCAACGGCCGTCGCCCAAGCGACGCCTCGGCCGACGTCTCCCGCGCCGGTTCCGGAGGTCGGCGTCAAGCCGGCGGACGCCAACCAGGCGCCACATGTCGCCGTCCTCGCGGATCAGGGCGGCATCCTCTCCCGGCCCGGTCGCTTCGTGATCGAGCCGACCTTCGAATATACCCGAGACGATCGCAATCGCTTCGTCTTCCGCGGTATCGAGATTCCGCAGTCGGTGCTGGTCGGCGTGTTCGACATCAACGAGAGCCGGCAGGACATCGTCACCGCCGCCGCCGTCGCGCGCTACGGCGTGAGCAGCCGGATGGAGATCACCGCGCGTGTCCCCTATGTCTATCGCTCGGACGGCGCGGTGCTGGTGCCGTTGGTGCAGAACACGCCCGGCAATAACAATGTGGGCACGGTCAACACGTCCAGCCACGGCTCCGGCCTCGGCGATGTCGAGGGACAGATCCGCTATCAGGTCAATAATGGCCGCTCAGGCTGGCCCTACATTATCGCCGGCGTGCAGATGATCGCGCCGACCGGCACCAGCCCCTTCAAGCTGCCACGCGACGCGCTGGGCAACGCCACAAAGTCGGCAACGGGTGCGGGCTTCTGGGCGGTGGCGCCAAGTGTGACATTGCTGATGCCCGCCGATCCGGCGACCATCTTTGGCGTGCTCGGCTACACCTATAATTTCGGGCGCAACGAAAACACGCGGATCAGCAGCGCGCAGATCGAACGCGTCGAGCCAGGTGGAGCGCCCAGCGCGACGGTGGGCGTCGGCCTCGCACTTAATGACCGCCTATCGCTGAGCCTCGGCTACGCGCACACCGTCCAGCTCGGAACGCGCAGCCGCATCCGGCCGATCACGATCCAGAACGGCATCGAGACCGTCGGCGATCCGATCACGACCAGGACGCGTGACCAGCAACTGGGGCGGCTGTTGTTCGGGATGAGCTATCGCGTGACCGAGCGGACCACGATCGACTGGCTTGTCGAAGTCGGCGCGACCGAGGATTCGCCCGGCGTCCGCACCTCGATCCGCATTCCTTTCGGGCTTCGCTGAGGGGAAGGCGGCGGGCTCGGTTTCGCGCCGGCTATAGGAGATTGCTCGATACCCGCTTGAAGCTGTTCCTCAAGGCGGAGCCGATCTTCGTCAGCGCTCCGATCGCCGCCACGGCAATCAATGCAGCGATAAGGCCATATTCGATCGCGCTCGCGGCCCGATTGTCCCCTATCACCCGGATGGTGAAGTTCATCCGACATTTCTCCTCGCCTTGGACGATCCGTCGTCTGTCGGTGCGACCCATAGCGCCCCGTCGACGGAGGAGCCGACGGGGCGCGTGATACGCAACTCACTCCCGGGCGCAGGGGGCAGCGCACCCGGCATCGTGAAAACGGATAGTGGGAACGTCAGTTCTTATTGTTAGCCAATATTTCCGACGGTCGAATTCAGCGCGCTAAACATTCGTGCGGTCTCAGGCTTATCGTTGAGCGAGACCGTGCGTACGTTGGTGGGATCTTCCCAACATTTCTGACGGTGCTGGGTATCGCGATTTCGGGATGTGGCGAACCGTTGAACATTGTCGCGGTCCAACCGTTTTGCCACGGCCCTAAAGGGCATTGGAGGAGGTTGCGATGGCTAATCAAAATCAGGGTGGCGGCAGCAAGGGCGGCCAACACCAGCAGGATCAGGGCAAACGCACTGGCCAGCAGGGTGACCACAGCCAGAGCAAAGGCGGCAAGAAGCCCCAACAGCAACGTTGAACCAGACCGCCCGACAGACGGGCTTGCGGGCCCGATCCGTCAATCGGATGATTGCCCCGGCCTGATGGCCGGGGCTTTTCATTGGAGGGTGGCCGGACCGCTATCAGGATGAATGTGAGGGCTTCTCGTCATCCGGGGAATCGGCGGAGGAGGGCGTATCCGAATCTTTCTCGCGCGCCTGTTCCTTACGGCGGCGGAGATTCGCTCGCAGCGCCTCGGCGAGCCGCCGGTCCCTATCCGTCTTTGCGTCCATGGGCTGTCGGTTAGGCGGATTTCACAAGGATGTGCAAGCTGCCTTGACGGGGCCGCCGGCTTTCTCCATAGGGCCCACCTCGTCACCCCGAACGGGCGTGACTGCGGGGCCGTGCTGCCGTAGCTCAGTGGTAGAGCGCATCCTTGGTAAGGCTGAGGTCGGGAGTTCAATCCTCCCCGGCAGCACCACCGCCCCCGCCGCGACGAAAGGTCGCGCTTCTGCAAATGAAGATCTCCGACCATCGATCACCCGCAAGCGGGCGATGGCCGCCTACGATCAGCCGGAAGTTGCCTTGAAGGGTAGCTCAGATCAATCAGTCTGCATGCTGATTTCGGCGTGTCACACGATAGTCTATCTTCGCCCCCAGAACGTCTCATTGCCACGTTGATTGTCCGTGCATGCCAGCCATTCTTCAGTCGAGAGCTTGGATAATAGTGATAGCTGGGCACTGCAGACTTGCGCCCGGAGTGCTTTCGTTTCATGAGCAGGGAAAAGATAATAGGGGGTTCATACGGGTACTCGGCTCGACACGAACGACCGGGAAGCAGCGCGTGACTTTCTCCTGTCACGGCTGGCGCGGACCTATGGCGGCGCGCTGGGGCGGTTCTTCGAGCGGCGAGTCCAAGCCAAGGCTGATGTGCCCGATCTCGTACAGGACGTCTTCCTTCGCCTGAGCCGGATGCCCGACCCCGCGGCGATCGAGAAGCCGGAGCATTTTCTCTTCGTCACCGCGTCCAATGTGCTGAAGGATCGCGCCCGGCGCGACGCCGTCCGTGGTGGCGGTCTGCACGACGAGTGGGTCGAGGGCACACACACAAGTTCGGATTTTCTGCCCGACCGCGTCTTGGAGAGCAAGGAAGCGGCGGCTCGCCTTCAGGTGGTGCTTCTAGAGCTTCCGCAGCGTACGCGTGACGTTTTCGTGCTTCGCGTATTCGAGGGTCTGAAGATGGCCGAGGTGGCCCGAGCGCTGTCAATCTCCACCCGGGCGGCGGAGAAGCATCAGGCGAAGGCGCTGGCCCGCGTCGCCGAGGCGATGGAGGACTGGCGCCATCGCTGAGTCTCTGCTCCTCGCCGAAGCGGCCATCTGGCATGAGCGTATCATTGATGCGCCCGACGGGGCCGTGCGCAGTGCCTTCGAGGCATGGCGATCGTCGAGCGATGCACATGCCCGCGCTTATGAGCAGGTCTTCACCGTGCGGAGCAGTGCGGCTTCTTTGGCCGGGGAACCGGCGATGCTGGCGCTTAGGCATGAGGCGGTGACACGGGCGATGTTCCAGCGCCGGCCGGCGCGCGCGAAGCGGGCCATCGCGCTAACCGCGCTGGCTCTTGCCGGCGCGCCCTTGGCGGCGTTCGGCATTAGTCAGTGGTTGCCGAAGTCGGTTGAGCGCCCGGTTGAGGAAATGTTCCGCACCGAAGTCGGCCAGCAGGCGAAGCTGACTTTGCCCGATGGCTCGCGCGTCACGCTCGACACGGCGAGCCAGCTCCGCATCGCGTTCACCGGCTCCGAGCGGAAGGTGGTGCTCGAGGGGCAAGCCTGGTTCGAACTCAAGGGCGCGTCCCGGCCTTTCACCATTTTGGCCGGGAACCGGACCCTGACTGCCGACGAAGGTAGCTTTGATGTGCGTACGGACCCAGGTCTGATGCGCGCTCTGGCGGCGGACGGTCGGGCGATCGTGCGTCCGACCGGCTCTGACGACGGGCCGTCCGTGACGCTCGAACCGGGCAAGATGCTGGCCGTGCGTGGCAGCCAGACTTCGATCCGGCACCTCGAAAACCCGTCCGCCTTCACCAGCTGGCGGGACGGTCTGGTGCAGTTCGACAATGTCCGGCTGTCGGAAGCGGCGAGCGAGCTGAACCGCTACCGCCGCCAGCCGATCCGGATCGCGGACGAGCGCGCCGCCGCCGTGCGGATCAGCGGATCCTTCCGCACTGCGGAGACGCCGGCGTTCGTCGACGCGCTGACGATCGGTTTTCCTGTTCGCGTCAAGCAGGACGGCAATGCGGACATTATAATCGCTTCGCGGTGACGGCCGGGCCCGATCCGCAAAAAATCATCGGTGAGGGGTTCGGATTATGACGAACGCTGCGTCTTCCCAAGCGAGGTTCCGCGCAAGACGGAGCCCTTGAGGGCGGGAGGAGGCAGATGTCATGGCGCCATCAGCGCTTACCGCGCCGATTTGTATCGGCCGTGATCGTCGCCGGAGCCCTGGGGCCAGGCCAGCCGCTGGGGGCCGTTCCCGTCGCCTTCAACATCGCCCGCTCCGATCTTGCCGAGGCGCTGGCGCTCTATTCCCGCCAGAGTGGTCTTCAGCTGCTGTTCGCGCCGGCGGACGTGCGGGGCAAACAGGCCTCGCCGGTCCGGGGGCGGTTCGAGCCCGAGCGGGCGCTGGCGTTGCTGCTCAAGGGCACGGGGCTTCATCTGCGCCGGGCGCCGGGCGGTGCCTATCTACTGGTGGCCGCTCCCATGCCGTCGCATAAGGCTTCCCTTGCCCCCGCGGAGCCATTGCGCGCGCCGGCTCCGCTGCCGTCCGTCGTCGTGCAGGATATCGTCGTGGTTGGCACGCCGGGGGGCGGAAGCCGCCGGCAGGACGCCGCATTCGCCGTGACCAGCATCAATCGGCTCACCATCGAGCGGCTGGCGCCGGCCAGCACCGCCGACGTGCTGAAGCTGGTGCCGGGGCTGAGCGTCGAGACGTCGGGTGGGAAGAACGGCGCCAACATCTTTGTGCGTGGCTATCCTTCCGGCGGAGACGCGGAATATGTCACCTTCCAGACCGAGGGCGTGCCTTTCTTCCCGCCGGCGACGCTCTCTTTCCTCGAAAATTCGCAGCTGATCCGCATCGACGAGACGATCGAGCGCGTCGAGGCGGTCCGCGGTGGCACGGGCGCGCTGTTCTCGTCGGGGCAGCCCGGCGTGACGGTCAATTTCGTCCAGCGCGAAGGGGGGCAGGACTGGGCCGGGCTCGCGAAGGTCACCGCCACCGATTATGGCGAGTGGCGCGGCGACGCCTATCTGTCGGGCCCACTCGGCACCGCCACCAGCTTCCTGATCGGGGGCTATTATTCCAGGGGCGACGGCATCCGCAGCCCGCGGTTCGCGGCCGATCGCGGTGGCCAGATCACCGCCAACTTGCGGCATGACCTAGGTGACGGTTCTGTCTTCGTCTTCGCGCGCTATCTCGACGATCGCAGCCAATGGCTGCTGCCGATCCCGGTGGTGCAGAATGGCCGGAAGATCGACGCCTTTCCCGGCTTCGGTCCAGGGACTGGTACGCTGGCCGGTCCCGACACCCGCGTCGGCACGCTCAACGACGGCAGCAGTTACAACCTGAACGATGGCCGTGGTGCTCGCGTCGTCAACATCGGCGCCAATCTCGACGAGGCGCTGGGCGGTGGCTTTCGCGTTCGGAACAAGCTCAGCTGGTTGCAAGGGCACGCCGACACCACCGGCCTCGTCTCCGGCGGTTTGCCACCCGAAAGCGCTGTGGCTTTTGCGCAGGGCAAGGGTGGCACGATCGCCTCGCTCACCTTCGCCGATGATGGCCAGCCCGCGTCGCCCGACCAGATGGTGGTCGAGGCGGGCGTGTGGACAGTGCGCAAGCGGATCGAGGCACTCGTCAACGACGCGACGCTCGAATGGAAGACTGGGCGTAGCAAGGCGACAATCGGCGTCTATGCCACGCACTATTCGTCGAAGGATCGCTGGAACATCGGCAATGACCTGCTGCTGACTGCCGCGCCCAACGCTCGCCGCCTCGATCTCGTGCTCGGCAATGGCGCGATCGTCACGCGGAATGGTTTCGTGAGCGGATCGAGCTTCAACGTGAACGCCCGTTATGCCGGCGACGATTTCGCCTTCTACGGCGTCGACGAATTGCAACTTACCGACAGGCTGCGGGCCGATGGCGGCATCCGCTACCAGTATCATTCGGTCGACGGCGTGCTGGAGAACAACAGCTCTGTTGGCCCCGGTGGGCTCGATGGCGACCCGCTCACACTATACGACAATGACGACGCGGTGCTGGACGGCAGCTTCTCGCGCATCCGATATCGTAACGGCGCCTGGTCGTGGACCGCGGGCGCCAACTACGACCTAACCCGGCAGGTTGGTGCGTTCCTCCGCTACAGCCGCGGCCGCAGCTTCCCCTTCTTCGACAATCTGCGCGATCGCATCGACGTCGCGCCGAAGGTCGATAGCTATGAAGCGGGAATTAAAGCTTCGACCGATCCGCTCGGCCTCTACGCGACCCTGTTTCACAACAGCTTCCGGGGGCTGGCGACTACCGTCATCACCAATGGCGCGCCGATCGCATCGATCGGTGGTGCTCGAGCGACCGGCGTGGAGCTCGAAGGGGTGCTACGGCCAATGGCGGGGGCGTCGGTCACGTTCTCGGGCACCTGGCTGCGCGCCCATTACCGGCACTTCTTCACCGATGGCGGTTCGACGGATCTCACCGGCAACCGCGTGCAGCGCCAGCCTGTTTGGCAATGGCGCGTCATGCCCGCCTACGAGTTTCGCCTCGGCCGGGCGAGGGCGGCGATCTCCACCACGCTCAGCTATACGGGAGATCGCTTCTCGGATGTCCAGAATGAGCAGCTTCTGCCGCGCTTCTACAAATGGGATGCGGGCGTCACCGTCGACGTCACCCCGCGTGTGCAGCTCCAGGCCGTGGCCGATAATCTCACCAACGCGATCGGACTGACTGAGGGCAATCCACGCGCGCTCGGGTCGCAGGGGACGGGGGCGATCTTCGCTCGGCCGATCCTGGGCCGCTCGGTCCAACTCAGCGCCAGCTACAGGTTCTGACTGATGGTAGCCGCCCGACCCGCATCCCGGCACCCGCCCTGAGCCGGCTCTGCAACCCCGAAATAATCAGAAATTAATCCAGGAAGGAACTATCGTGACACGCATCATCCGACCCAAGATTGCATCCGCGGCACTCACGCTGCTGTCCAGCACAGCCCTGGGCTGGTCGACGGGCGCGATCGCGCAAACGCCGCCGGCGAGCACGCCGACGGCCGCACCAGCCCCGGACGCGCCGGCTGACGTGCCCAATCAGGCGCAGGAAATCGTCGTCACGGGCAACGCAAACCGCCTCGGCCTGCGCAAGCTGGATGCCAGCTACTCGATCTCGACCGCTACCGCCGAACAAATCCGCGAGGTGCAGCCGATCTCGACCGCCGACCTGCTCAAGATCGTCCCGGGCGTGTGGGTCGAAACGTCGGGCGGCGAAACCGGCGCCAACGTGTTTATTCGCGGCTTCCCGTCGACCGGCGACGCGCCCTTTCTCTCGATCGAGCTGAACAGTTCGCCGATCTTCGCGCCCTCGTCGCTGTCGTTCCTCGAGGACAGCTCACTGTTCCGTATCGACGACACCGTCGACCATGTCGAAGTGCTGCGCGGCGGCCCGAGCCCGATCTTCGCCAACGGCCAGCCGGGTGCCACCACCAACTTCATCTTGAAGGAAGGCACGCAGGATCCGCACCTGTCGATGCGTGCGACCTACGGCACCGAGGGCATGTATCGCGGTGATGTCGTGGCCCAGGGCCCGATCGATGCCAACACCACCTACATGCTAGGCGGCTTCTACCGCTATTCGAAGGGCCTGCGTCACACAGGCTTCACCGGCGATCTCGGCGGGCAGGTGACGGGCAGCATCACCCACAAGTTTGATACCGGCAAGCTCACCGTCTATGGCCGCTACCTCGACGACAAGAACGCCTTCTACACGCCGATGCCGGTGTTGGAGGACGCGCAGGGCAAGTTCCACACCATCCCGGGTTTCGACGCGCGTGACGACACACTGGTCGGCAAGGAGATCGAGCTGACGCAGATTGAGGTTGGTCCGAGCATCAACGGCGGCCCGACGCAGAAGAAGGCGATCGACCTCTCGAAGGGGCGCGGTGCGCGCATCTATACGTTCGGCAGTACGTTCAGCTACGACTTCGGGCTGTTCCAACTCCAGAACAATGTCAGCTTCACCAAGGGCCAGGCGAACACCTACGCGCTGTTTACCGGCACCAACCCGCAGACCGCGGCGCAATATATCTCGGACGCAATTAGCGCGGCAAATAGCCCGTTGGCCGGAGGCGCGCCGAACCCCGTGTTGGTCGCAGCGGGCTTCCCCGCCAGCAGTGGCACCGTCACCTTTGCAAACAGCGGTGCGGCGGTTGATCCAAACCAGCAGGTGATCCAAGCTGGCATCTGGTCAGTCGAGAAGCACATCAAGAGCTTCACCGACGAGCTCAAGCTGTCGCGCGAGATCTTCGAGGGCAACACGCTGACGCTGGGCGGCTATTACGCCCATGTCACCGACCATGACGTCTGGTATCTTGGCAACAATGTGCTGCTGGCGCTCGAGCCGCAGGCGCGCGTGCTGAACGCGTCGCTGAACAACGGGGCGATCCTCACCCGCAATGGTTTCACCTCCGGCCCCAACTTCGACGTCAACAACAGCTACAAGAGCGACAATGTCGCCGGCTATGTCAGCGACGAGTGGAAGATCGGCAAGCTGCGCGTCGATGGCGGCGCCCGCGTCGAGCACACCAAGATCAAGGCGACGATCGAGGGCCTGTCGACCGTCGATCTCGACGGCAATCCGCTAACCGTCTTCAACAATGGTGCAACCATTTTGAACGGCACGTTCACCAAGGCGAACTACCATAAGACCCAAGTCTCGTGGACGGCGGGCGCGACCTACTCCTTCACCAACAATCTCAACGGCTTCGTTCGCGCGAACGGCGGTGCGCTGCTGCCGCAGTTCGATGATCTGCGTGCCAATTCTACCAACACCAGTCTAATCAAGCCGCAGAAGGTGAAGCAGTACGAAGTCGGTCTCAAGACCTCCACACGTTACTACGACGTCTTCCTGACCGGTTTCTACAACCGCTTCCACAACCTGCTGTTCCAGGATCTCCAGCTCATCAATGGTGTCCTAACAAACGTCACGTCGTTCGGCGGATCGCGTGCTTATGGTGTGGAGTTCGAAGGGGCGGTGCGTCCGGTCGAAGGGGTGCAGATCGCGACCCGCGGCGTTTACCAGGACGGCAAGTTCAAGGATTTCGGCACCAACACCGGCAATGAGGTGAACCGCCAGCCGAAGTTCCAGATCCAGGTGATCCCGTCTTATACGTTCCGCACGGATTGGGGTAAGATACGTGTCTTCGGCACCTATACCCATGTCGGCAACCGTTTCGCGGACAAGGAAAACACGCAGAAGCTCGGCAAGTACGACACGGTGGATCTGGGCGCGTCAATCGATCTCAACGATCGCTTCTCGATCCAGGGAACCGTGGAGAACGTGACCAACAAACTGGCGCTGACCGAGGGCAATATCCGGCAGGTCGGCCAGGCCAACACCAACGGGTTCTTCTTGGGTCGTCCGATCTTCGGCCGGCACGCGACGATCACCGCCGCCTACAAGTTCTGATCCTCTCCCAACTGTCGGCCGGAGTGTATGCAGCTCCGGCCGATCCCTTTTGAAAGCGTCCTGATGTCCACGACCGAACGAAAGCTTGCGTTGCGGCTTGCAGTAGCGGTGCTCGCACTGGCGGGTGGGTATTCCGCCGCTGGCGTTGCTCGTCCTGTCCAGCCTGCGGTCGTCCAACCGGTGCAGGCCGCGCTGGCATCGCCTGCCGAGCTGTTCGGTGAACTGTTCGTCCGCGTCCAGACATCGCACATCTTCCCTGACGGAAAGACCTTCGTCGATGCGGTTCCCAAGCGGCCGCCCGCTGCGATCATGGCCGCCTATCGTGCCGAAAAGCCCGCAACATCTGATGCCCTGCGCGCTTTCGTGTTGCGCAACTTCGATCCTCCCGCCACGCCGGCATCGCCCTCGCTGCCGACCCTTTCACTGCGAGCGCATATCGCCGCGCTGTGGCCAGTGCTTACCAGGCCGCCGCTGGTGCCGCTGCGCTATAGTTCGGCGCTGCCGCTCGACCACAGTTATGTGGTTCCCGGCGGTCGCTTCCGAGAGATCTATTACTGGGATTCCTATTTCACAATGCTCGGGCTGATCCGCGACGGTCATCGAGACGCAGCGGCCTCTATGGTTGACGACTTCGCTGACATGCTGGACCGCTACGGTCATATCCCCAACGGCAGCCGTTCCTATTATCTGTCGCGCTCGCAACCGCCCTTCTTCTACCTGATGGTCGGGCTGTTGTCGGATGATCCGGGCCAGTCTTACGCGCGCTATCTCAAGGCGTTGAAGCGCGAGCACGACTTCTGGATGAAGGGTGCCGACGGCCTCGCCGCCGGACAGGCGACCGCCCATGTCGTGCGCCTGGCTGATGGCACGCTTCTCAATCGCTACTGGGACGCGAAGGACAGCCCGCGTGAGGAATCCTACGCCGAGGACGTTGCACTGGCGGCAACGAGCGGGCGCCCGTCGGCGGACGTCTATCGTGATATTCGGGCCAGCGCCGAGAGCGGCTGGGACTTTAGCTCGCGCTGGTTCGCCGACGGGGCGAATTTCAAGACCATCGAGACGACGTCGCTGGTGCCAGTCGATCTCAACAGCCTGCTCTATGGTTTGGAGCAGGCCATCGCGGAGGGATGCCGACAGACCGGCGACACCGCTTGCGCCCGGGACTTCGACGCGCAGGCGAAGGCTCGCGCCGCGGCAATCCGGGGTCATCTGTGGAACGAGCAAGCGGGCGCGTTCGAGGACATGAACTGGCGCACCGGTCGCCAGACCGGCCGCCTGAGCGCGGCGACGCTCTATCCGCTGTTCACAGGCCTCGCCGATGCAGCGCAAGCGGATAAGGTTGCCACCACGGTTGAGGGTAGGCTGCTGCGCGCCGGCGGTCTTGCCACCACCACCGCGACCGGGACGCACCAGCAGTGGGACGAGCCCAATGGCTGGGCGCCGCTCCAGTGGATCGCCGTCTTCGGGCTCGACCGTACCGGACACCGCGCGCTGGCCGACACAATCGCCGCGCGCTGGGTACGGACGGTGAGCGCGGTTTATGGCTGCACCGGGCGGCTGGTCGAGAAATACGACGTCGACACCGGCCGGCCGGGCGGCGGGGGCGAATATCCTGTGCAGGACGGCTTCGGCTGGACCAATGGAGTGACCCGCGCGTTGCTAGATCGCACGCCAGCCGTGCCGGAGGCACCGGCCGCAGGCGAGGGAGCCTGCGCCGCCAAGGGCTGAATGCTCCGTTCCGTTTTTCCGGACTCGCAGAGGGACGGAGTAGCCCCTATCTGGGCGGCCATGTCGCAGCGCATCACGGCCGAAGCCGCCCGGGACGAAACACAGGATCTGGCGCAGGAAGGCCCGCCGGGGATTTCGTCGGCGGTCACCTTCGCGTGCGCGGTCGCCTGTGGCGTCATCGTCGCCAACCTCTATTACGCCCAGCCTCTGATTGCGCTGATCGCGCCTGAGCTCCATCTAAGCCCTGGCATTGCCGGCTTGATCGTCACGCTCACCCAGCTCGGCTATGCCGGTGGCCTGCTCTTCGTGGTGCCGCTCGCCGATCGGATCGAGAACCGCCGGTTGATCCTGACGACGATTGGGATCGTCGCGCTGGCGCTGGCGGGTCTCGCGGCGGCGCGGTCGGCTCCGGCCTTCCTCGCGGCCGCAATGGCAGTGGGCTTTTGCTCAGCCGGCGTGCAGGTCGTGGTGCCCTTCGCCGCTTCGCTGGCGCGGGAGGAGACGCGTGGGCGCACCATCGGCAATGTCATGTCCGGTCTGCTCGCAGGCATCATGCTGGCCCGTCCCATCGCCAGCATGATCGCCGAAGTGGCGGGCTGGCGCGCGGTGTTCGGCGCCTCGGCGGTGGCGATGCTGGTACTCGGCATCTGGCTTGCCCGCGCGCTCCCCGAGCGTCGTCCCCAAAGCGGCCATGGCTATGGCGAGATCCTGCGTTCAATGGGGCAGATTCTGATGCGAGAACGGCCCTTGCAGCGCCGCGCGATCTATCAGGGCTTCGTCTTCGCGATCTTCAACATCTTCTGGACGTCCGCACCGCTGCTGCTGGCCGACCGCTTCGGCTACGGCCAGACCGGCATCGCCTTGTTCGCGCTGGCGGGAGCGGCGGGGGCGCTTGCCGCGCCCATAGCGGGTCGGCTGGGAGACAGGGGCTATATTCGGCTCGGCACGGCCGGCGCGCTCCTCACCATCGCCGCTTCCTGCCTGCTCGCCGGCTGGGCAGGGGCGCTCCACTCATTGCTGCTGCTCGTTGTTTTCGCGCTGACGCTGGATGGCGCGACGCAAATCAACCAGGTCCTCGGTCAGCGCGTGATCTTTTCGCTACCCGGCGAGGATCGCGGCCGCGTCAATGCCATCTATATGACCATCCTGTTCGTGCTCGGCGCCGGCGGCTCGGCAATCGCGACGCTGGCCTACCATGCCGCCGGCTGGTGGGGCGCGATGGGCGCGGGCGCGGTGCTGGGCTCCATCGTCACGTTGTTCTTCGCGACCGAATGGCTTGGACCGACTCGTCAACGGGACTAAGGCCCCGCCAACTCTTCACCGCTGCAGGACCCTTCCATGACGACCATCATCCGTGAAGCCGACCTGATCGAGAGCGTCGCCGACGCGCTCCAGTTCATCTCTTACTATCACCCGATGGACTATATCCGCGCGCTCGGCCGGGCCTATGAGGTG
>FTCZ01000866.1_pt1 | contig 27194 bp, 25 predicted proteins | sample 1658871 | NCBI WGS metagenome assembly FTCZ01 (sample SAMEA3914864, study PRJEB12502) | metagenome | biome: forest; material: soil | place: USA | collected 2012-03-12 | depth 0.3 m | reverse complement strand
CACTCGGTCTTGGGAATCCCTCGCCGAGCGCCAGCACATCCACATGCCATCCCAGCCGCCGCAGCTCGGCCACGATGCGTCGGTCGTAGCCGTAGCCGCCGGTCAGCGCCTCGAGATCGCCGGGGACGGCGAAGGTTACGCGGCCGGCCACACCGGGGCCTCGTACCATGCCCGCGCGACATGCGATTCGGAGACCGTCACGCGGATGGCCTTCAGTTCCTTGCCGTCGCGGCCGAGTTGGCCCGACCGCGCGGCGTCGGCCAGGCCGTCGTGGACGTGTCGCGTCAGGAATTCCGTTGTCGTGTTGCGGCCGGCGAAGGCGGGGATCTCGTCGAGGTTCTTGTAGTTCAGCGGCCCGAGGATCGACTTCAGGACATCGTGCGCGCGGCCGATATCGACGACGATGCCGTTGCCGTCGAGCCGGTCGGCCATGAAGGCCGCGTCGACGACGAACGTCGCGCCGTGCAGGGCCTGCGCGGGACCGAACACTTCGCCCTTGAAGGAATGCGCGATCATGATGTGGTCGCGGACTTCGACTGCGTACACGGATGCTCTCCTCGGGTCAGGGATAGTCGATGCGTTGGCACAGGATGCCGCTCTCAGTGCCCAGGATGCGTGGCAACGCATCAGGCAGATCGTCGAACGCTAGGGGCGGATCGAACAGCACCTCGAGCCGGTCGTCGGCCAGCAACTCCAGCGCCTTCTCGAGACGGCGGCGATGCGTCCAGTCGCGACGATGAGAGGGCGCGACCTTGCCGACCTGGCTCGCAACCAGCCTGAGCCGTCGGCTGTGGAAGGCCCCGCCCAGCGGCACCGGCACCTGTGCATCGCCGTACCAGCTCAGCTCGAGGATCGTGGCCTCCTCACCCGCCAGGCCGAGCGCGGTGGCAAGCCCCGATGCGCTGGCGCTCGCATGGACGACCAGTCCGCAATCGCCCGGCGCATGTTCAGGCGCGGCGAATTTCAGTCCAAAGGCCGCAGCGACGGCTGAGCGCTCGGGATTGATGTCGACCAGGGTCACGTCGGCCGATGCGAGATCGCGCAGCAGCAGCCCGGTCAAGGCGCCGACGACGCCCGTGCCCACGACCGCCACTCTTGCCCCGGGATCGCAGCCCGCGTCCCACACCGCGTTCAACGCCGTCTCCATGTTGGCCGCCAGCACCGCGCGCGCGGCCGGAACGCCGGCGGGCACGGCGAGCGCCGCGGCGGCCGGCACGTCGAACAGCGTCTGGTGCGGATGCAGCGTGAACATCGTCCGGCCCATCAGTTCCGCCGGTCCGTGCTCGACGGTGCCGACCGTCGCGTAGCCGTACTTCACCGGAAAGGGAAATGCGCCCGCCATGAACGGCGCGCGCATACGCTGGAACTCCGATGCAGGTACGCGACCGTGCGCCACAAGCGATTCGGTACCGCGGCTGATCGCGCCATGCCGGGCGCGCACCCGCACGGCGCCCGCCGGCAACGGGCCCAATGGCTCTTCGCGGATCTCCGCCTGTCCTGGCGCCACGTACCACAGCGCGCGACTGGTTTCGCTCAAGGCGTTTTGATCCCGAAGGCCATTCATTACGCTATCATGGGTTTTCCCGGGAGCCATGTCCTGACCGATCGTCGTATCCTCTGTCGCCGTCTCGTCTTTGTGATCCTGGTGGCGATATCGATCGCGGCGCTTCTCGTGCTGGCCGCCCTCGCCCTCTCGCCCGGCGGTTTCGATGCCGGCGACGGAGCGCTGCTGATCCTGTTTGCGTTCACGACACCGTGGCTGGTGGTCGGCTTCTGGAACGCCGCGATCGGCTTCGTCATCATGCGTTGCTCCGCCGATCCCGTGGGCGCCGTCGTGCCGCGGGCAGCGCGCTCGATCCCGGCGCCCGCGATCACGACATCGACCGCCATCGTCATGTGCATCCGCAACGAGGTGCCGGACCGGGTGATCCGCAACCTCGACGTCATGATGGACGAGATCGAGGCCGCGGGCGCTGCCAGCCGCTTCCATGTCTACGTGCTGAGCGACACGTCCCGGCCCGGCCTGATCGACGGCGAGGCCGCGGCCTTCGCGGCCCTTGCGCGGAAATGGTCGAATCGGATCGCGCTCACCTACCGGCGGCGCGAGGCGAACACCGGTTTCAAGGCAGGCAACATCCGCGACTTCCTCGACCGCTGGGGCGACGATCACGACTTCATGGCAACGCTCGACGCCGATAGCTTCATGCCCGCGTCGGCGCTCGTGCGCATGGTCGGCCTCGTGCAGGACGACGACCGGCTCGGCATCCTGCAGGGGCTCGTGGTCGGCATGCCGTCGACCAGCGCCTTCGCCCGGATCTTCCAGTTCGGCATGCGCCTGGGCATGCGCTCGTGGACGATCGGCAGCGCCTGGTGGCAGGCCGACTGCGGTCCCTATTGGGGCCACAACGCGGTGATCCGCATCGCGCCGTTCAAGCGACATTGCGCGATCCCGCCGGTGCCGGGCCGCGGCCTCCTGAGCGGCCCGGTGCTCAGTCACGACCAGATCGAGGCCGCGCTGATGCGCAGCGCCGGCTACGACGTGCGCGTCCTGCCCGAGGAGGATCTCGGCTGGGAGGAAAACCCACCGACGCTGCTCGAGTTCCTGCGGCGCGATCAGCGCTGGCTGCAGGGCACGCTGCAGTACATCTTCTTCATCGGCCGGCGCGGGCTGAGGCCTGTCAGCCGCTTCCAGCTCGTCTTCGCCATGCTGATGTTCACCGGCTCGCCGGCCTGGATCGGCCTCCTGGTCCTGGGCACGGTCACGCTGGCCGCTGCACCCACAACCAGCGCCATCATCGATCCGTGCTATGGCACGGCGTTGCTCGCGACGGTCCTCGCGATGTGGTTCTCGGCCAAGGTCGCCACGACGATCGACGTGCTGGCGCGGCCCGCGCTCCGCCGCGGCTTCGGCGGCCCGGCGCGGTTCTTGACCGGCGTCGTTGTCGAGACGATCTTCTTCCTGCTCCTCTCGCCGATCATGTGGGCCTGCCACACGCTGTTTTTCGCGGGTCTCCCGTTCGGCCGCGCCATCGGCTGGATCGGCCAGACACGCGAGGACCATGCCGTGCCGTGGAAGATGGCGGTGCGCCAGCTCTGGCCGCAGACGCTTCTTGGCGCGGTGTGCCTTACCGCGGTCGGCGCCCTGCAACCGGCCGCCCTGCCCTACTTGTTCGTGTTCCTGGCCGGCGGTCTGTTGCTGGCGATTCCGTTCTGCGTCATCACCTCGTGGCCGGGACTGGGCGCGGCTCTCGGCCGTGCCGGCATCGGCCGCCTGCCGGAGGAGACCGCGCCGCCCGCTTCGCTGAAGCGGCTCGACTTGCCGGCGCTGAAATGAGAGGCGGGCTGCGGACCGCACTCGGTGTCCTGCGCTCCCTGCGCATCTATTACGGCCACCGCGCGCGCTCGCGGGCGATGGACGCGCTCCATGCGCAGTTCGTCGGACGGGGCGACCTGGTCTTCGATATCGGCGCCCACGTCGGCGATCGCGTGGCTGCCTTCCGCCGCCTCGGCGCCCGCGTCATAGCCGTCGAGCCCCAACCCGCCTTGCACCGGACGCTGACGCTGCTCTACGGCCGCGACCGCGATGTCGTACTGGTCCGGTCGGCCGTCGGCCGCGCCTCCGGAAGTGCCACGATGATGATCAATTCCGACAATCCGACGATCTCGACCCTCTCGCGCGACTTCATCGATGCCAGCCGCGGCGCCGCCGGTTGGGACGGCGAGTCTTGGGAGCGCACGCAGACCGTCTCCGTGACCACGCTCGACGCGTTGATCGACGAACATGGCGTGCCCACCTTCATCAAGCTCGACGTCGAAGGGTTCGAGGCCGAGGCGCTCGCGGGCCTCTCGCATCCCGTGGCCGCGCTCTCCTTCGAGTTCACCACCATCCAACGCGATGTGGCGCTGGCGTGCCTCACGCGCTGCACCGAGCTGGGTTACACGCGCTTCAACGCGGCCCTGGGCGAGAGCCAGACGCTCGGCGCTTGGCGCGATGCAAGCGAAATGGCGGATTGGTTGGCGAAACTGCCGCACGGGGCCAACTCGGGCGACATCTACGCGCGCCTCTGTTGATTGCCCGGATGCCCGCCTATGCTAGGCTCGCGCCATGAAAACCAAGCTTCTCGGCCGCACCGGCGTTCAGGTCTCCCAACTCTGCTTCGGCACCATGTCGTTCGGCGGCGATGCCGATGAAGCCACATCGGCCTCGATGTACAAGGCCGTCCGTGACGCCGGCATCAATTTCTTCGACTGCGCCAACGAGTACAACAAGGGCGCATCGGAGGAGATTCTCGGCCGACTGGCCAAGGGGCATCGCGACGACCTCGTGCTCACCACCAAGGTCAACGCCCAGATACGTCCCGACGTGAATGCGCGCGGCACCTCGCGGCGGCACATGGTGCAGGCCATCGAGGCGTGCCTCAAGCGACTGCAGACCGATCGCATCGACGTGCTGTTCCTTCACCGTTATGACGCCCTGGTGCCGATCGACGAATCGATGCGCGGCCTCGAGGATCTGGTCCGCGCCGGCAAGGTGATCTACCCCGCCGTGAGCAACTGGTCGGGCTGGCAGACGCAGCGCGCCGTCGACATCCAGGAGCGCAACAACTGGGCGCGGCTGCAGGTTATCCAGCCGATGTACAATCTGGTGAAGCGCCAGGCCGAGGTCGAGATCCTGCCGATGGCCGAGGCCAATGGCATCGGCGTCATTCCCTACAGCCCGGCGGCGGCCGGCCTGCTGTCGGGCAAGTATTTCGGCCAGTCGCCCAAGCGAGAGAATTCCGGACGGCTCAAGACCAACAAGATGTACGAGGCGCGCTACGGCGACGACTGGATGTTCGAGGTCGCCGAGAAGTACGTTGCCTTCTGCAAGCAGAAGGGTTTGCACCCCGTCAGCACCGCGATCGCCTGGGTCGGCGCGCATCCCGCGGTGACGGCCCCGATCATCGGCGCCCGCAATCTCGAGCAGCTGAAGGATTCCCTGGCATCGGTGGACGTGAAGATGACGCCCGAGCTGCGCGCCGAGATCGCCGACCTGTCGCGCACGCCCGCGCCCGCCACCGACCGGTCGGAAGAACTTAAAGTCGTGAAGGCCGCCTGAAGAAGATCAGGCGACGGCAGACCATTGCGGCGTCCGCCGTGCGCCCGAAAGGCGCAGCACCAGGAAGCCGATGATAGCCAAGTTGATGATGTTGAAGATCACGCTGATGCCGAAGGCCGGCGCGTAGTAACCGAAGTGATCGTAGAGGCTGCCGGCGAACCAGCTGCCGAAGGCCATGCCGCTCATCGCCGTGAAGAGCGTGAGCGGGATGCGCCACGAGGCCTGGCTGCCCGGAAACAGGTCGCGGATCGTCACGGCATAGGACGGGATGATGCCGCTGAAGCCGAAGCCAAAGGCCGCCGAGATCGCGAACAGGCCGGCCTCGTCCTGGGTCAGCAGGAAGCAGGCGATCGCCACCGCCTGGCAGGCGGAGCCCGCCATCACGGTGCGCAGGCCGCCGATCTTGTCGGCGAGCGCGCCCCAGCACTGACGGGCCAGGAAGGCGCTGCCCAGCATCACCGACAGCATCGCCGCCCCATGGGTCGGCGCGATGCCGATGTCGCCGCAGAAGGCCACGAGATGGGCCGCCGGCACCGACATCGGGATGCAGCAGCAGAAGCCCGCGACGCAGATCAGCGCCTGCACGACATTGGGATGGAGGCCCGCGATACGGTTGGCCTGCACGGCCGCCAATGGCACGTGCTTGGAGGCCGGTACATCGGGCGTGATCGGCGCGGGCTTCAGCAGCAGCGTGAGCGGCAGGATCAGCACCAGCACAACGCCGGCATAGGCGAGCATGGCCATCTGCCATCCGAAGTGGGAAATGCCGCGCTCGAACAAGGCAGGCCAGGCGACACCGGCGACATACTGGCCGGAGGAGATCAGTGCGATCGCGGCACCGCGGCGGCGCACGAACCAGCGGCTGACATAGACCAGCAGCGGCGGGTAGACGCCACCGTTGCCCAGCAGCCCGACCATCAACCCATGGCCGATATAGAGCGCCCAGATCGTGCCGACCGATGACAGTGCGAGGCCGCCCGCGATCATGCACGCGCCGATCACGATGGTCGTGCGGATGCCGATGCGGTCGGCCAACCAGCCCATGAAAATGCCGCCGGCACCGGTGCCGACCCAGACCAGCGATCCCGCCAACGCGATCAGCGAGCGCGTGGAGCCGAGATCCTCCTGTATCGTCCTCATGCCGACCACGATCAGCAGCGGCGAGCCATAGGAGACCGACAGGATCGCGAGCGTCATCCACGCGGCTTTCCACGAAACACGACTATCGAGTTCTTCCGCCGCCATGCAAACGAGCCTTATGCTGCAGCGGTCATCCGCCAAGCATTCATTTAACATAGGGGACATGCAAATTCACTTCGTCCTCCGCCGAACAATACCCTTTGCGGTTGTGACAGCGATCGCGCTCGTGGCGGCCGGCTGCGCGACCAGCGTCTCGACCAGCCCGCCCGCCAGTGCGACGGCCACCGGCGAAGCCTATGTCGGCGCGTACAAGGACGGCTTGCGCAGCGGCCAAGGCACGTACACCTGGTCGGACGGACGCAAGTATGTGGGCAACTTCCGCGACGGGCTGCCGAACGGGCGCGGTGTCTACACGCTGCCCAACGGCGAAAAATATGTCGGCGAGTTCCGCGACAACCAGCGCACCCAGGGCACCTATAGCTGGCCCGACGGCCGGCAATATGTCGGGTCGTTCCGTGACGACAAGCCCGAGGGCGCCGGCACCTACAGCTGGCCCGACGGCAAGAAATACGTCGGCGACTTCCGCGCCGGAAGCGCCGAGGGACAAGGCGTCTACACATGGCCCGATGGACGGAGATATGTCGGTGCGCTACGCGGCGACCTGCCCAACGGACAGGGCACCCTGACGCTCGCCGACGGCCGCCAGATGACAGGTGTGTTCCGCGACGGCGACTATGTCGGCCCGACGTCAGTCGCTGCCGCCAGTGCCGCCACCGGCGCCGTCACATCAGCCGAGATCCCGCTCGAGAAGCGCGGCGGCACTTTCCTCGTGCCGGTGTTGATCAACGACACGCTGTCGCTCGACTTCTATCTCGACAGCGGATCGGCGGACGTCACCGTGCCCGCTGCCGCCTTCGAGGCCTTGAAGCGCGCGGGCACCATCGGGCCCGATGACATCATCGGCGCGGAGACCTATCTCATGTCCAACGGTGTTGCCCGGAAGGCAACGACCTTCAGGATCAGGTCGCTGAAAGTCGGCTCAGTCGTTCTGCAGAACGTGCGCGGAAGTCTGTCGGACCAGACCGGCCCGCCGTTGCTGGGCATGAGCTTTCTTGGCCGTTTTTCGTCGTGGTCCGTCGACAACGGACGAAGCGTCTTGGTATTGAAGTGAACATTGCAATTGCAGGCGGCGTGCAACGCAAATTCACTCCGATGTGAAGGTAACGCATCGGCTTGCGGAAAACTTTGTCGTACACTCCCCTCCCATGATCGCCCCGCTCAGTCTGTCGAACGTGCTCACGGTGATCTTCGCCGTGCTCTGCCTGTGGCTCATCGTCCCCCAGGCACGCGGCGGCGCGGTGAGGCTGTGGCGGCTGGCGGTCCCGCCGATCCTGGCCACGGTGCAGGCGGTCGTGTTGCTGGCCGGCGACTTCGACGCCTCGATCTTGCATGATGCCGAGTGGGTTGCCGCCGCAATCCTCGGTGCCATAGCCGGACGCATGCGCGGATGGACTTTGCCGATCGACATCGATCGCGCACGCGACCTGGTGCGTCTGCGGCCGTCGGTCGATACCCATTTCGCAGCGATCGGACTTGTCGTGCTGTCGGCGGTCGATTTCACCTCGGCATGTCTCGAAGAGGCCGTTCTGCCGACCGAACATGTTGCCGCCGGTGCCGCACTGCTCGCGGGCTACATCGGATCCCGCGCGCTTTCGATCACCGTGCGCGCGCGGCGCGCGGCGCATCTCACGTCGTCTTCGAGGCCTGCAGAGACCGGCCTGCCGCCGTCCTGATTCGCTCGAAACGCACGCCGAACGCTTCATCGAGACGCGGATCGTCGATCAATTGACCGGCCGGCGCGTCTGCCACCACCCGACCCTGAACCAGAACGACCACGCGCTCGAAGAATCGGAACGCCAGATCGAGATCGTGCACGACCACGACCGACAGGCGATTGCGGCCGCGTTCGGCCAGCGCCTGCACGACGTCGAGGCGATGGCGGATGTCGAGCGCCGCCGCGGGCTCGTCGGCCAGCAGGATCGGTGGATCCGTCACCAGCACCATGGCCAGCAGCACGCGGGCGCATTCGCCACCCGACAAGGTCGACCAGCGCCGCCGTTCGAGTGCATCGAGCTCGAAGTGCACCAGCGCTCTTTCGACGGCGCCCACCTCGAGGTCGTCGCTGCGCTGGGCGCCGAGCCGGACGAGATCGCCGACGCTCAAGTCCCAGTGCGGCTCGAAATGCTGCGGCAGGAAGCCGATGGTCCGCGCCCGCACCGACTTTCGCAAGGTCGCGATCTCCCGCGCGCCGAAGCGCACAGTGCCCGATTGAGGCGCTTCGAGGCCCGCCAATACCTTGAGCAAGGTCGACTTGCCCGCGCCGTTGGGACCGATCAGGGCGACCGATCCTCTTTCGCCAAAGGCGAGCGACAGGTTCGCGAGCAGGGTCGCGGCCCCTCGCGTCACGACAAGCTTGTCGGCGGCGAACGCGGTCATGTGCGGAGCCGGCGCGCGAGCAGCAGGATGAAGAACGGCCCGCCCGCGACGGCGGTCACCAGGCCGAGCGGGATCTCGGCCGGCGGCAGGGCCGCGCGCGCGATCGCGTCGGCGAGCGTCACCACGATCGCGCCGACCAGCGCCGAGGCCGGCAGCAGGGGCTTGTGCAGCGGGCCGACCAGCCAGCGTGCGATGTGGGGTGCGGCCAGGCCCACGAAAGCCACGAGGCCGCCGAAGGCCACGGCGGCGGCGACCACGACCGAGCCCGCGAGCACGGCGAGCGCAATGAAGCGCCTGACATCGAGGCCAAAGGAGAGCGCCATGGTCTCGCCGAGACCCAGCACGTCGAGACGCGTGGCGAGCAGCATCGTGAGCCCAAGACATCCCAGCGAGATCAGCACCAGCAGGCCCAGCACCGACCAGCTGGGCGTCTGGATACCGCCCAGCACCCAGCTCAGCACGATCTGCAGGCTGACGGTCTCGTCGGACAGGGCGAGCATCACGAACGACCGCAGGGCACCCAGGATCGCGGCCACAGCGACGCCGGCCAACAACAGACCCGCCGCATCGACGGCACCCGCGACTCTCGCGATGCCGAGCACCAGCAAGGTGGCGCCCCAGGCGCCGGCGAAGGCGAGGATCGGCAGCAGCACCGATTGCGGCAGCGCGAGCGGCACCAGCAAGGCCACGGTGGCACCCAGCGCCGCACCGCCCGCCGATCCCAGGAGATAGGGCTCGGCCAGCGGATTGCGGAACACGCCCTGGAAGATCGTGCCGCCAAGGCCGAGCAGCGCGCCAACCAGCGCCGCGGCCAGCACCCTGGGCAGGCGCCAGTCGAACAACAGGCGGCTGCGCAGGTCGCGATCGCCTTCGATCGCCCGCCACAGGTCGGCCGGCGTCACCCAATCGTGGCCGGCGCAGGCAGCAACGATGACGGCGATCGCCAGCGTGACACCGAGCAGCAACCACGCCCTCATCTTCCAAACGCTCCCGGATGGAAGAGCGCGGCCAGATGCTCGATGCCGTCGAACGTGCGCGGACCCGGGATCAGCAGCTCCGTACGCGCGACCGGATAGGCGCGACCGCTCTTCACCGCGCGCATCTCCGACCAGCCGGGGCGGCCGATCAGCTCCTTCAATCCCTGCGCACTGCCACCGAACAGCAGCACGTCGGGATCGGCCCGCAGGATCGCTTCGGGCGAGACCTGCGCAAGCGCCACCGTACCCTGCAAGCCCGGCCGCCCGCCGGCGCGCACGATCGCGTCGCCGGTATAGGTGCCGTCGCGCGCGACCAGCATCAGGCCGTTGCCGAGCTGGCCCGTGATCATGATGACGCTGGGCGTGGGGCGGCCCGCGATATGTTCCCTGACGCGCGTCATGCGCCGTTCGAGGCCGGCGGCGACTTCATCGCCGTGCGGCGCGATGCCCGCGATCTTCGCCACCAGCCGGATGTTGGTCAGAATCTCCGCCACGTTCCTCTGCAGCAGCACGACGATCGGGATGCCGAGCCGCTCCATCGGGTCGATCAGCTGGTTGGCGGCCTGGCGCGACGGCGTCACGACAACGAGGTCGGGATGCAGATCGACCACGGCATCGACCGAGAAGCCGAGCCGGCCGCCGACCAGCGGCCGGTCTAGGATCTCCTTCGGGTAACGCGTGTATTCCTCGATGCCGACGATGCGGTCGCCGAGGCCGAGCGCCGCCACGATCTCCACGTTCGACGCGAAGATCGGCACGATGCGCTGCGGTGGTGCCGGAAACGCCACCGGCCGGTCCAGCGCATCGCGAACGACCAGCGGCTCGGCGTGCGCGGACAGCGCGATGCCCAAGACGCAGGCCGACGCGAGTACAAGCGTCCTCATCAGAACCTGACTTGGGCGCCGATGATGAATTCCCGGCCCGGCATCGAATTGCCGCACGAGCCGTTCTGCGCCACTTGATTGTCGCCGCAGGGTTGCTGTTGCAGGCCGATGAAGATCGGGCTGTTGTTCACGTCGAAAATGTTGTTGATCGCGGCGAAGAACTTCACGCCCTTGTGCATCTCGATCTCGGCGCGCGTGTTCCATACCCAGAAGGCATCCTTGTAGTAGACCGTGGTGTTGCGCACCTGACCCGGGAAGAGGATCGGGTTGAGCGACTCCTCGGTGTTGTAATACATCGGCCCGCGCAGCAGGCCCAGCAGCTGGACATTCCAGGGCCTCTCGCCGTCGATCTGGCCGTAGCGTGTGCCGATCGACGCCTCGTACTGGTACATGCGCGTGGCCTGGTTGGTGCCGGTGATGTTGGTATTGGCACCATAGTCGGTCATCTGGAAATTGTAGTAGCCGTTGCTGAAGACGGTCCAGCGCGTGCCCTCCGAGAGACCGAGCCCCAGGGTCCGCGACATGTCGGCCTCCGCCTGCATCTCCAGCCCTTGCACGACGATGTTGCCGGGATTGTTCTGGTACTGCTGGATGATGACGCCGCCAACCGACGATGTCGTGACGGCCTGGATGCGATTGCCGATGATGTTCTGGAAAAGCGCGAGATCCAGTCGGGCGCTCTTCGTGGTGACGGTGCCGCCGATTTCGATCTGCTGGCTGGTTTCAGGGCTGAGGTTGGGATTGCCGAAGATCGTCGTGCCGATCGGGGTGGTCGTGAAGTTGGAGCCGAGCTCCGTCGCCGTCGGCGCGCGGAAGCCGCTCGAGGCGCCGACCCTGGCATTCAGCCAGTCATTGACCCTCAGCGTCGAACCCGCCGAATAGGTCGTGGCAGTGTAGTTGACACTGCCCGGCACCAAGGTCGGCGCGTTCGGCGTCGCTAGAAGCGTCGTCGTGCCGTAGGTCTGGCGCACGCCGCCGCGGATCGTCCAGCGATCGAAGAAGGTCTGCGAATCCTCGGCGTAGAACGCCCAGACCTGGTCGGTCTCGTTGTTGTCCTGCGGCGACAACTGCGTCACCGCCGTGCCGCCGGCGCGGCTGCGCGTCGAGGTGATCCAGCTGCGCTCCCAGTCGACGCCGATCAACAGCTCGTTGCTCGGGATGAACTTGTAGCGCGGCTGGAGGCGAAAGCCTTCGATGTCGAGCTGGCGCCGGTTGTAATCCATCGTGGTGCGCGCCGCGACCGCGTTCAGGTTGCTGAGCGGCGAGGGATTGTTGAGGGCGTCCACGTCCTGGATGTAGTAACCCTGCAGCATGACGTTGCCGCGCCCATCCGGAGTCTTGCCGTTATAGGTGAAGTCGATCGACTGGTTGTAGCGCGTGTCGAAGGCGAAGATGTTCGAGCTCGATCCGCGGAAACCGGTATTGTAGACGCCGTCCGTGCGCACCGTCAGGTCGACCCTGTTGTCTTCGTCGATCTGCCAGCCGAGCGATCCGGTCCCTCCTTCGCGCGTGAAGCCGGTGTTGGTCTCGTAAGCGCCGCCGCCCACCTGATAGTCCTGGCGCGTACCGCCGGCGATGCCGAGGTACCAGTCGAATGCCTTGGACTGGCCGCCGGTCTGCGCCTTTCCCTGCACGAGATTCCAGGAGCCGGTGCTCGCCTCGATCAGAGTGCCGGGTGCGGTGCGGCCGGTCTTGAGGATGATATTGACCACGCCGCCCATGTTCTGGCTGCCGTAGACGACGGAGGACGGACCGCGCACGATCTCGATTCGCTCGACGTCGGCCACCGAGAGCTTGGAGATGTTGGCTGTACCGGCGCGATGGCCGTTGATCAGCACCAGCACCTCGCTCTTGAAGTCGCGGCCCTGCCCTTCCGTGGCGCCGCCACGGATGTTCAGCGAGGTCTGGCCCGCCGTCCATTCGCTCAGGAATCCGACCGAATTCTCGGCCAGCAGGTCGGTGACCGACTTGGCCGAGGATTTCTCGATCTTGGCGCCGTCGATCACCTGGATGGTGCCGGCGATCTTGGTGACCTCTTCCGGGCGGCCCGTCGCCGTCACGACGACCTCGGGCATCAGGCTGGTCTGATCGGCGGGAGCCGGCGTGGGCTGTTGCGCAGAGACCGGCGCGATCCAGACCGCGGACGAAACGAGCGCGGCGCTTCCCAAGAGCGCACGCAAACGAGACTTGGTCATGACTTCCCCCACACAAGAACAGCAGATTTCCTTGGAATATCGAGCCGCAGGCCGGCCGCGTCGGGCCGGGCTTGGGCCGCGAGATGCGCGGCCAATTCAGCGCGACGCACATCCGTCTCGGACCAGCCGAGCCGGTCGCAGAGATAGTTAGAGAGTGCCGCGAGATCCTTCACGACTCCCGAGAAGATCCAGTCGGTGAAGCCGATGCGATGCGGCCGCGCCGCAGGCGAAAGACCGCGCAATACGATGTCGAGACCCGGTGTCTCGTCCTCGCCGTGCCAGGCAGCCGGCAGGCAGCCCGCGAAGCAGAGACCACGCGGCCCCTGATGCGCCGGCACGATCCACACGATGGTATGACGCGCCCAATCGCGGCACCGCTCGAGAAAGCGTTCAGGCTGGTCGAACAGCGCCGGCATGGTCGCGGCGAGAACAGTGTCGTGCGCTCCCGGCGCGACGTCGGCGGCTTCCCATCCCATCGGGACGATGCGCGGCGGAACATGCAACTTCGCCAAGCGCGCGCGCATGGTCGGCGACGGCTCGATGGCGCTCCAGCCGTGCGGCCGTTCCTGCAGCGCGGCGCCCAGCTGGCCGCCGCCCGCGCCGACGTCGAGCAGCTCGCCGGTCGACGGCACGAAGCGCCGCACGACGGGCACGACTCGCGCGACATAATCCGACGTATCGATCGCAGACGCATAGAGCTCGAGCGGATCGAATCTTCGCCGGGAGGCGGAGGAAGGCAGGGTTGAAATCGACAACGACGGACTCGCGACACAACATCCGTCACCGCGAACCGTAGCCAGACAGCCTTCTCCGTTCACACGGGCGAAGACCGGCCAGTATCTACATCAGGACACCCCGCCCAATGCGTTCGCGCGTGACCGCGGATAGTGGCAGGTCTCCTGGCTTACGGGTCTCTGCTCTCGACCACCTTCCCAGAACCTTCCGGTTCCAGTGGTGTACGGTCGAAAGCTCGCCGTTCACAGTTGCGGGGGCAGCCGCGGAATGTCCGCGTTCCCTTTTGATCCCTTGCGGGAACCACTGCCGCATTGCTGACATCGTTGGTGAAAATCGTCAAGAATGATTCAACGCGCTGTTATCCGACGGCGTGCTCGGAACTCTCCAACTCTTCCGACGCCATTGCCAAGCGCCGCAACCTCGGACTAATGAATCTCATCGACGGTCCTCCTTAACGGAGGCTAACAGGGAATGCCGTGCCGCCCGCGAGGGCCAATCGGCAGCTGTACCCGCAGCTGTGAGCGGCGAGCGAACGCCACCTATGTCACTGGACTTCGGTCTGGGAAGACAGGCGCAAGCAACGACCCGCGAGCCAGAAGACCGGTGACGCCATGACCGAGCCCAAGTGCACCAAGGACGTCGTCTTTCGATGTCGGCCGCTCGACGAAGACCCGCGCCGGATCGTGGAGCGTTACCTCGCCTGGCCCAAGCATGGATGGAGCGTCGGCACCTATGGCGCGATCGGCGAGTTCCAGTACGACGCCGACGAGAAGGACGTGGAGATCAACCTCGACGCCCTCTCGGTGCGGACCGCGCGCGGGGCCCTGACGATCCTGACCCTCGCCGACGTCCAGCCCTTCGCGCTGGTCGACGAGCGGGGACGCACACGGGAGATCGCCTTCTGCTCGCCTCACCTCGGCGCACAACGCACCACGATCACGGCACTGGACGAACGGACCTTCGATGTCGGAGTCGGCGCACCGCATATCGACATGCTGGTGCGGATGAAGGCCGATGATGTCGCGACGACATCGTCGGTGCGTGCCGCCGTCGGTCAGTCGATTTTCTCGCCGACTCATCAGGCTGGAGCGGCCATCGCACGGACCAGTCCGACCCGCGTCCTCCAGTCGGCCGTGGCGCGGTTGGAAGTCCATCAACCCATACCGCCGCCGGGCGGAAGGTCGCCCAAGGGTCCGCACACGCACCTGCTGCCAAAGCTACTCCAGGCCGGGCGTGCGCATCGGCCGGGCTCGCCGCTTCCGGAAAACCTCTACTGCGGCCTTAGCCTCTATCCCCGTGGCCGGCTGCCCGCGGGCGCGTAATTTTGTTGCGCGAATGAGGGGCGATGCCGAGCCTTGAGGCCCTCGATATCAATGATATCATTGATATCGAGGGGTGGCGGAGATTCTGAGACAACACGTCGTAAGTTCAACCAGGCCAGCGTTTTAGATGTCCCAGGGATGTTGGGATTCGGCGGGTATTCTCAACGTTCAAAGACGAGATCGCCGGTGTAGTGGCGTGTCTCCCAGTGATGACGCTCGAGCTCCGGATCGATGTGCTCCTCGGCCGGCCAGCCGAGATCGAGATAAGCGACCAGCTTCCAGCCCGCGGGCACGTCGAGCGAGCGCGTGATCTCCTCGGGATCGAAGATCGAGACCCAGCCCATGCCCAGTCCCTCGGCGCGCGCGGCGAGCCACATGGTCTGCACCGCGGCGACCACGGAATAGCGCAAGGTCTCGGGCATGGTCTGGCGGCCGAGGCCGCTGCCCGTCAGCGTCGATTCGTCAGAGAAGACCGCGAGATGGATCGGCGCTTCCTTGAGGCCGGCGAGCTTCAGCCCCATGTAGTTCTTCTTCTGGTCGCCTTCGTAGCCCTGCAGCGCGCGCTCGTTGGCCTTGGCGAAGTTCTCCCACACGGCGCGGCGGCGCTCCGCCGACTTCACTTTTACGAAGCGCCAGGGCTGGCTGAGGCCAACCGACGGCGCGTGCGTGGCTATTTCGATCAGCTCGTCGATCAGCTTCTCCGGCACCGGATCGGTGCGGAAGCGCCGCACGTCGCGCCGCCACAACACGAGATCGCGGAAGGTCGCGCGAAAGGTCGCGTCGAACGGCAGGTGGACGGGCGGTACCGGCTTGGGCTCGGTCATGGAGTCGCCTTGCTGATGGCGTGAAAGAAAGTGCCGCTCACCGAGCCACGGCGCGCACCGGCTTCGGTCACGACGGCCCCGGAGGCGTCCCGACACTCGACCAGCGCACCGTCACCCGCCGACAGCACGGAAGCATAATGGAACTCGTGGCCCAGCACGGTGGTTCCCGCGGAGCCTAGCGCGCAGTCGGCGTCGAGTCGCGCCATGCGATAGCCGAGATGCAGGCTGCGCTTCGCAAACGACGTCTCGAGCGCCAGCAGGCCGGCCATCGCGTGCCTCTGCCCCTCGGCATCCTCGAGCCCCTGGCCCAGCACCATATATCCCCCGCATTCGCCGTGGATCGGCACCGCACGACCGGCAAGCACGCGCAAGCCCGTCTGAAATCGAGCAGCCGAGGCAAGCGCGCCGGCATGAAGTTCCGGATAGCCGCCCGGCAGCCATACGGCATCGGCGTCCGCGGCAGGCGCCTCGTCGGCCAACGGCGAGAACGGACGGATCTCCACGCCACACGCGCGCCAGTGCTCGAGCAGGTGCGGATACATGAACGAAAAGGCATGATCGTTCGCCAGCGCCACACGCTGCCCCGGGGGATCGATGAAGGCGGAGTTGCTGGCCGGATGACCGACGCCTGCCGGTCGCGCGCTCTTCACGAGGGCGTCGAGATCCACCTGCTCCTTCAGAACCCTCGCCAGCAGGTCGAGACGTTCTTCCAGGTCGATCGTCTCGCCGGCCTGCACGAGACCGAGGTGCCGCTCCGGCAAAGTGAGTCGCGGATCGTTGGACAAGGCGCCGAACAATCTTATGCCGACGCGCTCGAAGGCCGGTGAGATCAGGCCGAGGTGCCGCGCGCTCGCGACCCGATTGAGGATGACGCCGGCGATGGCAACGTCCGGGCGATAGTTGGCGCAGCCCAACGCGATCGCCGCCGCCGTCTCGGTCTGGCCTTTCACGTCGAGGACGAGCACGACCGGCCATCCCAGTAATGCCGCGATGTCGGCCGTGGCACCGCGTCCGCCGACGCCCCCACCCACACCGTCGAACAGGCCCATCACGCCTTCGGCGATCGCCAGATCGGCGGCATGGCCATCGACCAGGCCCCCAAGCGAATTCCCACTCATCGCCCAGCCGTCGAGATTGAAACTCGGCCGCCCCGTCGCCACGCGATGAAACGCGGGATCGATGTAGTCGGGGCCGCACTTGAAGGGCTGCACGGCAAGGCCGCGCCGGGTAAAGGCGCGCATCAGGCCGAGTGCCACCGTCGTCTTGCCCGCGCCTGAGCGCGGTGCTGCGACAACGAAGCCCGCCGTCATGTCCAGCCGACCATCGTTGAGCGCACTTTCCCGCGCAACGCCGCCACTGCGCCGATCACCACGATGCAGGGCGAGCCGATGCCGCTGCTGGCGGCGTCGGCCGCAAGCGAGCCGAGACGGCTTTCGACAACGCGTTCGTTCCCGGTCGTCGCCGACTGGATCATCGCTGCAGGCGTATCGGCCGCAAGCCCGCCCTCTTCCAGCGCCTTGGCCATCTCGGCGAGCTGCGCCATCGGCATGTAGAGAATGATCGGCTGCCCGAGCCTGGCGAGCGTCACCCAATCCGCCGCCGACTGGCCATCTTCGGCGCGATGGCCGGCTGCCAGCACCACGGCATGGTTGGTCTCGCGCGTGGTCGCCGGAATGCCCGCCAACGCCGTCGCGGCCAGACCGGACGTCACACCCGGGATCACGCGGAAGCGGATGCCGGCGGCGGTCAGCGCCATCGCCTCGTCCCAGCCGCGTCCGAAGACGAATGGATCGCCGCCCTTCAGGCGCAGCACGCGCCGGCCGAGCTTCGCGCGCTCGACCAGCACGTCGTTGATGTCGCGTTGCTGCGGCGAGGCGCGTCCACCGCGCTTGCCGACGGCAATCAGCTCCGCATCCGGCCGGCGAAGACCGAGCACGCGCGCGTCGACCAGCGCGTCGTGCACGATGTCGTCCGCCGCCGAGATCGCATGCAAGGCAAGCAAGGTCAGCAGCCGCGGATCGCCGGGGCCCGCCCCCGCCAGCCAGACCTCGCCCGCCGGAAAGTCCGGCATCGGCGGGAAACCGGGAAGGCTCATGTCCGCCCCCGGAATCGGCGCTGGTAGCCCGCGTCGTAGAGCGCGCTGTCGCGAAAGTCCCGCGAGCCCAAAACTTTGCCGACCAGGATCAGGGCGGTGCGCTCGATCGGCGCCTTGGCGACTTCGGCGGCGATCGTGGCCAGGGTGCCGCGGACGATCTTCTCGTCGGGCCAGGTCGCACGATAGATCACCGCCACGCTGCAATCGGCGCCGTAGAACGGCGTCAGCTCGGCCACGACCTTGTCGAGCACATGGATCGACAGGTGCACCGCCAGGGTGGCGCCCGTCGCCGCAAAGGCCTTGAGGTCTTCGCCGGCGGGCATCGCCGAGGCGCGGCCCGAGGTGCGCGTCAGCACGACCGACTGCGCCACTTCGGGCAAGGTAAGTTCCTGGCCAAGGGCCGCCGCCGCGGCAGCAAACGACGGCACGCCGGGCGTGATGGTGTAGGCGATGCCGGCCGCATCGAGGCGGCGGAGTTGTTCGCCCAGCGCACTCCAGATCGAGAGGTCGCCGGAATGAAGCCGCGCCACGTCCTGTCCGTCGTCGGTCGCGCGCCGGCACTCCTCGACGATCTCGTCGAGCGACATCGGCGCGGTGTCGACGATGCGCGCGCCCGATGGGCAATGATCGAGCAGCGCCTGCGGCACCAGCGAGCCCGCATAGAGGCAGACCGGGCAGCGTGCGATCACATCGCGGCCGCGCACGGTGATCAGGTCGGGGGCGCCCGGCCCGGCGCCGATGAAATGGACCGTCACCGGCCTTCTCCGATAGCGATTGCACAAGTGGCGCCCGCCGTTGCCACGCGCGTGCCGAGCAGGCGCGCATTGCGGCCGGCGGCAACCAGCGCCGAGGCTTCGGCGATCGACGGCACGCCCTTGGTCTCGAGCACGAGCTTCGACGGCGTGAGAACCTGTCCCGTCACGCGATCGAGATCGGCCACGGTGCAGGCCACGAGTTTCACCGACAGGCGACGCGCCGTTTCGAGGAAGGCTTCCGACGTCGCCTTCTCCGATTCGGTGGCGAGGGCCTCCAGACGCTCCGCCGGCACGCGGAACATGTCGAGCGCCATGCGCACCACGCGCTCCAGTTCGTCGGCCTCGGTGCCGCGTCGGCTGCCCACGCCTGCCACGATCATGCCTTCCTCGCCCGCCACTGGACGATCGGCGCCGCCGGCCGCCAGACGAACACGTTGCCTCCGCCCGCCTTGCCCGCGCGCGAGACCTCTAGCCGCACGAGCTCGCCGCCATGGCGGCTGAAATACTCGATCAACCGCGCTTCCGTCGCGAGCGACACGCCGTTGGCGACGATGCGGCCGCCCGGCTTCAGCGCCGCCCAGACCGCCTCGAACAGGCCAGGATTGGACAGTCCGCCACCGACAAAGACGACATCGGGCGCGGGCTGACCGGCAAAGCTTTCAGGCGCGCGGCCCTCGACGATCTTCAGCTCGGGCGTGCCCAGCGCCGCGGCGTTGCGCGCGGCGTGACCGGCACGCTTGGGATCGGCTTCGAAGCCGATCGCCTTCAGGGAGAGATCGCGCAACAGCCATTCGATCGCGATCGATCCTGCGCCGAGGCCCACGTCCCACAGGAGCTCGCCTCGCCGCGGCGCCAGCGCCGACAAGGTCACCGCGCGCACCTCGCGCTTGGTCAGCTGGCCATCGTGCTCGAACATCGTGTCCTCAAGGCCTGGTGCGAAACCGAGCACTGTCGCATCCGGCGACGCCACGACTTCAAGGGCGATCGTGTTGAGGGCGGCGACATCGACGAGATCGAAGCTCGCGGCGGTCGTGGGGCGTATCTTCTCGCGCGGGCCACCCATGGCCTCGTAAACAATCATCTTCGTTTCGCCCATGCCGCGCTCGATCAGAAGCTTTGCGAGCTTCACCGGCGTTTCACCGTCCCAGGCCAGTGCCAGAACACGCGCCCCCGACTGCAGGTAACGCACGACGCCTTCGAGCGCGCGGCCGTGCAGGCTGACCAGGGACACGTCCTGCAGCGACCAGCCGAGCCGCGACGCCGCCAGGCTGAAGGCCGAGGGCTGCGGCACGCAGAGCATCTCGTCCGCCGGCACCGAACGCATCAGCAGGTCGCCGACGCCATAATGGAACGGATCTCCGCTCGCCAGCACAGCGACCGGCTTGCCGCGCCAGGCCGCGAGTTCGGGGAGCACGTCGCCAATAGGACTGGGCCAGGACAGCCGCTTGCCGGTGATCACGCCGTCCGCCAGGGCGAGATGGCGCTTGCCGCCGACCACCAGCTCGGCCGACGACACGAGCCGCCGGGCGACGGGCGACAGGCCCGCGACACCGTCCTCGCCGATGCCGACGATGGACAGCCAGCGCGTGCCCGTGCAGTTTGCGCGCTCAGCCATGCGCGTTCTCATTCTCGGCGGCACAACGGAAGCTTCGCAGCTTGCGACCCTGATCGCGGGCGACCCGCGCTTCGATGCGATCCTGTCGCTCGCCGGCCGCACGTCCGCGCCGAAGGCCCAACCGGTGCGCACAAGGACGGGCGGCTTCGGCGGCGCCGATGCGCTCGCCCGATGGCTGCGCGACGAGAAGGTCGAGGCGGTGATCGATGCGACGCACCCGTTCGCCGACCGGATCTCGGCCAATGCGGTCGCCGCCTGCCGGCAAGCCGGCGTGCTGCTGGCCTCGATCGTGCGTCCGCCATGGCATCCTGAAGCAGGCGACCGATGGCAATCCGTGCCGAGCACCGAAGCCGCGGCGATCGTGCTGGGCGAAGCGCCGCGAAGTGTCTTCCTGGGACTCGGCCGGCAGGAACTGTCCGCCTTTGCGGCAGCGCCGCAGCATCGCTATGTCGCGCGCGTGATAGAGCCGCCCGAGACGTCGCCCCTGCCGCCCGATCTTCATCTGCTGCAGGCACGCGGTCCGTTCGACCGCGACGCCGAGATCCGGCTGCTGACTGATGAGAAGATCGACGTCGTGGTGTCCAAGAATTCCGGCGGACATGCCACCTACGCCAAGATCGAGGCGGCCCGCACGCTCGGCCTGCCCGTGATCATGATCGCGCGGCCCGACAAGCCGGCCGGTCATGTCGTCGGCAGTCCCGAAGAGGCCGTGGCATTGCTCGCTCATGATGGCCCCCGCTCGCCGCGCGGCGTGTAGATCCAACGGCCGACCCGGCGCGTCGTGCTGGCGCCGATGATGACCAGCGTGCGCATGTCGGCCACCGATGCATCGGCTGCATCCAGGGTCATGGCAACGACTTTCGCTTCCGTCGTGCCCGCGGCCCGAATGAACAGCACCGGCGTTTCCGCCTTCTTCTTCGACCGCAGCAACGCGAGCGCATCGCCCAGCTGGTGCGGGCGCGCCTTCGAGGCGGGATTGTAGAGCGCGATCACGAAGTCGGCCTCGGCCGCCGCCGTCAGCCGGCGCTCGATGGTCGTCCAGGCCTTGAGGTTGTCCGACAGCGAGATCGCACAGAAGTCGCCGCCCAAGGGCGCGCCCACTTCCGCTGCCGCCGCCAGCATCGCGGTGACTCCGGGCTCGACGCGGATGTCGAGCGTCCGCCACGCCGGATCGCCGGTTTCGACGGCTTCGAACACCGCCGCCGCCATGGCGAATACGCCGGGATCGCCGCCGGACACCACCGCGACATGACGGCCCGACGCCGCGAGCGACAGCGCATGGCGCGCGCGATCGAGCTCGACGCGATTGTCCGAGGCATGACGGCATTGATCGGGACGCTGCGATGCAATGCGATCGAGATAGGGACCGTAGCCCACGAGATCGGTCGCGCGCGCGACAGCGGCGGACGTGGCGGGCGTCATCAATTCCGCCCGGCCCGGCCCCGTGCCGACCACCACCAGCGAGCCGGTCATATCCGCCGCCCTTCGCCCGGGATCAGCACCATGCCGAAATAGGCGCCGCGGCTGTCGTTGCAGTCCACCAGCGGAACGATGCGCTCGTCTTCCATGGTGCCGCGCTCGACATAGATGGCACGCGACAGCAGGCCCGCCTCCTCGACCGCGCGGCGCACCTTCGCGAGGTTGCGGCCCACTTTCATGATCACCGCGGCATCGGTGAGGCGCAGCCGCTCCACCAGCTGGCTCTCACCCAAGGTGCCGGGCAGGACCGCCAGCATGTCGTCGCCCCAGGTGATCGGCGTCTTGGCCCGCGTCCAGCAGCCCGACATGCCGGTGACGCCGGGCACGACTTCGACCGGGAATTCCGGCGCCAGCCTGCGCCACATATGCATGAAGGAACCGTAGAAGAACGGATCGCCCTCGGCCAGCAGGCCGACCGACTTGCCCTGCTTCAGGAGGCCCGCGAGCCGCTTGGCCGTCTCGCGATAGAAGCTGCCGATCTGGTTTTGATATGCAGCACTGTCGGCCGGCACTTCCTCGGTCACGGGATATTCCAGCCGCGCTTCGGCCTGCTCGCCCGTCAGCAGCGGTGTCACGATCCGCCGCGCGTTGCCCTGCAAACCCTTCTTGGCGAAGAAGGCCACGACATCGACGGCACGCACGAGGCCCGCGGCGCGCAGGGTGAGATAGCGCACGTCGCCCGGCCCGACGCCGATGCCATAGAGCGTGCCCGCCCGTGCAGTGCCCGCCAATGCGTCGAGGCTGGTCATTCGGCCTCGCTCGCGAGAGCGTTCACGGCGGCCACCGCCATCGCGCTGCCGCCCTTGCGGCCCTTCACGATCAGGAACGGCACGCGGCCGTCGGCCGCCAATGCCGTCTTCGATTCGGCTGCGCCGACAAAGCCCACGGGAAGACCGATCACCGCCGCCGGTGCTGGAACGCCTTCGTCGAGCATCTCGAGCAGGTGGAACAGCGACGTCGGTGCATTGCCGATCGCCACGATCGAGCCGCCGAGCTTGGGCCGCCACAACTCCATCGCCGCGGCGCTGCGCGTATTGCCCATCTTCTTTGCGAGCTCCGGCACCGACGGATCGTCGAGCGTGCAGACGATCTCGTTGCCGGCCGGCAGTCGCGCTTTCGTAATCCCGTTGGCCACCATCTTGGAGTCGCACAGGATCGGCGCACCACCGATCAGCGCCCACCGCGCGTTGTCGGCAAAGCCCGGCGACATGACGATGTCGCGCGCGATCTCGACCATGCCGCAGGCGTGGATGATGCGGACCGCGACCTTCTCCTCGTCCTTGGTGAAGCGCTTGAGATCGGACTCGGTGCGAATGATCGCGAAGGAGTGACGATAGATCTCGGCGCCGTCACGGATATAGTCTCGATTGCTCATAGCGCATCCGCTTCCACGATGCGCTCGATTGCGCCGCGCGTCGTACCGTTATGGACGACGCCGTAGCGACCGCCTTCACCGATGAGCGTAAGATCGGCCGCGGTCGAGCGTGCGCAGCCCTTGGCGCAGCCGGAAACGTGGATCGTACCGTCGAAGCCGCGCGCGGCCAGCCGGCGCGCATCGTGGCGGGTGTCGACGCTGCTCGACTTGCAGGCAGGCGCGCCGGGGCAGGCTTCGATACGCAGCAGCGGATCGCTTTCATCGACGATCAGGCCGAGCGCCGCCACGTCCGGAACCGGGGCGTCGATGTAAAGAGCGCGCCACGGCGACAGCCTGATCTCGGATGCGCCGGCGATCTTGGACAAGGCCGCAAGTTGCGCGGCCTCGAGACGACCGAAGGGTACGCCGATGCCGCAAAAGCCGGACTGTATACCCAGTTTTCGGACGCCTCCTGCGGGAACGACATTCATCGCGGCCAGCAGCGGCCGCTCTCCAAGTGCCAGCGCGATCGCGGCCTTCACGGCGCGATCCGGGGTGGCGACGCCGCGCCAGGTTCCTGCGGCACGGAGCGCAATGCCCTCTGCTGTCACCGCCAGTGCCACGTCGGCTCGTTCACAGACGATCGACAGGGGGCCGCCGCCGTCGACCAGCCAGCCGAACTTTGCCGGCAGCGTTGCAAGCCGGGGATCGGCGACGATGGCTTGCGTCAACGCCTTGGCCAGCACGCGGACGGTCACGTCCGCCAGCGGCCCGACCATGACGTTACGTGCCGCCTCGGTCGCGGCATCCGCATCGAGCAGGCCCAGGCCATTCAACGCCCGATGCAGCTCGGGCAACGCGTCTTCGCGCAAACCGCGGATCTGGAGATTGGCGCGGCGCGTGAGGTCGATATGGCCGTTGCCCAGGCGCGCGGCGATGTCGGCGAGGCCGGCCGCCTGCGCCAGAGTGAAGGCGCCGCACCACGGCTTGATGCGCACCAGCAGCCCGTCGCCGCTCTCCATCGGACGCAGTGCGCCGGGGCACCAGCCTTTCACCTCGAACGCGGCAACGGCGCTCATGACGCCGCCCGCTGGATCGCGCGTTCGAGCTCGTGATCGACCGAGTTGCGGCGGCTGGTCCACAGGCCGCGCGTCAACGCATCGCGCAGCCGATGCGCGATGGCGGCCGCCGCGGCGGGGTTGCTCCGAATCATGGCCGACAATACCGCTTCATCGGCGATCAGGGCAGCATGCGTTGCATCGAACAGCGAGCCGGGAACGGCCTCTGCCGTGGCGGCGAAGGCATAGAGCGCATCAACGCCTTGGGCGATTTCGGCCACGCCGCGATGGCCATGCTCCAGCATCCCGGCCAGCCAGCGCGGATTGACCAGGCGGCCGCGCACCACGCGTGCGATCTCCTCCGCCAGGAGCCGCGCTTTGGGTGCTTCGGGCTGGCTGGTGTCGAGGTGATAGAGTTCGGGATCGTTGCCGAGCAGTGCGGCTGCCGCGGCAAAGCCGCCGGCAAAATCGGCGACGCCGTCGCCGTCGAGCAGGTCGCGTTCGCGGTCGTCCTGCGGATGGACCAGCAGATCGGCATCCGAGACTCGGCCGCGGAAATGGTCTCCGGCCAGGGTGTCCGACCCGCCGTAGGCATGGGTGACGGCTGCCAGATAGGCTTCGCCGAGATCGGCGCGCGTGGCCCACACGCCATCGAGCGCCTTGTCACCCGCCTGCGCACCGTAGCTGCCGGGCGCGCCACCGAACACGCGCGCCAGATCGCCGCCTTTCCGTGCCACTTCGGCCAAAGGATTGTCGGCCGCGTCTTCGTCGAGCGCCGCCACCTTGCGCACGGCAAGATCGAACAGTGCGATCTGGGTCTCGAAGATGTCGCGGAACAGGCCGGAGATGCGCAAGGTCACGTCAATGCGCGGCCGATCGAGCGTCGCGAGAGGCATCACCTCGATGCCCGTCACTCGGCTGGAATTCTTGTCCCACACCGGCTGCACGCCGAGATAGGCGAACGCCTGCGCGAGATCGTCGCCACCGGTGCGCAGCGAGGCGGAGGCCCAGAGATCGATCACCAGTGCGCGCGGATGCTCGCCGTGGTCCTGCAGATAACGCCGCACGACTTCCGCCGCCGCACGCGCGCCGATGGTGGCGGCGGTGCGGGTCGGAATGGAACGTGGATCGATCGAGGTGAGGTTGCGGCCGGTCGGCAACACGTCGGCACGGCCGCGTGTCGGTGCGCCCGCGGGCCCCGGCGCGACCCGGCGGCCGGCGAGCGCCGCCAGCAGGCCGCTACGCTCGCGATCGGCGCACGCGCGAACGGCAGCTTCCGCATGGGTCGAAGCCACCAGCAGCTCCATCGCGGCAGCGTCCGGCATCCGGCCGAAGACATGCAGGCCGTCGCGGATGCTGAGTTCCTTGATGTCGCAAAGCTGCGCATCGAGCTTGGCGACCGCCTCGCGATTGGCCTCGCCCTTCACCAACCCGCATTCCTGCGCCAGGCCCGACGACCAGGCGCGCTCGACGATCTCGTCCTCGAGGAAACCGAGCCGCCGCCGGTCGAGTCCGTCAGCCGAGGCATATTCCTCGACGAGGCCTTCCAGCTCGGCGAGCGGGCCGTGCAGCCCGGCGGCGCTGAGCGGCGGCGTCAGATGACCGATGGTGACGGCGGCCAGACGGCGCTTGGCCTGCACCGCTTCGCCGGGGTTGTTGACGATGAACGGATAGATCATCGGGATCGGCCCCAGCACTTTCTCGGGCCAGCATTCGGCCGATAGAGCCAATGCCTTGCCCGGCAGCCATTCGAGCGTGCCGTGCGTACCGAGATGGATCAGCGCGTCGATCTTTTCATGATCGCGCAGCCAACCGTAAACCGCGACATAGTCCGCACGTGGTTCAGCCGACATGTCGTGATAGTCGGACCCGCGATCGGGCTGCAGCAGGACGGTGACCCGCCCGCAGCGCAGATAGGGCGATGCGCCGCTCAGCAGAGGCTCGATGTCCGAGGCCTGCCAATCGTTCGGGCCGACGTCGTAGCCGTTGGCGCGCAACAGCTTCAGGATCTCGAGCGTGCTCTCTGTGGTGTCGAGGCCGACGGCATAGCCGGCGCGGCCGCCGCGCGCGGGATAGTTCGACAGGACGAGCGCGATCCGGCGCTCGCCGGCGGCCTTGCGCCCAAGCCCGGCCCAATTGGCCGCCAGACGCGTGACGTAGTCGATACGATCGGGAACGGCCACGTGCTGGACGCTGGCGAATTCGAGGCGCGGGTCGATCGGCGCCTCCTCCTTGAACGAGATCGCGCGTGTCAGCAGGCGGCCGTCGAGCTCGGGAAGCACGACGTTCATCGCGAGGTCCGATGGCGACAGGCCGCGCGCCGAGTCGGACCATGCAGCGCGCCCGCTGCCCGAGAGCACGACCTGCAGCACGGGCACGTCGGCCTGGTCGAGAATCGTCGTATCGTTGTCGCGCATCGCCGAAAAGGCGGTGGTGTTCAGGACGATCGCGGGTTTGCGTCTTCGAATCAGAGCCGTCAGCGGCGCCTCGATAGCCGGATCCTTCAGGCTGCTCACGGCCACGGCGAGCGGCGCCAGTCCCAGCCTGTCGAGCGCCGTCATCAGCGCCTCGATCGGCGCCATGTCGCCCGCCATCAGGTTGGCGCGATAGAACACGATCAGTGCCGTCGGCCGGTCATCCTCGGCCTTGCCGAGCACGGCGAGCGGCCCGACCGGCGCCGGCGGCTTGTGCGGCAGGCCACCGACATAGCGCAGCGCGTTGCCGAGATTTTCCGCACCACCTTCGCGGAAGAAACAGTCGAGCATGTCGAGCTGTTCGGCCGACGCGGTCGACGCGAGCGCCAACCGCGGATCCGAGCGGTCGTCGCCCGGAAGGGCTGCGAACAGGATGCCGTTGTCGCGCGCCGTGTCGGCGATGCGCTCCAACCCATAGCGCCAGTAGTCGAGGCCCCCCAGGCAACGTACGATCACGACCTTGGCGCTGCCCACGACCTTCTCGACATAGAGGTCGACCGACATCGGATGGCGAAGCTTCTTCAGGCTCGCGAGCCGAAGCGTCGGCAGATGATCAGCGTCGCGCTGCCACGCTGCCGCCAGCGCCGACAGATCGCTGTCGGAGAACGAGAGAACGACAACGTCCGCCGGCGACTGCGCAAGATCGACGGCCACCTCGGTCTCGTCGAGACTTGCGATCTCTGTCGCCAGGAT
>FTCZ01001022.1_pt1 | contig 27255 bp, 27 predicted proteins | sample 1658871 | NCBI WGS metagenome assembly FTCZ01 (sample SAMEA3914864, study PRJEB12502) | metagenome | biome: forest; material: soil | place: USA | collected 2012-03-12 | depth 0.3 m | reverse complement strand
GCCCTTGCCGCCCTCAACAAGCGGCCACACTTCGCGGCCGCCGTACAGGATCGGCTGCAAACCTTTGAACAAATCGTCCTCCGTCCGGATCTGGACCCCAGCGCGTCTTAGCAGGAAGAGCCGGGGTACGCTCCTTAATATTGCCTTGATATCAGGATAACGCTCCGGGGCGCCCCATGGCTTCCTCGTACAGCGCGCGATACGCCGCGATCATCGTGCCTTCGCCATAATGTGCCCAGGCCACCGCGCGGTTGGCGGAACCCAGCCGATGGCGCAGGTCGCGGTTGGCGATCAGCCGCCCGATCGCCTCCGCGAAACCCGCCTCATCTGCCGTCGCGACGACGTAGCGGCGGTTCTCGGCGGCGACCATCATGGCAATGTCGCCCACGTCAGTCGACACGACCGGCAGGCCCGCTGCCATTGCCTCGACCAATGCGATCGGGAACTGCTCACTGTCCGAGGACAGCGCGAAGATGTCGAAATGGCCAACATAGCGTGCCGCGTCGGGCAGGAAGCCCGGCAGCAGGAGCCGATCGGCCACGCCCTCGGCCTGCGCGGCAGCCAGGATGGCCTCGCGTTCCGGCCCGTCGCCGACGATCACCAGCCGCCCGCCGACGCCCGAATGCGCAAAGGCCCGCACAAGACGCGGCAGATTCTTGACGCCCCGCAGCCCCGCCATCGTTCCCACCACAACGTCGCCGGGCGCACGCTGAAAGCCCGGGATGGAACCGGGGGCGGGCTGACCGGCATAGCGCTCCAACGGGACCCCGTTGGCGATGCGGCTGATGCGACCGGCCGCACATCGCCAGACGGTGCGCGCAATCCGCTCCAGCCGGGCCGACGGCACCACCACTCGGTGGGCGGTACCTAGCGCGGCACGCCGGAACAGTACGCGGCTCCGCTTCTGGCGATCGAGCTCGTCGGCGTTGAAGCCATCCTCATGATGGACAAGTGGCGGCAGGCTCAGCATCCGCGCATAGAGGCGGTGCGCCATCACACCATCCATTGCCCCCCAGTTGTAGCTGAGCACGAGGTCGAAACTGGCCATATAGCGCGCCAACCGCCAGTAGCGGACCAGCCCCGGCCAACCTGCCAGCGCCGGGGCATCCTGCACGCTCGGAAACTCTACGACGGTATCACGGGCAATTCCTGCCCGCGCGCCCAGAGCGCCGGGCACGGCGCTGAGCACTTCATGATGCGCGGCACCATCGAAGGCATTCATCAGGCGGACGGCGCGCGCTTCCTTCCCACCCGCGGAAAACGTCGAATGAAGATGAAGAATCCGGACCGTCATGCCATCAGAGCTAAGCCATACCGAAGGGGAACCGAAGGCCGCCTGCCAGTTTAGCGTCCCGTCATGACACGCTCCAGCAGCCGATCGATGGCGGCGGACGATTCCGGCTCGGTGAGTGCCGGCGCATGGCCGACGTCCGGCACCGTCGTGAGATCGAGGCCGGGCAGTCGCTTCACCATCTCTGTCGCTGTTGTCCCCGCAAGCAGGTCGCTGCGATTGCCGCGCAGTAGCGCCACGGGACGCCCGCGGAGCGCTTCGAAGGCCGGCCAGAGATCGACCGGTGGGGCATCTTCCGGCGCCTCCCGGATCGGCTCTGCGATGCGCATGTCATAGTCGAAGACGATTCGACCTGCCGACGTCACGCGACACAGCCGCTTAGCGTGCGCCAGCCAATCCGCCAGCTGATAGCGGGGGAAGATGTCCCGCTGCCACTCGGCGATCGAGCGTGCGGCATGGAGCCAGGTCGGCCAGCTCGCGCTTTTGCCGACATAGGTGCGGATGCGTGCAAGCCCGGCAGGCTCGAGCACCGGACCGATATCGTTGAGCAGCACGCCGGCTAGCCGCTGCGGCGTGGTGAGCGCCATCAGCATCGCAATGAGGCCGCCCAGCGAGGTACCCATCAGTACCACTTTCTCCAGCTCCAGCGCGACGAATAGCGCACCGATGTCGAGCACGTAGGAAGGCGGCGTATAGGTCGACGAATCGGGCGCAGCGGGGCTCTCGCCCCGCCCACGCAGCTCGACACAGATCACCCGCCATGCGGGCGACAGCCGCTCAGCCACCGCCTCAAAATCGCGCGCGTTGCGGGTAAGGCCGGGAATGCAGAGGATTGGTGGACGCCCGGCGGCTTCGGGCCCACCAGGATAGTCGCGGTAATGGAGATTGAGCCCGTCGACCGACTGCCACCAGCCGTCCTGGTATCGATCGGATGCGCCCATGCTTGTCTCTCCCCTGCGGCGCGCCCCATATCGCGGCATGGCCTCTTCCCCGCAAGCACCCGGCTTCCAGCCCGAAGCCCGCATTCTGTCGCTCGGCGACAGCTTCTACGACCGCGTCGCGGCTGCGAGCTTTCCCGCCGCGATCCTCCGCTTCCGCAACGACCGTGCTGCGACTGAGGTGGGGCTTGCCGGCCTGACCGACGCCGAATGGGTGGATCGTTTCGCCCGCTTCCGCCCGCTGGACGGCTCGCTGCCCGAGCCGCTGGCACTCCGCTATCACGGCCATCAGTTCCGCGTGTACAATCCCGATATCGGTGACGGCCGTGGCTTTCTCTTCGCGCAGCTGCGCGATCGGGCCGGCCGGTTGATGGATCTCGGCACAAAAGGCTCGGGGCAGACGCCCTGGAGCCGCTTCGGCGACGGCCGCCTCACGCTCAAGGGCGGCGTGCGCGAGGTGCTGGCAACCGAGATGCTAGAGGCGCTCGGCGTGAACACCTCGCGCAGCTTCTCGCTCATCGAGACGGGCGAGGCGCTGCACCGGGGCGACGAGCCCTCTCCCACCCGCTCCTCGGTGCTTGTGCGCCTATCTCACGGCCACATCCGCATCGGCAGCTTCCAGCGACTCGCGGCGCTCGACAATGCGGCAGGGCTCGACGCCCTTGTCCGCTACTGCCTCGCCGAGCTCTATGGCGAGGAGCCGGGCGACGCCCCAGCGCTGCGCCTCTACACGCTGGTGGTGGAGCGCACCGCGCGGCTCGCCGCTTCCTATATGGCCGCGGGGTTTGTCCATGGCGTGCTCAACAGCGACAATATCGCGATCACCGCCGAAAGCTTCGATTATGGCCCCTGGCGCTTCACACCTTTCTGGGATCCGGGCTTCACCGCCGCGTATTTCGACCAAAATGGCCTCTACGCCTTCGGTCGCCAGGCGCAGGCGATCCATTGGGACACGGCGCAGCTCGCGTTATCCCTCACTGCGCTCGCCCCCGTCGAGGAGCTGGCGCCGATTCTGGACCGCTTCCCCGCGCTCTACGAACGGGCGCTCGTCGAGGCTATGCTTCGCAGGCTGGGCGTCGTCTCGCGCAGCGATAAAGAGGACCTCGCGCTCTGCGACACGATGATCCGCGCGCTTCAGCAATGCACGGTCGCCATCGACCACTTCTTTTTCGACTGGCGGGGCGGCACGCGACGGGGTTCCTCGCCCGACGACACGGCCTACGGGCATCCGGTGTTCCGGCCCTTCGTCGAAGCGGTTGCGGCCTACAACTCGGCCGATACCACCTTCCACCCCTACTGGGCCGACCCGACCCCCTGCTCGATGCATATCGATGAGGTGGAGGCGATCTGGGCATCGATTGCCGAGGCCGACGACTGGTCCCGGTTCGAGACGAAGATCGCCGACATCCGGCGAATGGGCGCAGCGCTGGCCCCTGGGCAGCCTTGACCGACGGTCGTAAACCATGTTCGTGAAACTCATCGCCACATAAGCGTTGGGTAGCCATGCTGATTTCGACCGAGCCGGCAACCGGCGCCGTGATCTGGGAAGGCCCCGAAGGTGATGTCGACGCCGAGGTCGCGCAGGCGCGCGCCGCTTGGGCGGAATGGGCCGCGCGTCCGCTCACCGTCCGCATCGAGGTGCTGCGCCGCGTGGTAAACACGGTGCGCGCCCGTGCCGATGCATTCGCCGATCTGATCGCCCGCGAGACGGGCAAGCCGCTCTGGGAGGCGCGCGCCGAGGTCGAGGCGGTGATGGGCAAGGCGGATATCTCCGTCGCCGCCTATTCGGAGCGCGCCGCCAGCCGGAAGCTCGAAGGGGCGATGCTCTCGCGCACCGCGCTTCGCCACAAGCCGCATGGCGTGCTAGCCGTGCTTGGGCCGTTCAACCTTCCCGCACATTTGCCCAACAGCCACATCGTGCCCGCGCTCCTTGCCGGCAATGCGGTGGTATTCAAGCCTTCGGAGAAAGCGCCGGCGTCGGGCGCCTTCCTCGTGGAGTGCTTCCATGCCGCCGGCGTGCCGGCAGGCTGCCTGCGCCTGCTGGTGGGCGGACCGGAAACCGGGCAGGCGCTGGCCGCCCACCCCGGCATCGACGGACTGCTGTTCACCGGATCGACGGCCGTCGGCCTCACCCTCCACCGCCAGTTTGCTGACACGCCCCACAAGATGTTGGCGCTGCAGATGGGTGGGAACAACCCGATCATCGTATGGGATTCCCCGACGGTCCACGCTGCCGCCGTGCTGTGCATCCAGTCCGCCTTCATGACCTCAGGCCAGCGTTGCACCGCCGCCCGCCGCCTGATCGTCCGCGATGGGGCTCACGAAGCGCTGGTCGAGGAGATGGCGTCGCTCATCGAGCGGCTGGTGATCGCCGAGCCGCACAGCCTTCCCGCCCCCTTCATGGGGCCCGTGATCGACAACGACCAAGCGGATTCGCTTCAGGGGCGCTGGCTCGACCTCATCATGAAAGGGGGGCGCCCGATCACGCATCTCCAGCGTCCGATCGAGGGCCGTCCGTTCCTGACCCCCGGCCTGATTGACGTCACGGGCATGGAGAGGCGCGGCGACGATGAGCTGTTCGGCCCGATCCTGCAGATGATCCGCGTACCCGATTTCGATGCCGCGCTCACCGAGGCCAACGCCACCCGCTACGGCCTTTCCGCCTCGCTGATCTGTGAGCAGCCGGCGCTCTACGAGCGCTTCTGGGCGACCACCCGCGCGGGCATCATTAACTGGAATCGACCCACCAATGGCGCTCCTTCCAAAGCCCCGTTCGGCGGCATCGGCCTTTCCGGCAACCACCGGCCGAGCGCCTTCTATGCCGTCGACTATTGCGCCTATCCGGTCGTCTCGGGCGAGGCCGAGCAGGCGCGCGCGGCGATCGGGGTTGGCCTGCGCGACACATGACCGAGCGAGTGTCGCGGGCGCTGCTGGCGGCGCTGGCGATCTCGCTGCTTCTCTCCGGCTGCGCCCGACCGGTCTTCTACCGCGGTCCGCGAAGCGACCATTTTGACGGCCACCGTTTCTTCAATCCCGACGGTGAACGGGGCAGCGGCGGCGCCCAACACGAGACGATCTGGCAATATCTCTATCGCGTCACGCACGAGCGCCACACATGGCCTTCTTTCGTGCCGGTGACGCCGTCGCGACCGCCCGCTCGGGTAGATGGCGGCGGGATGCTCGTCACCTGGATCGGCCATTCAACCGTGCTGGTGCAGGCCGATGGGCTCAATATCCTGACCGACCCGGTCTGGGCGCTGCGCGCCTCGCCGGTACAATGGGCCGGCGTGAAGCGGGTCCGCGCGCCTGGCGTCCGCTTCGCGAACCTACCGCGGATCGACCTCGTGCTACTGAGCCACGACCACTACGACCATATGGACATGCACAGCCTAAAGGCTCTCTGGCGGCGCGATCGTCCGCTGATTGTGACCGGGCTCGGCAACGAGGTACGCCTCGCCGCACGCGACATCCCGGCCCGGGCGAGCGACTGGGGTGGCACGATCCACGTTCGCCCCGGCGTCGACGTCATCTTCGAGCGCGCCCACCACTGGAGCGCCCGTACCGAGGACGACAAGAACCTGACACTGTGGACCGGCTTCACCGTCACGCTGCCCCATGGAAATCTCTATTTCGCGGGAGATACAGGCGCAGGCGACATGCGCTGGGCCGAGGAAGCCGCCCGTCATGGCCCGTTACGACTCGCCCTGCTGCCCATCGGTGCGATACACGCCAACGGTGTCGTTACAGGCAACCATATCGATCCGGCCGAAGCCGTAACCGCCTTCCGCCAACTTCACGCAGGATCCGCGCTCGGTATCCACTGGGGCACGTTCGAGCTCACCGACGAGCCTATCGAGCTTCCCGCGACGCTGCTTCGCGAGTCGCTTTCCGCCGCGCACATCGCGGCCGGCCGTTTCCGCGTTACCGAAGCGGGCGAGGCATGGGCGATTCCACCCATCGCTCCGTCGCCCCGTCCCAAGCTCTTCTAGTCCCGCCCCAAGATAGCTTCGGTTGTGACAGGCGGCGTCCTGCACCATTTGCTGGACCATGGCTTCCCTGCTCGACCCCTCGGCGCGTGGACGCGTCATCCTCGTCGGTGCCGGCCCCGGCGACCCGGGCCTCCTTACCCTAAAGGCGGTCGAGGCGCTGCGCGCCGCCGACGTCGTCGTCCATGACGGACTGATCGATCCGCGTGTGCTCGACCATGCGCCGGCTCATGCCCAGCGCATCTCTGTCGCCAAGCGCCGGGCTCGTCACACCCTACCCCAAGAGGCGATCAACGCGCTCATCATCGCGCATGTCCGCGCCGGCTCGATCGTCGTGCGCCTGAAGGGCGGCGACCCGTTTGTGTTCGGGCGCGGCGGCGAGGAAGTCGAGGCGGTGCGCGAGGCGGGCTTGCCTGTCGAAGTCGTGCCCGGTGTTTCAGCGGCGCTCGGCTGCGCGGCTGAAGTAATGCTTCCCCTCACCCATCGCGACTGGTCGAGCGCGGTCAGCTTCGTCGCCGGCCAGTGCAAGGGCCTGAGCGAGCAGGACTGGTCCGGACTCGCTGGCAAGGGCCGTACGCTCGTCATCTACATGGGCGTCGCCAATGCCGGCGCCATCGCCGACAAGCTGATGGCCGACGGTGTCGATCCCGGCCTACCGGTGGCGGTGCTGGAGAAGGGTACGCTGCCCGACCACCGCGCGCTCCGCACGCTGCTCGCGGATCTAGGCGACATGGTGAAGCGCGAGAACGTCGAAAGCCCGGCGATCATCGTCGTCGGGGAAGTTGTGCTACTCGGCGACGCCGAGAACCGGCTGGCGACGCTGGCAAGGCAGGCGGAGACGCTCGCATGAAGATCGCGACGGGCAACGATCTAGCGACTGGCGACGTGGTCTGGTGGGACGGCGAAGGCTGGACGCGCCATGTCGAAGATGCGGCGGACATTGGCGAAGGTGGTCCGGCGCTGATCGCCCGCGAGGAGGCGGCCCGCCGCGTCAACGTGCCCTACATCATCGACGCGGAGATGACCGATCATGGCCCCCGCCCCGCCCATATCAAGGATCGCATCCGCGCGCGGGGCCCCACGGTCCGCCTCGACCTCAACCGCACGCCGATCGATCCCAAGACCGGCAGCTGGGTGATTTGATATGTATCGCTACGACCAGTACGACCAGTCTATCGTCGACACCCGCGTCGAGGAATTCCGCGATCAGGTCGCGCGCCGCATGTCCGGCGCGATGAGCGAAGACGAGTTCAAGCCGCTTCGGCTGATGAACGGACTCTATCTCCAGCTCCACGCCTATATGCTGCGCGTCGCCATCCCCTATGGCACGCTCGACGGCCGGCAGATGCGGATGCTCGGCCATATCGCGCGCAAGTACGACCGCGGTTACGGCCATTTCACCACACGTCAGAACCTCCAGTACAACTGGATCGAGCTGAAGGACGCGCCCGACATTCTCGCCGATCTGGCGACGGTCGAGATGCACGCCATCCAGACCAGCGGCAACTGCATCCGCAACATCTCGTCCGACCAATATGCCGGCGCCGCCGCTGATGAGGTGACCGATCCGCGCCCCTGGGCCGAGCTGCTGCGTCAGTGGTCGAGCTTCCACCCGGAATTCAGCTACCTGCCGCGCAAGTTTAAGATCGCTGTGATTGCCAGCGACGACGATCGCGCGGCGATGCGACTGCACGACATCGGCCTCCAGATCGTCCGCAACGAGGCTGGTGAGCTGGGCTTCAAAGTCTATGTCGGCGGCGGCATGGGGCGCACGCCGATGGTCGGCCCGCTGATCCGCGACTTCGTATCGACCGCGGACCTCCTCAGCTACATGGAAGCCTGCCTGCGCGTCTACAATCGCTATGGCAGGCGCGACAATATCTACAAGGCGCGGATAAAGATCCTCGTCCACGAACTCGGCGCTGATGAATATCGCCGTCAGGTGGAGGAGGAATTCCTCCATGTGACGACGCTCGGCCTCGATCCGCCAACGGGCGAATTCGAGCGCATCGCCGCCTTCTTCGCTCCGCCCGCTTGGGAACAGGGCTTGTCGGACGAACTCGACCTCTCCGATCCCGATTTCAAGCTGTGGGTCGACCAGAACGTGTTCGCCCACAAGCAGCCGGGATACGCGATCGCCACGATCAGCCTGAAGCCGATCGGCGGCATCCCCGGCGATGCCTCGGCCGAGCAGATCGACCTGATGGCCGACCTCGCCGAGCGCTATTCGTTCGACGAGCTGCGCGTCACCCACGCACAGAACATTGTGCTGCCACATGTCCGCAAGAGCGACCTCCGTGCGCTATGGCAGGCGCTAGTCTCCGGTGGTCTAGCGACGCCCAACCTCGATCTCATCAGCGACATCATCGCCTGCCCCGGCCTCGACTATTGCAGCCTCGCCAACGCACGCTCAATCCCGGTCGCGCAGAAGATCGCTGAGCGTTTCGCCAGCCTCGACCGCCAGCGCGACCTTGGTGAACTCAAGCTCAAGATTTCGGGCTGCATCAACGCCTGCGGCCATCACCATGCAGGCCACATCGGCATCCTCGGCGTCGACCGGAAGGGCACCGAGAACTACCAGCTGCTGCTCGGCGGATCGGGCGCGGAGGATGCGAGCCTGGGCCGCATCACCGGCCCCGGCTTCGACGAGGACGGTATCGTCGACGCGGTCGAACGCACGGTCGAAAAATATCGCGAGGTACGCGAGCCCGGCGAACGCTTCCTCGACACCTATCGCCGCGTCGGCTTTGAGCCCTTCAAGGAAGCAATCTATGGTTGACGCCCTGCGCTTCCGCGATGACGAGCGCCACGAGGAGCCCGCGGTGACGCTCGACGCCTTCCTCGGCCAGACCAACGCCACCGCCGTGCGGCTGGAGTCGGACGAGGATGCACGCGCGTTGATCCCTCATCTCAGCCGCCTCGCCCTGATCGAGATCGCCTTCCCCAGTTTCCGCGACGGGCGTGGCTACAGTGCCGCCCGCATCCTCCGCGAAGCGGGATACACGGGAGAACTGCGCGCCGCCGGTGGCGTGCTGCTCGACCAGATCGCCCTGATGCGCCGTTGCGGCTTCGACGCCTTCGCGCCGGAAAAGCCGCTCGATCCGGCGGCGGTCGAGCGCGCGCTCCAGCGCTACACCTTTACCTATCAAAAGGCGGCGGACGGGAGGCCGCCCGTCTGGGCGCTGCGTCATGGCTGAGCCGGCCCGCATCCGCGACATGATCGACACCGGTCCCCGCTTCGGCCCAGCCGATGCAATCCGGCTCAACACTCGCTTCGCCAGCGCTTCCCCTGCTGAGTTGCTGCGCGGAGTGCTGCGCGAGAAGCTGACTGGCCGAACGGCGGTGGTGTCCTCCTTCGGCGCGGAATCGGCGGTGCTGCTGCATCTCGTCGCCAGCATCGATCCCGCGACGCCGGTCATCTTCCTCGACACGCTCAAGCACTTTCCCGAGACGCTGGCCTATCGCGACCTGCTGATCGAGCGACTGGGCCTGACCGACGTGCGCATTGTTCGCCCCGAGGCCGAGCGCCTCGCCTCCCGCGATGCGACGGAATTGCGCTGGTCCTACGATCCGGACGGTTGTTGCGAGATCCGCAAGGTGGAACCGCTTGCCCGCGCACTCGCCGAATTCGACGCCAGCATCACCGGCCGCAAGGGCTTTCAGGCCTCGACCCGCTCGACGCTGCCGTCGTTCGAGATCGACACCGCCGATATCACCGGCAGACTCAAAATCAATCCACTGGCCGGATGGACCAAGGCCGACCTGGACGCCTATTTCGAGGCGCATGATCTGCCGCGCCACCCCCTTGAGGCGCAGGGTTATCTGTCGATCGGGTGCTCGCCCTGCACCAGTGTCGTGCACGAGGGCGAGGACCCGCGGTCCGGCCGGTGGCGCGGCTGGGACAAGGTGGAATGCGGCATCCACACCCCCGCCGAAGGGCCCGACCAGCCGAGCTTCTGAGGCTCATCCAGACCAGTAACGGCAGGATCAACGCCTCCTTTACGTCTTTCTGAGAAACATCGCCCCCGGGAGTTCATCAGGGTCTCGGGGGAGCAACCCGCATGACGAGTGTTTCGAGTACCGGCTGGGGATCCAGCATCCAATCCCTGCTGCAAAACCAGGTGGCGTCGGGGACGATCCCGACGGCCGATCAATCGGCCCTGTCGTCGGCGATCAGCGACATCGGCACGTCGCTTCGTTCCGGCGCATCAACGACAGGATCGATGCAAGATCGCGTCAGCGGCCTGATCGACCGCGAGGTATCCGGCGGCAAGTTGACCGGCGACCAAGCAACCGAGCTCAAAGGTCTGTTCGCCAAGGCGCACGTTCATATGCACCATACCCATGGCGGTGGCGCCAGCTCGGCGCTGAACGACCTGCTCTCGCCTGACGCCACCAACGCCGACGGGACGGCCAGCACCACCTCCACCGATCCCCTTACCAGCGTGGCCGACGGGGCGCACAGCATGATCGACGGGCTCGCTTCCTTCGTGTCGACCCTGCGATCGGCGGTGTCGTCGAACGGGCTTTATGGCGCAGGCGGCAGCACTGCCGGCCGGATCGGTTCGCTGTTGGTCAACAGCTTCGCCTGACGCCGTGGGCAATCCGCCTCTTTCCCTCGCGAGGGAGGGAGGCGGCGCTCACTCGTCGTTGGGCACCACATAGTTCGAATCCGCCAGATCCGAGAAGCGCGTGATTTTGGCGTCGAACTTCACCGGCACGGTGCCGGTCGAACCGTGACGCTGCTTAGCCACTACCACCTCGGCGATGCCGTGGACGCGCGCCATCGCACGCTGCCAGTCCTCGAACGCCGCGACCTCGGCCGGGCTGTCGCCCGCCTCCAGCGACGCCTCCTTGGGCTTGGTGAAGTGGACGTAATATTCCTCGCGGTACACGAACAGCACGATATCGGCGTCCTGCTCGATCGAGCCTGACTCACGAAGATCCGACAGCACAGGCCGCTTGTTCTCGCGCTGCTCGACCTGACGGCTGAGCTGGGAGAGCGCGATCACCGGGAGGTGCAGCTCCTTGGCGAGCTGCTTGAGCCCGCGCGAGATCTCCGAGATTTCCTGCACGCGGTTGGATTCACCACCCCTGCCTCCTCCGGAGAGGAGCTGGAGATAGTCGACAATGATGAGGTCGACGCCGCGCTGGCGCTTGAGCCGACGCGCACGGGTGCGCAGCGCCGCGATGGTGAGACCCGGCGTGTCATCGATGTAAAGCGGCAACTGCTCCAGCTCAGCCGCCGCACGCGCGAGGTTGCGGAAATCGTGCTGGCTGATCTTGCCCATGCGCAGCGACTCGCCGCTAATCCCCGAGCTTTCGGCGAGGATACGGGTGGCAAGCTGGTCGGCCGACATTTCGAGGCTGAAGAACGCGCAGGCGGCACCGAGGCGCTTGTTCTCGGGCACGCCGTCCTCCTTCTCACGCATCAGCCGCTGGGCAGCATTGAAGGCGATGTTGGTGGCAAGCGAGGTCTTGCCCATACCGGGACGCCCGGCAAGGATGATGAGATCCGAGCGGTGCAGGCCGCCCATCTTGGCGTTGATGCTGTCGAGGCCGGTGGTGATACCCGAGACATGGCCGCCCGAATTGAGGGCGCGCTCGGCGTTCTTCACAGCCTCGGTGGCGGCCTGAAGGAAGCTCTTGGTCGAGCCCTGCTCGCCACCCTCTTCCGCCACTTTGTAAAGCGCGACTTCGGCCTGCTCGATCTGCGTCTTGGGATCGACCTCGTCGGAGGTGTCCATCGCGCTCTCGACCATGCCGCGCCCGACGCCCACGAGCGCTCGCAGCAGCGCCAGATCGTAAATCTGCGTGGCGAAGTCCTTGGCGCCGATCAGCGCTGCGCCCGATCCTGTCAGCTGGGCGAGATAGGCCGGGCCGCCCAGCTCCTTCATCGCCTCGTCCGCCTCGAACAGTGGGCGCAGTGTCACCGGGTTGGCGATCATATTGCGATCGACCAGCCGCAGGATCTGTTCGTAAATCCGCCCGTGCAGCGGCTCGAAGAAATGCTCGGCGCGCAGCTTGAGCTGCACGTCCTCGGTCAGCCGGTTGTCGATCATCATCGCGCCGAGCAGTGCGGCTTCAGCTTCGATGTTCTGGGGCAGCGCCGGGGCCTCCACCTCGGTCCCGGCGGGCGTGATTCGATAGGGTTCGGCCATCCTTCCGTCTTCGCCCCTTCAGCCCCGACCCTCAAGCGGCGCTTACAGGATATCCACCGTGTCGTGCAGCGCCTGTGGATAACACCGCTCTCGCCAACCCGCGCCGGACCCGATAAGCGCTAGGGCGCATGAGCGATCCGCGTATCATCGACATCAGCCTCGACGAGCGCACCATTTTGTGGCGCAACGCCGACATCGAGCAGGAGCGCAAGGTTGCGCTGCTCGATCTGCTCAACGAGAATCACTTCAGGCCGCTGCGCACGCCGACGGACGGCTATGCTGGGCCCTACAAGGTGGCCCTGCGCGTCGAAGAAGGGCGCCTCGCAATCGACATCAATCGGCAGGACGGCAGTCTCGTCGAGACGATCGGGCTCGGCATGATGCGCTTCCGCCGCGCCATCAAAGACTATTTCGCAATCTGCGATAGCTATTACCAGGCCGTCCGCCAGCAGACGCCGCAGCAGATCGAGACGATCGACATGGCGCGGCGCGGCGTCCACAACGGCGCTGCAGAGCTGCTCCGCGACCGACTGGACGGTAAGATCGAGCTCGATTTCGACACGGCGCGGCGGCTCTTCACGCTGATCTGCGTACTCCATATCCGAGGATAAAGTGGCCGACGTTTCCATCGAAGAGGTTGGCGCGAACGTGCTGATCGACGCGGCGCGCGAGGCAGCGCGCCACGCCCACGCCCCTTATTCGCGTTTTGCAGTCGGCGCCGCGCTGCTGATGACCGATGGCTCCATCATCACAGGCGCCAATTTCGAGAATGCGAGCTACGGCCTCTCGCTCTGCGCCGAGACGGTAGCGCTGGCGACCGCCAACGCTCAGGGCCGACTGGCTGATGTGCTCGCGGTGGCTGTAATAGGCGGCGCGATGGGCGCAGATGGCCGTCCCACCGGCGACAAGCCCGTCGGTCCGTGCGGGCGTTGCCGACAGGTGATGAACGAAGCCGCGCAAATGGGCGGCCGCGACCTCCCCGTCTTCTGCGCGTCAGCCGATGGCCGGAAAGTAGAGCGGCACATGCTCTCGGCGTTGCTGCCCCACGCCTTCGGCCCGGCAGACCTGGGCCTGGCCTGACGCGGGGCCTGTGTTTACGCCTCAGTGGCAGAAGCGGAAGAGGCGGACGACGCGCCCGAACGTGTCGTCGACGGGCACCGCCTTGGCTGGGGTCGGCGCGGCATATTCCGCCACCCATACGTCGTTGGGATTGGGCCTTCCAAACCGGGTCACCACCTTGAGGTCCGAACCGGAGAGCACGCTGGCGGCGCTGGCGCTGGATCCATCAGGATAAGCCTCGCTGTAGGTCAGCTTGTCGCGGTTGGCGATCTTCTTCATCGGAATCAGGAAGTTGGTCTGGATGGCGGACTCGCAATGTGCCCGGAATTCACGGGTCGGCTTGCCCTCCGGCAAGTCAGCGCAGACCCCGCCGGAGGAGACTATGCCGAGCAAGACAAAGGCCATGACGCGACGTCTCATTGGCTGAGTATCGCACAGCCTCTCCCAACGACAAATCGCCCGGAAGGGTCAGTCGTGCTCGACCTGACTTACGTCGCGGACCGCGCCTTTCGCCGCATTGGTGGTGAGCGCTGCGTAGGCCCGAAGCGCAGGCGACACCTCGCGCTTGCGGCCCACGGGCTTCCACGCCTTCCGCCCCCTCGCTTCCATCTCCGCACGCCGCGCCGCCAGTGTGGCGTCGTCGAGATCGATGCGGATCGTGCGGTTGGGGATGTCGATGACGATCGTATCGCCGGTCTCGACCAGCGCGATCAGCCCACCCTCGGCGGCCTCGGGCGAGACATGGCCGATCGACAGGCCCGACGTGCCGCCCGAGAAACGCCCGTCGGTCACCAGTGCGCAGGTGGCGCCGAGCCCCTTCGATTTGAGATAGCTCGTCGGATACAGCATCTCCTGCATTCCCGGCCCGCCCTTGGGGCCTTCGTAGCGGATTACCACCACGTCGCCGGCGACCACTTGATGGCCGAGAATGCCCGCCACCGCCGCGTCCTGGCTCTCATAGACGCGCGCCGTGCCGGTGAAGGTGAGTATGCTTTCGTCGACGCCGGCCGTCTTCACGATGCAACCTTCAGGCGCGAGATTGCCGAATAGCACCGCGAGGCCGCCGTCCTTCGAGAAGGGATGTTCGGCCGAGCGGATCACGCCGCCCTGACGATCGATGTCCAGTTCCTCCCAGCGGGCGGATTGGCTGAAAGCGGTCTGGGTCGGCACGCCGCCAGGGGCGGCGCGGAAGAAGTTGCGCACCTCCTCGGAGTTGGTCCGACCGATATCCCAGCGATCGAGCGCGTGGCCCAATGTCGGGGCATGGACGGTCGGCTGTGTAGCGTCGACCAGCCCCACCCGCTCGAGCTCGCCGAGGATCGCCATGATCCCGCCGGCGCGGTGGACGTCCTCCATGTGTACGTCGCTCTTGGCCGGCGCGACCTTGCACAGACAGGGTACGCGGCGTGAGAGCCGGTCGATATCGGCCACGGTGAAGTCCACGCCCGCCTCCTGCGCGGCAGCCAGCAAGTGGAGCACAGTGTTGGTCGAGCCCCCCATCGCGATGTCGAGGCTCATCGCATTTTCGAACGCGGCGAATGTAGCGATGCCGCGTGGGGTCGCGGTCACGTCGTCCTGCTCATACCAGCGCTTGGCGAGATCGACGATCAGATGCCCCGCCTCGCGGAACAGCTTTTCCCGGTCGGCATGGGTGGCCAATGTCGAGCCGTTGCCCGGCAACGACAGGCCCAGGGCCTCGGTGAGGCAGTTCATCGAATTGGCAGTAAACATACCCGAGCAGGAGCCACATGTCGGGCAGGCCGAGCGTTCGATGACCGCGACCTCCTCGTCGGAATAACTGTCGTCGGCGGCGACTACCATCGCGTCGACCAGATCGAGCGCCTTGGTTACGCCCTTCACCACCACCTTGCCGGCCTCCATCGGGCCGCCGGAAACGAAGACGGCGGGCACGTTGAGGCGGAGCGCCGCCATCAGCATGCCTGGCGTGATCTTGTCGCAGTTGGAGATACACACCAGCGCATCGGCGCAATGGGCGTTGACCATATACTCGACCGAGTCCGCGATCAGCTCGCGGCTTGGCAGCGAATAGAGCATGCCACCATGGCCCATGGCGATGCCGTCATCGACGGCGATGGTGTTGAATTCCTTGGCGACGCCGCCCGCCGCCTCGATCTCGCGGGCGACGAGCTGACCGAGATCCTTCAGGTGAACATGGCCCGGCACGAACTGGGTGAAACTGTTGCAGACAGCGATGATCGGCTTGCCGAAATCCTCGTCCTTCATGCCCGTCGCGCGCCACAGGCCGCGCGCGCCCGCCATGTTGCGGCCGTGGGTGGTAGTCCGGGAACGATAAGCGGGCATGTGCGGTCCTCGTTGTCAGAGGACAGCAGTGCGCAACATAGATTGTGCTTGTCAATGATATTGAGAAATTAAGTTACGCGATTCATGCGGCACGTCCCTCCTGGCCCCCAGCATAGGTGTGGGGGCGGGGCGGCGCGGCGCACGCGCCTGTGCTGGCGGCTTTCGCTGGCATGACGAAGGGTGTCGCCGGTCAGGCGGTTCGGGCGCGACGGAAATCGGGCTGCCGCTTCTCCAGGAACGCCGTAAACGCCTCGCGCGCCTCAGCGGACTGCATGCACTGCTGAAACAGCCCGGACTCGACGTCCATCCGTTCGGAAAGCTCCTTGGGATCCCCCTTCATCAGCCGCCGCGTGTGGGCCAGTGCCTCGGGCGGCCGCTGCGTCAGCGCGACCGCCTTGGCGCGAGCGTGGTCGACCAGCTTCTCGGCGGGAACAATCGCCGTCACAAGCCCGGCGCCTTCCGCACTCGCCGCGTCCATCGGCTCGCCGAGCAGCAGCATCGCCGCCGCCTTGGCGTGGCCGATCCGCGCCGGCAGCAGCAGGCTGCTCCCCGCCTCGGGCACGATGCCCAGATTGACGAAGGGCATGACGAAACGGGCGTCGGGCGCCGCATAGACAAGGTCGCAGTGCAGCAGCATCGTCGTACCCACTCCCACCGCGAGGCCCTGCACGGCCGCCACAAGTGGCTTGTCGAAGGCGGCGATGGTACGGATGAACTCGAACGCCGCCTCGCCGCCGCCGGGCGCGAGGAAATCCTTGATGTCGTTGCCCGCGCAGAAGGCGTCCCCGTTGCCGGCGATCAGCACCGCATCGACATCCGCGCGTGTCGAAGCCTCGGCCAGCGCGGCGGTCAGCGTGCGGTACATGCCCGCGGTCAGTGCGTTCTTCTTGTCCGCGCGGTCGAGCCGCAACTCGATCACGCCGCCGGCTTCACTAACTTCGATTCCTTCACCCATAGGTCAATCCTTTCCGTTTACGGAAAGCTTACCGCCAGCCGGGCGCGGAGGGAATGGCCCTTCGGCGCACGAATATTCCGTCTTTATCTCCGTGAAGGACATAAACGGAGACAAGCCAGTCCAGTGGCGTTAGACGACGCCATTATGTCGAACGAGTCCGCACCTCGCACCCTCTACGAAAAGATCTGGGACGCGCATGTCGTCTCGCAGCGCGAGGATGGCACTGCTCTCCTCTACATCGACCGCCACCTCGTCCATGAGGTGACAAGCCCGCAGGCCTTTGATGGGCTTCGAGCGGCCGATCGCAAGGTGCGCCGGCCCGATCTCACGCTCGCCGTGCCGGACCATAATGTGCCCACCACTGCGCGTCTCGACGCTCACGGACATCGCCTGCCCATCGCCGACCCGCAGTCGGCCGAGCAACTCGCCGCTCTCACCCGCAACACGGCCGAGTTCGGCATCGAGTTCATCGACGACCTTGCGGCCGCGCAGGGTATTGTCCACGTCATCGGACCCGAGCAGGGCTTCACGCTGCCCGGTACCACGGTAGTGTGCGGCGACAGCCATACCGCAAGCCATGGCGCACTGGGCGCGCTGGGCTTCGGCATTGGCACCTCGGAGGTGGAGCATGTACTTGCCACCCAGACGCTGCTGCTCAAGCGCTCGAAGTCGCTTGAAGTGCGCGTTGAGGGCACGCTGGGGGCCGGGGTTACGCCCAAGGACGTCGCCCTCGCCATCGTGGGCACACTCGGCGCGGCCGGCGGTGCGGGCTATGTCGCTGAATATACGGGTTCGGTCTTCCGCAAGATGTCGATCGAGGGGCGGCTGACCGTCTGCAACATGTCGATCGAAGCGGGCGCGCGGGCCGGGCTCGTCGCGCCGGACGAGACGACCTTTGTCTATCTCAACGGCAAGCCGCGCACACCGAAGGGCGCCGACTGGGATCGTGCCGTCGCCTACTGGCGTACGCTCGCCACCGACCCCGGTGCATCCTACGACAAGGTCGTGACCATCGATGCCGCGGGCATCGCGCCGCTGGTGACCTGGGGCACGAGCCCGGACGATGTGGTGCCGATAACCGGCACTGTTCCCGATCCTGCTGCGCTCGCCGACCCCGCCCGTCGCGCGGCGGCAGAGAAGTCACTCGCCTATATGGGCCTCACGCCGGGCACGCGGATGCAGGACGTGACGGTGGACCGCATCTTCATCGGCTCCTGCACCAACAGCCGCATCGAGGACCTACGCGCCGCCGCGGCCGTTGCGCGCGGCCGCCATGTGGCCGATGGTATCAAGCAGGCGCTGGTCGTGCCAGGCTCAGGGTTGGTGAAGAGGCAGGCCGAGGCCGAGGGGCTCGACCGCATCTTCATCGAGGCCGGCTTCGAATGGCGCGAGCCTGGCTGCTCGATGTGCCTCGCGATGAACCCGGACAAGGTGCCATCCGGCGAGCGTTGCGCGTCGACCTCCAACCGCAACTTTGTCGGCCGACAGGGGCCGGGTGCACGTACCCACCTGCTCTCCCCGGCCATGGCAGCTGCCGCCGCCGTCACCGGCCATCTCACTGATGTCAGGGAGATCGCCTGATGCGCCCAATCGACACCATCGAAGGCCGGGCCTATCCGCTCGGCCGCCCCAATATCGACACCGACGTCATCATCCCCGCCCATTATCTCAAGACGGTCAGCCGTGATGGGCTGGGCGAGGGCGCTTTCGAAACGATCCGGGCCGAACCCGGCAACGTGTTCGACGATCCGCGCTATGCCGGCGCGCCGATCCTAATCGCCGGCGCCAATTACGGCTGCGGCTCCAGCCGCGAACATGCTGCCTGGGCGATGGCGGACATGGGCATCCGTGCCGTGATCGCGCCGAGCTTCTCGGACATTCATGCGGGCAATGCCTTTAAGAACGGGATCCTGACAGTCGTCCTCGCGCAAGATCAGGTCGACCGGCTGCTGGAGGTGGCGAGCGAGCATCCGATCAGCATCGATCTCGATGCCCAGACTGTCACGACGCCTTTCCAGGACCGTTTCCGCTTCGAGATTGATCCGTTCCGCAAGCACTGCCTGCAGGAAGGTCTCGACGAGATCGGCATCACGCTGGAGCTCGAGGCCGCGATCGCCGCACACGAAGCGAAGGCGCGCGCCGACACGCCCTGGGTAGAGGGGGCCGCTAAGGCGGCCTGATTCAGGCCGCTAGCGCGTCCATCGCCAGCGCGATCGCTCCCAGCGGACCTGCCTGATCGCCCAGCTCTGGTGGCGCGACATAGCAATCGATCTGCGCGGAGATCTCGGCCGCATTGCCATAGCCCGCGAGGCTCTCGACGAGCATTCGTCGCACCATCGGCAGGATCTGCGGCTGCCTGGTCGTGACACCACCGCCGATCAGGATGCGCTCGGGCACGACCGTGAGCACGAGATTGTGACACAGCCCCGCGAGCGCGTGCGCGACCATCGCCCACACCGGATGATCCGCCGGGAGAGTCGCCCCGCTCCGGCCCATCCGCTTCTCGACAGCGAAGCCCGAGGCAAGGCCCTCCACGCAATCGCCGTGGTAGGTGCAGGAGCCGGGCCATTCATCGCCGGGGAAGCGCGGCACGCGCATGTGGCCCGCCTCAGCATGGCCCATGCCCATCACAGGCCTGCCATGAACAATGATGCCCGCACCCACGCCGGTGCCGACCGTGATGTAGGCGTAGGTGGAAAGCCCGCGCGCCCCGCCCCAGCGCCCTTCGGACAGTGCCGCGCCTGATACGTCGGTGTCGATCGCGATCGGAACGCCAAAACGTCGGCCGAGCCGGGCGGCGACATCGGTGTCCGCCCAGCCCGGCTTCGTGGTGGCAGTGATATGGCCGTAGCCCGCGACGTCCCGGCGAAGCTCGACCGGCCCAAACGAACCCAAACCGAGCGCAGCGAAGCCAAGTTCGGCCTGCCAGTGTTCGAGCACCTGCTCGATTGCCGCCAGTGTTTCCGCCGGGCCGGTCGTCGGGACGATCTGCTTGGCGACGATCCTGTCCGGTCCGGCGGCGAGCAGGCAGATGCATTTGGTGCCGCCCAGCTCCACGCCGGCAAGAAGAGGGAGGTCTGCTCCAGTCATCACCAGCCTCTCTACGAGATCAATGACCCGGCGCCATTGCCACCGCGCTGTGGTCGACGCCCTTCACGCGGGCTGCCGCGAGCGCGAAGGCCAGGATGCCCGCATAACCGACCACGGGGACGATGAAGGCATCCCCAAAGCTACCAGTCTTGTCGGCGATGAAGCCCGCGGTCCACGGCAGGATCGCACCGCCGACGATCGCTACGCAGAGGAGCCCCGACGTCGCCGAACTCGACGCCGATGAGCGCTGGAAGGTGAGCGAGAAAATCGTCGGGAACATGATCGAGTTGAACAGCCCGACGCTGAGTGCGCAATAGGCCGCCACTGGCCCAGTCAGCGTGAAGGCGGCCAGCGAAAGCAAACCAGCCATCGCGACCATGATCACGAGCAGGATCGGCGCAGAGACCACGGTGAGCAGCGCGCTGCCGAAAAAGCGGCCGAGCAGCGCTCCGCCCCAGTAATAATTAGCGAGCATCCCGCTTGCGATTCCGAGGCCGACGCCCAGCACTTCCGGCCGGTTGAGGAAGTTGATCATCACCGAACTGATCGCCACTTCCGAGCCGACGTACAGGAAGATCGCGACCGCACCGGCCACTGCCCAGCCCGAACGCAGCGCGGACAGTGGCGACACGTTTTCGGGCGGAACGCCTGCCTCGCCGGCATGAGGCACTGCTTGTTCGATCCGGTGGCGCATCACGAAAATCAGTACCGTCAGCGCGACCAAGAAGGCGGCGATGGCGAGAAAGGCGTGGTTGACCGCCGCCAGGCCAGCGGCGCGCGAGGCCTCGTCCGTGATGGTCGCGCCCCCATTCTTGAAGATGTCCGCCGAGAGCATCAGCCGGCCACCTAAATGCACGCCCAGCACCACGCCGAGTGAGTTGAACGCCTGCGCCAGCGTCAGTCGGAAGGCCGACTTTTCCGGCGCGCCAAGCGCGGCGGCAAGCGGGTTCGCGGCGACCTGCAGAGCGGTGATCCCGGCCGCCAGCGTGAACAGCGCCAGCAGCACCAGCTCATAGGTGCGCAGCGCCGACGCGACGAGCACAATCAGGCAGCCAGCGATCATCACGCCCAGCGCGGAGAGGATGGTGCGGCTCGCCCCCAGCCGCGACAACACCGCCGCGGCGGGCAGCGAGAAGATGCCGTAGGCTAGGAAGAAGGCGAACTGAGTGAGCATCGCCTCAGCGGTACTGAGCCGGTAGATGCCGCGCAGCGCCGCAATCAGCGGGTCGTTGTTCGATGTGATGAAGCCCCAGGCGAAAAAGAGACAGGTTACGGTGATGAACGCAGGCAAGGCCCGCGTCGCTGGGGAACGTCCGTGCATCTCTTCTCCTGTCAGGCCTGGTCGAGCGGCGTCCTGCGCGATCTGTCCTTGTAATTTGCGCAGGCGATGACGCCGCTGTCAATTCGCGGATCAGCGACTGCCAGCGACCGGCCCGGTCGAACCGCGGATGACAAGCTGGAAAGGTAGCTTGAGATGGGGCGGCGCTTCCTCCTCCTCGATGAGAGCGAGCAGCGCTCCGGTCGCCTCGCGTGCCATGTCGCGGATCGGCTGATGGATGGTTGTGAGACGGGGCCACACCACCGACGCGATATTGCTGTCGTCGAAGCCGACCACCGAGAGCGCGCCGGGGACATCCACGCCAGCCTCATGGGCCGCGTTAAGCACGCCGGCCGCCATGTCGTCGTTGCTCGCGAAGATAGCGGTCGGACGATCGGGTAGGCTGAGAAGTTGGCGGCCCGCTTCATAACCCGAGGCGAAGGTATAGGCGCCCTGCGTCTCCAGCGAGGGATCGAGTGCCAGGCCATGCGCCTGAAGCCCCTCGCGATAGCCATCCAGCCGCGCGGCCGCTGACGCGTGGTGGGGATCGCCGCGCACGATGCCGATGCGGCGATGGCCAAGGCCGACCAGATGGTCGATGACCGCCCGGGTGGCGCCACGATCGTCCATCGCTACGTCGGGCGCGTGGCTGCCACCGCTGGTCGGCGCGATACGGGCGTAAGGCAGGCCGCAGGCTTCCAACTCTGCGACTGTCGCCGAATCATCGCAGAGCGGCGGGGCCAACACGATACCATCGAGGCCCGAGGCCCGCGCCAGCGCCTGCATCTTGCCGGATGCCGCCGCCACATCGGTGAACGGCAACACCAACAAGCGGTAACGCTCCCCTTGCAGGCGATCGAGCGCACCGGTCTGGAGATCTACCACATAGTTTGGGCTGGGATTCTCGTAGGCGAGCCCGATCAGGAAGGATCGCCGCCCGGCGAGACTGCGCGCTGCGACGTTCGGATGATAATCGAGCGCCTGTGCCGCCGCTAGCACGCGGTCGCGCGTCGCCGGTCTGACGTTTGGCTCGTTGTTAAAGACACGCGAAACGGTCTTAATCGACACGCCTGCGGCATCGGCGACGTCCGTGATCGTGGAATGCCGTGTCGCTTGCTTCCTGGCCACTCGCATCCCCGTCTTGTGTCTCCCGGACGCCAGTTAGACCGGTCGGGGCGATGCAGGCAAGCGCCGGGCTCCACGCGGCTGCGGTAAAGGCTCACCGCCATGCGCGGCAGCGATGATCGCCACCACGTCACGCGCCTGGACTGGATCCACCGGTATGACGCCCCGGCTACGGATCGCCGCGGCCAGCTTGCGGTAGCAGGCACCAGGATCAACCGCGTCGATTGGCGCCGGCAGCCGCTCGCCGTCGCGCGTCGCCCGGAAGGCGGGAACATGCGCCAAGCCTTCCATGAAACCCGGCGCGGACGGCGACTGGCCGGCGCGCAGGGACGCCTCGACAGGATCGAGTCCTTCCGTCCACCAGCTCCCGCCCGTGCAATGGAGCGCCATGCGGGGACGCGTCGCTGCTACAAGCGAGGAGGCCGAGAGGATGGCCCGCCGAGAGCCATAGTGAAAGGTCAACTCGAAATAATCGTCGGCCCCCGCCCCTGCCCGCTGCGTGTCCACGTCGGCGATCATTGCGTCGGGCCAGCCGAAGAGCGCTAGCGCCTGGTCGATCATATGGGGCCCAAGATCCCAGAGCAGGCCCGCGCCGGGCCTCGGCGTGTTACGCCACACCGCTGCCGCATCGGGCCGAAAGCGATCCCAGCGCGCCTCGTAGAGCGCCAGTTCGCCGAGGTCGCCACGCGAGACGATCCGGGCAGCTTCGAGGAAGTCGGCGTCCCAGCGCCGATTGTGATAAACGCTGAGCACCCGACCCGCAGCCTCTGCCAGATCGATCAACCGGTCGCATTCGGCGACGCTCGGGGCCATCGGCTTGTCGATCAGGACATGCCGCCCCGCCCGCAAGGCTGCCTCGGCGTGGAGAGCATGGAGATCGTTGGGCGTCACCACCACCACGAGCTCGACCTCGTCGATGGCAAGCAGCGCGTCGATGTCGGCGACCACACGAGGTCGGTCACGCCGTCCGGCAGCATCTGCGCGCGAGGTCATTATCGCGGTGATGCGGTAGTCGGGAAGCGCCTCGATCACCGGCGCGTGGAGGATGGCGCCAGCGAGACCGTAGCCCACCAGCCCGACGCCGATCGGGGATGATGTTGTCATGGGGCCACTTGGCGGCGCGGGTGGGCCACCGTCAACCCGCTGTCAGTTACGGGGAGGCCTGGGCGGATTGGGCACACGTTCGAACCATCCCAGCACGCATCGCGGATAAGCCTCGATCCCCACCGTCCGCGCGGCATAGGGGTCGAAGACGCGGATAGCATCGCCCTCGCAGAGCTGCGTGCCTTGCATCTCGGCTTCCAGGCTGCCGAAGCTATTGAGACGCATCGCGCCGGGGCAGACCGTTCGGAGATGGTTGCGATAGGTACGCAGACCGTCAGTGAAGATGATCGTCTCCTCATCCTCCGCGCGCTGCCCGCTCATCGATCGACCGTCGATGCAGCTTTGCGCGCCGGGCGGCCGCGGCACGGGCGCAGCAATCGCCGAAGCCGCCGCGAGAGTGCCAACGACCCCGAAGGCGCCACCGACAATCAGGCGCAGTCCCCGCATGATCGCCACTCCCTTCAAGGAAAAGACGGTCATGCGCCCAATAGCCTGAACCGGCGCTGGCCGGGCCGGGTGATCAGGCCGCGGCCGCCACCGCCAGCCGATCCGCGTGCGCGTCGGTGGCGCGGAGCAGCCGGTCGAGAATGCCTGGTTCGCTATAGGCATGGCCGGCATCGTCGATCAGGTGGAACTCGGCTTCCGGCCACGCACGATGCAGGTCCCATGCGCTGCGGACCGGCGTCGCGGTGTCGTAGCGGCCCTGAATGATTGTGCCCGGGATGCCACGCAGTCGGTCGGCATCGCGCAGCAGCTGCCCCTCCTCCATCCATCCATGGTGGACGAAATAATGGTTTTCGATCCGCGCGAAGGCGAGCGCGAAGTGATCCTCGCCAAAGCCGTCGGTCATCGCCGGATCCGGCAGCAGCGTGATGGTGCCACCCTCCCACTGCGCCCAGGCCCGCGCGGCCGCCATTTTCGCGGCCCCGTCGTCGCCAGTCAGGCGCCGGCGAAAGGCCTCGATCAGATTGTCGCGCTCTCCTTCGGGGATAGGCGCGAGGAAATGTTCCCACTTGTCGGGGAACAGCCAGGCAGCACCGCCCTGATAATACCAGTCGAGCTCGGCTTGTCGCAGAAGGAAAATACCGCGCAGGATTAGGCCGGAGACATGCGCCGGGTGTGTCTCGGCATAGGCGAGCGCCAGCGTCGAGCCCCAGCTTCCCCCGAACACAAGCCATTGCTCGTGGCCACACATCGTCCGCAACCGCTCGATATCGGCGACCAGGTGCCAGGTCGTGTTGGCGTCTAGTTCGGCGTGCGGCAGCGACCGGCCGCAGCCGCGCTGGTCGAATAGAAGCACGTCGTAACGGTCGGGATCGAACAGGCGGCGGTGGCCTGGGCTACACCCGCCGCCCGGCCCGCCATGCAGAAAGACCGCCGGAATCCCCCCCGGCTTACCCGAGCGCTCCCAGTAGATCCGATGGCCCTCGCCCACGTCCAGCAGGCCCGACGCGTAAGGCTCGATCTCAGGATAGGGCTGGCGCATCATCTCGGTCATCGGCGTCCTCCTGGTTGGCGGACGGCATCGCAGAGCGCACGCCTTTCGCCAAGCCCGACTTGCCGCCGCGCCGGCGGACGGTCTAGCATCGGCTGGGCTTCGGGAGAGCAAGCATGACGGACGACGGCCTCCGGCAGCGCGCGATCGCGCTGTACGACGATTTCACGCACGAGCATCGCGACCGCCGACGGTTCATGACGGAACTAAGCCGGCTGGCCGGAAGCGCGGCCGCCGCGAACGTCCTGTTGGCTGGCATCGTCGCCGATCCAGCCGCCGCCGCGATCGTGGCTGACGACGACCCGCGCGTCACCGGCGGCATGGAGGAATGGGAGGTCGCACCCGGTCGCAAGCTTGCCGGCTATCGCGCGTCACCCAAGGCGCCGGGGCCGCATCCGGCGGTGATGGTCGTCCACGAGAACCGGGGGCTCCAGCCCTATACCCGCGATGTCGCAAGGCGACTGGCGGTGGCGGGTTTCGAGGCGTTGGCGCCTGACTTCCTGACACCGTCGGGCGGGACGCCGGTCGGCAACGATGACAAGGCGCGCGCCATGATCTCCGCGCTCGATCTCTCCCGGACAGTGCAGGATGGTATTGCGACGATCGGTTGGCTCGGTACGAAGCCGCGTTCGACCGGCAAGGTCGGTACCGTTGGCTTCTGCTGGGGCGGAGCGCTGGCCGATCGCATCGCAGTCGAGGGCGGCAAGCGCGTGGCGGCGGTGGTGGCTTTCTATGGCCCGGCGCCGGATCCTTCGACCGCGCCCCGTGTCGAGGCGCCGCTGTTGCTCCACTATGCCGGGCTCGACACACGCGTCGATACAACGGCCGAACCCTGGGTCGCGGCTCTCAAGGCCGCGCACAAGGACGTCACCGCCTACACTTATCCTGGCGTCAACCACGCCTTCCACAACGACACCGCGCCCGACCGCTACAATGCCGAAGCCGCGACGCTTGCCTGGGATCGGACCATCGCTTTTTTACGGAGAACCTTGGGATGACCGACGAACTCGTCTTCTACACCAACCCGATGTCGCGCGGGCGCATCTCACGCTGGATGCTCGAAGAGACCGGCCAGTCCTATAGAACTGTGCTGCTCGATTACGGTACAACGATGAAGAGCGCAGACTATCTCGCCATCAATCCGATGGGCAAGGTGCCCGCCATCACCCATCGCGGCGAAATCATAACCGAATGTGCGGCGATCTGCGCCTATCTGGCCGATGCCTTTCCCGAGGCCAGGCTCGCCCCGCCGCTGCCTGAGCGGGCGCGCTATTATCGCTGGCTGTTCTTTGCAGCCGGCCCTGTCGAAGCGGCGGTGGTCAACAAGGCGCTCGGCGTCCAGGTTTTGCCCGAGCGCGAGCGGATGGTCGGCTATGGCAATATGGACTGCGTGCTGAGCGCACTCGAAGGCGCGCTGAAGGGGCGGGACTATATCGCCTCCGATCACTTCACCGCCGCCGATGTCTATGTCGGCGCGCAGCTCGGGTGGGGCATGATGTTTGGCACGATCGAGAAGCGGCCAACCTTCGAGGCCTATGTGGCGCGGCTCCAGGCCAGGCCCGCCTACCGTCGCGCGGAAGAGCTCGACACCGCCGCCTCCCCGGCCCCTGCGTCGGTTGCCTAAGCCCCAGAGTGAAAGGGCCCGGCGGATTTCTCCGTCGGGCCCTCCCGTCTCGGCTTCGCCCGATCAGCTCCTCTGATTGCCCATGAAGCGCAGCAGGAACAGGAACAGGTTGATGAAGTCGAGATAGAGCGTCAGCGCGCCCATGATGGCCGACTTGCCGGCATAGGCCGTACCGCGCACCGCGAAATAGCCGCTCTTGATCCGCTGGGTGTCATAGGCAGTGAGGCCCGCAAACAGCAACACGCCCACCGCCGAAATCAGCAGGCTCATCGCCGACGACTGCACGAACATGTTGATCAGCATCGCGACCACCAGCCCGAACACGCCCATAATGAGGAAGGTGCCGAGGCCCGACAGGCTCTTCTTGGTGGTGTAGCCGAACAGGCTCAGCGCCGCGAAGCTCGCCGCCGCGGCGAAGAAGGCCTGCGCGACCGACGCGCCTGTGAACACAAGCAGAATCGACGAGAGCGACAGTCCCATCAGCACCGCATAGACCCAGAACAACGCCTTAGCGGTGCCTTCCGAGATCCGGTTGATGCCGAAGCTCATCCACATCACCACGCCCAGCGGCGCGATCATCAGTAGAAGACGGAACATACCGTTGGACAGCAGCGCGGGCGCAGCCGCCGAGTTGGCGAACAGCATCGCGACGATGCCGGTCAGCAGCACACCCGAGGCCATATAGTTATAGACGGACAGCATGTAGGACCGCAGCCCCGCGTCGAATGCCGCCTCGCGCGCGCCGGTGGCGGCACGCGGCACCGCGGTCATCCGGGGGTCAGACCAG
>FTCZ01001616.1_pt1 | contig 27272 bp, 28 predicted proteins | sample 1658871 | NCBI WGS metagenome assembly FTCZ01 (sample SAMEA3914864, study PRJEB12502) | metagenome | biome: forest; material: soil | place: USA | collected 2012-03-12 | depth 0.3 m | reverse complement strand
CCGATATGTTCCGGCGCTGGAAGGACAAGACCGGTACCGTGATCCTGGACGGCATCGGCTCGACCGAGTGCCTGCATATCTTCATCGGCAACAGCCTGGCCGATCATCGCCCGGGCACGAGCGGCAAGCCGGTGCCGGGCTACGAGGTGAAGATCCTCGACGATGCGGGCAAGCCGGTGCCGAAGGGCGAGAGCGGCCGCCTGTGGATCCGCTCGGAGTCGGCTGCGAAGTATTACTGGAACAAGCCCGAGAAGACGGCCGAGACCATGGTCGACGGCTGGCTCAACACCGGCGACACCTATCGCCAGGATGCCGACGGCTATTTCATCTACGAAGGCCGCAGCGACGACATGCTGAAGGTGGGCGGCATCTGGTGCTCGCCGGTCGAGATCGAGAACTGCCTGGTGGGCCACGCCTCCGTGCTGGAGGTCGCCGTCGTCGGCCACGCCGACGCCGACACGCTGATCAAGCCCAAGGCGATCGTGGTGCTGAAACAGCCCGGCAGCGGCAGCCCCGCCCTCACCGAGGAGCTGATGGCGCTCTGCAAGAAGACGCTGGCACCGTACAAATATCCGCGCTGGGTCGAGTACGTGCCCGAGCTGCCCAAGACCGCGACCGGCAAGATCCAGCGCTTCAAGCTCAGGGCATAATTGTCATCCCGAGCACAGCGAGGGATCTTTGCAGACGCCCGATCAAGGATCCCTCGCTATGCTCGGGATGACAGTGATTGCGTTTTCGGCTTCTATACAGCCCAACTGAGACAGGGAGTGGGGATCATGAGGGGGACTTTGTTCGGGACCGCGACTATCGCGGCCCTGGCGCTTGGACTGCAGCCCGTTGCGGCGCAGCAGACGATCAAGATCGGCTTCGTCAGCACCTTTTCCGGCGCGCAGGCCGCGATCGGTGAGGACATGCGCCGCTCGGTCGATCTCGCGGTCGAGCATCTGGGCGGCAGCATCGCCGGCAAGAAGATCGAGATCGTCTACGAGGACGACCAGTTCAAGCCGGACGTCGGCAAGGCGCGCTCCGAGAAGCTCGTCCAGCAGGACAAGGTCAACTTCGTCGCGGGCTATATCTGGTCGAACGTGCTGCTCGCCTCCTACAAGACGGTGACCGACGAGGGCGACACGATCCTGATCTCGTCCAATGCCGGGCCGTCGCAGATCGCGGGCGAACTCTGCAACAAGAATTTCTTCTCGACCTCATGGCAGAACGACCAGACGCCGATGGCGATGGGCGAGTATCTCAACAGCAAGGGCGTGAAGAGCCTCTATGTCGTGGGGCCCAACTACGCCGCCGGCAAGGACATGCTCGCGGGCGTGAAGCGCACCTACAAGGGCACGATCGCGGGCGAGGACTACACCAAGTGGCCCGACCAGCTCGACTTCTCCGCCGAGCTCACCAAGATCGCCGCGGCCAAGCCTGCCGGCATCTTCATCTTCTATCCCGGCGCGCACGGCGTTCAGTTCGTGAAGCAGTGGGTCCAGGCCGGGCTCAACAAGACCGTGCCGCTCTACCAGGTGTTCTCGATCGACGCGATCACGCTGCCGCAGCAAGGCGATCTCGCGCTCGGCACCTTGGGCGCCCAGGAATGGGTCAACGACCTGCCGAACGACCAGAACAAGAAATACGTCGCGGACTTCAAGAAGAAATACAACGTGTATCCATCCTATTACGGCGCGCAGAGCTACGACTCGATCATGCTGATCGCGTCGGCCGCCGAGGCGCTGAAGGGCGACCTCAGCAACAAGGACAAGGTCCGGGCCGAGATGAAGAAGGCCAACTTCAAGTCGCTGCGCGGCGACTTCAAGTTCGGCACCAACAACTTCCCGGTCCAGAACTTCTACATCCAGGAGACGGTGAAAGACGCCGCGGGCGTCGTCACCGTGAAGACCATCGACACCGCGGTGAAGGCCGCCATCGATCCCTACGCCGCCAAATGCACGATGAAGTGAGGCAAGACAGCCCTCCACGGGAACGGGAGCGCGGCAACGCGCTCCCGTTTCGTTTAATATAGCGGCACCATGGAAACCCTGCTGATCCAGGTGCTGAACGGCGTGCAGCTCGGCCTGCTGATGTTCTTGCTCGCCGCCGGCCTGACGCTCACCTTCGGCATCATGGATCTGGTGAACCTGGCGCACGGTTCGCTCTACATGATGGGCGCCTATATCGCCTGGACTTTCATCAGCTGGACCGACTCCTTCGTGCTGGGCGCACTCCTGTCGCTACCCGTGACCTTCCTGCTGGGCGTCGCGGTCGAGGCCGTGGTCATGCGGCGGCTCTATTCGCGTACCCATCTCGATCAGGTGCTGGCGACGTTCGGCCTGATCCTGTTCTTCAACGAGCTGGTGCGCGCGATCTGGGGGCCTGCCGGCAAGAGCATCGCCGTGCCGTCGTTCCTGAGCCTGACCGTCGAGATCCTGCCGGGCGTGCCCTACCCTGCCTATCGCTTCGCGCTGATCGTAGTGGGCTCCATGGTGGCGCTGCTGCTCGCCTGGCTGGTGGCGCGCACCCGCATGGGCATGCTGATCCGCGCCGGCGCCTCCAACCGGCGCATGATCGCGGCGCTCGGCGTCAACATCGAGCTGCTGTTCAGCCTGGTTTTCGGCCTGGGCGCAGTGTTCGCCGGCCTCGCCGGCGTAATGGCGGCGCCGATCGCCTCGGTGAAGATCGGCATGGGCGACGACATCCTCATCCTGGCCTTCGTGATCATCGTGATCGGCGGCATCGGCTCGATCAAAGGCGCCTTCGTGGCCGCCATGCTGGTGGGCCAGATCGACATCTTCGGCCGAAGCTACCTGCCCGACCTGCTCAAGACCTTCATGGCGCCGGCGTCCGCCTCGGCCGCCGCGCCCGCGATCTCGCAGGTGCTTGTCTATGTGCTGATGGCGGGCGTGCTGGTGTGGCGGCCGAGCGGCCTGTTCGGCCAGCGCTCATGATCGCGGCCTTGGCGACACCGCGCGGCATCGTCACCGCCGCCCTGCTGCTCCTGCTGGCGGCCCTGCCGCTGCTCACCCAGGCCTTCGACCAACGTTACCTGCTGTCGATCGGCACGCGCATCGTCATCTGGTCGATCGCCGCCGTCAGCCTCAACATGATCCTGGGATACGGCGGGCTGGTGAGCTTCGGGCACGCCGCCTTCTTCGGCATCGGCGGCTATGCCGTCGGCATCCTGTCGGCAAGCGGCGTGTCGAGCGGCTGGATCCAGTGGCCGGCCGCGATCCTGGCGGCGGCGTTGTGGGCCGCGCTGATCGGCGCGCTGTCGCTGCGTACCCGCGGCGTCTACTTCATCATGATCACGCTCGCATTCGCGCAGCTCGTCTACTACCTCGGCTCCGGCCTGGAGATGTATGGCGGCGACGACGGGCTCAACATCAGCCGCAGCCGCTTCGACGGGGTGATCGACCTGCGCGACAAGGCCACCTTCTACTGGCTCTGCCTCGCGCTGTTCTCAGCCACCCTGTGGTTCTGCAGCCGCTTCGCCGTCTCGCGCTTCGGCTTCGTGCTGCGCGGTGCCAAGTCGAACGAGCAGCGCATGATGGCGCTGGGCTTTCCGGTGTTCCGCTATCGCCTCGTGGCCCTCGTGCTGTCAGGTTCTTTTGGCGGCCTGGCCGGCATCCTGCTCGCCAACGAAGGCGCCTATGTCTCGCCCGCGATGATGTCGTGGGTGAAATCGGGCGATCTCATCGTCATGGTCGTGCTGGGCGGCATCGGCGCCCTGTTCGGCCCGCTCTACGGCACCATCGCCTTCTTCGTGCTGGAAGAGGCGCTGAAGCCCCTGATGGACCTCGCGCACAAGGGTTGGGGCGAATATTGGCAGATCGTGTTCGGCCCGCTGCTGGTGCTGGTGGCGCTCTATGCCAGGGGCGGCATCGATTCCCTGTTCGGGCGGCGTCATGGTTGAGCCGCTGCTCTCCACTCAAGGTCTGCTGAAGCGCTTCGGCGGCCTGGTCGCGACCGACAACGTCTCGATCGACGTGGCACCCGGCGAGATCCACGCGCTGATCGGCCCCAATGGCGCGGGCAAAACCACTTTGGTGAGCCAGCTCACCGGCAATCTCGCGCCCGACTCGGGGACGATCCGCTTCGCCGGCCGCGATGTGACCCGCCTGCCGACCCATGCGCGCGTGCGGCTGGGCCTCGCGCGCTCGTTTCAGATCACGTCGGTGCTGCTGGAGTTCACCGCGCTCGACAACGTGGCGCTGGCCGTCCAGGCGCACGACGGCCACTCCTTCCGCTTCCTGGCCGACGCGCGATGCGACGAACGCCTGCGCGCGCCCGCCCGGCAGCGGCTCGAGGCCGTCGGGCTCGGCCATCGTGCCGACGCGCTTGCTTCCGCCCTCAGCCACGGCGAGCAGCGCCAGCTCGAAATAGCCATGGCGCTCGCGGGCGATCCCACGCTGCTGCTGCTCGACGAGCCGATGGCCGGCATGGGCGTCGAGGAGAGCCAGCGCATGGTCGAACTGCTGCGCGGGCTGAAGGGCAAGCGCGCCATGCTGCTGATCGAGCACGACATGGACGCGGTGTTCGCGCTGGCCGACCGCATCACCGTGCTGGTCTATGGCCGCGTTCTGGCCTCCGGCACGCCCGACGCGATCCGCGCCCATCCCGAGGTCCGCCAGGCCTATCTCGGCGAGGAGGCCGCCTGATGCTCCGCGTGCGTGACCTCGAAGCCTTCTATGGCGCCAGCCAGGCGCTGTTCGGCATGGAGCTCGGCATCGATGCGGGTGAAGTCGTGACCCTGATGGGCCGCAACGGCATGGGCAAGACCACGACCGTGAACGCCATCATGGGCGTGCTGCCGGCGCGGCGCGGCGTCGTGGAGTTCGAGGGCAAGCGGGTCGATCACCTGCCGTCGTTCCGGATCGCGCGGCTGGGCTTCGGCCTGGTGCCCGAAGGCCGGCATATCTTCCCCAATCTGTCGGTGTGCGAGAACCTGCTGGCCGCATCAGCCAACCGCGACGGCCGCGCCTCGCCCTGGACCCTGCAGAGAGTGTTCGACTTCTTCCCGCGCCTGGCCGAGCGCCAGACGAACCACGGCACGCAGCTCTCGGGCGGCGAGCAGCAGATGCTGGCGATCGGCCGTGCACTGATGACCAACCCCAAGCTGCTGATCCTCGACGAAGCGACCGAAGGCCTGGCCCCGCTGATCCGGCAGGAGATCTGGGCCTGCCTCGCCCGCCTCAAGGGCGAAGGCCAGGCCATCCTGGTGATCGACAAGACGGTGAGCGCGCTGATCAGCTTGGCCGACCGCCACCACATCGTTGAGAAGGGCCGCGTCGTGTGGTCCGGTTCTTCCACCGCCTTGGCGGGGGACAGCGCGCTGCAGCGCCGGTATCTTGGCGTCTGATCCCGCGGAGTACCGTTGATGCGTCGTCTGGCCCCTGTTGCCGCCCTTGTCGCTTCCCTGCTCGCCCTCGGCGCCTCGCCTGCGCTCGGCCAGGGCCAGGTCAATGTCTACAACTGGTCGGATTATATCGATCCCGCCCAGCTCAAGGACTTCGCGGCCCGGGCCAAGATCAAGGTCAACTACACGACCTACGACTCCAACGAGATCCTCGACGCCAAGCTGCGCAGCGGCCAGGCGGGCTACGACGTCGTCGTGCCGACGGCCTCGCCCTTCTTCGTGCGCCAGCTCTCGGCCAAGCTCTACCAGCCGCTCGACAAGTCGAAGTTCAGGAACTACGGCAACCTCGATCCCGCGACCATGGCGCTGCTGGCCAAGTACGACCCCGGCAACGCGCACGCCATCCCCTGGATGTGGGGCACGATCGGCATCGGCTACAACTCGACCGAGATCCGCAAGCGCATGAACAATGCGCCGGTCGATTCGCTGCGCATGATCTTCGATCCCGCGACCGTGTCGCGCTTCACCGACTGCGGCGTGATGATGCTCGACAGCGCGACCGACGTGATCCCGGCCGCGCTCAAGTATCTCTATCTCGATCCCGACTCCAAGAATCCCGAGGATCTCGCCAAGGCCGCCAACGTGATTCAGGCGGTCCGGCCTTACATCCGCAAGTTCCATTCGTCGGAGTACATCAATGCGTTGGCTGGCGGCGACATTTGCCTGGCCTTCGGCTACTCGGGCGACATCCTGCAGGCCAGGGATCGCGCCGCCGCAACGCCCGAGAAGCGCTCCATCGAATACAAGATCCCGAACGAGGGCGGCATGGTGTGGATGGACGTGGCCGCGATCCCCAAGAACGCACCCAACGCCGACAACGCCTACCGCTTCCTCGACTTCATGATGGATCCCAAGGTCGCCGCGGCCTCGAGCGTGCTCACCAACTACGCCAACGGCAACAGCGCCGCGACCCCGCTGCTCGACAAGTCCATTTCGGGCAACAAGTCGATCTATCCGACGGACGGCGCGCGCGCGAATTTTTACACCATCACCGCCGGCACGCCCGAGCAGACCCGCGAGCGCACGAGGCTGTGGACCGCGATCAAGACAGGCCAATGAGACGGGGCCAGTGAAAGACGCGATCGTCAAAATCGAAGGTCTGACCAAGCGCTTCGGCGCCGTCGATGCCGTGGACGGCGTCGATCTCGAGATTGTGCGCGGCGAGTTGTTCGCGCTGCTGGGCGGCTCGGGCTGCGGCAAGACCACCCTGCTCCGCATGCTCGCGGGCCTCGAGATGCCCGACAACGGCCGCATCCTGATCGACGGCCAGGACATGACCGGCGTGCCGGCGCATCGCCGGCCGGTCAACATGATGTTCCAGTCCTATGCGTTGTTCCCGCACATGAACGTGGCCGACAACGTGGGCTATGGGCTGCGCCGTGAAGGACGCCCGGCGGCGGAGATCCACCGGCGCGTAAGCGAGACGCTGGCCCTGGTCCAGCTCAAGGACCTGGGCACTCGCAAGCCCTCGCAGCTCTCGGGCGGCCAGCGCCAGCGCGTGGCGCTGGCGCGCGCGCTGGTGAAGGAGCCGAAGCTGCTGCTGCTCGACGAGCCGCTGGCCGCGCTCGACCGCAAGCTGCGCGAAGGTACGCGCTTCGAGCTGGTGCGGCTGCAGGAAAAGCTCGGCCTTACCTTCGTCGTCGTCACGCACGACCAGGAGGAAGCAATGTCGATGGCGACACGCTTGGCCGTGATGAATGCGGGCAGAATCGTGCAGACCGGCACGCCGCACGATCTCTACGAGCGGCCTGCCACGCGGTTCGTCGCCGACTTCATCGGCATCGCCAACATCCTCGACGCCGGGTCCAACCGCTGGCTGGCGCTGCGCCCGGAGAAGATTCGGCTCGCCGCCGAGTGCCCTGACACGCCGCACGCGGTTGCGGGCAGGATCGTCGACATCGCTTACGAGGGCGACCGCTCGCTCTACCGGATCGCGACCGAGAGCCATGGCATCCTGCTGGTCTCGACCACGAACCTCACGCGCGTCCGCGAGGGCGCGTTCCGCCGCGAGCAATCCGTGTGGCTGGGCTGGAGCGACGACTCCGGCCAGCTGCTCGACGCGTAGATGCCATGCGCGCCGTCATTGCCGCTCCCTACGCGTGGCTGGTCGTCTTCTTCCTGTTGCCGTTCGCCCTGGTGCTGACGATCGCGCTCGGGACGGGCAATCCCGATGCGGTGCCACCAGTCGACTTCGGCTTCAGCCTCGAGAGCTTCGCGCGACTGTTCACCGACAAGCTCTATATCGACGCCTGGCTCTCCTCGCTGCGCATCGCCGCCGTCTCGACGCTCGGAACCTTGTTGCTGGGGTATCCGATGGCCTATGCCATCGCTCGCGCCGATCCCGCGCGCCGGCCGCTGCTGCTGATGCTGGTCGTGCTGCCGTTCTGGACCTCGTTTTTGATTCGCGTCTACGCCTGGCGCGGCCTGCTGGCCGAAAACGGCATCCTCAATCAATTCCTGCGCTGGAGCGGACTGGTCGATCATCCCGGCACGATCCTCGGCACCGAGTGGGCCGTGCATCTTGGCATCGTCTACGCCTACCTGCCCTTCATGGTGCTGCCGCTGTACGCCATGCTGGAGAAGCTTGACGCGACCCTGCTTGAAGCGGCGTCCGACCTCGGCGCCAAGCCGTTCGCCGCCTTCCTCACCGTCACCTTGCCGCTGTCGCTGCCCGGCATCGTCGCCGGCTGCCTGCTGGTCTTCATTCCAGCGGTCGGCGAGTTCGTCATTCCCGACCTGCTGGGCGGCACGCGGACATTGATGATCGGCAAGGTCCTTTGGGACGAGTTCTTCACCAACGCCGACTGGCCGCTCGCCTCGGCGGTGGCGATCTGCCTGCTCGTGCTGCTGGTCGGTCCGATCGCGCTCTTCCAGCGCCAGCAGAGCAAGAGCCTGGAGCGCGCCGAATGAACGGCCCCATGATCGGTCGGCCGCGCTTCGCCCTCGCGGTGCTGGCCTTCGGCTATGCCTTTCTCTACCTGCCGATCGCGCTCGTGATCGCCTACTCGTTCAACGAATCGCGCATGGTGACGGTATGGGCCGGCTTCTCGTTCAAATGGTGGGTCGCGCTCTTCCAGAACGAAGACATGCTGAATGCCGCCTGGCTGTCGCTGCAGATCGCGCTCGCCAGTGCAACGCTTGCCGCCCTTTTGGGCCTTGCCGCCGGATACGTGCTGGCCCGCGTGCCGCGCTTCTTCGGCCGCGCCCTGTTCGGCAGTCTCGTGGTGGCCCCCATGGTCATGCCGGAAGTGGTGATGGGCATTTCCATGCTGCTGCTGTTCGTCGGCACAAACCGGTTCCTGGGCGGGCCCCAGTTCGGCTTCCTCACCATCGCGATCGCGCACACGACCTTTTCGCTCGCCTTCGTGGCGATCGTCGTGCAGGCCCGCCTCGCCGACTTCGACCGCTCGCTCGAGGAAGCCGCGATGGACCTGGGCGCCACGCCCTGGGTCACGTTCCTGACGGTGACCCTGCCGCTGATCGCGCCCGCGATCGGCTCGGGCTGGCTGCTGGCCTTCACCCTCTCGCTCGACGACCTGATCATGACTCAGTTCGTGGCCGGCGCGCAGTCGCAGACCCTGCCGATGCTGGTCTATTCCAGCGTGCGGCTGGGCGTCGATCCGCAGATCAACGTGCTGGCCACAATTATCGTGTGCGTGGCCGCCACCGCCCTTATCATTTCGGGACGCCTCGCCCGAAAGCGATAAGGGAGACCGCCAATGAAGCTCGGCCTGTCGATCGGCTACTCGCGTGCCCAGCTCGATATCCCGGTGAAGCTGATCCAGCGCGCCGAGGAACTGGGCTACGATTCGGTGTGGACGGCGGAGGCGTACGGCTCCGATGCGGTGACGCCCCTTGCTTACATCGCGGCTCTCACCAAACGCATCAAGCTCGGCACTGGCATCATGCAGCTGGCCGCGCGCACGCCGGCCAATGCGGCGATGTCGGCCGCGACCGTCGATGCGATGGCGGGAGGCGGACGCTTCATCGCCGGCATCGGCGTCTCGGGCCCGCAGATCGTCGAGGGCTGGTACGGCCAGCCGTGGGGCAAGCCCTACTACCGGATGAAGGATTACGTGGCGATCATGCGCAAGATTTTTGCGCGCGACACTCCGGTGACACATGAAGGCAAGGAGATTTCCCTGCCCTACACGGGCGAAGGCTCGGCCGGCCTGGCCAAGCCGCTGAAGTCGATCCTGCACATGAACCAGATCCCGATCTATCTCGCCACGGGCAGCGAGAGCACGGTCAAGCTCACCGCCGAGATCGCAGATGGTTGGCTGCCGATGGGATTCATGCCGGGCGCAATGGACGAATACCGGCCGTGGCTCGAGGAAGGTTTCAGGCGCGCCGGCAACGGCAAGGGCTTCCACAACTTCGCGATCCAGGGCTCCGTGCATGTCGAGGTCGAAAACGACGTGAAAGCGGCGCTGCAGAAGTTGAAGCCCGAGGTCGCGCTCTATGTCGGCGGCATGGGCCACAAGACCAAGAACTTCCACAACGACATCATGGTGCGGCGCGGCTTCGGCGATGCGGCCAAGCGCATCCAGGAACTCTACCTCGGCGGCGCCAAGGCCGAGGCGATCGCCGCGGTGCCCGACGAATGGGTCGACATGAAATCGCTGGTCGGCCCGCCCGCGCGCATCAAGGAACGCTTCCGTGCCTGGGAGGACAGCGGCGCCGACTCGCTCAGCGTCCGCTCGCGCCAGCCTGAGGCGATCGAAGTGATGGCGCAGGCAGCGCGGCTGAATTAGCCGGCCAGAACGCCTTCGCGGCCTGTGATAGTGGTGCGATGCATCACCCGGCGTTCGTTGGGATCGTGCGGCGTGACGGCATGCACGGTGCAGCGGTTGTCCCACATCAGCACGTCGTGCGGTTCCCAGACGTGCCGGTACATGTACTTCGGCTGGGCGGCGAACTCGCTCAGCTCCTCAAGCAGCCGGCGCGCGGCGCCGTCGTCGAGGCCTTCGACCGCGTCGTTGTAGATCGTGCTGATGTAGAGCGACTTGCGACCGGTGACGGGATGGCGCCGCACCATCGGATGCCAGACCGGCGGCATTGCCTCGCGTTCCTTTCCGGTGGGCGCCGGCGCGCCGGTCAGCGTGGACAGCATGGCGAAGTCGTGCCGCGCCTTGCGGCCCTCGACCTGGCGGCGCAGGGCTTCCGGCAGGTCCTCGTAGACCATGTACATGTTGATGAACTGCGTGATGCCGCCCGTGCGGCTGATCTCGATGCCGTGCAGCAGCGAGCCGACGCTGGGCATCGGTCGATAACTCGAATCGGTGTGCCACTGCCGCGACGAGGAAAGCTGCTTCTGTGACGGCTCCGACGGCTTCATCAGCCGATCGTTCTCGTCGACATTCGAGACGAGGAAGATCTCCTTCACCCGATCCGAGCGCAGGCTGAGCGACGTCTGGTGGAAAATCTCGGGATCGCCGAAATGGCGCGTGAAGGCCACGTGCTCCTGGTCGGTGATGCGTTGGTCAGGGAACACCACGACCAGGTGCTTCATCCAGGCATCATGGACGGCCTGCACCGTCGCATCGTCGAGCCGCCGGCGCAGGTCAACGCCGCGGATCTCGGCTCCCAGGGCGGAATGTCGTGCCGTGACGGTGATGGCCATGACGGTCGCCGATGGTAAACTTCCCAAAACGGACGGCAAGGGCAGGAACATGGATTTCACCGGCAAGGTCGCGCTCGTCACCGGCGGCGGCAACGGCATCGGCCGCGCAGCCTGTATCGCTTTCGCAAAGGCGGGCGCAAAGGTCGTGGCGGTGGATCGCGACGGCGCGGCAGCCTCGGCCACCGCCGGCATCGTGCGCCAGAACGGCGGCGATGCGATCGCGGTCGCCGCCGACGTCACCAAGTCGGCCGAGGTACAGGCCTATGTGAAGGCCACGGTCGACACGTTCGGCCGCATCGACTGCTTCTTCAACAACGCCGGCATCGAGGGCACGGTCATGCCGATCGCCGAGTACGACGAGGCGGTGTTCGACGCCGTGATCGGCGTCAATGTGAAGGGCGTGTTCCTGGGCCTGCGACACGTGCTGCCGCAGATGATCCGCCAGAACAGCGGCACGATCGTCAACACCGCCTCAGTCGCGGGTCTCGTGGGCACGCCCGGCATGCCGGCCTATGTCGCCTCCAAGCACGCCGTGCTCGGACTCACCAAGACCGCCGCGGGCGAGGTCGCGCGCCAGGGCATCCGCGTCAACGCGGTGTGCCCCGGCCCGGTCGACACCCGCATGATCCACGCGCTCGAGGAACAGCTCTCGCCCGGCAATCCCGCGGCGATGAGCGCACGCTACCAGTCGACCATGCCGACCGGCCGCTATACGACGGTCGAGGAGATCGCCAACATGGTGCTGTTCCTCTGCTCCGATCTGGCGTCCAACACCACGGGCGGCCAGTTCGTCGTCGATGGGGGACGCACGGCCACCGGCGGCGCTGTGACAAATCTCGTGACGCAGCGTTGACAAGCCTTCGTGTTGGTGACTGAATTCATCATCTACTCCCCACAGCGGAGGTTTAGATGCTTCCACCGAACCAGCTTGCCGCGACGATTGCCGGCGCAACTATTCGGGCTTCGGCATAGCGGTAATTCACGGATAACGTCGCGGGGGCGGTCCTCATGGGCCGCATCAGTCAGGCATGGCCCTCATTCGGCCGCTCCCGTCGTTCGTTCGCCCCTTCAGCATTTTTCGCTTTCGAAGAGAAACCACGTGTCTGCCTTTTTGCGCAGGACCGGACGGCAAGCGTCGCCCGAAAACAGGTCGGCCGGCAGCGGCCTCGTGCTCCGGACAAAGTAGTATCTGTATTTGCGGCCCGGCGTTGCGCCCTCCGCCTTCTTCTCGCGATAGCGCACGACCTGGGTGGGGAACAGCGCGAAGTTGAAATCCACCAGGCCGCCTTTCTCCGCCTGATACCACAGCGGATAGTTCGTATAGGCCATCGGCGAGAGCGCGGCGTTGCTCGCCGGATCGAACACATACTGCTTCGCTTGCTGGCCGGGATCTGCAGCGGCCAGCACTTCCTCGAAGGCATGACTTTCCGTTGCAAATGCCAGCTGTCGCGTGGCCTGGATCGCCAGGAATGCCCAGCAGAGCGCCGCCATCCCGATGACTGCTGTCGCCTCACGCTTCACGCTCACTGGTGCCCGCGTGAACATCAGCGCGTAGAAGGGCAGGAAAAGTGCCACGAAGCGGGTATCGACGAAGAAGGTTTCAAAGGCCTCCTCCGGCATGATCGCCATCCAGAGCAACAGGGCGCCGATCGGAACGAGCGCGGCCTTGTTTTGCCAATCTATCCTGCATCCCAGCAACCAGGGCACGCAAAGCAGGAGCGGCACGAGCGGCGCATCCGTCCAGTCTCTGCCGGGCATGCCCATCGGGAAGAACAACAGATAGTTCAGCGCGTTGAACGGCGTCTCCCAGCGTACGGGGACGGCGACCACCGGAAAGACCGCGTTACCGGGCGTATTCAGGAGAAAATAGACGGAGCAGAGCAGGCCGAGCGCCGCATAGGGAACGGCGGCTGCGAGCAAGCGCCTGAACGAGCGCGTCGCCAGCAGCAGGAATGCCCCGCCGGACAGGCCGGCGAACAGGAAGACCAGGCCGTGCGTGAAGAACAGAATAGCGCCGGCGCCGGTCAGCAGTGCGCCCGATCCGGACGTCGGGCGTTCGGCATGACGGTGCGCCAGGACCATGAAAGCCACGCCGATCGGCAGCGCGACCAGGAAGGGAAAAAATCCATAGAGATAGGCTAGGCCGAAGAAGCCCGGCACGAAGAGCCAATCGAGCCGGCGGTCGCCGCCGAGACGCCGATGCAGCAGGACGCAGGCCCCGACGAAGGCGAAGTAGGCGAGCATCAGCAGCAGCTTCAGCGCCGCCGACACCGGCAGGACGAAGGACAGCAGCAGCGCCAGCGCGCATCCGACCAGGTACGGCGTGAACCAGTTCACATAGACGAGCGACTGCCAGGGCGATGCACCCCGTACCAGGTCGTGCCACAGCGCGATCTGGCCCGCGTGCTGCGGCAGGTCTGCCAGCGGAAGCCGCGGCGCGATCCAGACCGTCGCCCCGACCAGCAGGACGGTGACCCAGAACGCCGTCCGTTCGAGAGATTTCGACGCCATCACCCCTGCCCCTTTGCCCACTTCTCCGACCAGACATGCAGCGGCAGGAACAGGCGCAGCAGCTCCTGCCCCAGGACCGTGAGCCTATAGCCGCTCGCCGGATCGAGTTCGACCAGCTTCGCCTCGCGCAGGTCGCGCAGGCGGGCATTGACGATGGTTGGGCTGGCGCCGATCAGTTCCTGCAGTTCGCGGAAACGTCGCGGCTCCTCGCGTAGTTCCCAGACCAGACGCAGCACCCAGCGGCGGCCCAGCAGGTCGAGCAGCACCATGATCGGGCGGCCGGTCTTCGAGCCACGCACCGGGCCGCGCACCATCTTCACCATCTATTTCATCCTGTTACTACATTTTATGTAGCGCCTCGCCGACGACGCTGCATAAACTGTAGCATGAACCGCATCGAACCGGCCGCCGCGCCCTACGAACCCGCCATCGCCGACGCCCTTGCCCGCATCATGCCACCCGGGAGGGAGCTGCTCGTCCTGTTCCGCACCATGGCGCGCAATCCCCGCGTCTTCGCCAGGATGTTCGCCGGCGGCCTGCTGGACAAAGGCGCCCTTAGCCTGCGCCAGCGCGAGATCGTGATCGACCGCACGACGGCGCGGCTGGGCTGCGAGTACGAATGGGGCGTGCATATCGCGCTGTTCGCCTCGAAGGTCGGCTTCGGCCCGGCGGAGATCGCCGCGACCGTGCATGGCGCGGTCGACTCGCCTTGCTGGAACTCCGACGAAGCAGCGCTCGTCGCGACTGTCGACGATCTGGTCGATCGCCGCACGATCGCGGACGGGACATGGTCGCGCGCACGCGAACATTTCGACGAGGCAGAGATGCTCGAGGTGATCGCGCTCGTGGGCTACTACCATACGATCAGCTTCCTCTGCCGCGGCCTCGAGCTGCCGATGGAGAACTACGCCGCGCGCTTCCCTAGCGCCTGAGCAGGCGTTCCAATCCCAGGGTGAGCAAACCGAAGCACAGTCCCCAGAAGGCAGAGCCCACACCGAACAGGCTGATGCCCGAGACCGTGACGGCGAGCGTGCCGGCGGCCGCGAGGCGTTCCTTGTCGACTGCGAGCGCGGCCCCCATCGAACCCGCTGTCGCGCCCAACAAGGCGGTGCCGGCAATGGTCATCAGCAGCGCCGGCGGAAGCGCGCCGAACAGGCCGACCAGCGAGGCGCCGAACAGCGCCATGATGGCCCAGAACAGAGCGTAGAACGGCCCGGTCTTCCAGCGCTCGGCCGGATCGGGATGCGCGTCCGGACCGGCGCAGAGGGCCGCTGAAATCGCCGCGAGATTGGAGGTGTGCGCGCCCAGGAAGGCCGTGCCGAGCGAGGCGGCGCCGGTGACCACCAGCGAGGCTTGCGTCGGCGGGTGATAGCCCGCGCTCCGCAGGACCGCGAAGCCCGGCAGGTTCTGCGATGCCATCGTGACGAGATAGAGCGGCACACCAAGACCGATCAGTATGCCGAGATCCCAGGCGGGCACGATCAGTTCGAGTTGCGAGAAGCCAAGAGGCGGGATCGGCTTCACCAGGCCCAGCGCCCAGGCCAGCAATCCGCCCGCGACGAGCACGATCAGCGACGCGAGCGCAGGCGTCAGCACGCGCACCACCAGGAACAGCGCAATCAACGGCAGGACGAGCAACGGCTGGACCGGTATTTGCTCGACCATCACGACGACGAGATGAAGCAGGATGCCCGCCAGCATGGCCGAGGCGATGCTGGCCGGGATGCGCTCGATCAGTCGCCCGAGCGGCCGCACCGCCGCCGTGAGCAGGATCAGCACCGCGGCGAGAATGAAAGCGCCCACCGCCGCACGCAGACCAGGCACGCCCTGCGTGGCCGCCACCAGCGCTGCGCCCGAGGTCGACCAGGCGCCGGTGATCGGCATGCGGTAGCGCACCGAGAGATAGAGCGAACTGGTGGCGGTGGCGATGCCGAGGCCCGCCACCCATGAGCTTGCTTCCGCCGGCGTGGCCCCCATCGCGTGTGCGGCCGCGAGAACGACAGGCAGAGTGCCGCCAACGCCCGCGACCGTCGCGACCAGAGCGGCCGTCGCGACCGAGATCAAGCCTGATTTCATTTTGCGCCTAGGCGTTCGCCCGCTCGACCATCGCCTGCAGCAGGATCTGGCAGCCCGCGCCGATGTCGACCTTCGACGCATCCTCGATCTCGTTGTGGCTGATGCCGTCCTTGCAAGGCACGAACACCATCGCCGTCGGCGCAACGCGCGAGACGTAGCAGGCGTCGTGGCCCGCGCCGCTCACGATATCCATATGCGGATAGCCCGCCGCCTCCGCGCCACGGCGCACCGCCTCGACCAGCTCCTTGGCGAAGGGCGACGGCGGGAAATACCAGATCTGCTCGATCTTCACCTCTAGGCGATGGCGCCTCGCGATATCGGCCGCGGCGGCGCGCATCTCGGCATCCATCTTGGTGAGCTCCTCGTCGTCGGGATGGCGGAAGTCGATTGTCATGAAAAGCTTGCCGGGGATCGTGTTGCGCGACTGCGGCTGGCTCTCGATCACGCCGATGGTGGCGCGGCCGTTCGGGCGATTGCCGATCTCTCGGCACTTCACGATCAGCTCGGCCGCGCCGACCAGCGCGTCGCGGCGGCCCTCCATCGGCGTGGTGCCGGCGTGACTCTCCATACCGGTCCAGTTGATCTCGTACCAGCGCTGGCCCTGCGCGCCGGTGACGACGCCGATCGTCTTCTTCTCGCGTTCGAGGATCGGGCCCTGCTCGATATGCGCCTCGAAGAACGCACCGATCTTGCGTCCGCCGACCTTTTCCTTGCCGTCATAGCAGATCTTCTTCAGCGCCTCGCCGAAAGTGATGCCGTCGCGGTCCTTGATGCCCAGCGCGTAGTCGAGCTCGAACGCTCCGCCGAACACGCCCGACGCCACCATGGCCGGCGCGAAGCGGCAGCCTTCCTCGTTGGTCCAGACGGCGACCTCGATCGGCGCCTCGGTGACATAGTTCGAATCGTGCAGCACGCGCAGCACTTCAAGTCCGGCCATCACGCCATAGGCGCCGTCGAACTTGCCGCCGGTCGGCTGGGTATCGAGATGACTGCCGGTCATGACAGGCGCCTTCGACGGATCCTTGCCCTCGCGGCGGGCGAAGATGTTGCCGAGCTGGTCGACCTTGATGGTGCAGCCCGCCTCCTTGGCCCAGCGCACGAAGAGATCGCGGCCGATCTTGTCCAGGTCCGTCAACGCGATACGGCAGACGCCGCCCTTCTCGGTGCCGCCGATCTGGCCCAACTCCATCAGGCTCGACCACAGGCGGTCGGCATCGACCTTGAGGTTGGGGCGTTCAGCGGTCTTCATGGCGTACTCCGAGGGGCAAACAGGCGCGCACCATAGCAAATGCCAGCCAGCGAAACGAAGCGCTTGAGTAGCGTCGCCCCGTCGCGCAAGGGTGCAGACGGGAGGAAATTCATCGCATGCTTCCGCTGTCCGACACGCTGGTCCTCGATCTCACGCAAGTCATTGCCGGGCCCACCGCCGGCCAGATCCTGGGCGACATGGGCGCCGACGTGATCAAGGTCGAACCGCTGCACGGCGAGCATTTCCGGCCGCATTTCGGCGGCGCCTGGGTGCCCTCGATGAACCGCAACAAGCGCGGCCTGGCGCTCGACCTGCGCAGCCAGGGCGGCCGCGACGTGCTGATGCGTCTGGTGAAGAAGGCGGACGTCTTCATGGAAGCTTTCACACCCGGCGTGATCGACAAGCTGGGCTTCGGCTGGGACGTCGTGTCGAAGGAGAATCCGCGCTGCGTCTACGCCTCGGTGTCGGGCTACGGCCAGACCGGCCCCTACTCGCACCGCGCCGGCTACGATCCCTGTATCCAGGCCGAGATCGGGCTGATGGATGCGACCGGCCCCTACCAGGGCGAGATGTGCAGGGTCGGCACCGCGCCCATCGACTATTCGACGGGCCTCGCCTGCGCCGGCGGAATCGCTTTCGCCCTGCTGCACCGGCACAAGACCGGTAAGGGCCAGCGCCTGGACCTCTCGCTGTTCGACGTCGGGATGCACCTGATGAGCCATTGGATCACCAACCACGGGCTGACGGGAGAGAACCCCGAGCGCATGGGCACCTCGAACACGATCCTCTGTCCACTGCGCGTGTTTCCGACAAAGACGCAGCCGGTGTTCGTCGCTGGCACCAACGACGCCTTCTGGAAACTTCTGTGCACCGCGCTTGGCAAGCAGGATTGGCTGGCCGATGCGCGCTTCGCGACCAACAAGGATCGCGTCGCCAACCGCAAGATCCTCGAGCCGATGATCGAGGCCCATTTCCTCCAGCACACCGCCGACGAGCTGCTGGACAAGTTGATCCCAGCCGGCATGCCCTGCTCGGCCGCCTACAAAGTGAGCGACGTGGTCGCCAATGCACACACCAAGGCGCGCGGCGCGGTGCTCGAGGTCGAGTATCCCGGCCTCGGTGTCGTGAAATCGGCGGCCAACCCGATCAAGCTTTCCGACGTCCCGCCCGGCGTGCGGCGCAAGTCGCCGATGGTGGGCCAGCACACCGCCGAAATCATGCGCGAGGTGGGCTACAGCGACGCCGAGATCACCGCGCTGAAAGACGCCAAGGCGATCAGCATCGGCTAAGCTCACCGTATGAAGATCATCTACACCGACAAGCACGCCCAGCACGACCCGCAGACCTTCATCGTGCGCGGTGTGAAGCAACGCAGCGCCGAGCAGCCCGAGCGCGCGACACGCCTGCTCTCCGCCGCCAAGGGTGCGGGCCACGAAATCCAGGCACCGAAGAACTACGGTGCGGCGCCGGCCGCGACCGTGCACACGCCGGAATACATCGACTTCCTGCAGACCGCCGCGCGCGACTGGGCGAAGCTGCCGGGCGCTTCCGAGGAAGTGGTGCCCAATATGCACCCTGCCCGTGCACATGCATCCTATCCCAAAGCCCTGGCCGGCCGTGCCGGCTGGCACCAGGCCGACATGGCCTGCCCGATCGGCCCACACACGTGGGACGCAGCACTCGCGTCGTCCGAAGTGGCCGTCACCGCGGCCGACCTCGTGCTCGACGGCGCGCGCGAAGCCTATGCGCTCTGCCGGCCGCCGGGCCATCACGCCTATGCCGACATGGCGGGCGGCTTCTGCTTCCTGAACAACACGGCGATCGCGGCACAGCGTTTGCGTGCCAAACTTCAGCGCGTGGCGATCCTCGATGTCGACGTGCATCACGGCAACGGGACGCAGGGCATCTTCTACGAACGCGATGACGTGTTGACGATCTCGATCCACGCCGATCCCGCGAACTACTACCCCTACTTCTGGGGTTACGCGCACGAGCACGGCGCGGGCAAGGGCCAGGGGTTCAACCTCAACCTGCCCCAGCCGCTGGGCTCCGGCGATGCGCCGTGGCTCGCCGCGGGCGACAGCGCGCTTGCGCGCATCAAGGAATTCGCGCCGACGGCCGTGGTCGTAGCGCTCGGCCTCGACGCCAGCGAGAGCGATCCGCTGCAGGGACTGAAGGTCACCGGCGCGGGCTTCCATGCCATGGCGAGGAAGATCGCAGGACTCGGCCTGCCGACAGTGCTGGTCCAGGAAGGCGGCTATCTCAGCGACGACCTCGGCCACAACCTCGTGCAGTTCCTGTCAGGTTTCGAAGCCGGCCGTTAACCCCAGCTTTCTTGGCCTTCCGGCTTGATCACCATGCCTGCCCGCCTACAGTGGTCAGACCACGGCATGACCAAATTCCAATGCTCGAAATAACCCGTCCCGATTCGGAAGAGAGCCAGAGCGGCGCCGCCCGGGTCTTCACCTTCTTTCGCGATCGCCTGCTGTCGGGCGACCTGAAGGCGGGCGACCGGCTGCTGGCGGAGCGCGAGCTCGCGCTGGCGCTCAACGTCAGCCGCCCCGTGCTGCGCGAGGCGCTGCGGTCGTTGGCCATGCTCGGCCTGCTCGACATCCAGCACGGCCGCGGTGCGTTCGTGAGGAGTGCCGATGCCTCGGTGCTGGGCCAGGCGCTGACGCTCTGCCTGGCGCCCGAACCCAACATCCTCGACGACGTGCTGCAGGCGCGCATCGCCATCGAATGCCAGGCGATCCGGCTGGCCTGCGACCGGGCGAGCGAACGCGACCTGCAGGCGATCGCGGTCACGCTCGACACGCTGGTCGATTCGCTCGACGACCCGGAAGAAGGCGGCGAGGCCGACTACGCCTTCCATCTGTCGATCGTGAAGGCAAGCGGCAGCGCCTCACTGATGAAGATCTACGAGGCGATCTCGCCGCTGCTGATGCGCAGCCACGTCGAACGCCGGCGCGACACCTTTCGCGAGCCCGCCATCACCTCGGGCCTGGTCGACGCCCACCGTCATGTCTTCCTGTCGCTGGCGCGGCGCGATCCGGACGCCGCCGAGCAGAGCCTGCGCGACCACTTCGCCATCGGTGACGATCTTCGTCGCCGCAACCTGATCTCCGAATATCAGCTGCAGAGGAAGCGTCCATGAAGATTGTCGTCGGTTCGGATCACGCGGGCTTTCCGATGAAGGCCGAGCTGCTCGCCTTCCTGAAGGAGCACGGCCACGAGGTGCTCGACGTCGGCTCGTTCGATCCAGCGCCCGTCGACTTTCCCGACATCGCCCGCAAGGTCGCCGCCGCCATCACCTCGGGCCAGGTCGAGCGCGGCCTTATGGTGTGCGGCACCGGCGTCGGCGCCTCGATCGGCGCCAACAAGATGAAGGGCATTCGCGCTGCCGTCTGCCACGACGTCCACTCCGCGCACCAGTGCGTGGAGCATGACGACGTCAACGTGATGTGCATCGGCGCGCAGATCGTCGGCCCCTGGCTCGCCAAGGACCTGATCTCAGCCTATCTCGACGCCAAATTCTCGACAGCAGAGGAATTCCGCCGGCGGGTCGCCAAGCTCGCCGACATGGATGCAGGACGTTAAGAAACCAAAAAGTCTCAAACCGGAGGAAACGATGAAGAAACTTGTACTGACGGCACTCGTGGCCGTCGCGGCGATGATCGGCGTGAACCATGTCGCCAACGCCGATGCGCTCGACGACATCAAGAAGTCGGGCAAGATCCGCATCGCCATCGATCTCGGCGTGCCGCCCTACGGCATGACCGACGACAAGATGCAGCCCACCGGCCTCGACGTCGAGGCGGCCGAAATGCTGGCCAAGGATTGGGGCCTGCAGTTCGAGCACGTGCAGACCACCGGCGCCTCGCGCATACCGAGCCTGCAGACCGGCAAGGCCGACCTCGTGATCTCGAGCCTGTCCTACACGGCCGAGCGCGCCAAGGTGATCGACTTCTCCCAGGGTTATGCCGTGCTGCGCACGGTGATCGCGGCACCCAAGTCGGTCAGCGTCAAGAGCCTGGCCGAGCTCGACGGCAAGACCGTCGGCACGGTCCGCGGCACCACCCACGACACCCAGCTTACCAAGGAAGGCCCCAAGGGCATGAAGCTGGTGCGCTACGAAGACGATGCCACGGAGGGCCAGGCCTTCCTGAGCGGCCAGGTCGACATCTTCTCCACCGCCGAGATGATCGTGCCGCAGTTCGACAAGAGGAACCCGTCCCGCCAGATCGAGATCAAGTTCGTGCTCGACAACTTCAAGCTCTGCGTCGGCGTCAAGAAGGGCGAGGAGCGCCTGCTCGCCGAGGTTAACAAGTGGATCCTGGCCAACATCAAGAACGGCAAGTTGAACGCGCTCAACAAGAAGTACTTCGGCAGCGACCTGCCCGAGCTCATCGTCAAGCAATAGGCACCGCCATGACCAACCTTTTGACGAGGCGGGCGCTGGCGGGCCTGGCCCTTGCCCTCGTGTCGGTTGCCTCAGCGCAGGCCGACACGCTCGACGACATCAGGAAGGCCGGCAAGGTGCGGATCGCCATCGACACGGCGATCCCGCCCTTCGGCATGACCGACGACAAGATGCAGCCCGCGGGATCGGACGTCGATACCGCGCAGCTGCTGGCCAGGGATCTCGGCGTCAAGCTCGAGATCGTCACCACGACGGGCCCCACGCGCATCCCGATGCTGCAGACCGACAAGGCAGATCTCGTGATCTCGACGCTGTCGATCACGCCCGACCGCGCCAAGGTGATCGACTTCTCGCTGCCCTACGCCGATCATCCGTCGGTCGTGGCGTCGCTCACGTCGGTGCCGCTGTCGAGCTACGCCGATCTTGCCGGCAAGAAGGTCGCCGTGGTGCGCGGCACCACCCAGGACACCGACCTCACGCGCGAGGCAAAAGGCGCGCAGCTCGTGCGCTACGAGGACGATTCCACCATGGCGCTCGCCTTCGCCTCGGGCCAGGTCGACATCCTGGCGACGGCACGCTCGCTGCTGCCCGCGATCAGCAAGAAGAACCCGGCGCGCACGGCGGAGTCGCGGATCACGATGCAGACGTTCTATCTCGCCATCGGCATGCGCAAGAACGAGCCCAAGCTCAAGGACTGGGTCAACGGTTGGGTGAAGACCAACCTGCAGAACGGCCAGCTCGGCGCGATCTACAAAAAGCATCACGGCGTCGATATCCCGGTCGACCAGCTGCTCAAGGCCGGCAGCTAGAGCGCGCGGCCCAGGGGACAGAAAGTTCTGCCATGTCCTACCAGTTCGACTTCTCGTTCCTGGCGGAGAGATGGCCCGACTTCGTCGCGGGGGCGTGGCTCACGATCCAGCTCACGGTCCTGTCGATCGGCCTGGGCTTCCTGGTCGGCACGGTCTGCGGGCTGGTGCGGGTCTATGGCGGGCCGGTGCTGCGCCGGCTGGTCGGCTTCTATGTCGAGCTGATCCGCAACACGCCGCTGCTGGTGCAGATCTTCATCGTCTATTTCGGCCTCTCTAGCATCGGCCTCAAGCTCTCCGCCGAGAGCGCCGCGGTGATCGCGCTGGTGGTCAACATGGGCGCCTACACCACGGAGATCATGCGGGCCGGCATCCAGTCGATCCAGCGCACGCAGCTCGAGGCGGCGGATTGCCTGGGGCTGACGCGGCTGCAGGCGATCCTGCATGTCGTGCTGCTGCCCGCGATGGAGCGGGTCTATCCCGCCCTGTCGAGCCAGTTCGTGCTGCTGATGCTCGCCTCCTCGATCACCTCGCAGATCTCCGCCGAAGAGCTGACGGCGGTGGCCAACAACGTGCAGTCCGACACTTACCGCAGCTTCGAGGTCTACATCGTCGTGGCCGTGGTCTATCTCGGCCTGTCGGTGCTCTATCGCGCGGGCTTCTGGGCGATCGGCCTTGTGCTGTTTGCACGCAAGCGTCGATTGGGAACTGCGCTGTGATCCAGCTCAACTCCAACCACCTGCTCTATCTCGTCACGGCAGCACAATGGACGGTGCTGCTGTCGCTGATCGCCTTCACCGGAGGCGCGCTGGTTGGCTTGCCGGTCGCTCTGATGCGCGTGTCGAAGGTCGCGGCGCTGCGTCTCGTGGCCAGCGCCTACATCCAGCTGATCCAGGGCACGCCGCTGCTGATCGTGCTGTTCCTGTCGTACTTTGGCCTCGGCATCATGGGCTACAAGCTGGCGCCCCTGGTCGCGGCGGGCGTGGCGCTCACGCTCTATGCCGCGGCTTTCCTGGGGGAGATCTGGCGCGGCTGCATCGAAGCCGTGCCGCGCACCCAGTGGGAGGCGTCGGACTGTCTCGGCCTCAACCGCTTCCAGCAATATGCCTACGTCGTGCTGCCGCAGGCCATGCGCATCGCCATCCCGCCGACGGTGGGCTTCATGGTGCAGATCGTGAAGAACACCTCGCTCGCCTCGGTGATCGGCTTCGTCGAGCTCGCGCGCGCGGGCCAGATCATCAACAACTCGACCTTCGAGCCCTTCACCATCTTCTGCATCGTCGCCGCCATCTATTTCGCGCTGTGCTATCCGCTGTCGCTGGCCAGCCGCCATCTCGAGAGGAAAGCCCATGCCGGCCGCTGAGGGCAATACCGACGCCGTCGTCCGCGTCGCGGGCGTGGTCAAGGAATTCGGGCCGCTGCGCGTGCTGGACGGCGTCGGCTTCGACGTGGTGCGCGGCCAGACCGTGGCGATCGTGGGCCGCAGCGGCTCGGGCAAGAGCACCTTGCTGCGCTGCATTGCGGGACTGGAAACCATCCAGGCCGGCACGATCGAAGTGTGCAGTCATCCGGTCGGACGGCCCGGCAGTGCCGCGCGCGCGCAGCTGCGGCGCGACGTCGGCATGGTGTTCCAGAGCTACAATCTCTTTCCCCATCTCACCGTCGAACGGAACATCACACTGGCCCTCACGCTGGTGAAGAAGCGGCCCAAGGAAGAGGCGCGCGCCAAGGCCGCCGAAGTGCTGGCGCTGGTCGGCCTCACCGACAAGACCCAGGCCTATCCCGAGCAGCTTTCGGGCGGCCAGCAGCAGCGGGTCGCCATCGCCCGCTCGCTGGCGCTCGAGCCGCAGGTCATGCTGTTCGACGAGGTGACCTCCGCGCTCGATCCCGAACTCACCGCCGAGGTGCTGGCGGTGATGGAAGACCTCGCGCGACGCGGCATGACCATGATCACCGTCACGCACGAGATGGGCTTTGCCCGCAAGGTCGCGAGCCTCGTGGTCTTCATGCACAAGGGCAAGGTGTGGGAAGTCGGCCCGACCGCGGAGCTGTTCGCCAACCCGCGCACCGCCGAGTTCAGGCAGTTCGTCGCAAGCGAGCTCTAGCGGCCGTTTCCCGCTGGCCCCCGGGAAGGCCGCGCGCAAAGATCGGCTCCTGCAAGGGAGGCTGAACATGGCCCGCACCGGCGCCGATCTGATCACCGAAACCCTGAAGGTCGCCGGCGTCCGCCGCGTCTATGGCGTGGCCGGCGACTCGCTGAACGGCTTTACCGATTCCTTGCGGCGGACCCGGGAAATTGACTGGGTTCACGTGCGCCACGAGGAGGCCGCGGCCTTCGCCGCCGGCGCCGAGGCCCATCTTACGGGCGAGCTCGCCGTCTGCGCCGGCAGCTGCGGTCCAGGCAACCTCCATCTGATCAATGGCCTGTTCGATTGCCACCGCAGCCGCGTCCCCGTGCTGGCGATTGCCGCGCACATCCCGAGCGCGGAGATCGGCAGCGCCTATTTCCAGGCGACGCATCCGGAGCATCTCTTCGCCGAATGTGCACACTACGTCGAACTCGTCTCCAACGCCGACCATCTGCCGCGCATCCTCGAACGGGCGATCCGTGTGGCGACCGCCGAGCGCGGCGTGGCGGTGGTGGTCATCCCCGGCGACATCGCGCTCCAGGCCACCGAGGCGAAGGCGCCGACCTGGGTCGCGCCCAAGCGGCCGGTCGTGCGGCCGGGCGAGGCCGAGATCGATGCGCTGGCCGCTCTTCTCAATGCCGGCAGGAAGATCACCCTGATGTGCGGCGCGGGATGCGCCGGCGCCCATGCGCAGGTGACCGAGCTGGCACGCACCCTGGGCGCTCCCATCGTACATTCGCTGCGCGGCAAGGAGCATGTCGAGTATGACAATCCGTTCGACGTCGGCATGACCGGCCTGATCGGCTTCGCGTCGGGTTATGCCGCGATGAAGGAGTGCGACACGCTCCTGCTGCTCGGCACCGACTTTCCCTACCGGCAATTCTATCCCGAGAAGGCCAAGGTCGCGCAGGTCGACCTCAGGGCCTCGAACCTCGGCAACCGCTGCCGGCTCGATCTCGGCGTTCTGGGCGACGTCGGCGCGACCCTCGCGGCGCTGCTGCCGAAGTTGAAGGCGAAGTCCGATCGCACGTTCCTCGACTCTGCCCTCGCCCACTACCGCAAGACGCGCCAGGAGCTCGACGGGCTGGCCGAGGGCAAGCCCGGCAGCGGAAGGATCCATCCGCAATACGTCTCCCGGCTGGTCAGCGAGCTTGCCACCGACGATGCGATCTTCACCTGCGATGTCGGCACGCCGACGGTATGGGCGGCGCGCTACCTCAAGATGAACGGCAGGCGCCGGCTGGTCGGCTCGTTCAACCACGGCTCGATGGCCAATGCCATGCTGCAGGCGATCGGCGCGCAATCGACCTACAAGGACCGCCAGGTCATCTCGATGTCGGGCGACGGCGGCTTCTCGATGATGATGGGCGACTTCATCAGCCTCAGCCAGCTCGGCCTGCCGGTGAAGGTGATCGTGCTGAACAACGGCACCCTGGGCTTCGTCGAGATGGAGATGAAGGCGAGCGGCTTCCTCGATACTGCCGTCGACCTGAAGAACCCGAACTTCGCGGCGATGGCCGACGCCATGGGCATCAAGGGCATCCGCGTCGAGGATCCGCAAAAGCTGGAAGGTGCGCTGCGCGAGGCGCTGGCGCACAAGGGGCCCGCGCTGGTGGACGTGGTGAGCGCCCGACAGGAATTGGCCATGCCGCCCAAGGCGACGCTCGATCAGGCCTTCCACTTCAGCCTGTTCATGGCGCGGGCGGTGATGGACGGGCGGGCGACCCAGCTGATCGATCTGGCCCGGACCAATCTGAGAATATGACCCCGAAAGTCTCAACGCCCTGAGACGCCTCCGATACCGATGGCAGAAGGGTTTCAGGCGATTCGTCTCAGAATCTCACCACTCCCCTCCGTGCAACAAATTCCCTATATTTGGTAGTAGGCAAAGCAGCTGAAGCCGATAAGAGCCAGCACACCCCCGAAATATTTGAAGAACTTCACGGGCCGGACCCGCAAAAAGCCCAAGTTGGTGCCGCTTGGCGCGGGTCCATCCGGATTCAGCTCGAACTGGGTCGCCGCGAACACGATGAGCAGGCCGATAAGGCCAACTCCGAAAAACCCGACAAGAACGACGATTGCGTATGCGATGAGAGAGGCGATGAGCCAGCCCGCAACGGCGATCGCGTTGACAATGAATTTGCCGGACATATGCGCCTCTTTCAGAACGCAAGTGTACGAGATCAGCCGCCGCCCTCGCCCGCGACGGCAATCACCGTCAGCTTGCTGGGCAGGTCTTCCTTGGTGATCTCGATGGTGCGCTTCTCCGGCCAGATGAACTCGGGTCCGAGCGGCGCAATCAGGCCCATGAAGCGGTCGAGCTGCGACTTGCCCCAATAGTGCATCGGCAACACGACGCGGGGATCGATCTGCTGGATGACCTCGGCCATCAGCGGCACACCCATCGTGTAGGCGCCGTCGATCGGCGTCATCAGCACGTCGATGCGGCCCAGCGCGTCGAGATGGTCCTTGGTCAGCCGCTGGTGCAAGTGGCCGAGGTGGGCGATGCAGAGATCGCCGATCGCGAAGATGAAGATCGAGTTGCCGTTGACGCGCACGCCGCCCGACCAGTCGCGCGCGTTGGTCGGCACGTTCCACACGCGCATGTCCTTCAAGGTGACATCGACCTTCGACTCGGTCTCGCCCGGCTTGTCCGGCCAACCGCGCAGGATGTAAGTCACGCCGTCCTCGGGCTGGTCGGTGAAGTGCGTGTCGTGCGCGTTGTTCATCGTCACGATGTCGGGGTGACGGCCGAAGCCGTTGATGCCGTTGTAGTCGGTGATCGCGCGCACTCCCTGCGGCGTGTCGATCTGATAGCTCGCGTGTCCGACGAAGGTGATGATCGCGCGGTTGGGCGAATCGCCCGACGCGAGCTGCAGCCCGTCGAGCGAGGCGAACCTGATCCCGGGGATCGGCCCCTCGACCAGGTTCTTGGAGCAGCGGGCCAGCGCGGGTCCGGCCAGCAGGCCGCCAATCAGACTAATGCCGGCGGCAATCAGGGCAGCGGAAAAAAAGCGCAGGTTCATGGGGTTAGACGATAGCAGGCGGTGT
>FTCZ01005584.1_pt1 | contig 27274 bp, 18 predicted proteins | sample 1658871 | NCBI WGS metagenome assembly FTCZ01 (sample SAMEA3914864, study PRJEB12502) | metagenome | biome: forest; material: soil | place: USA | collected 2012-03-12 | depth 0.3 m | reverse complement strand
GGGGAACATTTCACCCAGCATGACCCACATGACCGGACCCCAGCTCATGTTGAAGAACACGACATAGGCATTGGCCGAAATCAGCGCGATCAGGCCCGAATGGCCGGGCAACGTAAGCGCGCCGTCCGCACCGGCGACGGCGGTGGAGAAGGCCCAGGCGACAAGGCCCAGCGTTACCGCCATGCCTGCCGAACCGATCAGCAGCAGCGGCTTGCGGCCGATCTTGTCGATCAGCGCGATGGCGGCAAGACAGGCGCCGATCGACAGCGCGCCGGACAGGATGTTGATCTGCAGCGCGTTGTCTTCGGTGAAGCCGACCGCCTGCCACAGCGTCGCGCCGTAGTAGAAGACCACGTTGATGCCGACGAGCTGCTGGAACACGGCGATGCCGATGCCCACCCACAGGATCGGGCGGATCTTGCCGGAGGTCTTGTCGATCAGGTCGGACAGGCGCGGACGGTGGTGATCAGCGGCAAGCGATGCGTTGATTTCCGCCACCTTGCGGGTTGCTTCGGCATTGCCGAACAGACGGGTGAGCACGGCGTGTGCCTCATCCTTGCGGCCACGCGCGACGAGGTAGCGCGGGCTTTCCGGGATCGTGAGCAGCGCGACAAGGTAGATCGCGGCGGGAATGGCCTGGAGCCAGAACATCCAGCGCCAAGCGGGGAAGTTCAGCCAGAGGTTGGCGGTCGATCCGCCGGCCCAGCGGGCCAGCACGAAGTTGGCGACGAAGGCGCCGGTAAGGCCGGTGATGATCATCACCTGCTGCACGCTGGAAAGACGCCCGCGCAAGTTCGCCGGGGTCATTTCCGAAATGTAGACCGGCGAAGTGACGCTGGCCGCACCGACGCCAAGGCCGCCGATGATGCGCGCGAAAATGAAGATTTCCGAAGACCCGGCGGCACCCGCCAGCAATGCGGAGAACAGGAACAGCACGGCGGCCAGCATCATCGTGCCGCGGCGGCCGATCAGGTCCGACAGGCGGCCGGCAATGAACGCACCGATCGAAGAGCCGACCAGAATGGCGCCGACGTTGACGCCGATACCCAGCCGGCCCAAATCGAAGGCCGCTTCAAGGCCCTTCTGCGTGCCATTGATGACGCCCGAGTCGTAGCCGAACATGAAACCGCCGATGGTCGCCACGGCAACGACCAGCGCGACGAGGCGCTTGTTGATATCGATCCTGTCCATCAGGATATCCTTTCCCGTCGGGCCGGCCTGCTCTTGTTTCTAGCCGGGGCCCGGTTGTCTTAGGTGTTTGCGTTGCGTGGTAGTGCGGCTGGAATCGCCGTGCGGAACGTGAACAGATCGCCTGCAAGTGGCTGGCTGGCAAGCTGTTCTTCCGAAAGTCCCTGCCGCGCCGTGATGGCGTATGCGGTGCGCCCGTCAGGGCCGCCGAGTGCGATCTTGGTCACGTTGCTGACGGGGAAGCGCACTTCATCGGTCAAGCTGCCGTCGGGCGCGAAACGCCGCGCCGCGCTGCCGGCATAGAAGCCCAGCCAGACGCCGCCTTCGGCATCGCAGATCGCTCCGTCCGGATAGCCCCAGTCGGCGCGATCGTCGCTGTTGAAGTCGAGGAAGACCGTGCCCGCATCGGGCGTGCCATCTGGCGTCACGTCATGGCGGATCACTTTGCGGGCGAGCGTATCGACGTGATAGACGATCGATCCGCAGGGCGAGATCGCTGGGCCATTGGTGATCGTGACCGGATCCAGCCCCGCCTCGCGCACCGTGCCCTTGTCCAGCACGAAGACGCGGCCAGTTTCGCTTTCCTCAAGGTTGTCCATGGTGCCGAACCAGATGCGGCCCTCGGCATCGATGGCGGCGTCGTTCAGGCGGTTGTCCGGCAGATCGGCCTGGATATGGGCGATTCGCTCAAACGTGCCGGTTTCGGGCAGGAAGCGATGCGGGCCGCTCTTGAGGCCGGCGATCAGCCCGCCCTTTGCGGAAGGCAGCACCCAGCCGACGTGCTCCGGCGCGGCCCAGCTGGCAAGATCGCGCGTTTCCGGATCGAAACGGAACACGGTGTTGCGCTTGATATCGACGAACCACAGCGCGTCGCCGATCCAGATCGGCCCTTCGCCCAGTTCCGCGCCGACCGAGAGGAGATGCTCAGCCTGCGCCATGCTCAGCGCCACCCGGCGTCGACGAAATAGTCGTGGCCCGTGCACATGCGCGCGCCGTCAGAGCTGAGGAACAGCACCAGCGCGGCCACGTCCTGCGGCACGATGCGGCCCGGCAGGCACTGCGCGGCCATGATCTCTGCCTCACCCTCGGGCGTGTACCACTTTTCCTGGCGCGGGGTTTTCACATTGCCGGGAACGATGGTGTTCACGCGGATGTTGTCGCCGCCCAGATCGCGCGCAAGGCTGCGGGTAAGGCCGGAAATCGCCGCCTTGGTGGTCTGGTAGAGCACCAGATCGGGCAGCGCGAGGTGCCAGGAGATCGAACCGAAGTTCACGATCACGCCGCCGCCGGCTGCGCGCATTGCGGGCGCCACGGCCTGTGCGGCGAAGAACAGGTGGCGCAGATTGACGTTCATGCGCTCTTCCCAGAACGCCGGCGTCACGTCTTCGATCTGGTGGCGATCGTCGTTGGCGGCATTGTTGACCAGCACGTCGATGCCGCCCAGTTCTGCGACGATCGCCGGGATCGCGGTGCGCACGCCTTCGATGTCGACAAGGTCGAGATGGCGATAGATCGGTGCATGGCGCGCACCTTCAGTCAGGCTGGCGGCCAGCGCCTCGCCCTCGGCATCCTGGATGTCGACGAAGACGACTTGCGCGCCTTGCGCCACGAAGCCTTCGACAAGGCCCGCGCCGATGCCGGTGGCGCCGCCGGTGATGATCACGCGGCGGTCCTGCAGGTCGGGATAGACGGCGCTCAGCGCGCCGGGAGAAGTCTGAGTGAGCATGGTGTTATGATTGTCCGTCATGCCGCCAGCAGGCCGCGGCGCGCAAGATTGGAGAAGAGTTCGCCGATGCCGAAAGTCCACGCCGGCGCATCGGCCGAGGTGGTGACCGGGTTGGCCAGCGTGCCCAGTTTTGCGCTGGAGATGGTGACCACGTCGCCCACCTTGTGGGTGAAGCCGCGGCCGGGTTCGTCACGGTCCTGCGTGGGGGCGAACAGTGTGCCGCAGAACAGCGCGAAGCCGTCCGGATACTGGTGTTCGCTCATGGTCTGGCGCAGCAGATCTTCGGGATCGCGGCTGATTTCGCGCATGGTGCTGTGGCCTTCGAGGACATAGCCGTCCTCACCCACGATGGTCATGGCGACGTCTGCGGTTCGCACGTCTTCCATGGTGAAGCTGTCGTCGAACAGGCGGATGAACGGGCCGAGCGAGCAGGAGGCGTTGTTGTCCTTCGCCTTGCCCAGCAACAGGGCCGAGCGGCCTTCGAAATCGCGCAAGTTGACATCATTGCCCAAGGTGGCGCCGGCGGCCTTGCCGTCCGGCCCCGCGATGATCACCACTTCTGGTTCGGGGTTATTCCAGCCCGAGTCCGAACGCACGCCGACCGGCGCTTCATGGCCGACCGAGGCGAGGACGGGGCACTTGGTGAAGACTTCGGCATCGGGGCCGATCGCCACTTCAAGGTACTGCGACCACATGCCCTCGTCGATCAGGGTCTGCTTGAGAGCATCGGCCTCAGCCGATCCGGGCACGGTGGAGCGCACTGATCCGCCCAGCACGGCCTCGATCTTGCCGCGGATTTCGGCAGCGGCCGTATGGTCGCCGCGGGCGCGTTCCTCGATCACGCGTTCCAGGGCGGAAACCGCGAACGTCACGCCGCAGGCCTTCACGCACTGAAGGTCTACCGGGCTGAGCAGCGTGGCCGTTTCCAGCACTTCGATACCGCCCAAAAGTTCACCGCCCGAACGCACATCGGCGGCGATCAGTGCGGCCGTGGTGGGGGCGACGCGTGCCATGTCGAAGACCTGGCCATCGCGAATCAGAATGGGAGTAGGACCGTCAGCGGTCTCGATGCGCCCCAGGAAAATACCCTCTCGCCAGTCTTGGGGCAGGCCGCGATCAGCGACCGAACTATTTTTTGTCACCGCTATTCCTCTCCAGGTGTGTTAGCGTTATCTACGACGGGCAGCGCAACGTCAAGACGGGTCACGGAACCCGTCATCCGCTGGTTTGGAACGAGAGGAAAGAGGGGAGGCCGTGGGCATCAGCGGGGCAATCGGAGCGCCATTAGTTGCGCTCACAATGGTGTTTGCGACCGGCATGGTCGCAGCCGCCGGCGTACCCGCTTTGGCCGAACAGGCAGCCGTTCCGACTTCATCGATTCCCTACGACTGGCGCAGCGTGCGCGTGGGTGGCGGTGGCTTTACGCCGGGCGTGGTATTCAGCCCGGTGGAGCGCGGCCTAGTCTGGCTACGCAGCGACATGGGCGGCGCCTATCGCTGGGATGCGCGCGCGGGAAAGTGGCTTCCGCTTCAGGACGGTGCCTCCGAAGGCAGTTTCATGGGGATCGAGAGCATCGCCGCCGATCCGGTGGATGCGGGCACGGTCTATCTCGCCGCCGGCATGCATTGGTCTGCGCCCTCTGCGGTCTTCCGTTCAACGGACTATGGCCGCAACTGGCAAGTCACCCGTGTGCCGTTCGCGATGGGCGGAAACGAGAACGGACGCGGGTTGGGTGAGCGACTGGCGATCGACCCATTCGGGCATAATCGTCTGCTGTTCGGTTCGCGACATCAGGGCCTCTGGGCCAGCGACGACGCCGGTGCCCGTTGGCGCAAGCTGGATGCCTTCCCGCTCGCCGGGCTGGGTTTGCCGACCAATCGGCGCGAGACGCATGGCGGGCTTTCGTTCGTCGTGTTCGATGCCAAAGTACGTGGCCGAGTTTTCGTGGGCAGCGCCGATCCGGGGGCGCAGCATCTGTTCCGCTCGGACGATGGCGGCAAGACGTGGCGCGCCGTTGCAGGTGGCCCGGCAGGCGACTTGCTGCCAGTGAAAGCCGTTATCGGCAGCGATGGCGTGCTGACGATAACCTACTGCGACGGCATTGGCCCCAATGGCATCACGCGCGGTGCGGTCTGGCGCTTCGATCCTGCGCGCGGGGCATGGCGCGATGTCACACCGATCAAGGGTCCGGACGCCCCCGTTGGCGGTTACATGGGCGTTGCGGTGGCCGCGTCCGACCCGCTGACTATCGCGGTGAGCACGGTGGACCGGGGCAAGCCGGTCGATACCGTGTGGCTCAGCCATGATGGCGGCGCGCATTGGGACGAATTGTGGAAGCGCTCGACCCGCGACGTGTCGGCAACGCCGTTCCTCGATTTCGGTGCCAAGGCGAACTTCGGGCATTGGATCGCGGGCCTTGCGATCGACCCGTTCGACGCCAACCACGCGGCCTATGTGACGGGCGCGACGGTCTACGCCACTGACGAATTGCAGAAGCCGGGCACGATGGCCTGGGCGCCGTGGACGCGGGGGATCGAGCAGACCGCGATCATTACATTCGTCAGCCCCACCGGCGGCGCGCATCTGGTTTCGGGCTTCGGCGACATTGGCGGTTTCCGGCACGACGACTTTGCCGTCTCGCCCGCCAGCCAGCACGTCAATCCGTTCCTTTCCAACACCAATACGCTGGACTTCGGCGGCCGCGCGCCGCTGGTGATGGTGCGCAGTGGCAATACGCATGCGCCGGTAGTGCCCGATACGTCATTGGCGTGGTCAGCCGATGGCGGCGGGACATGGATGCCGCTGCACGTGCCGCAAGGCGCGGCGCGAGCCGATGGGACGCCGCCGCCTGAAGCAACGGGCAATGCGGCGATCACCGTCTCGGCCGATGGCGGCACTTTCCTGGTCGAGACCGACCAGCCCCAGATCACTCGCGACCATGGCGCCACATGGCAATCCGTTACCGGCTTGCCGAGCCGCGTGCGCGTGACGGCTGACAAACAGGACGCGCGGCGTTTCTACGCCATCGATTTTGCGAACAACCGCGTGGTCCGCAGCAACGACGGCGGCGCCCAGTTCCATCCCGTCGCAGGCAAGGGCCTGCCGGCCGACCTTTCCGCCGCGCGAAACGACAACCGAGAGGCGCCCGCGCCGATCCTGGCCGATCCCAACCGCGCGGGTGCGCTCTGGCTCAATCTCGGCGGTGCGCTCTATCGCTCGACCGACTTTGGTGAGACGTGGGTGCGCACTGGACAGGCTATCGCCATCGAGCGCTACGGCCTTGGCAAAGCCGCGCCGGGCCGGGATATGGCGGCGCTCTATGCGCTGGGCTCAGTCGGTGGACTGCGGGCGATCTGGCGCTCCATCGACGGCGGCGCGACATGGCAGCGGATCAATGACGAGGCGCACCAATGGGGCCTGCGCATCCGCGTGATTTCCGGCGACCCGCGCCAGTTCGGGCGCATCTACATTGGCACCGATGGCCGGGGCATCGCCTATGGCGACCCGAAAGTGCGGCCTGCCCATAATCCCGGGGAGGGGACAGAATGAAAAGCAAAGACTTCATCGCATCGCTCATGTTGGCGGCCGCCGTCGGCGTGGCTGCGCCGGCTCATGCCCAAGATGCCGCAACCCAAATCCCGCGCATGGAAAGCCGTGACGGCCGCCACGCGCTGATCGTCGACGGCAAGCCGTTCCTGATGCTGGGCGCGCAGGCGAACAATTCGAGCAACTATGCCGCGTCGCTCGACGCCGTTTGGCCGGTGCTGGACGCGATCCACGCGAACGCGCTGGAAATCCCGGTCGCCTGGGAACAGGTGGAGCCGGTCGAGGGCAAGTTCGACTTCACGTACCTCCAGACCCTGCTCGATGCCGCGCGCGCACATGACAAGCGCGTGGTGCTGCTGTGGTTCGGCACTTGGAAGAACACCAGCCCGAGCTACACGCCTTCGTGGGTGAAGCTGGACAACAAGCGCTTCCCGCGCATGAAGGCGCCGGACGGTTCGGACCACTATGTGCTCAGCCCGCTGTCGCAGAACACGCTTGCCGCGGACCGGCGCGCTTTCGTGAAGATGATGGAATACCTGCGCGATCATGACCGGCAGAACACCGTGATTATGGTGCAGCCGGAGAACGAGACTGGATCCTACCGCGTGCCGCGCGATTTCTCGGCCGAAGCCAATGCCCTGTTCGCACAGCCGATTCCGGCGGCGCTGGCCAAGAAGACCGGCAAGTCCGGCACTTGGGAAGCGGCCTTCGGCAAGCAGGCACCGCGCGCGTTCAACACCTGGTACGTCGCCCAGTTCGTCGATGCGCTGGCGCAGGCGGGCAAGGCGGTGAAGCCGCTGCCGATGTACGTGAACGCCTCGCTCGCCGGGCCGTCCAACGTGCCCGATCCCACCGGCGTCGCCAGCGGCGGCCCGCAGTGGGACGTGCTGGACATCTGGAAGGCCGGCGCCCCCGCGATCGACTTCGCCGCGCCCGATATCTACGACCGCAACAGCGCCAACGTGATCCAGTACCTCGACAAGTATACCCGCCCCGACAATGCGCTGATGGTGCCGGAGATTGGCAACGCGAAGGAATTCGCGCGCTTCTTCTTGGCCACCATCGGGCGCGGCGGGATCGGTTTCGCGCCGTTCGGGATGGATGACACGGGCTATTTCAATTATCCGCTGGGCGCGACAGCGCTGGACAAGGAAACGCTGGCCGCCTTCGCGCTGCCTTATGGCACGTTGGCGCCGATTGCCAGCGACTGGGCCCGGATCGCCGCGTCGCGTCCCACCTGGGGCACTGCCAAGCCGGACGATAATTCGCCCCGCGAAACGGTGATGGGCAAGTGGAAGATCTCCGCCGACTGGGGCCAGTGGCAGTTCGGCCAGAAGGACTGGACCTGGATCCCCACCAAGTCCGCACCCTGGGCCGATCAGCCGGTGGGCGGGATGGCCGTGGCTCAGCTTTCGGACACCGAATATCTGATCATGGGCGATCACGTGCGCGTGAATTTCTCGCCCGCCAAGGGCGAGAGCAACGGCGTGATCGTCGCCGTGGAGGAAGGCACGTTCAAGGATGGCAAGTGGGTGACCACGCGCGTCTGGAACGGTGACCAGACCGACTACGGCATCAATCTCATCGACCGGCCGCAGGTGATCAAGGTCACCACCGGCTTCTATTCTTCCAAGTAAACGCAAGTAACCGCTGAAGGCGGCAGAGGATCACGACATGAAGCAATTCACGATGGCAACGCTGTTGGCGGGCTCCGCCCTGTCGCTGGTGCCGGCAGTCGCGCTGGCCGCCGAAGCGGGCGTGGAGAACATTCCCGGCGGCGTGGCGGTCACCCCGCAGAGCGGTCCTTCCGATCGCGTGGAAGTGACGCTGCACGGCGACGGCATCTTCCACGTCGTCGCCCATGCGCGCGGGATGCAGGCTCCGGCCGCCAGCGCCAGCCTGATGGCGCCGAACCCGCCGGCTGCCGGCCAGTACACCGTCAGCCAGAATGCCGGCCACGTTACCGTGAAGGCAGCGAAGGCCACCGCCGATATCGATCTTGCCAGCGGGCAGGTTCGTTTCCTGGATGCGGCGGGCAAGGAACTGCTGGGGGAATCGGCGGCCACTGTCTTCACCCAGACCAAGGCGGACGGCACCCCCTACGTCGCCGTTTCGCAACAGTTCAACCGCGGCACCAGCGAAGGTCTCTACGGACTTGGCCAGCACCAGCAGGCGGTGATGGACTACAATGGCGAGGACGTCGAACTCGCCCAGCACAATATGGATATCGGCATTCCCTTCGTCGTTTCCAGCAAGGGCTACGGCCTGCTGTGGGATAACGAGAGCATCACCCGCTTCGGCAACCCCGCCGCCTATACCCTGGTGGGCGATAAGGGCGGCATGAAGGTGACGAGCGGCGGCAAGCCGGGCTTCTCCGCCAAGTACTACCTGGATGACAAGCTGGCGGTCGCCCGTCAGGAAGCCACGGTGGACTACCAGTTCCTGGACGATCAGGCGAAGTGGCCGGAAGCCGGCAAGGCCAAGACGGTCGCGTCGGAGCAGGGCCAGAACACCGCCGGCAACGCCGTGCAGACGCAGAAAGTGGTGTGGGAGGGCGACCTCCAGCCCGACAAGACCGGCACGCACAAGTTCCAGCTCTACGGTTCCAGCTACTACAAGGTCTATGTCGACGGTGAGCTGAAGCTCGATCGCTGGCGCCAGAACTGGAACCCTTGGTACGCCAATTTCGAAGTGCCGATGACGGCGGGCAAGCCCGCGCACATCCGCATCGAATGGGATCCCAATGCGGGCTACATGGCGCTGCTCCACAACGATCCGCTGCCTGAGGCGGACCGCCATTCGGTATGGTTCACCAGCGAAGTCGCGCGTGACAAGGATTACTGGTTCATCGCGGGCGGCGATATGGACGGCGTGATCGCCGGCTATCGCCAGCTGACCGGCAAGTCGGAAATGATGCCTAAGTGGGTCTACGGCTTCTGGCAGTCGCGCCAGCGTTACGACACCGCGAAGGAACTGACCGGCGTTGTCGAGCAGTACCGCAAGCTTCAGTACCCGCTCGACAATATCGTGCTCGACTGGCGCTACTGGACGGACGATTCCTGGGGTAGCCACAAGTTCGACCCCAGCCGCTTCCCCGATCCCACCGCGATGGTGAGCACGGTGCACGGCGATCATGCCAACATCATGATCTCGGTCTGGCCGAAGTTCTATCCGACCACGGATACCTTCAAGGAACTGGACGCAGCCGGCGCGATCTACCACGGCAACTTGCGCCAGGGTAACAAGGACTGGGTCGGCCCGGGCTTCGCCAACACCTTCTACGATCCCTACTCGGCCAAGGGCCGCGAGATCTTCTGGCGCCAGGTGGAAGACCGCATCGCCAAGTTCGGCTTCGACGCCTGGTGGGCGGACGCCAGCGAGCCCGACATGCATTCGAATCTGTCGATCGAGAAGCGCATCGATACGATGGGCCCGACGGCGATGGGGCCGGCCTCGGAGTTCTTCAACTCCTACCCGCTGATGAACGCGCGTTCGTTCTTCGAAGGCTGGCGCGGGTTCAAGCCGGACGTGCGCCCGTTCCTGCTGACGCGTTCGGGCTTCGGCGGCCTGCAGCGCTACGGCGCGGCAGTCTGGTCGGGCGACGTGGCGACGCGCTGGTACGATCTGCACGCGCAGATCTCTGCCGGCGTGAACACCGGCATGTCGGGCCTGGCCAACTGGACGCATGACATCGGCGGCTTCTCGGTCGAACCGCGCTATGCGGCGGAAAAGCCCAAGGCGGCGGACCTCGACGAATGGCGCGAACTGAACTTGCGCTGGTTCCAGTTCGGCGCGTTCAGCCCGCTGTTCCGCAGCCATGGCGAGCAGCCCTGGCGCGAGATTTACGAAATCTCGCCCGAAGGTTCGCCGATGCGCGCATCGATGGTGTGGTATGACGAGCTTCGCTACCGCCTGATGCCCTACATCTACACCTTGGGTGCGGACACGTACCAGAAGGACGGGTCGATCATGCGCGGCCTCGTCATGGACTTCCCGGAGGACGCGAAGGCCCGCAAGGCCAATGACCAGTTCCTGTTCGGCAAGGCCTTCCTGGTCGCCCCGGTCACCACCTATCAGGCACGCGAGCGGGAGGTCTACTTCCCCGGCACCGGCGTGACCTGGTACGAATTCGGCACTGGCAAGACCTATCAGGGCGGCTCCAGCGCCACCATCTCGGCCCCGGCCGAGCGCATGCCGCTGTTCGTCCGCGCCGGCTCCATCGTGCCGATGGGCCCGGTGATGCAGTACACCGACGAGAAGCCCGACGCGCCGATCACGCTGGTGATCTACACCGGCGCCAATGGTGCCTTCTCGGTCTACAACGACGATGGCCGTTCGGAACAGTACCGCGACGGCGCGTGGGAACGCATGCCGGTGAGCTATGACGATGCCAGCGGCACCGTCACCATCGGCGCGCGTGAGGGTAAGGGCTTTGCCGGCATGCCGCAGAACCGCACGGTTCGCGTCAAGTGGATCGCCCCGGGCCAGAGCGTGGCCGAAGCCACCACGTTCGACGCCGAAGTGCGCTGGACCGGCAAGGCGCTGCAAGTGAAGCGCCCCAAGCGCTGAGTATGAACGGCGCGGCCCCGTCTTCGAAGGCGGGGCCGCACCGACACTTTACCTGCCCGCCGCGCAAGGTGGTGGCGGTTTCCGGAAAGAGGATATCACGATGACTGGCGCGCCCTCCCTCTGCTGGTGCCTCGCGTGAAGGGGCTGCAGCCCGATCGCCGCCGGTTTCTGGCTGGCGCCTTGACGGCGGGTGTTTCGGCGGGCGCTTCAGGCCGCGCGCTGGCTGCGGGAACTGCTGGTGCGGGCGGCATTGCCACCGGCCCGGTGCAGCCGGAATGGTCCTCGCTGGTCGAACACTATCGCTATCCCGACTGGTTCCGCGATGCCAAGTTCGGCATCTGGTCGCACTGGGGCCCGCAGGCGGTGCCGGAGCAGGGCGATTGGTACGGACGCTTCCTCTACATGCAGGGGCATCCGATGTACGAGCATCACCTGAAGACCTACGGCCATCCCGCCGATACCGGCATGATGGAGATCCAGAACCGCTGGAAGGCGGAGCGCTGGGATCCGGACGCGCTTATGCAGCGCTACGTGAAGGCAGGCGCGAAGTACTTCGTTTCGCTCGCCTGCCATCACGACAATCTGGACTGTTTCGACAGTTCGCACCACGCCTGGAACGCGATGCGCGTGGGGCCGAGGCGCGACGTGGTCGGCACCTGGGAAAAGGCGGCGCGCGCGGCGGGGCTGAAGTTCGGCGTTTCCAACCACATCTCGCACGCCTGGCACTGGTATCAGCCGGCCTATGCCTATGATCCCGAAGGCCCGCGCAAGGGCGAGCGCTATGACGCCTACAGGCTGACCAAGGCCGATGGCGCGGGCAAGTGGTGGGACGGGCTGGACCCGCAGGAACTCTACACCGGCCCCCACATGGTCGCGCCCGACGGCATCGACTCCATCGAGGCGATGAACGCCTGGCACGACAAGAACGACGGCCAGTGGATCGAGACCGCGCCGCCCGGAGACGAGACGTTCGCGCGCCAGTGGCTGCTGCGCCAGATGGACCTCGTGGCCAAGTACCGCCCGGATTTCTGCTATTTCGACAATTACGAACTGCCCTTTGGTCCCTATGGCTTGGCGGCGGCGGCGGATTACTACAACCGCTCGATCGAATGGCACGGCAAGATCGACGTCGTGCTCACTGCCAAGCAGCTCAAGTCCTACGCCCGCTTCGGGTTGGTGCAGGATGTCGAGCGCGGCTTTACAGACCATCTTTGGGATGAACCCTGGCAGACCGACACCTGCATCGGCGACTGGTTCTACAACCGTGATCGTTTCACGCAGAAGAGCTATGTCGGCGCGCAGGGCGTGCTTCAGCGGCTGGCCGATGTCGTCTCCAAGAACGGCAACCTGCTGCTCTCGATCCCCCAGCGCGGCGATGGCACTATCGATAGCGAGGAGGAGAAGATCCTCGACGATCTCGCCCGCTGGATGGCGGTGAATGGGGAGGCGGTGTTCGGATCGCGCCCCTGGCACGTCTATGGCGAGGGGCCGACCGTGCTCTCCGTCGGGATGCAGAACGAGGGCGGTTTCAAGGGCTTCGTGGAGGGCGACGTGCGCTTCACCACGCGGGACGGCGCGCTCTATCTGTACTCGCTGGTGGCACCCGGAAAACCGCTTTCCGTCAAGGCACTAGGCCGCCGCGCGATGGCGCAGGTGGGCCATGGGGCAGGCGGGGGGCAGGTTGCCAAAATCACCCTGCTGGGCGGCGGCGCGGTGCGGTTCCGCCAGCATGAGGACGCGATGGAGATCGACCTTCCGCGCGGGCTCGGCGTGGTCCCGGTGCTGAAAATCGAAGGGCGCGGCATCGCGTAACCTAGAAGGAACCTAAAGCGACATGAAAGGCACCTGCGCGGCCCTTGCGGCCCTTTTCGGCGCGCTGATGACGACACCGGCCTCGGCCGCGTCGGACGAGGTGCCGCACATCGTCTCGCACGCTGGTCGCCATGCGCTGATCGTCGATGGCGAGCCCTTCCTGATGCTGGGCGCGCAGGTCAACAACTCCACCGCCTGGCCGGCGACGATGCCCAAGGTCTGGCCGACGATGGCGGCGCTCCACGTCAACACCGTGGAGGTGCCGATCGGCTGGGAGCAGGTCGAGCCCGAGGAAGGCCGCTTCGATTTCAGCTTCGTCGACCAGCTTCTCGAACAGGCGCGGGCGCAAAACGTGCGGCTGGTGCTGCTGTGGTTCGGCACCTGGAAGAATACCAACCCGCAATATACCCCGCGCTGGGTGAAGCTGGACAACAAGCGCTTCCCCCGCATGCGCCGCGCCGACGGCACGCTGCATTACGCGCTTTCCCCGTTCGGCAAGGCGACGCTGGCAGCGGACAGCAAGGCGTTTGCCGCGCTGATGGCGCATCTGGTGCAAGTCGACCGGCAGAATACCGTCATCATGATGCAGGTGGAGAACGAGGCCGGCTCCTACGGCCTTGCCCGCGACCATTCCCCCGAGGCGAACGCCGCCTTTGCCGCGCCGGTGCCCGACGCGCTGCGCAAGCAACTGGGCAAAGGGCCCGGCAACTGGAGCGCGCTGTTCGGCCGTGATGCTGAACTTTATTTCCACGCCTGGCAGGTCGCGAGCTATATCGACAAGGTGGCGGCGGCGGGCAAGGCGGTGAAGCCGCTGCCGATGTACGTCAACGCCGCGCTGCCCGGCGATCCCTTCACCTGGCAGGATCCGAATACTTACGCCAGCGGCGGCCCGGCCAATACGGCGATCGACGTCTACAAGGCGGCGGCCCCGCACCTCGATCTGGTGGCGCCGGACATCTACAACCCCGCGCACAAGGCCTATCTCGGCTTCCTCGACGCCTATCACCGGGCGGACAATCCGCTGTTCGTGCCGGAAACCGGCCACGCGCCGAACTACGCGCGGCACTTCTTCGCAGCCGTGGGACGCGGCGCGATCGGCTGGTCCCCCTTCGGCATCGACCCTTTGCGCTACCAGCCCAGCTTCCCCGTCGCCTCGAAACTCGATGCCGACGCGATCGCGCCTTTCGCTGCCAACTACGCGCTGTTCGCGCCGATTGCGCGGCTCTGGGCCAGGCTGGCCTATGAAGGCAAAGTCTGGGGCGTGTCCGAACCCGAAGACCCCGCCGATGGCCACAAACAGACCATCGCGCTGGGCAAGTACGCGGCTACCGTCAGCTTCGGCACCGGCGACTTCGGCGCGACCAATGCCAAAGGCAACGCGCAGCCATCCGGCGGCGTTGCCATCGCGCAATTGGGGCCAGACGAATACCTCGTCACCGGTTACTTCGCCCGCGTCGAATTCGCGATGACCGACCCAAAGGCCGCCAACCTGATCCTCGACCGCGTGGAGGAGGGCACGTACGATGCCGAAGGCAAGTGGCAGTTCCAGCGCGTGTGGAACGGCGATCAGGTCGATTGGGGCCTGAACTTCACCGGCGCCCCGCAAGTGCTGCGCGTGAAGCTTGCGGCTTATCCGGTTCGCTAGAGCGCCTTCTAATCAGGTGGAATTACCTAGTGACTCACTATTTTCCGAGTGTCTTCAGTAGCTTCAATTGAAATTCGGGCGTCCGCTTGCGGGTGTATGTCTCCTGGAGAGCCGGCGCCTCTCGCCGCTGCTCGGTGCGGCCAGGAGAACGGAACGTGCCCGATAGGGACAGGGTTCGGTTGAAGCTGTGCGTGTAGGAGAGGCTCACGTCGCTCCACGCCGAATTTCGCGTCTGATAGTCCTTTGACGGGCCGTTGTACGACCACTGCAATTGCGCGACATCACCCGGCACATTGTTCCGGTCCTTCCGGCTCCATTCCAGTGTTCCGTTCGTCGTATAGGTGAAGTTGCGCTGGTCTTGCAGTCCGTCCACCGTATCGACGGGGCTTCGTTGATCGAATAGATTGAGGCTGGCGGTCGCTTTCACCCCGCGAAGGATCGGCGCGCTGAGATCGAACTGCGCGCCGCTATCTCTGCGCACGCCCGCGTTCACATAGCTGTAGACTGTGATTCCCGAGGAATTGACCGAATACATCTTGCTCCAAAGGTCGCTGGTCCTGCGCATGTAGGCGACGACGTTCGCCTGAATCTTGCCCGGATGGAAAGAGAGGCTCAGTTCGTAAGCATCCGTGCTTTGGTCCTTCAGGCCGGGATTGCCTTCGAACACGGTGACGGCGTCTTCGAACAGACCGTAAGGGCGCAGGTTTTCCAGCGGCACCCGGTCGATCCGCTTGCTGTAACTGGCGCCAAGCTCCAGCGTTCGACTGAACTGATACTTGAAGTGGAAAGTCGGAAAGACATTGGTGCGATCGATATCGGCTTCTGTACCGGTATTGGTGAGGCCTGAACCGGAAATGCGCCGACGATTGTACTCACCGCGTAGCCCAGGGACGAGAGTGAACTTTCCGAACGATTGCTGGAACGTCGCATAGGCCGCAAGGGTGCTGCTGCGGCCGTCGAATCCATCCCATGCGTCGGGGCCGAAGGAGCCGTCGCTGGTGAAGCGATAGTCCTGCGATGTGCCATCGACGTGCCAGGTGCTGCCGATCGACAGGATCTGCCCCTCACCCATCGGATGCTTCCAATCCGCCTGCGTGTCCACCGAGTACGTCGGGTGGCGCAGGACGGACCGATAGAAACGCCCATCGCTGAACCGGGCATCGGTCACGTCGCGGACTTGTGGGTTCTTGTAGAACTGGGCGGCGGCGGTCAGCGCCTCTCCCTCCCTCGCTCCCTGATGATCCATGCTCAACTCTGCGGTCAGGTAGCTGGCAAAGCTGTTGAGCTGGCGCTTTTCGGAAAACGAGGCGAAGTCGGGCGTCAGCCCCCGATAGTCTGCCTTGTCGACCGCGACGTCATGACCGCCGCCGCCGCCAAGACGGGCGGACAGGGTGGTCTTCGGGTCCAGCTCATAAGTCACCTTGCCGTTCAGGCGCCCGACGGTTCCGTCATAAGTGAACAGGCCATCCTCGCTATTGACGGTGGGCGCGCTGCCGGGCGCGGTTTCCACACTGCGCTGCCGCTGGTAGGTCGATCGCGACATGGTGCCGACGTTGCCGCCGCCTTTCACTTCGTAGGCCCATTTGCCGGTCTTGTAGTTCAGCGTCGTGTCGACCAGGCCATAGCCGTAAGTGGAGGCTTCGTAGCTGGCATTGCCGGTCAGCCCGGCCGCCTCGTTCTTGCGCAGCACCACGTTGATGACGCCGCCAGTCCCTTCCGACGAGAATTGCGCGGAAGGATTGGTCATCACCTCGATCCGGGCGATGTCGCTGCCGTGAAGCGTGCGCAGATACTGCCTGGCGTCCCCCACATAGGGGCGACCATCGACGTATATCTTCGCATTGCCCGCGCCCAGCAGCAGGATGCGGTCATCGGGGGTAACGGTTACGGAGGGAAGACCGCGAAGCAGTTGCACCCCATCCTTCTGTGCCGAGTGCGGGGTTTGCTGGACCTGATAGGTCCGCCGATCGACTTTCACGGTTTCGTTGGCTCGGGCCCCGATGACTTCGATGACGTCTGGCTGTTCTTCGGCGGGGGCTTCGGCGGGGGCTTCTACGGCAATCGGCGGCTCGGTGGCTAACATGAAGTCTCCGCTGTGTCCGCGGATCTTAGAGCAGTTTCCGATCTGATTGCACCGGATCAACTACTCTAACTTTTTGGTTTGCCGCGTTTTCCGAGTCATCAGGTGATTCCACCTGATTAGAAAACGCTCTATATGGATTGCGTGCTGGGGCGTTGAATTAAAAAATCTGTAATCCCTCTAATGCGTTAGGGGGCCGGGAGTGCCGGGACGGCGGCGGGTGGCCGGATCACCAGACTGCCGGGCATGGGGCGTGAGGTGTGGCATGGGGGAAATCAACCCCTTGAAAGGCTTAGCCTCGTCTCACGATTGCGGCCGATGGTTCGATCGACATACTCGCGTCGATGGGAAAATCTGCAGGTCTTTCGCTGGCGGCGAAGTCGCTCCTGAAACTTTCACCGGGACCGGGAGCGTTTCGCCTCTTCCTGGCGATGATCGTCTTCATCTATCATTTTTCCAGTCTGGGTCTGGGCGCTAGTGCCGTCTATATCTTCTTCATGCTGTCGGGCTTCTGGCTGCATCGCATGTGGAATGAGCGATACGCGCTGACGCGCCATCCGTATCTTACTTTCATAGTCAGCAGGATCTGGCGGCTTGCCCCGGTCATGATGCTGGTCAGCCTCATCACGATTACGCTTTTGCCGTTACTGGGTGTCCCGGTCGATCTGGTCTTTTCCGCCCACCCGGCGCATCTCATCCTCTCATCCACTTTCCTGATCGGTTATTCGTGGATGGCCTATCTGCCGGTGCTGCCGGCCTGGTCGCTCGATATAGAGATGCAGTTCTATATGATGGCGCCGCTCCTGTCGGCGCTGATAGTGCTGCCCCGCGGGCGGCGCGCCGTGCTGGCGATCGCGCTGGTTTCTTCGCTGGCTTTCGGTCTTTTCGCCCCGGACATGCATGCGATTTTGCCGAAGTATATCTTCTTCTTCGTGTTGGGGATGGTCTGCGCGGAACAGGACTGGCGCCCGTCCGCCCCTCTGGCCGCGACATCTGCCGGTGTTGTTGTCGCGGTCGTGTTGGTGACGCTGATCGCGCCGTGGCGCGGTATCATGATCCGGGGCGCGGCACCCGTCGATCTCTACGAATTCAACCCGCTCTTCAACATCGTCCTGAGTTTGGCTTGTCTGCCGCTCGCCATCTACACCACCGCGTTGAAGAGCGACGATACCGACAGGATGATGGGGGACATGTCCTACATCATCTATCTGCTGCATTGGGTGACCACACCCTGGTTCGGATCGATCAAGGGGCCGTTCACCGCGCGGCTGATGGTTGCCGGCGCCAGCTTCGCGCTGGTGCCGGGCTTCGCATGGCTGATCTGGAAATTCTGGGACCGTCCGATCAACCGCCTGCGCGCGCAATGGGTGGCCTCCCGGCTGGAGGGGCCGCGTTCGGCCTTCACCACGCGCTTACGCGCGGTGTCCCGGTCTGATTTTCCCATTCCCGATAATAGGGTGCCAGTTCATCCGGCAGGGCGTCCACGAAATCCTCGTCCAGCGGATAGTGCGGCATCGCTTCCGCCACGGCATCCAGCAGGGCCAGCCCTTGGGTCCGATCCTTCGGGCGCTTGAGCGGGTTGCGCTTCGCCTGCGCGGCCATCCATAGCTTGTGGAGTGCGAACCAGCGCGGATCGGGCGCGACGATGCGGGCCGGTGAACCGTCGCGGCAGCCGATCACCTGATCGACCGGGCGGCCCAGCAGCAGCCATTCCTGTTCGGGCAGCGGCACCGGGCGCGGCTGGTCGCGTCCGCCCAGCGTTGCTGCGCGCGAGGGGGCGACCAGCAGTTCCACTTCGTAGGCGCGCGCGTTGCGGGCCTGAAAGTCCCGCTCGGCATTGACGGTGAAAGTGGAATCGACCGCTTTCAGCATGTCCCACACGCGCCGCTCGTGCTCCTCGGCCTCCTGCGCGATCCAGGCGAGGTCGAAATCCTCGGTCTCGTCCGGCAGTTCGATCAGGCCATTCGCCTCGATCATGTAGGCGGCGATGGCATTGGTGCCGACCACCAGCAGGTGCGATCCCAGCAGGTCGCGCCGGTCGCATTCGCGCAGGATCGGCCCGGCGTCGGACGAGAGCAGCGGCAGCCGCAGCGCGCGGTAGAGCGCCGCTGCCTCCGCCAGCGCGGGGCGCAGCGCGCGAATGCGGTCTTTCAAGGCGGCCTTCGTCTCGTGATAGCTCTCGAACTCGGCTTCCTTCTCGGGCGTCATCGCGCCCAGGCTTTTGCCGTTTCCGCCACGGTCGAAGATGCGGTAGAGGTATTCGTGCCCGCCCACCGTCTTGCGCCGCAAGTCGTAGGGCAGGGCGGCCAGATCGCGCTCGGCGTCGATCCATGTCTCGTAGCGCTGGCGCAAGTTGACCAGCAGGCGGGACTGTTCGTCGGAGAAAGTTCGGACGCGGACCATGGGAGTTTATCCCACGATATTCGAAAATCGTCAAATTGTGGGATAATCTCGCGAAGCCATTCGAAATGCCTCTGGCTGTCAGAATGCCTTTGCCCGTTCCGGCGGCAATTTCCTCCGCATAAGTTCCGTTCAAAGAACACCGGGAAGAGGAATTGCCAATGTCGATCAGCCTGCTGCCAGACAATCCGGGCTCATGGACCTATCGCCGCTTCGAAGACCTCTTCGCGATCCCGCGTGAGGAGCGCGAGAAGCTGCAACTGGAGGCGGTGCGCATCAACTTCGCCCGGCTGCGCAATCGCATCCCCGCGCTGAAGAAGCTGGCCGACCGGCAGGGCGTGGAGGCAATCGACCGGATCGAAGACGTGCTGCCCGTCTGCTTCGACCACCGCGTGCTGAAGAACTATCCGATCCAGATCATCGAGAACCGCGATTTCGCGAAGCTGACCGGCTGGCTGGACAAGCTGACCGCGCACGATCTCACCCGCGTAGACCTGACCGGGGTGACCACGATCGAACAGTGGCTCACGCGGCTGGAAGCCTATGGCATGCTGGTCACCTATTCCAGCGGGACGACCGGCAAGTTGTCCTTCGTGCCGCGTTCCTATGATGAGCTGGGGCCGTGGAAATTCCACTTCTTCAGCGTCAACCGCGCGTCCAGCGGCGTCGATGCCTGGACCACCAAGCTGCCGACGTTCTTCCCCGGCTATCGCGGCGGCTACCAGACGATGCTGAAGATGATGAGCCTGTTCAACGTGGAGATGGCGGGCGGCGAGGCGAACTATCACACGCTCTACGACACCCACATTCCTGCCGACCTGATGGCGCTTTCGGGGCGGTTGCAGGCGGCCGAGGACCGGGGCGAGGTGATGAGCCTGGGCCTCGATCCCGCGCTGCTGGACCAACGGGAGGCTATGCTACGGCAGGGGCGGAGCCGTGAGGGCGACATGGAGGCGTGGTTCGGCAAGCTGATCCATGAATTCCGTGGCCAGCGCATCAAGATCGGCGGCACTTTCGCGGATCTCTACCGCGTGGCGCGGGCTGGGCTGGACAAGGGGCTGACCTGCGAGTTCGCGCCGGGCTCGATCGTCGAAGGCGGCGGCGGCATGAAGGGCTACAAGGACGCGCCGGCCGATTGGGAGGATCAGGTGAAGGCGTTCTTCGGCGTCGAACGGCTGGGGAACCAGTACGGCTTTTCCGAATGCATCGGCAATGCGCCGATGTGCTCGCACGGGTACTTCCACTTCCTGCCCTATACCGTGCCGCTGCTGATGGATGGCGAGGGGCGGGCGCTGCCGCGCGAGGGCGTGCAGAAGGGGCGCCTTGCGCTCGTCGATCCGATTCCGACCTCGTACTGGGGCGGCTTCACATCGGGTGACGAGGTGACGATCCATTGGGAAGAGGATTGCCCCTGCGGCTGGGGCGGCCCGCGCGCCGCCAAGACGATCCGCCGCTTTGCCGAGAACGAGGGCGGGGACGACAAGATCACCTGCGCCGGTTCGCAAGCGGCCTACAACGAGTTCATGGAATTCGTGGCGGGAGAGGCGTGATGGTGCTCGATATCCCGATCATCGCGCGCGGCCGGGTCTTGATGCCGGGCGAGGATGCGGTGCTTTTCAAAGGGCGCGGTGGGGCTGACTTCCGGCAGGCTGATCCGCACCGGCACATCCACGACCTGGTGCTGGGCGACACCGCGCGGCTGCGCGATCTGCACGATACGCCGATGCGGGAGATCATCGATCTGCTGGCCGAACTGGGCAAGCGGCTGCGGCTGGACGACAACGAACTGCTGCAGCAAAGCTTCGCACTGGCCCTGAAAGCGGGCGGGCTGGCAGAGCCGATCCTGCGCGGCGTCTATGACGCGCTGCCGGCGATGTTCGATGCGGCGATGATGACCGCGCTGGTCGACAAGACCATCGGCATCGACCATCTCGACGGCTGGGTGGCCGGGGCCGGCGGCTACGGGAACACCAGCATTCGCGCGGTCGGTACGCGGCAGTTGCACATCACCGCGGGCAATGTGCCGGTGGTGGCGGCGATGACGGTGGCGCGGGCGGGCCTTACGAAGTCCGACATCCTCATCAAGTCTCCCTCCAACGATCCGCTCACCGCGAATGCCATCGCCCGCACGCTGATCGGGCTGGCGCCCGATCACCCGGTGACGAAGCATATCGCCGTCGCCTACTGGAAGGGCGGAGACGAATTCATGGACTCGCAGATCGTCCGCACCAGCCGCATCGACAAGATCACCGCCTGGGGCGGGATGAGTTCGGTGCGCCACGTCCAGAAGTTCCTGCAGCCGGGTATCGACCTGACCGCACTCAACCCCAAGTATTCGATGTCGATGGTGGGGCATGAGACGTTCGCAAGCGACGCGGCGATGGACGAAGCGGCGGTGGGGCTGGCCACGTTGGCCGGGTTCTACAACCAGACCGCCTGTGCCAACACGCGCATCGTTTATGTCGAGAGCGATACCGACGAGGCCTCGCTGGACAAGGTGATCGACCTGGGCCGGCGGATGGTGGCTGCCTACGACGGTCTGCCGCCGCTGCTCTCGGTGCCGTTCACCGTGCCCAACCGCGAACTGGAGGCCGAACTGGCCGCCGTCTCGCTGGAGGACGATTTCTACCATGTGGAGGGCGATACGCTGAAGGGCGGCTTCGTCGTTTCCAAGTTCAACGACCGCGTGGAATTCTACGACAAGCTGGCCAACCGCGTGGTCAACTTCGTGCCGGTGAACGATCTGAAGGACGTGCTCAAGTGGTGCGACGATACGACGCAGACCGTGGGCATCTATCCGGAAAGCATTCGCCCGCGCCTCTTGGACCTGTTCGCGCTGGCCGGGGTGCAGCGGTTGGTGTCGCTGTCAGGCGGGGATCCGATGACGGTCTATGCCAATTCGCACCACATGCCGCCGGGATCTCCGCATGACGGGATCGAGCCGATGCGCCGCTCAGTGCGCTGGGTGGTGGATATGCGGCCGATGGCGGAAGCCGGTGCGGCGCATGACGATATGGCGCTCGGCCTCGCGGCGGAATAGCATCCAGGCATGGACACTGCGCACCTCAAGGCATTTCTGAAGATCGCCGAAAGCGCCTCGATCAGCCGGGCGGCGGAATCGCTGGGCATCGCCCAACCCTCGCTCAGCCAGCAATTGCTGCGGCTGGAGGATGAGATCGGCTTTGCTCTGTTCGAACGCTCCGCACGCGGGGTGACGCTTACCGAGGCAGGCCACGTCTTCCGCGAACGCGCGCGGCAGATTTTGCACGCGACTGAGCAGGCCGTGGCCGACGCCCGCCATTTGCGCAACGACGCGCGCGGGCAGGTGGTTTTCGCCATGCCGCCCTCACTCGCACGCGTGATCGGCGCGCCTTTGATCGCGGAACTGGCGCGGCAGGCGCCCTCCGTTCGGTTGCGGCTGGTGGAGGCCTATTCGGGCGCGGTGCGCGGCTGGCTGGAGGCGGAGAAGATCGACCTTGGCGTGCTCTACGAGGTGCATGCGCTGCGCCACCTTGCCACCCGCACGCTGGCGAGCGAGGAGCTGGTCCTGGCGGGGCCAGTGGGGCATTTTGCTGCAGGTGCGAAAGTGGAAATTGCTGCACTGGCCGACGAGCCGCTGGCGCTGCCGGGGGCGCAGCATGGCCTGCGGCAATTGCTGGAGCGAGAGACGGCGCGGCTGGGCATCACTTTGCCCGTTGCACATGAGATTGATTCCCTGCCCACCACCATTTCGCTGGCCGAGCGCGGCGCGGCGCTTACGGTATTGCCGCTTTCCGTCGCGCTGGGGGAGGGCGCGCGGATCAGCACGGCGCGGATCGGCGATCCGCCGCTGCGGCGGACACTGGCGCTGGCGCGCAATCCCTCGCACGTGCTCACCCACGCCTCGATCATGGTGGAGAGCCTGCTTGGCCGGGTGATGGCGGCCAGTGCGGCAGAGGGCTTGTGGCGCGCCGATGTCGCCGCAGAAAGATAAGAGGGGGGAGAATAGAATGAAGGAAGGCGTTCTCGCCGGCAAAGTGGCTGTGGTGACGGGGGCGGGGCGCGGCATTGGCCGGGCTATCGCCTTGCGGTTGGCACAGGATGGCGCGTGGCTGGCGGTCCATTACAGCGGCAGCGAGGCGGGCGCCGAGGAGACCGCGCGGATGATCCGCGAGGAAGGCGGCGCTGCGATCACCGCCCGGGCAGACATCGCCCGGCGCGAGGAGGTGAAAGCGATGTTCGCCGCGATCGACGCGGCATTCGGTCGGCTGGATGTGGTGGTCAACAGCGCTGGCGTCAGTGGCGGCGGATCGCTGGCCGAACTGGATGACGCGCAGCTTGAATGGATGTTGGGCGTGAACTTGCGCGGTCCGCTCTACGTTGCTTCGGAAGCGTCGACGCGGCTGGGCGAGGGCGGGCGCATCGTCAATCTTGCCTCCAGCCTGGGCGAATTTCCGATGGCGGGTTCGGGCGTCTATTCCGCGACCAAAGTGGCGCTGAAAAGCATGACGGAAAGCTGGGCCAAGGAACTGGGCCGCAAGGGTGTGACTGTGAACACCGTGATTCCCGGCGCCACCGCGCCCGGCATGATGGACAAGGCGCCGGACGCTACCCGCGCCTTCTTCGAAAACGCCTCCCCCTTCGGCCGGATCGGTACGGCGGGGGAGATTGCCGAAGTCGTTGCATTCCTGGCCAGCCCGCAGGCAAGTTGGGTTTCGGGCGCGCATATCCTTGCGAATGGAGCGGCAAATACCTGACGCGATTTAACAATTAGACGCTGTCAAATTGGCGCGGTATGGATCGCTTATGGGTAGACGTTCCGACCATAGCCGCGCCGAACTGGAAGCGCTGATTCTCGATGCCGGGCAGCAGTTGATGGAGGAGGTCGGCTTCGCGCGCTTTTCCGCGCGGGAGGTGGCGAAGCGCATCGGCTATTCTGTGGGCACGGTGATGCACGTGTTCGGCAGCGTTGACGGGCTGGTGCTGGAAATCAACACGCGCACATTCATCCTCTGGGCAGAGTGGCTGGAACAGCAGCTTGATGGGGCCCAGGGCAGCGCGCGGATCCAGGCGCTGGTGGAGGGGTACTTCGGCTTCGCCTCCCAGCGCCGCAACCTCTGGTCCGCCATCTACGAGCATCGTCTGCCCGAAGGGATGGACATGCCGGAGGACTTCGCCCGCCGCCGCAGTGGGCTAATGGCGGTGGTGGAGCGCGAAGTCGCCGCGATCCTGCCGCCCACGCATGCGGCCGAGGCACCGCGCCTGTCGCGTTCGCTGGTGGCGACCGTCCATGGCCATTGCAGCTTTGCACTGGGCGGCAGCTTTGCCTTGATGGGCGAGACGCAGCCGTTCGACCTTGCCATGACGCGCGTGCTCGAAAGCTTGCGCGCCAATGGGGCCGTGCTGCCATCCTGAACCGCCTTTGCGGGGTGAGGATGCCACTCATGTCACTTTACCAGAGGCTTTGGGTAAAGTGACATAGATGGAAAAAGCGACCGAAAATCGCGGGTGCGTGCCGATTGTGGATTCCCTTGGATTCGCGTCTGTGCTTGATTCGTTCCATGTTGGAACTCCCGCTCAACCGCCCGGCTGTCACCGATCGCGGGTTAGACCTGCCGGGGATCATGCGTGCGATCGCCGATCATTCGGCGCGGCCCCGCTATACCTTCATGGTGCTGGACCTGATTGCGCGGGTCGCCGGGCGGGACGGATCGGCCGGCCCGCTGGTGCGGGATGGGGAGCAACTGGTGCCGATCCGCGAATGGCTGTCTGCCGTGATCGCCCCCAGCGCCGCGCGCCACCACTACCGCAAGGCGACGATCGAGGCGGTGCGCAGCGACCTTGCCAAGCGCGGGCTGCTGCCCACGGATGCTGAGGAGGCCGGGCACCTGGTGGAGATGGAAGTGGCGGACCGCGTGCGGATTTCCGGAATGACGGCAGTGAGCCGCGCGGTGTCCGAACTGGTGCGCGCCGGGCTGGTCAAGCGCCATTACCAGGGCTTCCGCGTCGATCATCACAATCGCGGCGCCCAGCGCCACGCCGTCTACACCGTTTCCGCGCCCGTGCTTGCGGCACTGGCGCGGGGACAAGTGGTTTGAGCGCGGGCTCACGATTGCTCGACCAAGAGATGCCCTTCGCGTAATTCCGGCCCTGTGCAGCGGCTGGAGACGATCAAGCGATGAGCAACAGCGATGGCCAGTCCGAGACGATCGCTTTCCTTGGCGATCCTGCCACGTACGGGATCAATACTCCGGTGGAGCGGATCGAGACGCATGCCGCCATCGTCTTCCTGGCCGGGGCCCGCGTCTACAAGCTGAAGCGCGCGGTGTGCCTGCCCTATCTGGATTTTTCGACCGTAGCGCTGCGCCATGAAGTCTGTCTGCGCGAACTGGCGCTCAATCGCCGCACCGCGCCGGAGATCTATCTGGCGGTGGAGCCGGTGGGGCGGCAGGCCGATGGCAGCCTGACCATCGGAGAGGGGGATCCGGTCGACTGGCTGGTGGTCATGCGTCGCTTCCCGGCGGAATGCCTGTTCGATGCCATGGCTGCGAAAGGCTTGCTGGGGCCCGCGCTGGTGCGCGATCTGGCCGATGCCATTGCTGCCTTTCACGAGGGCGCCGAAATCGTGACAGGCGGCGGCGCGGCACGGGTTCGTGCGGTGATCGAGGGCAATCGCACCAGCATGGCGGCGCTGCCCGAAGGGCTGCTGCCGGCCGATGCCTGCGAGGATTTATGCCGCCGCAGTCTGGCCGAGCTGAACCGGCTGGCGGCGCTGCTGGATGCGCGCGCGGCGGACGGGCATGTCCGCCACTGCCACGGCGACCTGCATCTGGCGAATATCTGCCTGTGGCACGGGCACGCCACGCCGTTCGATTGCCTGGAGTTCGATGCCGAACTGGCGGCCACCGATGTCCTCTACGATCTGGCTTTCGTGTTGATGGATCTGTGGCAACGGGGCCTTCACGGCGAAGCCTCGCTCTTGTTCAACCGCTATTGCGACATGCGCGGCGAAAGCGCGGGGCTGGCAGCGCTGCCGCTGTTCCTGTCCATGCGTGCGGCAGTGCGCGCGCATGTCAGCGCCAGCAGCGCGGCGCGGCAGGCCGATCCGGCGGGAGGTGAGCGCCTGCGCGCGGCTGCCTGCGACTATCTGGATCGCGCGCTGGGTTTCCTCGAACGGCCCAAGCCCCAACTGCTGGCGGTCGGCGGGCTGAGCGGCACCGGCAAGTCGACCCTCGCAGGCGCGCTGGCGCCGCTGGTCGGCGGCGTGTTGGGCGCGCGCTGGCTGCGCACCGATGTGCTGCGCAAGCGGATGGCGGGGATTGCCCCCGAAGAACGCCTGCCGGCTTCGTCCTATACGCGAGAGCGGAGCCGTGAAGTCTATGCGCGGTTGATGGACGAGGCGGCCCGGGTGATCGCGGCGGGGCGCAGCGTGATCGTCGACGGCGTTCTTGCCGCGCCCTCGGAGCGGGCCGCGCTGGAGGATCTTGCGAAAGCCTGCGGAGTGGACTTCACGGGCATCTGGCTGGAAGCGCCGGCCGAGGTGATGCGCGCCCGCGTCAATGCGCGCAGCGCCGATGCGTCGGACGCCGATGGCGGCGTAGTCGATATCCAGCTTGGCTATGCGCTTGGCGCGCTTGGCGGCTGGATGCGGATCGATGCAGGCGGATCGCCTGCCGACGTGCTTGCGCGGGCGGTGGACGGACTGGCGGGCTGATCAGGTCGCCAGGAAGGCGGCGCAGGCCAGATCCTGCACGATCGAGCCGAGCGACTTGTAGACGGTGACTTGCCCGGGCGATTGGCGCCCTTCGTCCAGCCCGGCAAGAATGCGGCCGATTTCCGGGCCGACATCCGCCTCGCTCGCGATGCCCGTCTCCACCGCGCGCAAGTATTCCGCGCCTTGGGCAAGCACGCCGACGCGGTGGTCGGGAATGAAGCGGCTGCGGGGGACGAGCGCGGGATCGATCTCCACCGGGCCGGCACGGCTGGAGCCCACGGCATTGACGTGGACGCCATCGGCCACCTGTTCGGAGAGCAGGATCGGCTCGGCTGCTGCACTGACGGCGCAGATCACGTCCGCGCCGACCACCGCTTCGCTTACGGTCATTTTCGCAATGGTCGGGATGCCGAAATCGCGCTCGATGCGCTCGGCCATCGCCTGCGCCCTGGCTGCGTTGCGGCCCCAGACGGTGATCGCGGCGAACGGGCGGACATGGCGCAGCGCCGCCGCATGGTGCCACGCTTGATCGCCGGTGCCCAGCAGGGCGAGGCGGGCGGCGTCGGGCCGGGCCAGCGCATCGGTGGCGACGGCGGTGGCGCAGCCGGTGCGGAT
>FTCZ01001954.1_pt1 | contig 27381 bp, 27 predicted proteins | sample 1658871 | NCBI WGS metagenome assembly FTCZ01 (sample SAMEA3914864, study PRJEB12502) | metagenome | biome: forest; material: soil | place: USA | collected 2012-03-12 | depth 0.3 m | reverse complement strand
GCGCCCGTGGCGAAATTGGTAGACGCTACGGACTTAAAATCCGTCGGGAGCAATCCCATGCCGGTTCGACCCCGGCCGGGCGCACCACCCTTCGCCAAGGCTTCGGGTGGCAAGCCACCTCCGATTAGCCGGAAACGCGAATGGCTTGCCAACCGAAGACTTTCTTCGGCGAAGGCGTGTCGCCCGAAGCTCTGAAAGAGCGAAGGGGGACGTTGCAGCACCCTGGACCCGAAACTGACACATAGGCTCGCGAATAGCGAAAAACGCCGGGGGTGACCCTGGCGCTTTTGTTACGAACGCGGTTCGCCATCAACGGCGGGGCTGCGGTTTAAGGGATAAGCGTCGGCCCGCCGGTCAGGACGGCGTTGAAGTCGGATGGCCACGGCGTCCCTCCGACGTCGCAACGCGTCTTGCCAATGCCGGACATGGCGCCCGGCCCCGTGACGTCGCCGGTGAAGCCATAAACGGTGGGCGCGGTGGCATGAGGCACCGTGTGCATGACAATATGGCCATGGGCGTCGATCTTGCCGACCAGATAACCTTCAGGCGAACTGAACGTCAGGTCGTCGCCGGTACGCGTAATATAGAAGTTGACCGTCTTGGCGACGAAGACGCATTGCGCCGGGACCTGTGGATTGATGCGTGGCGTCAACACGCCCGTATAGTTGCCCGTCCGGATGGCCTCGATCGTAATGACCTGTTTCGGCGGCAGGTGATCGTTGAGCGGCACGTTGGGCGTCACCGTCGGGGTGAATTGCGCCGCCGCGACCGTCATCCCAGTCGAAGCGAAAGCCGCCGTCGTAAGCGCCACTGTCAGCGCAAAAGTTCCAAAGGTTTTCATCAGCATGCTCCCGCCATAGCCTGAAGCGCTGTTGTATCGTCGATCGCCGCGTCAATCCTATTGCCTATTTAGGCTTGGAGACCCGGCGGCGGCATGTAAAAAAACGCCGGAGTTGCCTCCGGCGCCTTCCTAATTCTTGCAGCCATAAAGTACACCGAGCGAAGCGAGGGACTTTATGGCTAAGCAATCATAGCACTCCCAGCATTTCCGCGACCAGCGGGTGGCGGACGATGTCCTTGTCCTTGAGGCGAACGACGGCGATGTTGTCGACCTGCTCGAACTTGTCGGCGACGTCGCCGAGCCCCGACAGGCCCTGCATCAGGTCGCTTTGGGCGGGGTCACCCGTAACCACCATGGTCGAGTTCCAGCCCAGCCGCGTCAGCAGCATCTTGAGCTGCACATAGGTGCAGTTCTGAGCCTCGTCGATGACCACGAAGGCGTTGTTGAGCGTGCGGCCGCGCATATAGCCGACCGGGGCGATCTCGATCAGGCCCTCGGCCATCAGCGCCTTGACGCGCTTCATGCTGAGGCGGTCGGTCAGGGCGTCGTAGAGCGGGCGCAGATAGGGGGCCAGCTTGTCTTCCATGTCGCCGGGCAGGAAGCCGATCGATTCTCCGGCTTCGACCGCCGGCCGCGACAGGACGATGCGGCCGACCTTGCCGGCTTCCAGTGCTTCGACCGCCTTGGCGATGGCGAGATAGGTCTTGCCGGTGCCCGCGGGCCCGAGCGCCAGAACCAGGTTCTTTTCATCGATGGCGCTGAGCATCGCTGCCTGACCGTCCGATTTTGGTTTTATGGTTTTCATGTAGCTCTGATCGCGATCGCCATTGGCGGCGCTCGGCGGTGAGCCCATCGGTGACCAGCCAGACGCGCCACCGGTATGCACGCTGAGACGGCGCACCTTGGTGTCGGGCTCAAAAGCCTCGGCGTCCAGGTTGCCTTCGCGCAGGTAGCGTTTGACGGATCGCTTGGTCATGATGGTCTCCTACAGATGAGCCACGACGCCCGGAAGGGGCGAAACAGGCATGAAAAAAGGCGAGGCCATTAAAGGCTCGCCTTGGGTGTGCAACTTAGTCAGGAGATAAACGGCGCTGAACGGAGGTGCGCCGCCAGGTCCGGCAGATGGCGGAGAGATAATCGGTATGAACACGAACTCTGAAGCCACAAGTCCCTCTTTCAAGGTTAAGACCTTAAGCCGGTACTCTGCGAGGGTAATGAATTCCCCCGTAAAGATGCTATCAGATTCGCGCCGAATCGTTAGCGAGTTCTTAATTGCGGTGTGCGGACGATTTCGCACCTGCGTAAAAATCGCTTGTCGAGCGAAATCGTGACAAGGATGTGACGCATGCCCCTGTATCGCCTGGGAAACGAAGCGCCGAAACCCTCCGATCCCGGACGGTTCTGGGCGGCGCCCGATGCCTCGATTATCGGCGACGTTCGCATGGGCGTCGATGTTTCGGTGTGGTTCGGCACAGTGATTCGCGCCGATAACGAGCCGATCGTCATCGGGGCGCGCAGCAATATCCAGGACCTGAGCGTGCTGCATTCCGACCCGGGCTCGCCCCTGACCATCGGCGAAGGCGTGACGGTCGGGCACAAGGTCATGCTGCATGGCTGCACTGTCGGCGATGGCAGTCTGATCGGTATTGGCGCCATCATCCTCAATCGCGCGCGCATCGGCGCGAACTCGCTGGTCGGCGCCGGGTCGCTGATCACCGAAGGCAAGGAATTTCCCGACGGCGTGCTGATTATGGGCTCGCCGGCGCGCGTGGTGCGTGAGCTGACGACGGAGCAGATCGAAGGGCTGAAGCGCTCGGCCGAGCACTATGTGCAGAATGGGCGCAGGTTCGCAGACGACCTGACCACTGTTTAAGCGTTGTTGGGCGCCCGGGCCTCGGCAATGCCTTTGTTGGCCAACTGGTCGGCGCGTTCATTATATTCGTGGCCGGCGTGACCCTTGACCCAGGTCCACTTGATCTTGTGCGGCGCGCAGGCGGCGTCGAGGCGCTTCCACAGGTCGTCGTTCTTCACCGGCTTCTTGTCGGCGGTTTTCCAGCCGCGCGCCTTCCAGCCGCGGATCCACTCGGTCATGCCCTGCAGCACGTACTGGCTGTCGACATTCATCGACACGTCACAGGGCTTTTTCAGCGCCTCCAGGGCCTGGATCGCCGCCATCATCTCCATGCGATTATTGGTGGTCTGCGGATCGTAGCCGTAGAGCTCTTTCTCATTCAGGCCGGACATGAGAATGGCGCCCCAGCCGCCCGGGCCGGGATTGCCCTTGCAGGCCCCGTCGGTGAAGATGGTCACTTGCGGGCGGGACATTAGGCCTCAGTCAGAACGCGGGGGAGTTTGAAGGTCACGGTCTCGACCACGCCGGAATTTTCGACCACTTCGGTGTCGAAGCGCTGGGCAATCGCCGCCAGAAGCTCGGTGATCAGGTTTTCCGGCGCCGAAGCCCCGGCCGAGATGCCGACCGTATCGACGCCGTCGAACCACGCCCAGTCGACGTGCGAAGCGTCGTCGATGAGGTAGGCGGCGCGGGCGCCGGCGCGCAAGGCGACTTCGACTAGGCGCTGCGAATTGGACGACTTGGCCGAGCCGATCACCAGGACTAGGTCGCAATCGGCGCCGACGCGCTTGACCGCTTCCTGCCGGTTGGTGGTGGCGTAGCAGATGTCTTCCTTGTGCGGCACGGCGATCGCCGGGAAGCGGTTCCTTAGCACGGCAACGATGTCGGCGGTGTCGTCGACCGACAGGGTCGTCTGGGTGACGAAGGCGAGATTGGCCGGGTCTTTCGGCGTGAAGACTTCCGCGTCCTCGACCGTTTCTATCAGCCTGACCGTGCCTTCGGGCAATTGGCCCATGGTGCCGATGACTTCCGGGTGGCCGGCGTGACCGATAAGCACGATTTCGCGGCCCTCATTATGGTGGCGTTCGGCCTCGACATGGACCTTGGAGACCAGCGGGCAGGTGGCGTCGAGGAAGAACATCTCGCGCGACTTCGCCGCCGCCGGCACCGATTTGGGCACTCCATGCGCTGAAAACACTACCGGGCGGTCGGCCGGACACTGGTCCAGCTCCTTGACGAACACGGCGCCCAGCGCCTTCAGCCGGTCGACGACGTGCTTGTTGTGCACGATCTCGTGGCGGACATAGACTGGCGCGCCATAGAGTTCGAGCGCGCGCTCGACGATCTGGATGGCGCGGTCAACACCGGCGCAAAAGCCGCGCGGTGTGGCCAGGTTGACTTTCAAAGGACGCAGAGGGGAGGGACTCATGACCGCAGACATAGGGGTTTTCACCGTTTTGCGCCATAGTAATCGCGTATCGGCCAGTTTATCACACCTGACCCCAATCCGCCCCGATTTGGCCGCAGTCGCCCGATAAACCGCTTTCAAATGCGTAAATGAGACGCTACACATCCGCAGGCGGGGGTGGGTTGTGTTTCCGCGCCAACCTGCTGATGCAGCCGTCTTATTGAGCCAAGGGTTTCACATTCCATGTCGATTTTCGTGCGTCGTTTTCTGGCGTCCCTCGGATTTTTGTTCGCGCTGGGTTTGGTTGCCGCGCCGATGGCTCACGCCCAAATGGGTGGCGGACAGCAGGACCCGCAAGGGGACGGTCGCGATCAGCAATCCGACGACGACAAGGCCGCTGACCGCGGCAAGAAGGATGCGGAATGGGGCGACAAGGACCTGCACCTGAAGGCGGTACACGCTGAAGGCCCGTGCCCCTACGTCAAGGTGTTGTACGACGCCGCGCGCTATCATGAATTCAAGGACGACAAGGAATCGTCGTCGTCAGCCTCATGGACCGGCGAAATCGACGGTATCTCTTCGGACTGCGCCTATAAGGGCATGGAGCCGATCCACGTCGGCATGAATATCGGTTTCTCGTTGGGCCGTGGCCCGCAGGCCGCGGGTCAAACCAAGGTCTATCACTATTGGGTAGCGGTGACCGAGCGCGACAAGACGGTGCTGGCCAAGCAGGAATTCGACCTGCCAGTGACCTTTGCGCCGGGCGAGGACACGGTCCACGTCAACACCAAGATTGCCAATATCCAGATCCCGCGCGGCGATATCACCGTCTCGGGTTCGAACTTCGAAGTCCTGATCGGCTTCGACGTGACGCCGCAAATGGCCGACTTCAATCGCCAGGGCAAGCACTTCCGCTACGTCACCGCGGCGGAAAAGAAGCCTGACGCGGCTGCCGCGCCGCAACAATAAGACCTTGTCAGTCCGGGACGTGATGCGTATTTACGCGCATCATGTCCGAAGACTTTATTCCCACACACGATTTCCGCAGCGACCTGTCGGCGACAACCGGTCAGGCCTTTGTCAGTGAAGGCTTTGACGCCTCCGCCGGCCGCGTCAACCCATCCGATCGTCCGGACCTGGCCGATTTCCAGTGCAATGGCGCGCTCGCCGTCGCCAAGCAGGCCAAGGCCAATCCACGCGACGTCGCCACCCGCGTCACCGGCCATCTGAGCGGCGACACGCGGTTGAAATCGGTCGATATCGCCGGCCCCGGCTTCCTCAACTTCGTCCTGGCCGATGCGGCGCTCAGCGCGCGTGCCAATGCGGTTGCCGCCGACCCGCGCCTAGGCGCGCCGGCCGTCGCTGCCAAACGCAAGATCATCATCGACTTCGGCGGTCCCAACGTCGCCAAGCCGATGCACGTCGGCCATTTGCGCACCGCGGTGATCGGCGAAAGCCTGAAACGCATCCTGCGTTTTCTCGGTGACGAGGTCGTCGGTGACGCCCACTTCGGCGACTGGGGTTACCAGATGGGCCTGCTCATCGTCGCCGTAAGCGATGAACAGCCGGGGCTTCCCTATTTCGATGAAGCCTTCACGGGCGACTATCCGACGGCGGCACCCGTCACGCTGGACGACCTCGAGCGCCTCTATCCGATGGCTTCGAACAAGGGCAAGGCCGACGAAGCCTTCCGCGATCGCGCCAAGAAGGCAACGCGCGAGCTGCAGCAGGGTCGCCGGGGTTACCGCGCGCTATGGTCGCACTTCGTTACGGTTAGCCGCGAAGCCCTGATCCGCGATTACGGCGCGCTCAACGTCACCTTCGACTGGTGGAAGGGCGAATCCGACGCCGATCCGTTCATCGAGCCGATGGTCGCCGATCTCAAGGCCAAGGGGCTCCTCGAACCCGATCAAGGGGCGCAGATCGTGCGCGTGGCGCGCGAGACCGACAAGAAGGACGTGCCGCCGCTGCTCGTGGTATCGTCCGAAGGCTCGTCGATGTACGGCACGACCGATCTCGCCACCATCGTCGAGCGCAAAGCCGAATTCGGCCCGGACCTGACGCTTTACGTCGTCGATCAGCGTCAGTCGGACCATTTTGAGCAGGTCTTCCGCGCGGCATATCTCGCCGGCTATGCCGTCGAAGGCCAGCTCGAACACGCCGCCAACGGTACGGTCAACGGCACGGATGGCAAGCCGTTCAAGACCCGCGACGGCGGCACGCTGAAACTGCACGACCTGATCTCACAGGCGACAGAAAAGGCTACCGCACGCCTGCAGGAGGCCGGGCTGGGCGAGGGGCTGTCGGCGGCGGATTTTGCCGATACCGCGCACAAGGTGGCCATCGCCGCGCTCAAGTTCGCCGAACTGTCGAACCACCGCCTGACCAACTACGTTTTCGATCTCGACCGCTTCGTGAGCTTCGAGGGCAAGACCGGACCGTACCTGTTGTACCAAGCGGTGCGAATGAAGAGCATTCTGCGCAAGGCGGCCGATCAGGGTGTCACCGCCGGCGACATCGCCGTGGCGGAGCCTGCTGAACGTGAAGTCGTACTGTTGCTCGACGCCTTCGATGCCGCGCTGAAGGAAACCTACCTCAAGCGCGCGCCGAACCTGTTGGCCGATCACGCCTACCGGCTGGCCCAGGCGTTTTCCAAGTTCTACGCCGCGTGTCCGGTGTTGGGCGCGGACGATGCCGCAACCCGCGCGTCGCGCCTCACTCTGGTCAGCGTAACCCTGCGCCAGCTTGAACTGGCGCTCGATCTGATGGGGCTGACGGCACCGGAACAGATGTGACGCAAAAGCCGTAGGGCATTGAAATATAAAAAATTGATCAGATGCCCTGCTGACAAGACCCCGAACTTGCGCTTAAGTGTTACCCGAAAGTTAACGGGTGCGCGCGGGCAAAATGTCGTCGCCGAAAGGTCAAAAGCCGCAAGGAACACAGACGCCCGGGGCCAAGGCCTTGAAGCCGGCCGGCGGCTGGTCCTTGCCGTTTTTCCGTAAGCGCGCGGCCTTTTACATTGACGGTTTCAACCTCTATCACGCGGTTGATTCCTACCAACGGCCATACCTGAAGTGGTTGAATCTCAAGGCCCTGGGGCGGGCGATCGCGCCGAAGAACGAGGTCTTGAAGCGCGTCGTCTGGTGCTCGGCCTTCCGCCCGCAATCGAAGACCAAGCTGAAACGCCACGAAGACTATATGAAGGCCCTGCAGGCCCAGGGCGTAGTTTGCCGCATGGGCCACTTCGTCCACGCCATGGACAAGTGCAATGCCTGTAACCACACCTGGCAGCTGTCGGTGGAAAAGCAGGGCGACGTCAATCTGGCCCTGTCGATCGCCGCTGATGCCGAGGACGACCTGTTCGACGTCTGCTATCTGATCACCGCCGACGGCGATCATGCGGCCACCGCGCGCTATCTCAAGGAACGCTTCCCCAAGAAGAAGCTGGTCCTGGTGACGCCGCCTGGCCGCCACCACAATCGCCATATCGAGCGCTTCGCCGATGCGTGCGTGGAGATCGAGGTGCGTCACCTCGAAGCGGCGCTTTTGCCGCAAATGACCAAGTACAAGAAGCGCCTGCTGCAACGGCCCGAACGCATCGAACGGCCGGAGATCTACGAGCCGCCGCAACTGCGCGAAAAGGCCCATCTGCGCCTGGTGGTCAATAACGGCTAAGAGTGGCGAAGTAGCCACCAACACATCATTGCCAAAAGCGGGCCTAAAATGGCGCTTAGAATTGCTACGATTACGACCGGTCGGTAATCTTTGGCAATGCGTTCAAGCGTTTCAATTGCGTCCGCGCTATTAGCCTTGGCCATCCATTTGCCGTAGCCCAGCTCCAAGCTGGAGGCGGCGGGCGGTGGATCAGGTTCATTGGGATGATTGCTATCGCCCATCAAGACAGACTCCTTCATTAACTTATGAAGTCCATCGCGGCAGCAAAGATATGCACACATTTTCTAGTGCACCTGTCAAGCGCTTCAACTTGTCTTTTGAATCCAAAAATTTGGAAGACTTTGCCGCCCAGTGTCGCCCACTGTCGCTATCCGTCCAAATCTGTTCATTGTGCGCTTTTGAACCATCTAAGAAACTTGTGAATAAGTGTGCGCCGATACGTCTTGACTCGACCCAAGGGTTAACGCACAAGCGTCTCGCTCTCGCGGGAGAGATCGCGCTGACTCGTCAGTCGCGACGCCGAAGGCGCAACCGCCCCGGAAACGCTCAGGCAAACGGACCGCAAGACATACTAAACGCTGGAAAGTGAGGGATCATCCCTCCGCCGAAGGAGCTAAAATCTCTCAGGCCCAGGGACAGCGGGGGCAGGACCTGAAATTGTTCTGCGAGCCCCCATGTCTGAAACTCAAGCGACTGAAAACCCAAAAAATACACCGCTTTACGATCGGCATGTGGCGCTGGGCGCCCGCATGGTGCCGTTCGCCGGCTACAATATGCCGGTGTCGTACGAGGGCGTCATGGCCGAGCACAAGTGGACGCGGTCATCGGCCGGCCTGTTCGACGTCTCGCACATGGGCCAGGCGCGGCTGACGGGCGAGGGGGCGCTTCCGACACTGGAAGCCCTGACCCCGACCGATTTCGCCACGTTGTCCCAGAGCAAGCAGAAATATTCGCTGCTGCTGGCCGACGACGGCGGCATTCTCGACGACTGGATGGTGTCACGCCCGGAAACGAGCGGCTTCTTCCTGGTCGTCAATGCGGCGTGCAAGGATCAGGATTTCGAGATCATCGCCAACAACCTCAAGCCGGATACGAAATTCGAAGTCATTGAAGACCGCGCATTGCTGGCGCTGCAGGGGCCGAAGGCGCACGAGGTCATGCGCGAACTGTGCCCGGAAGCCTGCGACATGTATTTCATGGATTGCGGCACTTTCGACCTGCTGGGTGAACGCAGCTTCATTTCGCGCTCGGGTTATACCGGCGAGGACGGCTTCGAGATCAGCTTCCCGGCGGCGCGTGTCGCAGATTTATGGGACGAACTGCTGAGCTTCGCCCAGGTGCGCCCGATCGGCCTTGGCGCGCGCGACAGCCTGCGTCTCGAAGCCGGCATGCCGCTCTACGGCCACGAAATGGACGCCGGCTACAGCCTGGTCGAGGCCAATCTCGGCTTCGCCATGCAGAAGTCGCGGCTTAATCGCGGTGACATCAAGGGTGTCGACCGTATCCGCCAGCAGCTTGATGGCGACCTGACGCGCGTGCGCGTGGCGCTGCGCGTCCTCGAAGGCCCGCCGGCGCGCGACGGCGCGAAAATCCTGGCTGAAGACGGCGCCGATCTCGGCATCGTCACCTCGGGCGTGCCGTCGCCCAGCCTCGGCTACTCGATCGCCATGGGCTATGTCCCACCGGCCCAGTCGGCCATCGGCACCAAGCTGAAGGTCGAAACCCGCGGCAAGCCCTATGCCGCCGAGGTCGTCAGCATTCCCTTCGTCGCCAACGGCTATCACCGCCGCCCCAAGGCCTAATCTTTTTCGTTTCTCCCGCACAGCGCAGGAAAGGACAGATCATGAAGTTTACCAAGGACCACGAATGGGTGCAGGTCGAGGGCGACGTCGCCCTGGTCGGCATCACCGCCTATGCCGCCAACGCGCTGGGCGATGTCGTCTTCGTCGAAGTCCCCGAAGCCGGCAAGGTCGTCAAGCAGGGCGACGGTTTCGCCGTCGTCGAAAGCGTCAAGGCGGCGTCGGACGTCTATGCCCCCGTGTCGGGCGATGTCACCGCCGCCAATGACGAGTTGCCCAACAGCCCGGACCTGGTCAATGCCGCGCCGGAAGCCTCGGGCTGGATCGCCAAGATCAAGCTGTCCAACCCGGCCGAGCTCGACGCGCTGATGGATCGCGACGCCTACGAAGCCTATCTCGACACCCTGTAAGGACAGACATGCGTTACCTCCCCCTGAGCGCGACCGACCGCACGGCGATGCTGGGCGTCATCGGCGCCAAGAGCATCGATGACCTGTTCGTCGATGTGCCCGCCGCGGCCCGCCGTAGCGGCACCGTCGATCTGCCGGCCTATGCCGGCGAACTTGAGGTCGAGGCGCAACTGGGCGCCTTTGCCGCTCGCAACGTCAGCCCGGCCAAGGTGCCGTTCTTCGTCGGCGCCGGCGCCTATCGCCACCACATCCCGGCGACCGTCGATCATATCATCCAGCGGTCGGAATTCCTGACCAGCTATACGCCGTATCAGCCCGAAATCGCTCAGGGTACCCTGCAGGTGCTGTTCGAGTTCCAGACCCAGGTGGCGCGTCTGACCGGTATGCCGGTCGCCAATGCCTCGCTCTATGACGGCTCGACCGCGGCCGCCGAAGGCGTGCTGATGGCGCAGCGCATCACCAAGCGCAACAAGGCCGTGCTGTCGGGCGGGCTGCATCCGCACTATCGCGAAACCATCGAGACCCTGGCCCACGCGGTGGGGATGGGGACTGACGCTTGCACGCTCGCCGTCGACGGCGAAGCCGATACGCTGGCCCATATCGATGCCGACACCGCCTGCGTCGTCGTGCAGACGCCGAACCTGTTCGGCACCGCCACCGACGTCACCAAGATCGCCGCCGCCGCCCAGGCCGCCGGCGCACTTTTGATCGTCGTCACGACCGAAGTCATGTCGCTGGGCCTGCTCAAGTCGCCGGGCGAAATGGGCGCTGATATCGTCGCCGTCGAAGGCCAGTCGATCGGCGTGCCGCTGTCGTTCGGCGGGCCCTATGTCGGCCTGTTCGCCGCCAAGGAAAAGTACCTGCGCCAGATGCCCGGGCGCCTCTGCGGTGAGACCGTCGATGCCGACGGCGAACGCGGCTTCGTGCTGACCCTGTCGACACGCGAGCAGCATATCCGCCGCGACAAGGCGACGTCGAATATCTGCACCAATTCCGGCCTGTGCGCGCTCGCCTTCTCGATCCATATGAGCCTGCTTGGCCAGGAGGGCCTGAAGCGCGTCGCCAGGATCAACTACGCCAAGGCTCATGCCCTGCGCGATCAGCTGGTCGCGATCAAGGGCGTCGACTGCGTCACGCCGCGCTTCTTCAACGAGTTCACGCTGAAGCTGCCGACGGCTGCCGCGCCGGTGGTCGAAGCTCTGGTGGCCCGTAGTGTGTTGGGGGGCGTGCCGGTGTCGCGTCTCGATAGCGATCCGGCCTTCGCCAATCACCTGATCGTCGCCGCTACCGAAACCAATAGCGAGGCCGATCTCGCGACCTTTGCCGCTGCGCTGAAGGAGGTGCTGTGATGAGCATGAACGCTGTTGGCCGGCCTTCGCAGCCGGAAACTCTCGATGTGCAGAACACCTCTTTCAAGTCGCTGTTGGGCGGGCGTGGTCTGCTGCAGTCGGAAAAGCTGATCTTCGAATGGGACGACTATCACCGTACTGGCGTCGATTTCGCCGATGTGACGATCGATACCTCGGACCTCGGCGATCTGGTTCGCGGCGACGACCTCAATCTGCCAGGCCTGACCGAGCCTGAATGCATGCGCCACTATGTGCGCCTGTCGCAGAAGAACCACGCCATCGACCTGGCGCTCTATCCGCTGGGTTCGTGCACCATGAAGCACAATCCGCGCCTCAACGAGAAGATGGCGCGCGTCTCGGGCCTGGGCGACATCCACCCGCTGCAGCCGGTTTCGACCGTGCAGGGCGCGCTTGGCCTGATGGACAGCCTGGCGCACTGGCTGAAGACCCTGACCGGCATGCCGGCGGTGGCGCTGACGCCAAAGGCCGGCGCCAACGGCGAGCTCTGCGGCCTCCTGGCCATCAAGGCGGCGCATGAGGCGTCGGGCCAGGGCCATCGCCGTACCGTGCTGGTGCCGACCTCGGCCCATGGCACCAATCCGGCGACCGCGGCCTTTGTTGGCTACACCGTGCGGGAAATCGCGCAAACGGCAGATGGCCGCGTCGATCTCGAAGACCTCAAGACCAAGATCGATGATGGCGTGGCAGCGATCATGCTGACCAACCCCAATACCTGCGGTCTGTTCGAGCGCGACATCGTCGAGATCGCCAAGCTGATCCACGCCGCTGGCGCCTATTTCTACTGCGATGGCGCCAATTTCAACGCCATTGTCGGCCGGGTGCGTCCGGGTGATCTAGGTGTCGACGCCATGCATATCAACCTGCACAAGACCTTCTCGACGCCGCACGGCGGTGGTGGGCCCGGCGCGGGGCCGGTGGTGCTGTCGCAGGCCCTGGCGGCGTTCGCGCCGCGGCCTTGGGTTGTCGCCGACAAGGGCGGCTTCCAACTGGAAGAACACGGCGAAGACGCTTCCAAGGCCAACTTTGGCCGCATGTGCGCCTTCCACGGCCAGATGGGCATGTATATCCGCGCCCTGACCTACATGCTGAGCCACGGTTCCGACGGGCTGAAGCAGGTCGCCGAGGACGCCGTGCTCAACGCCAACTACATCAAGGCCTCGCTGCAGGACGTGATGTCGGTGCCGTTCCCCGAAGGGCCGTGCATGCACGAAGCCCTGTTCGACGATGCCTGGCTGGAAAACAGCGGCGTGACCACGCTCGACTTCGCCAAGGCGATGATCGATGAGGGCTTCCACCCGATGACCATGTACTTCCCGCTGGTCGTCCACGGCGCCATGCTGATCGAGCCGACCGAGACCGAATCGAAGGCCGAACTAGACCGCTTTATCGCCGTGCTGCGGGCCTTGGCCGAAGCCGCTTTGGCGGGGGACGTCGCCCGTTTCAAGGGTGCGCCGTACCTGGCGCCGGCCAAACGCCTCGACGAGACCAAGGCAGCGCGTCAGCCGCGCCTGGCCTATGCCGGGTGGCCGTCGAACTAACTCGCTCATAATTAAGTGAAAAAGGGCGCCCGACTCGACAGCGATTGCGGCGCCCTTTTTGTGCCATCGATGCTTGTCACACGAAGTGATTGTGCAATGCGGCGATGGGGCTGGATTTCCGTTTCGTTAATCCCTATATGCACCGTACGGTATGGTTCAGTTTTGAGCCAAGGTCTTACGAAGATTAAATTTTCTCCAGATTCACTTCGTATTCAGCCTGAGCCTTTACAATGCCATCATGCCTCGCCATATGGGGTGAGGTTTACCTCGCGTTAACACACGAAATCGGAGGCGGCTCAGCCGCTCCACGTTAGGCACATGTCGAGTGAAAAGGGCGCCCTGGCGCCGACGAATTTGGGAAGCGGCCGCCGCAAGTGGCGCCACATCAAGCGCCAAGCACGTCACCTGGTCAAAAAGGTGATGGGCTGGGTGATGATTGGTGTCGGCATGGTGTTCTTCCTCGTCGGTATTCCGTTCGCCCTGGCGCCGCTGCATCTGGGCCTGCCGTTCGTCGTTATCGGCCTGATCATGGTGTTGCGTAATGCCATGTGGGCCCGCCGCAAGTTCGTCCACCTCAAGCGTCGCCACCCCAACTGGGTCATGCCGGTGCGCAAGTTGTTGCGCCGTAAGCCGCAGTTCGCGCCGGTATTCTGGCAAATTACCCTGAAGACCGAGCGCTTCTTCCTGCGCTCGCGTCACGTCCTGGGCGGTCTGCGCCGTCGCTATATGCGCCGCCCAAAAACCGCCAGCGTCAGTCTGTAGCGGCCCGCGCCGTTGCCGACAGCCGATCCGGTCGAGGCGCGGACCCTTCCTATGTCGAAAAGCCCGCTGAATAGGCGGGCTTTTTACGTTTTGGGCGGGGCGTGATATCCTCTCGAAAAACGGGAGGCAGCCATGGACGACAGCCAGGAAATCATCAATACGCTCCGCGGCTTCAGCATATGGGGGATGTATCGCAATGCAGCCCCCCTTGATCAGCTGCTGATGACCGGCATGGTGCTGGTCGGCGCCGTGGTGATCGTTGCTGCTTTGATCCGGCGGTTCGGCAATGGCGCCCGATCGGGTCTGCTGTCGACCCTGGGATTAGCCGCTTTGCTGGCCGGTCTGCTCGGGGCCGCCTATGAGGGCTGGATGATCCTGGCGACAGCCCGCATGATGCACGTGACGCGGTTCGTCATCGTCCTGCCAAGCGTCATCGAGACGGCCTGCGTCTTTGGATTGGGGCTTATCGTCTGGTTTATCGCCGCCCTGGGCAATGCCGGAGCACGGCAGCCCGTATAATATCCGGAATCAGGCGCGTTTGCGCGGCGGGGCGGGCGTGGCAGTGGACAGGGTGCCGACATTAGCGTCGGCGACTGGCGCCGGGCGGCCGATATAGTAGCCCTGGCCTTCGTCGCAGCCCTCATTGGCCAGCAGGGCCAGCTGGAACGGCGTCTCGATGCCTTCGGCCAGCACCGGCACTTCCAGGCTCTTGCCGAGCGCCAGCACGGCGCGGATGATCGCCTTGGCTTGCGGGCTGGTTTCGATCTCGCTCATGAAGGAACGGTCGAGCTTGATCTTGTCGAACGGGAAGGCGCGCAGCGTCTCCAGCGACGAATAGCCGGTGCCGAAGTCGTCGAGCGCGATGGTCACGCCCAGCGCCTTGATCTGACGCAGGATGTGCAGCGAGCGCGTCTTGTCGGCGATGATCGTCGATTCGGTCAGCTCCAGCTCCAGGCGGCGCGGCGACAGGCCGGTTTCCAGCAGGATCTCGTGGATCAGCTTGGGCAGGTTGGCGTGGGCGAACTGCACCGGCGACAGGTTGACCGCGATCTTGTGCGGATCGCTCCAGCTGGCGGCCGTGGCGCAGGCATTGCGCAGCACCCATTCGCCGAGCTCGAGGATGAAGCCGGTCTCTTCGGCCAGCGGAATGAAGTCCATCGGCGGCACGAAGCCGCGTTGCGGGTGACGCCAGCGCAGCAGGGCCTCAAAGCCGATGACGGCGCCGGTCGAGATGGCGGTCTGTGGCTGATAGTGGATTTCGAGCTGATCGCCGGCAATGGCGTCGCGCAGTTCGGCACCGAGCGTGCGGCGAGCGCGCACGGCCTCGTCCATCGACGGCTCGTAGGTGCAGATATTGCGCGTCATGTCGGTCTTGGCGCGATACATGGCCAGATCGGCATTGGCGATCAGGGTTTCCTCGTCTGCCGCGTGCTCCGGGAAGCGGGCGACGCCGATGCTGGCGCCCGGGGTAATGTCGAGGTCGCCGAGGCGGAAACCGCGCGTCGCAGCCGCTTCCAGGCGTTGCAGGAAGTCTTCGATGTCGGTTGTCGCCGCCTGGCCATGGATGGCGGCGAATTCGTCGCCACCCAGGCGAGCGATGAATTCACCGTGACGCAGATGCTCGCTCATGCGGCGGGCGACGACGCGCAGAACTTCGTCACCGGCGCCATGGCCGTGGACGTCGTTGATTTCCTTGAAGCGGTCGAGGTCGATAACGGCCAGAGAGAAGGCGCCGCCGCCGGTGACTTCGCGCTTTAGGCGTTCGCTGAAGCCGGCGCGATTGGCGACACCCGTCAGCGGGTCGCTGAGCGCCATGTGGCGCAGGGTCTTGACCGAATCGCTGCGATTGCGATCGTCGATGAGATAGCTCGCCATGCCCGTGCCGATGATCAGCAGGCCGACAACGGCGATCGACATGGCCAGGGCCTGGAAGGCGGCCGGATTGGAGACGCCCGGCGCGATGTTCAGTGCGGCGATGTGAAACGCCGTCATGCCGGTGAAGTGCAGGCTGACAATGGCCACGACCAGCACGGCGATGGCGGCGTATTTACGGCTGGGCGCCAGCGCCATGGCGGTGGCCGAGATGGCGACCGACAGCACGATCGAGGCGATGAGGTAGGTCGTGTTCCACGTCACCAGGCCGTCGGGGCGGTAGGCCAGCATGCCGGTATAGTGCATGGCGGCGATGGCCATGCCGATAATGGCGCCGCCGAGGGCGCCCAGGCGCCACGACGTGTTGCCGCTGGCGGCGAGGATGAAGCCCGGTGCCGTGCCGAGGACGGCCATGAGCAGCGACAGAATGGTCAGGACGGGATCGAGCGTCACCGGGACGCTGGGCTTATAGGCCAGAACGGCGATGAAATGGGTGCACCAGATCGACGAGCCGGCGGCGACCGCGGTCAGGAAGTGCCAGCCCAGGCTTTGCGGGCCCTTGGTCGCACGCGCCCGCTGGAACAGGCCCATGGCCGTCCAGGCGCCGGCGACGCATACCAGAGCTGCCAACAGGACCAGACGAATATCGTGCTGGCCGCCAATACATTCGATTACGTCAAACACGTCGTCGTCGCTCGCTGTAACGACGGCACCGTCACCGTTTCCCCCCGGTCCGGTTTGCCGTCAGTGGCGCAAATGTATGACAACAGGCTTGAAGTCCCGTTAATCGACGGTGCTTTTTCACCATTCAGTCTCTGGCCAAAGAAAAACCCGGACCTTTCGGCCCGGGTTCCATGTTTTGGCAGGTGAGGGACGCGCCTAGTTGAAGCGGCCTTCCAGTTGGCCGATGGCCTTGTCGACGAGGACGTCGCTGTCGGCCTTGCCGGCGCGTTCCAGCAGGATGGTCTCGGCCAGTTGCGCGGCCAGGTCGGCGGCAGCGGCCTTGACGTCGGCCGTGGCCTGCGCCTCGGCCTGAGCGATCTTGCGTTCGGCCAGGGCTTCGCGGCGCTTGATGCTGTCCTCGAGCTTGGTGCGGGCATCGGCGGCCATGCGCAGGGCTTCTTCCTCGGCCAGGGCGATGATCTCGCGGGCCTTTTGTTCGGCCTTGAGACGGTCCGCCTTGATGCGGTTGAGGAGTTCCTGCGCTTCGGTACGAATGCGCACGGCCTCGTCCAATTCGGCACGGACGGCAGCGCCGGCATCGCCCAGCGACTTCCAGATATTGCCCGGGACGCGGGCGACGATCAGGATGACGAAGAAGATGACGAGCGCCAGGCGGACCCAGGTTTCGACGTCGGCGAAGTTGAGCATCAGGACACCTTTCCGAGGGCTGATTTCAGCGCCGCTTGCGTCGCCGTCTTGCCGGTCAGCTTTTCGACCAGGGCCTGGGCCGTGTCGGTGGCGATGTCGCGAACGTGGCTCATGGCCTCGTCACGCGCCGCGCGGATGCGTTGTTCGGCGCCGGCGAGGCGGTCGTTGAGCTTGACGTCTTCGGCAGCCTGAGCGGCGGCGATTTCGGCGTTCGACCGGGCCGTGGCCTCCGCCGCCAGCTTGCGCGCGGCAGTGTGAGCGGCGGCGGTTTCGGCGGCGGATCCCTTCGCCTGGGCTTCGGCCTCGTCGCGGTTGGCGCGGGCATTGGCCAAATCCTCGGCGATGGTATCGCCGCGGGTGTCGATGACCTTGCGCAGGCGCGGGACAAAGACCTTGGCGATAACCACGAAGAAGACGAAGAAAATGATCAGCATCCAGACGATCTGGCCGGGCCAGTATTCGGTCTTGAGCTGCGGCATGCCGCCTTCGTCGGCCGGCTTTTCCGTCGACGTCGTCGTGGTGACGGCGCCGGAGGACGCCGTCTGGGATTGCGCCAGTTGCGCCGCGTTGGTCAGCGGCACCGTCGACGCCACGACGGTGGGCGCAGTCGCGGAAGCGCTGAACCCGCTGTCAGAGGCGGCGGACGCGGAAATGGCGTCGGCGGAGGACTGGATCATGGTTTATCCATGAACGGCGGCGAACCGCCGTTCCTTGCTTACTTGAGAACGAAGAGGATCATCAGCGCGATAACGAAGGCGAAGATGCCGAGCGCTTCGGTCAGAGCCATACCGATGAACAGGTTGGTCTGTTGTTGCTTGGCGGCCGACGGGTTGCGCAGGGCACCGATGTAGTAGTTGCCGAACAGGATACCGAGGCCGATACCGGCGCCGATCATGCCGAGGGTGGCGAGACCCGCGCCGATGGCGCGCAGGCCGGTTTCGATGATTTGGGAAGAAGCGGCGTCCATTGAGGTAAGCTCCGTAGGTGTAGGGTAAAAAGGATGAAGAGGATTAGTGGTGGCCGATATTGACCACGTCACTGATGTAGACACAGGCCAGCACCGCGAAGACGAAGGCTTGCAGGTAGGCGACCAGGAATTCGAGGGTGGTCAGGGCGACCATGGTGCTCAGAGACAGGGCGCCGATGGCATAGCCCATGGCGCCGATGCCAGCGGCCATCAGGATGAAGCCGGCGAAGACCTTGAGCACGATGTGACCGCCGACCATGTTGCCGAACAGACGCAACGTCAGGGTGACCGGGCGGACCAGGAAGGAGATGATTTCGATCAGGATGATCAGCGGGGCCAAGTACCACGGCACGCCCGACGGCAGGAACATCTTGAAGAAGCCGATGCCGTGGCGGACGAAGCCGACGATCAGCACCAGCAGGAAGGTCATCAGGGCCAGGGTCAGGGTAACCGCGACCTGCGACGTCGCCGTGAAATAGGTGAACATCCCGACGAGGTTGCAGCTCAGGATGAAAAGGAACAGGGTGAAGACGTAGGGGAAGAACTGACGGCCGTGGTGGCCGATGATCGATTCGGTGAGATCATTGACCAGGCCGAAAATGCCTTCCGCCACCACCTGGCCGCGGCCGGGGATGATGCTGGCGCGCGACGTCGTCACCAGGAAAAACAGCACGGTCAGGCCGACGGCGATCAGCATGGCGAGCACCGAATTGGTGATCGACAGGTCGATATGCATCCCGCCGATGTCGAAGCTGGGAAGATCGACGACCTTCTCGATCTTGAACTGCTCTAACGGGTCGATGGCCATTCGCCGGTTAACCTTTATACGATGCCGGCCCCGAAAAGGCGGGGCGCGGAGAAATTATGTTGTGCGACGAAGGCCCGTGAGGGGCTTGCCTGTGTCAGGACTGGTCCTGGCTCGATTTGACGATCGCATAGATCGCCGCGACCATTCCCAAGAGGCAGCCTACGATCATGCCCCACGGTGTGGTGTGAAGGACATAATGGTCGACGACCCACCCGAGGCCGAGCCCGACAAAAATACCCCCCAACAGCTCTCCCAGGACTTTAAAGCCCTGGCTGGCGCCAGCTTCCGCACCGACGTCCTTTTCGGGACGCTGGCGGGCATCTATCGCCTTGAGGCGCGCGTCGAGATCCTTCAGGGCCTCGTCGTCGGGGTCATCTGCCACGTTCAGCACTCAACAGGCGGGATAACATGAGGCTACCCCGGCTTCGAACGGCGCGGAACCTACTCAAGACGCCCCCAAAGGTCAAGCAATGTCGTCCCGGAAAACGACACGGGCCGGATTTGGGGCGTATTCTTCCGTGCAAAAGCCTGATTTTTACGGATTTTATGCCCTGAAATGACATCCAGGCGACGGTTTTGTTTCTTTTATTATTATGCGGGTGAAAAAGGGCGGCCACTTAAGCGACATTCTCGGCGACCATCGCCTCAGCCTGCGACAGATCGACGCTGACCAGTTGCGACACGCCGCGTTCGGCCATGGTGACCCCGAACAGGCGATCCATGCGCGACATGGTCACCGGATTGTGGGAAATGGCGATGAAGCGGGTGCGCGTGCGGGTGCGCATCTCGTCGAGCAGGCGGCAATAGCGGTCGACATTGGCGTCATCCAGAGGCGCGTCGACTTCATCGAGCACGCACACGGGCGCCGGATTGGCCAGGAAGACGCCGAAGATCAGCGCCGTCGCCGTCAAGGCCTGCTCACCGCCCGACATCAGGCTCATGGTCGACAGCCGCTTGCCCGGTGGGCAAGCGTAGATTTCCAGGCCGGCTTCGAGCGGATCGTCCGATTCGACTAGGCGCAGTTCCGCCGAGCCGCCGTTGAACAGGGTGACGAACAGCATCTTGAAGTACTCGTTGATCACGTCGAACGCCGCCAGAAGGCGTTCGCGGCCTTCGGCATTGAGCTCGTCGATGCCGGCGCGCAGCTTGGCGATGGCGGTAATCAGGTCCTGGCGTTCGCGACCAAGCGTATCGAGGCGTGATTCGTATTCGGTGGCTTCTTCCTCGGCGCGCAGATTGACGGCGCCGAGTTCGTCGCGTTGGCGCTCCAGACCCGACAGCAGTGATTCGGCGCCCGAAGCGTCTGTCGGCGTGGCGATGGCTTCTTCGCGTAGACGCTGACCCAGTTCGTCGGGCGTGCCGCCGGTCTGTTCGAGGATGGTGGCCGAAATGTCGTCGGCCTTGGCCTGGGCCGCCTCCAGACGCGCCAGGGCGCCGGCGCGGGCTTCGCGGGCGGCGGCGGCGGCTTGATCGGCGCTGCGCAGTGCCGCATCGGCTTCGCGGCGGGTCTGATCGGCGGTATTGAGCGTATCGCGCGCCTCGGCCAGGCGCTTTTCGGCGATGGCGATCTGGTCGACCAGGTGGACGCGGCGGCCCTCGAAGGCGCGCGGCGCCTCCTTGGCCTTTTCGAGATTTTCCTGAACGGCCGCCTGATCTTTTTCCAGCTTGAGCAGGCGCGCGCCCGAATCCTGGGTGCGGCGGCTCCATTCGCCGAGCTCGCGGGTGATGGTGCGCTCGCGGCCCTCGCGAGCCTGGCGGTCGCGCTGGTCCTGATCGAGGTCGGCGCGCGCCTTCATGGCGGCATTGCGATGGGTTTCGGCGATCTTGCGTGCCGCGGCCAACTTTTCTGACCCGGTATCGAGCTCGACCATCTGCGACTGCGAAGCCAGCGCCGCCTTGTAGAGGTGCTCGACCTCGCCGTGTTCGGTCTCGAAGCGCTTGAGGGAGGCCTCGACAGCCTCCAGGCGGGCCTCGTACTGGGTCTGGGCGCGCAGGCGCTCCTCGACGGCTGCCTGGGCGAAGCGGGCGGTGCGCTCGAGGTCGGGCAGCCGGCCGCGCGCCGTACGCAAGGCGTCGTCGTGCTGTTTCTGCGCCTCGGCGGCGGCCGTCTGGGCCTTCTGCGCCTCCGCGAATTTCGGCTTGAGCGTATCGATCTCGCGCTCGATCTCTTCCAGCCGGTTGCGCTGGGCTAATCGCACGGCTGCGGGCTTGGGGGCCTTGGCGCGGACGATCAGCCCGTCCCAGCGCCACAGGTCGCCGTCTTTCGACACCAGGCGTGAGCCGACCGGCAACTGGGTCTGCAGACGATCGCCGTCGGCTGCCTCGACGATGCCGATGGTCGACAGGCGCAAGGAGAGTGCCGGCGGCGCCTGGACGTGGGTGGACAAGGGTGTGACGCCCAACGCCGAGAGATCGATGTGCGCCGCGCGCGATTCGAAATCCTCGCTCCAGAAGGCGAGGCTTGCCTGGCTGTCGCGCTTCGACAGGCTGAGGTTCAAGTCGTCGCCCAGGGCCGCGGCGAGCGCCAGTTCAAATCCCTTGTCGGGCTTGACCTGGTCGAGCACGGGGCGTGCGTCTTCGCGGATGCCGGGCTTGGAGCTTCCGGCCAGGATTTGCGACAGGCCGCGCGCCTCGGCGGTGAAGCGGCCAAGCCCGTCTTCGATCTCGCGCACGCTCTTGCGCGCCTGGGCCTCGGCATTGACGAGGCCGACACGGTCGCCTTCGATGACGTCCAGCGCCTTGCGCGCGGCTTCGGCTTCGACCTGCCCCTTGTCGGCGTCGGCCTTCAGCTTGTCGAGCGCGGCATAGTCGAATGTGCCCAGGACTTCACGGTCGCGATGGGCATTGGCCAGTTGTGAGCTCAGGCGATCGAAGCGCGCCTTGGCCTCCTGTAGGCGTGTGGCCTCCAGGCGCTGGCGCTCGGCCTGGGCGGCCTGTTCGGCAGCCAAAACCTCGATGTCGCGGTCGGCCTTGACGCGGGCGGCTTCGGCGACGTCAAGCGCCGCCTTCAGTTCCGGTTCGCGCGACGGGGCTTCTTTGATTTCGGCCTGGACGCGGGCCATGGCCGATTGCAGCCGTTCGACCTGGACGGTGCCGTCGGCAGACAGGTCGCGCTCGCGTTCGAAATCGCTACGCAGGCGGTTGAGTTCGCCTTTCAGCCGTTCGACCTCGGCGCCGGCCTGCTTTTCTTCGAGATCGAGCCGTTCCTTCTCGATGCTCAATCGATGCATCACGGTCGCGGCGACCGATTCTTCCTCGCGCAGCGGTGCGATGGCTTCGTTGGCGTCGATGGCCTCGGTCTGAGCCGTGGCGGCAGCGCGCGTCGTTTCTTCGACGCGCAGGGACTGCGCCTGCATATCGGTCGTGGCGGCTTCAAGAGCTGCGCGCGCCTCCTGCCACTTGGCGTGGATGATCGATTTTTGCAGGGCGCGGATTTCGGCCGAGATCTTCTTGTACTTTTCCGCCTGGCGTGCCTCGCGCTTCAATCGGCCAAGCGCCGTGTCGAGTTCGCGGGCGATGTCGTCGAGGCGCGACAGATTGCTTTCAGCGGCGGTCAGACGCAGTTCGGCTTCGTGGCGCCGCGTGTGCAGGCCCGAGACGCCGGCAGCTTCTTCGAGCACGCGGCGGCGATTCTGCGGCTTGGCGCCGATCAGTTCGGATATCTGGCCCTGGCGGACGAGCGCCGGAGAGTTGGCGCCGGTCGAGGCGTCGGCGAACAGCAGTTGCACGTCGCGGGCGCGCACTTCCTTGCCATTGATGCGATAGCTGGAACCCGCGCCGCGGTCGATGCGGCGGGCGACTTCGAGCATCGGCTGATCGGTAAACGGCTGGGGTGCCAGGCGATCGGCATTGTCGATGGTCAGGGTGACTTCGGCCCAGTTGCGCGAGGTGCGTTTGTCCGAACCGGCGAAGATGACGTCGTCCATGCCGGCGCCGCGCATCGCCTTGGCCGAGGTCGCGCCCATGACCCAGCGCAGGGCTTCGAGCAGGTTCGACTTGCCGCAGCCGTTCGGCCCGACAATGCCGGTCAGACCCGGGTCGATACGGAATTCCGTCGCATCGACAAAGGACTTGAAGCCCGAGAGTTTGATCTTCTGAAACTGCAAGGCGAGACGCCGCGGCACTCGGTTTGCGCGCTTCTGGCCCCGTTCTCGGGGCCAGACGGCACGGCTGTGCGCCCGGATTTTCGCACAAAGGGGCGGGCGCCGGAACGCATTAATGATTCGTTAAACGACGATAAGAGCGTAATTCGCCCGGCCTGACTAGTAGCTGGTCTTAATGACTGGCTTGGGCGATGGCGTCTTCAAGCTGCTTCAGATCCGGATCGATCATCGTCTTGCTGCCGACCATGACGGTCGGGGTCGAACGGACGCCGGAATCGAGATACTTGTCGTTATTGGCCTTGACCGCCGCAAAGCCGGCGGGATCGACGACGCACTTGTCGTACGCCGCTTCGTCGAAGCCAAAGGACTTGGCGATGCGCAGCAGGACCGGACGCGCAAAGACGTCGCTTTCGCCATAGGCATAGAATTCCTTCTGGCCCTTCATAATGGCGTCGACGACGTCGAAATACTTGTCCTTGCCGGCGCATTCGGCCAGGCGCTCACCGGCGATCGCGATGGTATCGACTCCGGTCAGCATCGGGCGGAAGACATAGCGCACCTTGCCAGTTGCGATGTATTTCGACTTGATCGTCGTCATGACGTCGTCATTGAAATGGCCGCAGATCGGGCAGGCGACGGAACCATATTCGATGATCGTCACCGGCGCCTTCGGGTCGCCCAGGACGTGATCCTCGGCGGTGACTGTCTGCGGTGACGAAGCCGGGGCCGGGGCGGCCGCGGCCGGCTTAGGCTTGGCTTTAGCGGCCAGGGACGGCGTGGCTACGAACGCGGTGAAGGCGAAGACGAGGGCGGCGATCGTTGAGCGCATTGAGGCTTACTTCAGCAGCGGTTGCAGGGTTTTGTCGAAATCGCTGATGTCGCGCGGCTGTTCCATGCGCTTGCCGTTGACGAAGAAGGTCGGCGTGGCATCAACACCAGCATCGCGCGCCTTGTTGTTCATGTCATTGAGCGCCTCGATGCCCTTGGGATCGTTGACGCAAGCATCGAACTGCTGCTCCGACAGGCCCGCCGACTGAGCAATGTCCGTCAGCACCGGCTTGGCATTGGCGTAGCCCGTCTGTTCGCCGCCCATCTTCTCTTGCGAGCGCATGATGGCGTCGACGACGTGGAAGAACTTGTCCTTGCCGGCGCACTGGGCCAGCAGGTGGCCCGCGGTGGCGACGGCGGCGTTGCCGGTCATCATTGGGCGATAGACGTAGCGCACCTTGCCGGTGTCGACATATTTGGCCTTGAAGGCCGGCATGATCTGCTGATTGGTCAGCGCGCAGATCGGGCAGGCGACCGAGGCATATTCGACCACGGTGATCTTGGCGTTGGGCGAGCCTTCCGCCATGTCGTTGGCCGAGACCGTGGCGTTGGCGCCGCCGGACTTGCCGCAGCCGGCGGCCAGCAGGGTCATCCCCAGCGCCAGACCGGCGCCGCCGATACGGAGAGATTTCGAAACGAGCGTTTGCATGGTGAGCCCCATAGTCTTCGAGTCTTTGATGCCTCATGTTCATCCCGAGTGGCGATCCACCCTATGGCTATGAGGCTTTGCAAGGCCTTTTGAGACAGGAGGTAAAGGCCTTTGTCAATGACATTGTTAAACGCGCGATTGCGGCCCGACTAAGGCAAGCCCCTCACTCGGCCTGGTTCTTCTGCTTTTGCAGGACGGCGCGGCCCAGCCGAAGCAGGCTTTCCTTGAGCTTGGGATCGTTGACGGTTTCAAGCGATTCCCGCAGGCGCAGTTCCTCAGCGGCGTTGAGCGGGCGCGGGCGGGCAATAGGCTGAGCCTTGGGTGGCGCGGTCAGTGGCCCCTGGACGATGCGCAACTTGTCGACCGTGCCCGTGCCCAGATAGAGGTTGGCGCGATCGATCAGCACCTGCGATTGATGCTGGATCAGCGGCGCATAGGCGCCACCGACGCGGATTTCGAGCGTGCCCGGTCGGGCTTTGCCGCGGATGATGCGCACCGGTTCGCACAGTTTCGACAATTGCTCGCCGACAATCTCGACCCAGCGCGTTTTCAGACGCCCGGCGCCGTCATCACTGGCCTCAAACTTCGCCTGCAGGCTTTTCAGCAGCGGCTGAACCTGTTTTTGTACCGGCGGCCCGGCGCGAGGTGCGCGTTTGGTGTGAGTCGTGCGCAGGATGCGTACCGACTCCTCAAGAGAGGGCAGGGACCGTTTCATGGCTTTGAGTATAGTGAAGGATGCCGGGCTTGTCTCGCGTTTGCGCGGCGAATTGCTCGACTGGTACGATGTCAATGGCCGTAACCTGCCGTGGCGCGGCGAGGGGCGGCCGGATCCGTATAAGGTTTGGTTGTCGGAAGTGATGCTGCAGCAGACAACGGTGCCGCACGCCGCACCCTATTACGAAAAATTCCTGTTGATCTGGCCCACCGTGCGCGATCTGGCGGCCGCGCCCGACGAGCAGGTGATGGCCGAGTGGGCCGGCCTTGGCTACTATTCGCGGGCGCGCAACCTGATCAAATGCGCGCGCGCCGTGGTCGCGGATTTCGGCAGCGAATTTCCCGCGAATGAAGCCGATCTGCTGAAGCTGCCTGGGTTCGGCCCGTATACGGCGGCGGCGGTAGCAGCGATTGCCTTCGGTGCGCCGGCCAATGTCGTTGACGGCAATATCGAGCGGGTGATGACGCGGCTCTATGCCATCGAACAGCCCATGCCCGAAGCCAAACCTGCGGTGCGCGAAGTGGCGGCGCAGTGGGTAAAGGCGGATCGCGCCGGCGACTGGCCGCAAGCGCTGATGGATCTGGCGACGGCGATTTGCCGGCCCAAGGCGCCGTTATGCCTGCTGTGTCCGTTGCGGGCGGGGTGTGACGCCTTCGCGCGTGGCGAGCCCGAGCGCTTTCCAGTCAAGGCGGCCAAGGCGGTCAAGCCGCGGCGACATGGGGTGGCATTCCTGTTCGTCAGCGACGACGGCTTCATTGCCGAACGCCGGGCGGACAAGGGCTTGCTGGGCGGAATGCTGGGCGTGCCGCACACGCCGTGGCGCGACCGGCCGTGGTCGGACGCCGAGGCGGCGGATGTGCTGAACGGCTTGTCATCGACGCCGCATGAAGCCGTCGGCGCCTATGAGCACGTCTTTACGCACTTTGCGCTGAGCCAGGCGGTTTGGGCCGTACGGCTGTCACCTGACGAGGTACAAGCCCTGCTGCGCGCCCATAACGACTGGCAATTCCTGCCATGGGCGCAGCAAAAAAGCCTGCCGACCGTGTTTCGTAAGGCGGTGATGCGCTTTACCGCCTCTTGATTGAACCGATGGTGCTCTCCCATTGGCCGTGTGCATAGCGACCGGTACGTTTAAACTCTGTTTGGGCGGCAGTATCGGGAGAATACCCATGCGTACCCTAGGTTTGATCATTGCTTGCACCGCCGTCGCGGCTTGGCCATGCGCCACCTTGGCCCAGGACGCCGTGCATCTGGCCGACGCCCAGGTGGTCTATCAGCCGCAACCGACCAGCTATCAGCCCGACGCCAGCGATCTCGATCTGGCCGATCAGGGCAAGGCGTTCGACGTCTCTTGCACGGTAGGCGATGACGGTCACATGCAGGATTGCAAGGCCGAGCCCAATGACATGGCTGACCAGAACTTCGTGCGGATCGCCGTAAGCGACGTGCAGCAGTTCGTGGTCGGGCCCCAAACGCGCGACGGCGAAGCGACCGCCGGACGCCAGTTCACGGTGACCTGCGCCTTCCATCGTCTCGATGGCGTGGCGCCGACCGAAGTGGCGTCAAACGACGCGCTTTAATCGACGCCGCTTCCAGGCGTGAGATTTTGCACCGGCCTTCCCGTCTCCAGAGTCCGGTCCTAGGGGCTTGCCCCTAGTTCATGTCGGCGCGGATGCGTGAGCGCAGATCGTCGATCGGCTTGAGGCCGGCGTCGGTCTTGAAGCGCCAATAGGTCCAGCCATTGCACGCCGGAGCGTGTTCGAGCATGGCGCCCATTTTGTGGATCGAGCCGGAGAGGGCGCCGTGGACGAGTGAGCCGTCGGCGCGAATGCGGGCGGTCTTTTCGCCACGTGGACAATAGAGGGTATCACCAGCGCGCAGCAGGCCGGCTTCAACCAAGGCGCCGAAGGGTACGCGCGGTTCGGCCTTTTTCGAACCCATGACGGCCAGGTCTTCGCTCGTTGCCGGGATGACCTTGGCGATGCGTTCGCGGGCATGGCGAGCGTAGGTTTCGTCGCGCTCGATGCCGATGAAATGGCGGCCAAGACGCTTGGCGGCCGCACCCGTGGTGCCAGTGCCGAAGAACGGGTCAAGGACAACGTGGCCAGGCTTGGTGCAGGCCAGCAGGACGCGGTAGAGCAGGGATTCGGGCTTCTGCGTCGGATGTGCCTTCTGGCCGTTTTCGTCTTTCAGGCGCTCTTCACCGGTGCACAGCGGAATGGTCCAGTCCGAGCGCATCTGGGTGTCTTCGTTGAAGGCCTTGAGCGCGTCGTAATTGAAAGTATAGCGCTTCTGGCCGCGCGCCTTGGTGGCCCAGATCAGGGTTTCGTGGGCATTGGTGAAGCGCGTGCCCTTGAAGTTCGGCATCGGGTTCGACTTGCGCCAGATGACGTCGTTCATCACCCAGAAG
>FTCZ01000692.1_pt1 | contig 27578 bp, 23 predicted proteins | sample 1658871 | NCBI WGS metagenome assembly FTCZ01 (sample SAMEA3914864, study PRJEB12502) | metagenome | biome: forest; material: soil | place: USA | collected 2012-03-12 | depth 0.3 m | reverse complement strand
TCTCGCCAAGCGTACCGAAGAACAGGCTTCATCGTTGGAAGAGAGCGCTGCGACGATCGAGGAGCTGACCGCTTCCGTCAAAGCCAGCGCTTCGTCGTCCAAACTTGCTGCGCATGCGGCTGGCGAAGCAACGGCTGTGGCTGAGCAGGGTGGCTCTGTCGTTTCCGATGCGGTCGAGGCGATGAGCCGGATCGAGGCGGCCTCGAAGAAGATCGCCGACATCACCTCTGTCATCGACGGTATCGCTTTCCAGACCAACCTACTGGCGCTGAACGCTGCTGTCGAGGCGGCCCGTGCGGGTGACGCTGGCAAGGGTTTCGCGGTTGTCGCCTCCGAGGTCCGCACGCTGGCTCAGCGCTCGGGCGAAGCCTCGAAGGATATCAACGGGCTGATCGAGGCCTCCAGTAATGAAGTCGCGCAGGGCGTGGCGCTGGTGCGCTCGGCCGGCGCGACGCTCGAAAAGATCGTCGTCGCGGCGAAACAGCTTGCGGCTTCCGTCACCGAAATCTCGACCGCCGCAGGCGAACAGGCACATGGCATCGACGAGATGAGCCAGACCGTCGCCCATATGGACGAGATGACGCAGCAGAACGCTGCGCTGGCCGAAGAGAGCGCCGCTTCCGCGACTTCGCTGACGCAGCAGATCAGGAAGCTCGAGGAACTCGTTGCGATGTTCCGCACCGGCGACGTCGTCTCGACCAGCGAGCCGGACCGCTTGCGCAAGCTCGCCGCTGCTGCCTTCAACGAGAGCCGCACGAGTGTAGCAGCGCGGCCTGCGCCTGCCAGACAGGCTGCTCCTGCTCCCGCGCCGCGTCCCGCTCCGGCGAAAGTCGCCGCAGGCGGTTCGCATGGTGGCTGGGACGAGTTCTAGCCGGTCAGCTTCGGCTGCGTTCGAAGGAATAGACTACTGCGGGTTTTCCCGCGTCAGTTCGGGCGTCGCCGAAATCCGGTACTGCATATTCTGCAAGCAGGCGTAATCGGGCGCGCGGCAGGTGCGCCCGGCCCGGATCGCCGATAAGGATAGCGATACCGGTAGCAACGCAGCGATCGAGAAAGTCCGTGACTTGGGTCGCCAGCTCTGGCGCGTAGAACAGGTCGCCAATGGCGATCAGGTCAACGTCCGGCGGCTCTCCCTCGGTCAAATCACCAGCTATTGCCGTCAATGCCACGCCATTCGCCCTGGCATTGAGTGTTGATGCAACAATCGCATTCGGATCGATATCGGCTGCGGCGATGTGTTTAGCGCCTGCCTTGGCCGCCGCGATGGCGACGACGCCTGATCCAGCGCCGAGATCAAGCACGCGCTTGCCAGTCACTGCTTCTGGATGATCCAGAATATACCGGGCTAACACCGTGCCGCCAGCCCAGCGATACGCCCAGTATGGCGGCGGGGTGTCGCCATTTGCGTCTCGTCCAGTCAGCCGCCAGAGGCCGCTGCCGGGATGCGCGGTATGGAGCTTGATTTCTGGCAGCATTGGAACTGCCGCGAGCGGCATGTGCTCGCGGATGAACTGTGCCGGATCAGGTTTCGCTATCTTCTTCGCCATGAGCCGCCGCGATCCTGGCATCGCCCCGCTTTTCGTTTTGGCATGCGGCCACGATACCATAGCTTTATCCAGGCCACCTGACTCGCCCTGCCCGGAAGGAGACCGATGCAACACCACACCTCGCTGATCGCAACCATTGTCGCGGCGCTCTGCCTGTCCTTTGTGTTCGGAGCGGTGGCGCAGCGGATAAAGTTGTCGCCGCTGGTTGGCTATCTGATCGCGGGAGTGGTGATTGGGCCGTTCACGCCGGGCTATGTCGCCGACCAGCAGCTCGTACCGCAGCTCGCCGAGATCGGCGTCATCCTGCTGATGTTCGGTGTCGGCCTGCATTTCTCGTTGAAGGATCTGCTGGCGGTGCGCGTCATCGCCGTGCCAGGCGCGCTCGGGCAAATCGCGTTCGTCACGGTCATCGGTGCTGGCCTCGCCATGTTGCTCGGTTGGCAGCTTGGCGGCGGCATCGTTTTCGGCCTCTGTCTTTCGGTCGCTTCTACAGTCGTCGTGCTACGCGCGCTGCAGGAGCGGCGGCTGGTGCAAACGGAGCGCGGACGCATCGCGGTTGGCTGGCTCGTCGTGGAGGATCTGGCGATGGTGCTGGCGCTGGTGCTGCTGCCGGCGCTGTCCGGCCTTCTCGGGGGTGACGCCAAGGGCTCTTCGGCCGGCGGGCTTCTCGGCTGGCTGGAGCCCGATACCGTCTGGGCGGTGCTCGGGCTGACGCTGCTTAAGGTCGCGGCTTTCGTCGCGATCATGCTGGTGTTCGGCCGGCGTGTCATCCCCGGCATCCTGCATTACACGGCGCATACCGGCTCGCGAGAACTGTTCCGCCTGGCGGTTCTGGCGATCGCGCTTGGTGTCGCCTTTGGCGCGGCGGAACTCTTCGGAGTTTCCTTCGCGCTCGGCGCTTTCTTTGCCGGCATGATTCTGGCGGAATCGACGCTGAGCCAACAGGCCGCCAACGAAACGCTGCCATTGCGCGACGCTTTCGCCGTGTTGTTTTTCGTTTCCGTCGGCATGCTATTCGATCCGACCATCCTGACGAAACAGCCGCTTCCGGTCATCGCGACCTTCCTGATCATCCTGTTCGGCAATGGATTGATCGCCTTCACCATTCTGTTTCTTTTCCGATATCCGATGCGTATCTGCCTGACGCTGGCTGTCAGCCTGGCGCAGATCGGCGAATTCTCCTTCATCCTCTCGGGCCTCGGCGTCGATCTGAAGCTGCTGCCGGCGGCCGGGCGCGATTATATCCTTGCCGGCGCGTTGCTCTCGATTTTGGTCAATCCGCTCCTTTTTGTCGGGCTCGACCGGCTTGGGCCCTGGATCAAGGCATATGACAGCCGCCATGAGCCGCAACAGCCTCCGGTGGTTGCGTCTGCCGAACCCACCAAGACTGCGCCCGCACCGAAAAAGCCTGAAGTGGAAGAACTGGAGCCGACAAGACTTTCCGGACATGCGGTGCTCGTCGGCTACGGCCGAGTTGGCAGCTTGGTCGGAGAGGACCTGATCATGCGCGGCGTACCGCTGCTGGTGATCGAGGAACGTCGCCAGACCGTCGAGGAACTGAAGAAGCGTGGCGTCGAGGTCATCCTCGGCAACGCCATGCAGGATGGCCTCCTCAAGGCGGCGAATATCGCCGGCGCCCGCTGGCTGATCAGCGCAATTCCGAACCCCTATGAGAACGCCAATCTCGTAGAGGAAGGACACAAGACCAACCCCGCGCTCGAGATCATCGCCCGCGCGCATTCGGATGAGGAAGTGACCTACCTCAAGAAATACGGCGCGGATTTCATCATCGTGGGTGAAACCGAGATCGCGCGCGGCATGAGCGAGCATATCGAAGGACGCCTCGCGACGACCGAGGCGGAAACCTCTGCCGGCTGACGCAAATCGCTCGGATGTCACATCCGGGTGCGGTTTCCTCCATATATGCTACGGTATGAATACGCTTCACGGCGTCTCAAGGAATCTGAAACCGTCTTCTCGAATTCGTTTGTGCGCCCTTGCGCAAATTCGATGCTAATGAGAAGACAGCGCGGCTATTCGAAAGTCGAACCCTGGGGGAGAAAACGATGCAGAATCAGTTCGGAACAGCGGCCATGCGGCGTCTTGCCGGCGTCAGCCTTTTCGTTTTCGCGCTCGCCTCGCCAGCGCTCGCCCTCGATACCGCGCTCGACAACGTAACGTATGAGACGGTTGAGAATGGCGTGCCCGGCACCGTCACCATCAAGCGCGTCGAGGCGACGGGTCTGAGCCTCACGCAGGACGAGTTCGCCAAGATCTTCGCAAAGGGGACGCCGGAGGCCGATCGCAAGGCGATCATCGCCAAGATGAAGGCCTCGAAGATCAGCATCCCGGAAATGGTAGCGGTCAAGAAGGACGGCAAGGTCTCCGTAACCGGCTTCGTCGCCGAGAATATCGACCAGGGCAAGGTTGGCCATGCGGCGATCGGGACGATCAACGGCGATGTGCCAGGTGATGACGGCGGCCGTGTGATGATCAAATCCGGCGCGATGGCGATCGATGGCGCCAATCTTTCCGGCCTGCTCGCGGCGGACCCCGCCGGCGGCAAATTCGCCTTTACCCATCTCTCGCTGACCGGCCTCGAACTCAACGCGCCGGACAAGGATACGCCGGCGAGCGCGCCTGGCGGCAACATGTTCAAGTTCACGCTGGATTCCTTCGTGGCGGATGCTACTGCTGACGGCGACGTGCCGCTGAAGGGTTCGGGCAAGCTCAACAGCCTGACGATCGTCCCGCCGCCGAGCTCTGCCGGCGCGCAGGGCTTGGCTGCGGTCGGCATCAGCAAGCTGGATCTCGGCGTCACCTTCTCGGGTACCTATGACCCGGCGGCCAAGACTTATACGATCGACGATTATACGATGACCGGCGCCAATATCGGCACGCTCGGCCTGAAGACCCAGCTCGCCAATATCGAGAAGGCCGCCTTCATCGGCGGCAAGGACGAGAAGATGGGCGCGCTGATGCAGGGCGCCCTCGCCAATGTCGAGCTCAAGTTTACCAATGCCGGCATTGTCGAGAAGGGCATTGCGCTCTACGCCGCGCAGCAGGGTAAGACGCCTGATGCCGTGAAGCAGGAATGGACCGCCATGGCGAACCAGTTCGTGCCGATCGTGCTTGGCGGCGACACTAATTCGCTGAAGGTCGCGGCTGCGGTTGCGAGCTTCGTTGCCGATCCGAAGGCGATCACGATCAGCGCGAAGTCGAAGGGCGCACCGCTCCCGTTCATGGAACTGGCGGCTACGAAGGACCCGATGTCGCTGGTGCAGAAGGTCGAGATCAACGCCGTTTCGGCCTCGGCTGGTGCTGCCCCGGCTCCAGCAACTCCGACCCAGCTCGCTCCGACCGCCAAGCCGCCGGCCGCTGCTCCGCAACCCATGGCCAGCGCCGCGCCGCCAGCCGGTCAGGCGCTGACCGGCATCGCCGCCTGGAATGCGCTGGTCGGCAACTCCGTCATCGGCAAGAACGACGATGGCGATACCGTGATCGAGTATTATCTCAAGAACGGCACTGTCCGTCAGCTTGCGGCCGATGAAGCTTCCGCCGGCAAATGGACGCTGAAGGGCGAGAAGGTTTGCATGAAGTACCCGGATGACGACGAGGCCTGCTACAAGATCACCGTAAAGGGCAAGTCGGCGACCTTTGTGGACGAGGATGACAGCGAAACCGTCTACGAAATCCTGCCGGGTAACGCGAAGAACCTGCAGTAAGGTTTTTCGGCTTGGCGTCCCGCACTTGATGCGGGACCCATATCCTCGGATGCGTCGGCGTTCATGAGCCCCGGGCCAAGCCCGGGGCACGAGTGCCAAGCACTTTCCCTTTCGTGGCTGATGCTCTAACCAGCCTCTCATGTCGCATAACAGTTTCGGACATCTTTTCCGCGTCACCACCTTCGGCGAAAGCCATGGGCCAGCCATTGGCTGCGTAGTTGATGGCTGCCCTCCGCTGATCCCGCTGACGGCCGCCGATATCCAGGCCGATCTCGATCGCCGCAGGCCCGGCCAGAGCCGTTTCACCACACAGCGTCGCGAGCCGGATGAAGTAAAAATCCTTTCTGGCGTTTTCGAGAATGACGAAGGCGTTCAGGTCACGACGGGCACGTCGATTGGCCTGCTGATCGAGAATGTCGACCAACGCTCCAAGGATTACGGGGACATCAAGGACAAGTTTCGCCCCGGCCACGCCGACATGGCTTATCAGGCGAAATACGGCATCCGCGATTATCGTGGCGGTGGCCGATCCTCGGCGCGCGAGACAGCGATGCGCGTTGCCGCCGGCGCAATCGCCCGCAAGGTCATTTCCGGCGTCACCATTCGTGGTGCGCTGGTGCAGATGGGACCGCACATGATCGACCGCGGCAACTGGGATTGGGAAGAGGTCGGCAACAACCCTTTCTTCTGTCCCGACGCCAAGGCTGCTGCCTTCTACGAGACTTATCTCGACGGCATTCGCAAATCAGGCTCCTCGGTAGGTGCGGTGATCGAGATCGTGGCCGAAGGTGTGCCGGCCGGCTGGGGTGCGCCGATTTACGGCAAGCTCGACGCCGATCTCGCGGGCGCGCTGATGAGCATCAATGCGGTCAAGGGTGTCGAGATCGGCGCGGGCATGGCAGCGGCAGCGCTGACCGGCGAGCAGAACGCCGATGAAATCCGCATGGGCAATGATGGCACGCCGCTCTTCTCGGCAAACCATGCCGGCGGCGTGCTTGGTGGCATCTCGACCGGACAGGATGTGGTGGCGCGATTTGCCGTGAAGCCGACCTCTTCGATCCTCACGCCGCGCGCGACGATCGACAAGCACGGCCACGAGACGGATATCCTGACCAAGGGTCGTCATGACCCTTGCGTCGGCATCCGTGCTGTGCCGGTCGGGGAGGCGATGGTCGCCTGCGTGCTGGCGGATCATTTCCTACGGCATCGCGCGCAAGTCGGCTGAGGCCATGCCGACTCGCCGCAGCCTGCTTCGAACAATGCTTGGCGCTGCGGCGTTTGCGCCCTTCGGAAGGATTCCGGCGATGGCGAAGGACTTTCAGGTCGCCAGCGCATCAGAAAGCGGACTGAAGCCGGACCTCGGTCCATCTCTCGATGCGGGTTTCCAGCGCGGAGAACTTGCCGGCCTGCATGCGCTCGTTGTGCTGCGCCATGGTCGGATCGCGTTCGAACGCTATTACGAGGGCATCGACGAAACGTGGGGCAAGCCGCTTGGCAAGGTGGCGTTCAGTCCTGAGACGCAGCATGATCTGCGCTCAGCCAGCAAGAGCATCGTCGGCCTTCTCTACGGCATCGCCCTGGCCGAAGGGCTCGTGCCGGGCCTCGATGCGCCTGTCCTGAAAGCCTTCGGCCAATATGCCGATCTTGCCAGCGACGAACGGCGGATGGCAATCACCATGGCGCATGTGCTGAGCATGACCATGGGTCTCGAATGGGATGAAAGCCGGCCCTATACCAGCGCCGAGAACAGCGAGATCGCCATGGAAATGGCGGCGGACCGTTATCGCTACATTCTCGAGCGCCCGATCATCGCCGAGCCAGGCACTCGTTGGATTTATTCCGGCGGTGCGACCGCATTGCTTGGCCATCTGATCGCCAAGGGCGCAGGCAAACCGTTGTTCGAGTATGCCCACGAAAAACTATTCTCTCCGCTTGGCATCACGGCGGTTGAATGGATCAATGGCAGCAATGGCGAGGAGGCTGCGGCTTCCGGCTTGAGGATGCGGCCGAGAGATCTGGCGCGGATCGGGCAACTCCTGCTCGATAATGGTGCCTATCAAGGAAAACAGCTTGTTCCCGTATCCTGGCTGGCGGGTAGTCTCAGCAAGCACGCAACGATCGAGCAAGGTTTTGGCTACGGGTACCACTGGTATCTCGGCACGTTGCGTGGCAGCCCAAGACCGCTGATGGGCGCTTATGGCAATGGCGGCCAGCGGCTCTTCCTGGTGCCGTCCTATGATCTCGTCGCGGTCATGATGGCTGGCAATTATGATAGGGCAGGCCAATCGAAGTTGCCGGCTTCCATCCTCAACGATTTTCTCATTCCGGCGTTGATCTGACGACGGGCAAAAAGCCGTTAATGTGCGAAATTTCACTCATACTGAAATTGGCATTTGAATTTTATTGCCGCTGATTTCCTTGCCGCCTATCTTGTGGGCATGAAGCTCGTCGATTGGCTCACCAGCACCAAGACCAAGCGCGTCGATTTCGCAAAGCGGCTCAACATGTCGCCTGCGAGCATTACCGCGCTTTGCAATGACGAAACCGCCTGGATTTCGCGTGAAAGCGCGGAGCGGATCGCCGAGGCGACAGGCGGCAAGGTGACGCCGAACGATTTCCTGGGATTGACCGGCCCGGCTACGGAGAGAAGCATGTTCGAGAATGAAGCCCGCACCCGAGCGGCGATCGAAGCCTTCGCCAAGGGCGAGATCGTGATCGTCACAGATGACGATGACCGCGAGAATGAGGGCGATCTCATTGTTGCCGCTTCGCTCTGCACGTCGGAGAAGATGGCCTTCATCATCCGCAACACCTGCGGCATCGTTTGCGCGCCGCTGACGGTGGCGGAGGCGAAGCGCCTCAACCTCGCGCCGATGGTCGCGGCGAACGACGCGCCGCTTGGCACGGCCTTCACCGTGACGGTCGATGTCAAGCACGGGCTGACCACCGGCATCTCGGCCGAGCAGCGCACCAATACGGTTCGCGCGCTCGCCAACGGCAATATGGGCGCCAATGATTTCGTACGCCCTGGCCATATTTTCCCGTTGATCGCCAAGGATGGCGGCGTGTTGATGCGGTCCGGCCATACGGAGGCGGCGGTCGATCTTTGCAAGCTCGCCAATCTGCCGCCGGTCGGCGTGATCTGCGAACTCGCCAATGACGATGGCACTGTGATGAAGGGCCAGCAGATCGAGGTTTTTGCCGAAAAGCATAATCTAAAGCGGATATCGGTCGCCGATCTCATCGCCTATCGCCAGTCGCGCGAAAAACTCGTCGAGCGTGTCGCGACCTTCCCGGTGCCAACCGCGATCGGAGAGATGACCGGCTACGCCTATGTCACCGACTTCGATACCGTTCAACATTTCGCCTTCGTCTATGGCGATGTCGGCAACGGCGTCGAGGTTGTGACGCGGCTGCATCGCGCTGATGTCGTGGCCGATGTGCTTGGTGGCTCGAAGTCGATCAATTGCGCGCTAGAGCGCTTCAAGCGCGACGGACGGGGTATCCTTGTCTATCTGCGCGACGGCACGGCCGGCGTGCCGATCACTGGCCTTGGCGAGGTGAGCGGCTCTGAGACCGCCCGGCAGCGGCAATGGCGCGAGGTCGGCCTCGGTGCGCAGATTTTGCGTGACCTCGGCGTGCGTTCGATCCGCAACCTTTCCTCCACGCCGCGCGCCTATGTCGGCCTTTCCGGCTTCGGCATCGATATCGCGGCGACGGAGCCGGTGGAGTAAGGTCGACGAGATAGCGCAACCTGACCGAAAGGCTGAAGCCATGGCGACCGTGAAACTCTGGAGCGATGCCGAGGCTGAAGCCGATCCTCGCGTGAAGGCCGTCTTTGACGACATCCGCGCAGTTCGGAAATCAGACTTCATCAACAATTTCTGGCGGGCGCTCGCCAACCAGCCGGCGTTGCTCGAAAGCACCTGGAGCCGGCTGAAGGTGGTGATGGGCAAATCGGACGGGCTCGATCCGTTGACCAAGGAACTCGTCTATATCGCCGTCTCGATCACCAATGGCTGCAGCTACTGCGTCCATTCCCATATGGCTGCGGCGCGCGCGAAGGGGATGAGCGAAGCGCAGCACGAGGAATTCCTCGCGGTTGTCGCGATGGCCTCGCAGACCAATGCGCTGGCGACCGCGCTTCAAGTGCCGGTCGATCCGGAGTTCGTCATCTAAGGCTCGTGTCCCGCACTCGATGCGGGACCTATAACCGCCATCCCATCAGGCTGGCGAATCCGCCTGAATAACAGGCCTTCCAAAACCTGACGGTGTCTATAGGCCCCGCATCAAGTGCGGGGCGCGAGGTTGGCGGGCTTCCAGACGTTATTTCGGGCCAAGCGCCTTCAAGTCGATCGTCGCGGCCATCGCCTGATAACCGGCCCGGTTCGGGTGCAGCTTATCGCCAGGTCCGCCGGTCGTGCTTTCAGGAACGAACTCGGGCTTCATCTGCCCTGTTACAGTGTCGAGCGTCGCCGCATCAAAATCAGCCACGGCATCGAACAACCCGCCCTTGCGGATGAAATCGTTCACGAGCTTGCGCTGCACATCCTGCTCGGGCGAGCCATGGGCGGCATTGGTGCTGGCGAGCGCGGTCGTTGCGGTTGCGCCGGTGATCTTGATGGCCGGGAACTTGGCGCGAAGCCGGGCGACACCCTTCTTCATGCCCTCAATCACCTGCTCAGCCTTGAAATTGCCGGCGGTGCTGAGGTCGTTGATGCCCTCCAGCCAGATCAGCGAAGTGACACCGGAAAGGCTCAAAACGTCACGGTCCAACCGATCGAGCGCCGAAGGGCCGCCGGCGAACGGCGTTTGCGGCGTGTAACTCGCCGGCCCGACGACCTGATTGCCGCCAATGCCTTCATTTGCAATCGCGGTGTTGTAGAAGCCCGCAGCATGCAGCCGCTGCAACAGCACATCGGACCAGCGATCATTGCCGTTGAGGGTGCTGGCAGTGCCATCTGTGATGGAATCGCCGAAAGCGACAATGAGTGCGGCATCTGCCGAGGTCTGCATGTCGATCGCATCGAGGAAATACCAGGAGGCGGTGCTGAAGGGGAAATCCATCACGCCGTCAGAGGTGCTTTTCGCGCCGGCACCCTGTCGAGTGACGTAGGAGGTCGTGACGGCCTTGGCGTGCCATGTCATCGGGCCGCTTTCGCCCGCGACATGAAAGCTGACGGCAAGCCTGCGGCCGAGCATGTTTTGATCGGGAGCCGTCTTGGCGAAGGGCAGAGCGACTGCATCACTCCAGGCCATTTCACCGGGAGCCAGCGTGAGCGACGGTTTGCCAGCGAAGAGAATAGCCTGGCTGCTGCCCGGCTCGATCACCGAGCCCGAGCGCTGAAGGGCGATGGCCACCGTATCGAAGGTCACCGGCTTGGTGCCGAGCGCGTTTGAGAGACGGACGCGCGTGCTCGAGCCCCAGAGGCTCGGCTGGGCAATCAGTCGGAACGTCTGATCCTTGGCGCCGACGGCTGGATCAGGAAAGGCGAAGCGCATTTCGGGTTGCGCGGAGGGATTGCCGATTGGGTAGGGGCCCTGCACCGAAGCGGCCCATGTGGTGAGCCAGCGCGGCGTCTGAGCATTGGCGGAAAGCGTCGACACGAGGAGGGTCATTCCCAGAAGCAGGGTGCGGGCAAGCATGGCGTTTCTCCGAGGCAACGGCGCTGCGGCCGCTTGCCTCGAAGATTGGCCGATAGGATTTCCGGCTTCAATTCAGGATTTCGTGTTTGGAGAAACTAAATGTGCCGGCCCTGTAGATTGTTCAGAGCCGAGATGCTGCAGATCAATACCTCAGGCCGTCTTGAACTTGGTCGAGCGCTTCGGATGCCACCATTTGCCGCCGACAACCGTGCCTTCGGAAACGATTTTCTTGTCGCCGATCAGGTGCTCGCCGACCACGTCGACATAGTCGAATTTGCCTGATTTGATCGACAGGATAGTCGCATCGCCCGCGCAGCCGGTCTTGAACGAGCCAAGTTCCGGCCGTCGCAACGCATGGGCGCAGTTGATGGTGGAAGCTGCGATCACGCGGTCGAGCGGCATGCCGAGGCAGAGGAATTTCGACAGCGTCGTGACCTGGTCGAAGGCCGGGCCTTCGATGCAGAGCGTGTGGACGTCGGATGAGATCGTGTCCGGTTCGAAACCGTTCGCCAGCATGTTGCGCGTCGTTTTGAACGAAAACGAGCCCTTGCCGTGCCCGATATCGAAGATGACGCCACGCTCGCGCGCTTCCTGCACCGCGCGCTTCACAGTGCCTTGCGCAGTAACCGGCGCGTTGGGGAAGGGGCGGAACGCGTGGGTGAGGATATCGCCCTGGCGGAGACGGCCGATCACATGCTCGTAGCTCGGCGGCGGATGGTCAATATGCGCCATCAGCGGCATGCCGACCTCGTCGGCGACCTGCAACGCCATCTCAAGAGCCGCTTCGCCATTCGTGCCGGCCGAGTGCAGGCCGACGCGTACCTTGATGCCGACGATCAGGTCACGGTTCTCATCTGCCACCCGCGCGCAATCGACCGGGTTCATCAGCCGGATCTCTTCGCTTTCGCCGACCATCACGCGCTTGTCGAAACCGTAGATGCCGGCATGCGAGACGTGGAGATAGGCGAGGATGCGCACTTGGCTTTTTTCGATCACATGTTTGCGGAAGCCGGCGAAATTGCCTGGGCCGGCGCTGCCCGTATCGATCGCGGTGGTGACACCAGAGGTGCGGCAGAATTCTTCCGCATCGATGCCGAGCGACGTGCCGCCCCAATAAACATGCGTGTGCAGGTCGATCAGGCCCGGCGTGACGATATAGCCGGAGACATCGCGCACCTGTGCGCCTTCGGCGCTCAGCCCGTCGCCGACTTTGGCCACCTTGCCGCCGGCGAAGGCGACATCCGTCACCTTATCGAGTTTCTGTGAGGGATCGATCACGCGCCCGCCGCGCAGGATGAGGTCGTATGCCGCTGCCATTTTTCTCTTCCCTTTTCTTGAAATTCTAAACTGGCGAAACAGCGCCTTTGCGCTCGACAATCATCTTGTAATGCTCGGGCTGCCGGTGAATCGCGAAATTGAAGGTGGAATTTTTGTAGCTCTGGCCGAGATCGAGGTCGCAGCGCGCGATCACCAACTCGTCGCCTTCGGTGACGGCCTGCGCCACCACCTCGCCGGTGGGTGCAATGATGCAAGTGCCGCCGATCTGGTCGACGCCCTCTTCAAGCCCAGCCTTGGCGACGCCGACGACCCAGGTAGCGTTCTGGTAGGCGCCGGCCTGCATCACGAGTTGGTTGTGGAAATTGCCGAGCCGGTCGTGGTCGGGCGCGGGCGGATTATGCTTCGGCGTGTTGTAGCCGAGCATGATCAACTCGACATCTTGCAGACCCATGGTGCGGTAGCTCTCCGGCCAGCGGCGATCATTGCAGATCATCATGCCGAGATTGCCGCCAAGCGTATTCCAGACTGGCCAGCCGAGATTGCCGACCTCGAAATAATGCTTTTCGAGGTTCTGGAAGATGGCCCCGGGCCGGTGCTCGAAATGGCCGGGCAGGTGGATTTTGCGATATTTCCCGACGATCGTGCCGGTCTTGTCGACCAGGATGCAGGTGTTGAAGCGGCGCTTGCGTCCCTCTTCGAAGGCAAGTTCGCAATAGCCGAGGTGAAAACCGATGCCGAGACGCTTCGCCTCCTCGAACAGCGGCGCTGTCTCGTTGGAAGGCATCGACGTCTCGAAATAAGAGTCGATTTCGGCCTCATCCTCCATCCACCAATGCGGGAAGAAGGCGGTGAGGGCTGCTTCCGGAAACACCGCCAGATCGCAGCCATGTTCCGCTGCCTGCCGTAACAATGCAATCAGCCGGACAATGACGGCCTTCCGGTCATGCTCGCGCTGGATCGGCCCGAGCTGGCAGGCACCAACGGTGAGAATGCGGGTCATGCTGCAAGCTTTTCCAGAATCGCGCCAAACATGGCGCTGAAGGTGAGTATGGCTGGCATCAAACACCACGAAAGCTTACGCGGCAACGCTTTGTGGCCGGTATTTTCGTCGGATCGGTGAGCTGGAATGTCGCGGGTTCGGCGACTGCTTCCTCTCCGCCCTCATCCTTCGACAAGCTCAGGATGAGGTTAGTGGGACGGGTAAAAGTTTGGCGATCAAGTCCCGCCGCTCAAATGCATCAGTGTATGCAGCAGAACATTCGCGCCGGCTGCGAGGTGTTCCGGTCGGGTATATTCGGCCGGATTGTGACTGATGCCATCGACGCTTGGTACGAAGATCATGGCGGCGGGGCAGATGCGGGCCATCATCTGCGCGTCGTGGCCCGCGCCGGAGGTCATGTGGCGCGGCGAATGGCCCTGTGCATGGGCGACTGCATCGATCAGCGCGACGATGCGGTCGTCGAAGCGCACCGGCTCGAAGCGGCAGAGTTCCCTGCGTGTGGCGGTACAGCCGTGCTTGGCGGCAATCGCATCGATCATTTGGAACACACGTGCTTCGGCTTCCGCAAAATGTTGCGGCTCCGGATTTCGCAGATCGAGTGTCATCCGAACCGATTTTGGGATGACATTGATGAAGTTCGGCTCGAATTCGACCCGCCCGATGGTGCAGACCTGCCCGCCGCCGATTTCCTCGGCCAACGCCGACGCCCCAACATGGATTTCCGCCGCAACACGGCCGGCATCGCGCCGCATGTTCATCGGCGTTGTGCCGGCATGGTTAGATGCGCCATGGATGGTGATCTCGCTCCAAGAAATGCCCTGGAGATCCTTCACCACGCCAATCACTTCATTCGCCGCATCAAGCACCGGCCCCTGCTCGATATGCAATTCTACATAGGCCTTCGGCTGTATCGTGCCGGGTGTTTCTTGCCCTGCATAACCGATCGCTTCGAGTGCATCGGCCAATTCGACACCATCGACGGAATGCTGCGACAACGCTTCGCCGAGTTGCAGCCCGCCTGCATGAACGAGGCTGCCCAGCATATCTGGCTGAAAGCGCGAACCCTCTTCGTTCGTGAAGGCGGCGACCGCAATCGGTCGGTTCGGTGTGATACCTGCCTCGCGCAGCGTCTCGATAACTTCGACACCCGCAACCACACCGTAGACGCCATCATAGCGTCCGCCGGTTGCGACAGTGTCGATATGGGAGCCGCACATGACGGGTGCTTCCGCGCCATCCGCCGGCCAGATGCCGAAAATGTTGCCGATTGCGTCGATGCGGACCGCCATATCGAGATCGCGCATCCAGGAGACCAGCAGGTCGCGACCTTGCTTGTCCTCTTCAGTCAGCGCGAGGCGTCGGGAGCCACCATCGCCCGTATCGCCGATTTTGCCCATTTGCTCGATGCGCCGCAGCAGCCGTTCGGCGTTGATCGCAAGGTTCGGCTGCATGGCAATGGCCTCTTCCTGGCTATCCCTCCGACCTCATCCTGAGCCTGTCGAAGGATGTTAAGTCTGGCTCGCGAACTGGAACATCCTTCGACAGGCTCAGGATGAGGTGGTGTTTCGGATCATCTACACGGGCAACGCGGGCGGCAGATTATTGCCGATCGCCACCACCTTGCCCGGATTGAGCAGATTGGCGGGGTCGAGCGCCTGCTTCAAGGTCTTCATCAGCGCGATCGTTACCGGATCCTTATAATGCTCCAGTTCGTCGCGCTTGATCAGGCCGACTCCGTGCTCCGCCGCGATCGAGCCATGCATGGCGGTGACCTTGTCATGCACGATCGTATTGAAGCGGTGCCACTGAGCCATGAAGGTATCGCGGTCCATGCCGACTGGCTGGCTGAGGTTGAAGTGGATATTGCCATCGCCCATGTGGCCGAAGGCGCAAGGGCGGACGGTCGGCATTTCCTTGAGGCAGAGATCGATCGTCTCGACGACGAAATCAGCGACTTTCGAGACCGGCACGGAAACATCGTGCTTGATCGAGCCGCCCTCGCGGCCCTGCACTTCGGAGAGGCCCTCGCGCAGCTTCCAGATGGCCTGAACCTGCGCCTCGCTCGTCGCGATGGTCGCGTCCTGGATCAGGTCTTCCTCAAAAGCTTCCGCCAGCACGGCTTCGAGATCGGCCTGAAGCGGGGCATCAAGCGTCGGCGAGGTCAGTTCGACGATTGCCAGCCAATCATGATCCTCAGCCAGAGGCTTCACCGTGCCGGCCATGTGCTTCAGCGTGATGTCGAGCCCGAATTTCGGCATAAGTTCGAAGGCGGTGAGCGATGAGCCGCTGGCGGCGCGCGCCTTTTGAAACAGTGCCAATATGTCATGCGGATTGCGTGCGCCGACGAAGGCGACCGCCTTAGACATCGGCTTCGGGAACAGTTTCAGGCTCGCCGCCGTCACGATGCCAAGCGTGCCTTCCGAGCCGATGAAGAGATGCTTGAGGTCATAGCCGGCATTGTCCTTGCGCAGCACTTTCAGCCCGTTCCAGATCCGGCCATCGGCCAGCACGACCTCGAGCCCAAGCACGAGATCGCGCATATTGCCGTAGCGCAGCACGCCGATGCCGCCGGCATTGCTCGAGACATTGCCGCCGATACGGCAGGAGCCTTCCGAACCAAGCGAGAGTGGGAAAAGCATGCTGGCGTCGGATGCGGCGCGCTGGACATCCGCGAGGATGCAGCCGGCCTCGGCCGTCAGCGTGGCGTTGGCGATATCGAGATCACGAATTTTGTTCATGCGCTCGGTCGAGAGTACCAGCGCGTCGAAGGGCACGCCGCCGCCGGTCAGCCCCGTGTTGCCGCTATGGGCTACGATCGGCACCTGCGCTTCCTGCGCCAGCTTCACGATCGTCGAAACCTCTTCCGTATTGCGCGGCTTCGCCAGCGCCATCGCCTTGCCGCGATAGAGCCCGCGGCCCTCGCGCTCATGCGGATCAAGATCGGAAACATCAGTGGTGATGGCGGACGGCCCAAGCGCGGCCGCGATACGGGAGACGAGATCGGTCATGGCGGCACATTCATGGCGGCTTAGGCCGGATTTGTCACCTGTCGGATTGCCGCGACATCTGCCGGCATGACGATCTCCTCCGGCACGGCACAAAGTCCAACCCGCTCGCACCAGGCTCCGATCTTGGGCTCGGCGGTCAGCACCGCGAGCGGAATTGCCAGGATCAGGCCCGCGAGCATCGGTAACGCGTACCACAGGCTCGCTGGCAAGACCGAGCCAAGCACGGTAGCCAGTGCCAGCCCGAACAACAATTGCGGCCAAAGGCCCGCAAAGGCGGTGCGCCAGGACAGGCGTTGGGCGTCGCGAATCTGTCCACTCCAGGTCACTGAACGCCCAAAGGGCAGGCCTGCCATGAAGATTGTAACGCGCGTCGCGATGACCGGGCTGATCAGGGTGCTGAACAGGAACTCAGCGAATGCGCCGGCAAGCAATCGGCCCTTGCCGCCATAACGGTCAGCTTCGCCTTTCTGTAACAAAACATCGGCAAGCCCGGCGATTTTCGGCATCAGGCTCATCAGGAACATGCCGAGAAACAAGCCGATGCCAAGGGCAATCGGATATGGCTCTTCCGTTGTCTTTGTTTCGAACACGCTGAGTGTCGCGAGCAACATGAAAACGATCCAGCCGAAGGCGCCGAGATACATCAGGATCGCCCAGGCGATCTGGAAGCGGCTGAGTGGTTTCAGGCCCGGCGTCATCAACAGCCGCCAATATTGCATATTGCCCTGGCACCAGCGTAGATCGCGCCGGGTAAACTCCGCCAGATGCGGTGGGTTTTCCTCGTAGCTTTCTGTTTCTTCCGGGAGCACGCGCACCTCGTATCCGGCGCGGCGCATGAAGGCCGCCTCGATCTGATCATGCGAGAGGATATCGCCGCCGAGCGGCGGCTTTCCCGGTAGGATCGGCAGATGGCAGTGCTCTTTGAAGGGCGCGACGCGGATAACGGCGTTATGCCCCCAATAGGGCCCGCAATCACCCGCCCACCAGGAAGCACCCATCGTGTAGATGCGCATGTTATGGCGCATGCCGAACTGGAAGAACCGTGCGAAGGCCGAATGGGAAGGTAAGCCCACGACAAGGCTTTGCAAGATGCCTAGGCGCGGATTGGTTTGCATGATGCGGACCATGCGCAGGATGGTCGCAGCGCTCATCAGGCTGTCGGCGTCGAGCCCAATCATCAACTCGTAGCCATCACCCCAGCGCTCGAGGAAATCGCGGATGTTGCCGGCCTTGAAACCCGGATTGCTGTCGCGGCGGCGATAGTGGAGGGCGGCTTCCTCGCCGGCATCGGCGACTGCGCGCGCAAAACACGCATCCTCCGCGGCGGCGATTTCTGGGTCGGTCGTGTCCGAAAGGATGAAATAGGCGAAATGCCTGGCAAAGCCGTTGGCATCGAGCCCGGCCTTGACGACCCGCAGTCGGGCGAAGGCGCGCTCCGGATCCTCGTTGCGCAACGTCAGGAGGATCGCGATGCGGCCGGCAATCGGATCGTTTTCATGCGCCTTCAGCGCATAGGGATAAACCTCCCGCACGGCGTCTTTTCCACCATGCATCAGCCAAAAGCCGAACACCGCGTTCCAAAGGCTGAGAATATTCCATGGCACAGAGATCATGAAGGCGACAAGCAACAGCCCATCGAGCAGCGTCCAACCGCCATGCCCGGCAAGCCGCGCGAAGATCGCGGTGACGAGGATGAAGGTGCCGATGTTCAAAAGCGCGACCAACAGCCGGCGCCGGAACAGCACGGCGGTTTCCTGCGTACCAGTTGGCGTCAGGCCGGTTGCGGATTCGACCCAGGCTTCAGGCGTAGCGAGGAGGTTGGCCGTCTCGGAAGTTTCGGTCATCTGCAGAGGGCTGGCGGGAGGGATCACCTCTAGCTATCGCGTGCTCGACATGAATGGTAGCTGAGAATTCGCGTGTTGCGCGCACAGATGAGTGAACAGATGCAGCCTCGAACGGAAATGGCCCGCGCCCTCTGGTATATGCGCCCCGGCGTCTGTGCGGTTAACGAGGAGAGTTTGCCCGCCCCCCGTGAGGATGAGGTGCTGGTGCGTGCGCTGTTTTCCGGCGTCAGCCGGGGCACGGAGCGGCTTGTTGCCGCCGGCAAGGTGCCGGCAAGTGAGCATGTCTCGATGCGCGCGCCGTTCCAGGCAGGCATTTTTCCGTTTCCAGTGAAATATGGCTACCAGAGCGTCGGCTTGGTTGAAGCCGGCCCTGACGTGTTGATTGGCCGGACCGTCTTCGCGCTGCATCCGCATCAGGAGCGTTTCGTCGTTCCGGCTACGGCTGTCACGGTTGTTCCCGATACTGTGCCGGCGCGGCGCGCGGCACTTGCGGCCAACATGGAAACGGCTCTGAATGCGCTTTGGGATGCGGGCGCAGGACCAGGCGACAAAATCGTGATTGTCGGTGGCGGCGTCGTCGGACTTCTAGTTTCGGCGTTGATGGCTGCATTGCCGGGTGCAGAAGTGACTTTGGTCGATATCGACCCTGCCCGTGAAAACCTTGCTTGCTCTTTCGGTGTGGGCTTCTCGTTGCCTGTGGATGCTCCAAACGATTCCGACATCGTTTTCCACACAAGCGCCTCCGAAGCTGGCCTCGCAACCGCCATTCAATCGGCCGGATTCGAAGCGCGCATCGTGGAGATGAGCTGGTACGGAGAGAATCAGGTGGCGGTTCCGCTTGGCGGCGCATTCCACAGCAAGCGCCTGTCGCTGGTTAGTTCGCAGGTCGGGCAGGTTGCGCCCTCCCGCCGGTCTCGTTGGAGCCATGCGCGCAGGTTGGCAAAGGCGGTGGAGCTGCTCGCCGATCCGCGCTTTGACGCGCTCATCACGCATGAGATCGCCTTTGCCGATGCGCCGGCGCAGCTGCCGGCGCTTTTGACCGCGCCGGATACGCTCGGCATCGTTCTCGCATATGATTGATATGCGCTTGTCGCCGATTTTCCGTACAGGGGCGGCAGATCAATCTCGGGAAAATCCGCCATGTTCTCCGTTGAAGTCCGCGACCGCATCATGATTGCCCATTCGCTGCCCGATGCCTTCTTCGGGCCAGCGCAAGGGCTCCATGGCGCGACCTTCGTGGTCGATGTCGCCTTCTTTCGTGAAAAGCTGACCGGGAAGAATGTCGTAGTCGATATCGGTGCTGCACTGGCCTTGCTCTCCGATACACTGAAGCCCCTGGCCTATAAAAACCTCGATGAATTGCCCCAATTCACCGGCGTGCTGACAACCACCGAATTTCTTTGCAAGTATATTTTCGATCATGTTGCCGATGCTGCGCGCTCCGGCGACCTTGGCGAGGATGGCAAAGGGCTTTCAAAAGTCCGGGTGACGCTACACGAGACCGATCTGGCGCGCGCCAGTTTCGAAGGCCCTGTCGGTTGAAGCGTTTCGCCTTCGCGATTCCCGGCGATCTTGCGCTGCCGACCGGCGGCTATGGCTACGATCGCCGAGTGATCGCAGGTTGTCGCGCCGATGGCTGGCAGGTCGATCATCTGCAATTGGCGGGCGATTTCCCCGGCCCTCGAGAGGAAAGCCTTCAGGCCGCAGAGGCTGCATTCGCGAAATTGCCAGCCGAGTTTCCGATCCTCGTCGATGGCCTTGCTTTCGGAGCATTGCCGGTTGACCTGCTGCGGAGGGCTGGCCGCCGTTTCGTTGCGCTGGTGCACCATCCGCTGGCTATGGAAACAGGCCTGCCTATCAGGGAGCACGAGCGGCTGCAGCTTAGTGAGCGTGAGGCCTTGGCTGAGGCCCGCGCCATCATTACCAGCAGTCCGGCAACGGCTCGCAACCTCGTCGCCGATTATGGCGTGGCCGCGGAACGCATAACCGTCGCGCTTCCAGGTATCGAACCAGCATCTCGCGCGCTCGGCGGCAATAGCCCGCCCTTGATCCTCTCGGTCGGCTCGCTGGTGCCGCGAAAGGGCTATCCCGTGCTGGTCGAGGCGCTATCGCGTCTCACAGCGCTCGACTGGCGTTGCCGGATCATCGGCGCGAAGGATCGCGATCCACAGGAAACGGGAAGGATCGCCGAAGCGATCGAGCGGCACAGCCTCAGTGCGCGTATTCTGCTCGCCGGGGAGGCGAGTGAGCAAGCAATCGGCGACGCCTATGCCGCCAGCGATATTTTCGTGCTGCCGAGCTTTCATGAGGGTTACGGCATTGTGCTCGCCGAAGCGCAGGCGCGAGGCTTGCCGATCGTTGCGACCACGGCAGGCGCAATCCCCGAAACCGTGCCGCCTTCTGCTGGCTTGCTCGTGCCCCCCGGAGATACAACTGCTCTCGCCGAAGCTATTGCTCTGCTGCTGCAAGAGCCGGAACGCCGGCGCGCGATCGCGGAAGGGTCGTGGCAAGCTGGCATGACGCTGCCCCGCTGGAGCGAAACCGCTGCCACTATCGCGAAGGTCATGTCAAACGTCGTGTCGATGTGAAGGCTTTGCGTGGAGCCTGCCTCTTGTGAGCAGGGTTTATTCCTCTTATGAAAACCTGAATCAGTTTTGAAAGGTTCGCCCGGTTGGCGGATCATGGAGGGGCGCATGAGCCAGCAGAACCAGACCTTCGCCAATCGCTTTCTGTCGCTCGGCGCTTCGAGCAAGGTTATTCCGGCCACTGTATTGGTGGTGCTTGGTACGGCGCTGCTGACGGTCGCGGCCAAGGTGCAGGTGCCGTTCTATCCGGTGCCGATGACGCTGCAGAGCCTCGCGGTTTTGCTGATCGGTGCAGCCTATGGCTGGCGTCTCGCGGCATTGACCGTGCTCGCCTATCTCGGCGAAGGCCTGCTTGGTCTCCCCGTTTTCACCACGACACCTCCGCTGCCGGCTGGCCCGCTCTATTTCATGGGGCCGACGGGCGGCTTCCTGATCGGCTTCATTGCTTCTGCAGCGATCAGTGGTTTCGCTGTCGAGCGCGGCCTGGCGAATCGGCCTTTCGCGCTGTTCGGCGCTATGCTTCTTGGTGAGGTCGTTCTATTCGCAGTCGGCCTGCTCTGGCTGTCGCAGTTTGCCCATCTCGCCAGCGGCTCGGTTGGTCTTGGCTTCGCAAAGGCCTGGAACGGAGCGGTCGCTCCCTTCCTGCTTGGCGATCTGGTGAAGACGGCGCTTGCTGCGGCCCTCACCTCGGGGCTCTACGTCGCCGTTCGTCCGCGCTGAACCTTGTCGCTCGAGCGTTCGCAAGCGCTGCAGGCCGTCCTTGACGGTCTTCGGCTTGCGATTGCGGCGAGCGCTTCTTCGGATCATCCCGCGGTCGCAGCTAGCGATCGCATCTTCAGCGCGCTCGATACGGTTGTCGAGAGCGCTGTGGTCGCGCCGGCACAGCCTGACGTTTGCCGGCATCTCGATCAGGCTTTCGCAATAGCGCGCAGTGTGCGTCCGAAACTATCTTCGCTAATTGACGCTCTTCACGATATCAGCGGCTCGCTGCACTGGGCTCCGCGTGCGGGAAGCGAAACGGGTGATCCAGCTTTTTCGGCTGGCCATACAAACGCGGTTCTCGTCGGTCGTGGTGGCATCGAACTACGCGAAGATGTCCGCATTGGTATGAGCCTGATGGCGCCGGGGATTCGTTATCCCGATCATCGCCATCCGCCCGAAGAAGTTTACGTCGTGCTTTCGGATGGCGAATGGATGCAAGGCGAGGGTAACTGGTTCAAGCCGGGCATCGGCGGAATCGTCTATAATTCGCCTAGCATCCTGCATGCCATGCGCGCGCCGGCGAGTGAGCCACTCCTCGCGGTCTGGCTGCTCTGGGAAGCGCCGTTCCGCGCCTAAGCTATTTGCCGACGGGCGCCAACGTATCCGGCTGCTGCTTGTCCGGATCGACCAGATGTCCGGCGCGGTCACGCTTGGCGGTGAGGTAGCCGATATTCTCGGAATTCAGCCGACCGTATACGCGCTGTGTATCGGCCACTTCTATGCCGGCCTTGCGTAGCGCTTCTGCCTTCTCGGGGCTGTTGGTCAGCAGGCTCACCTTGTCATAGCCGATCTGGCGCAGCATCTCGGCGGCGAATTCGAAACCGCGATTATCCGCACCTAGCCCCAATGCTTCGTCGGCCTCGTAAGTATCCAGCCCCTGGTATTGCAGGCGATAGGCGCGGATCTTGTTGGCGATGCCGTTGCCGCGGCCTTCCTGGTCGAGATAGAGCAACACGCCGCCACCCTGCTCGGCCATGATCTTGACCGCGCCACGCAACTGGTCACCGCAATCGCAACGCAGCGAGCCGAAGAGATCGCCGGTGATGCAGGCTGAATGCAGGCGTACCGGCACCGGTTCGGCCGGATCAGGTTTGCCGACGATGATGGCGATCTGCTCGCGCAGGCCTTCGCCGCCACGGAACACGACGAATTCGGTCTCGCGCGCCACCATCAGCGGCACTGGCGCGCGGGAGACGATCGAAACCGTCTTGCGGCGTTTCTGTGCATAGCGCTGAACGGCTTCGGCGCTCACGCGCGCTGCGTTCAGCGAAGACGTGATTTCGGCCGATACGGGAGTGATGAGTGCCGAGGGCAGCAATAGCGCGAGGCGCAGCAGCGTCAACCCGGCTTCGGCAGCGGGGGGCGCTTGTAGCAATGGCCATCGCAGATCGAGGTCCGGCTGGCGCATCAGGTCGTCGATTTCGGCCGATGTCAGCGTTGCCGCGTCGATCGCATGGGCCTGCTGATCATCCGCGCTGCCGAGGAAACGCAGCCGTGCTGCGGTGAGGATCAGGGAAAGCTTGCCGCCGCCAATCGCCTTCATCGCGGCCAGCAACTCGTCGCTTGCGAATTCCGCTCCGGTGACTGCGAAGACTTCGCTGCCCTGCTCGATCAAAACTGCGCGACCGGAGCGCAATTCGGCAAGCGCACGCTCGACCGGTGTCTGGTCGTCGTCACCAAACAGATTTAGAACGTCACGCGGATTGAGGGCGTCGGTCATGATGGAATATTTCCCGTCTCCGGAACGTCATATGGTTTGGAACATCTGTATTCCAGAAGCGATATAGGCAGACCGGAACCGAGATGACAGAGTACGCCTTCCAGATGCGCGATCTTGAACCGCAAAGTCCGCCGCCAAGCCATGCGTTTAAGCACATATGGCCCCTGCTCGTCGAGCGGGGCTCCGCGGCGTTGAGCTTGCCGGACGTTGCACGGCATGGGCTCACGGCTGCCTACCAGCCCTTTCTCAAATCGCCTCGCGCCGGTCAGATCGTCGTCGGTCAGCTCGGCCAGTCGCTGGACGGGCGCATTGCCACGCCTAGCGGAGCCTCGCGTGACATAAGCGGCTCGGCGGCTCTCGATCATCTGCATCGCGTGCGTGCGCTGGTCGATGCCGTCGTGGTCGGGGTCGGTACGGTTGTGGCCGACGATCCACGCCTGACGACACGCCGCATCTTTGGGCCGAGCCCTGCCCGTATCGTCATCGATCCAAGCGGCCGCTCGTCACGTATGGCGCAATGGCTGCGCAACGATGATGTCGTCCGCATCGTCTTTTCAGATAACGAATCCGGCTGGCCGGAAGGTGTTCGCCGCATCGCATCGCCGCGCGGCGATGGTGTGTTCGCCCCGGCGAGCATCATCGAGACTTTGGGGAGGCTCGGCTTTGGCAAGCTGCTGATCGAAGGCGGCGCCAACACGCTTTCGCGTTTTCTGGACGCCGGCGCGCTGGACCGGTTGCACATCACCGTTGCCCCGATGATCATCGGTTCGGGCCGCGCCGGCCTTGATCTCCAGCCGATCGACCTGCTGAGCGAGGCCAAGCGCCCACAAGTGAGCCTGCATCTGCTCGATGACGGCAATGTGCTCTACGACTGCGATATGAGCGCGGCTTAGGCTAACGCCTTCTGCTTCCCAAGCGTGATCAGCACGATTTCCGGTGGCGCGCCGAGCCGGACGGGCAGCGAACCTGTGCCGAGCCCGGACGAAATGATGATGTGGCGATTATCCTCGATCACGTGGCCGTAGGCATAGCGGTTGCCGAATTGGGAGGGTACAATCGGCGAGTAGCCGAAGAGGCGCACCTGGCCACCATGCGTGTGTCCACTGAGCGTCAATGAAACGCGCGGCGGCACATGCGGGAAAATATCGGGCTCATGCGCCATCAGGATAGCTGGCGCATCGTCATCCATCTGCGCCAGGGTGCTTGGCAGGTCGTCCCGGCCACCCTCGCTTCCCCAATCGCGCGGCCAGCCACCGACGCGGAAGGCCAGCATGTCGCCGAGGCCGAGCAGCCAGAACGGATGGCCGTTCTGCAACAGCTTGACCGCCTTGTTCTCCATGACCGGGATGCCGAATTTTTCGAGTGCGAGTTGCGTCGGCACCGGGCCGTCACGGCGCTTCTGGGCCTCGCGCACGTCCCACCAGTCGTGATTGCCAAGGATGGCGTGGACGCCGAGCGGTGCGCGCAACTGCCGAAGCGTGATCGCAGCCAGGAGTGCGAGTTCCGTATGGCGGGGGTGCCAGCCCATGACATAATCGCCGAGCAGCAGGACGATGTCGGGTTCAAGCGCGTTGGTCGCCGCGACCACATGCTCCAGCCGCGCTGGCGGCATTGCGTAACCGCCGACATGGATGTCGGTCAGCACCGCGATGCGCAGACTGAGATCAGCCGGCCAGCGTGGGAGCTGCGGCGCATATTCCGTGATTGTCGGCCCCGAGCGTGGTTCATATCCGAACGAATAGCCGCCGAGGCCGAGGAAGCCTGTCAGCCCAGCGCCAAGCGCAAGGAATTTCCGGCGTGAGTGCAAAAGCCTTATCCTGAATTCAAATCTCGTGCGTTAGCGGTAGCGCTGATCGCAATGTGACGGATTTCAAGCAGAGCAATATCGCCCGCAGGTTAAAGCGAGCATCAAAAATCCGTCATTTCGCCGGCTCAGGCCGCCATTGGCGGCGCGACAAATCCGCCGAGCTCGGTTTCGAGCATCTTGGCGACGGCAATCGCAGTCATGTCCTCATGCTCGGCCGCGATGATTTGCACGCCGGTTGGCAGATCCTGTGTCGTCCGCATCACCGGCGCGACAACGGCTGGAAGGTGGCTGGCGGTCGCCAGGCTCGCCCAGTGCAGTAGGTCGAAATAAGGCTTTGCCACGCCATCCACGATCAATTCGCGGGCATGGATATCTGGCCCATGGTCATGTGGCAGTGCGACGACCGGAGCCGGTGGGCAGAGCACTACGTCATAGCGGCCAAAGAAGGCGGCCCAGGCGCGCTTCAGCGCCAGCCGCCTGTCCTGGAGGCGGCCATAGGTCGCTGCATCGAGCTTCGCGGCGCGCGCCTGCATGGCGCGATGCGAATGGTCATCGGGAGAAAACCCGGCGGCCATCGCTGCCAGCTTGTCGCGCACCTTCTGTGGCAGACCGGCGGCGAAAAGCGCGTGATGAATCATCGAGAAGACCTCGAAGGCCTCTTCGAATGAGAAATCCGGCCGCGCGGTTTCATCCACAGTCGCGCCAGCCGCGCGCAGGGCACTCGCGGCGTGCTGAACACCAGCACGCACATCCGCATCGACCGGCGCCTGCTGTTCGTTGAGCCAAAGCGCGACACGCAAGCCGTTCGGCGTGTCGATCCTCGCAGCGCGCGGCGTCACCGGGGCTTCGCGCCCGGCGCCGGCCAAAATAGGCAGCAGCAGTTCAAGATCGTTTGCAGAACGCGCGATTGGGCCGGCGACCATCAGGTCGGTCTGATGTTTCAGCCGCATCTCCGGCATCGGCGGCACATGGCCGAAACTCTGGATCAGGCCCCAGGTTGGCTTCAGGCCGAAGAGCCCGCAGCAATGGCTTGGCCATCGGATCGAGCCGCCGAGGTCGGAACCGAGCTCGAAAGCCGACATGCCTGTCGAGACGGCGGCCGCCGCGCCGCCAGAGGAGCCCCCGGGCGATCGCGAGACATTCCAGGGATTGTTGGTGGTGCCGAAGATGGGGTTGGTAGTCTGGAAGTCGCCGGAAAGCATCGGCACGTTGCTCTTGCCGAAGATGACCGCGCCTGCTGCCCGCAAAGCTTGGACCGCCATCGCATCCGCCGTCGGTACACGGTCCCTGAACATCGTTGCGCCGGCGGTCGAAACCATGCCGGAGACATCGAAGGCATCCTTGATCGAAATCGGCAGCCCCTCGAGCGGCCGGGCCGTGCCATCGCGAAGGCGTTCGTCGCTATCGGCTGCCGCCGCGCGCGCCGCGGCAGCGTCGATGGTGACGATGGCGTTCAGTGTCGGGTTAAGGGTCGCGACACGATCAAGTGTCGCCTCCAGCAAATCAAAGGCCGAAAATTGTTTCTGCCGAAGAGCCGCCGCAATGGCGGAGGCGGAATCGAGGAACTGAAAGCTGCTCATCGGGATTTCGCGGCCTCGCGCGCTTCGTCCTCGCGCAGGATGTCACGCCATTGACTGAGCAACCGTCCAAGTTGCACGACATCACCCTCCGGCAGCTTGCCCAGTGTGCGGCCGACGAAATCGGCTTGCTCTGCCAGACCCTTAGCCACCATCGATCGGCCTTCCGCCGTGATGTGTAGCGCGTGCGAGCGTCGGTCGCCTGGTATAGCGCGGCGTTCGACAAGCCCGGCTGCGACCAGCCGGTCGATCAGCCCGGAAACGTTGCCCTTGGTGACATAGAGCCGGCCGGCCAGCGCCTGTTGGGTAATGCCTTCATTCTCGCCGAGAACGGTCAGCGCATCGAATTGTGCGATCGAAAGCCCGACGCCTTTCAGCCAGGTGGAAACGATGCCAGTCAACCGCTGGTGGAGGCGCAGGAAGCGAATCCAGATCCGCACGGCGTCGACATCTTGTTGCATAGGTTGCGGCTCGGTGCTGTCCATTGGCCCAAAGTAGTGGCAACGCGGCGATCGTGGCAATGCGTAGCCGCTTTTCGTCTCCCGCGTTCGCTGTAATATCTACGGAAATCGCAAAGGTTCGCAAAGGGCCGCTAGGGAGAACACACTCATGCTGGGCTTGATGCAGGATTGGCCGCTTCTGATGCATCGCATCATTGATCATGCGGCGCTCTATCACAAGGATCGCGAGGTCGTTTCGCGCTCGGTCGAAGGGCCGATCCACCGCACCACTTACGGACAGATCGCCAGGCGGGCGCGCCAAGTTGCGCATAGCCTCGAGAAAGACGGCATCAAGCTTGGTGATCGCATCGCGACGCTTGCTTGGAACACCTGGCGGCACCTGGAGGCCTGGTACGGCATCACCGGCATCGGCGCGATCTACCACACGGTCAATCCACGCCTGTTCCCCGAGCAGATCGCCTGGATCATCAACGATGCGGGCGACCGGGTGATGATGGTCGACCTGACCTTCGTGCCACTGCTCGAAAAAATTCAGGACAAACTGCCGACGATCGAGCGCTTCATCATCCTCACCGATGCCGCGCACATGCCGCAGACCACTTTGAAAAACGCAATGGC
>FTCZ01007377.1_pt1 | contig 27623 bp, 22 predicted proteins | sample 1658871 | NCBI WGS metagenome assembly FTCZ01 (sample SAMEA3914864, study PRJEB12502) | metagenome | biome: forest; material: soil | place: USA | collected 2012-03-12 | depth 0.3 m | reverse complement strand
TCGACCTTGTTGGCCTGGTGCGGCACCAGCTGGCGCATGAACTCGGACGCGGCCTCGAAGCCCGCCTCGCCCTCGACCAGCACCTGGGCGATGTCGGTGTCGTAGACGTCGCGCAGCGAGCGCTTGATCAGGTCGCCTTCCTCGTAGATCAGCGCCGGCGCCGTGGAGCGCATGGTGATCTCGCGGATCGAATCCCACAGGCGGCTCAGGTATTCGTAGTCGCGCTTGATGTCGATGTTGGAGCGCTCGAGGCCGGCGGTGCGCAGGATCACGCCCTGGCCCTGCGGCACGTCGAGCTGCGCCAGCATTTCCTTCATGCGCTTGCGGTCGGACGGGTTGGAGATCTTGCGGCTGATTCCGCCGCCGCGGCCGGCGTTGGGCATCAGCACGCAGTAGCGGCCGGCCAGCGACAGATAGGTGGTGAGGGCGGCGCCCTTGTTGCCGCGCTCTTCCTTGACGACCTGGACCAGCAGGATCTGCCGGCGCTTGATGACTTCCTGGATCTTGTAGTGGCGGATCGGCTGGCGGCGGCGGCGCTCGCGCGTGTGCTGCTCCTCGCCCGCGTCGTCGCCGCCCAACACCTCGACCGGAGCGGCCTCGGGCTGCGGCGCGTCGGCCGGATCGGTGCCAGATTCGGCGTCAGATTCGGCACCGGCTTCAGCGGGCGGAGCGGCGTCGCTCGCGATCATTTCGCCGATCGCAGCAGCGGCGGGCTGCTCCTCCGCAGGACCGTCGATCTTCTCGACGGGCATCTGGGCGGGCATTTCCGCAGGCTGCGCCTGCACGGGCGGTTCGGTCTCGCCGATCGCATCGACCGGGGCAGCCTCGACCGGCGCTGCTTCAGCGGTCTCGGTGGCGGTTTCGGCGGAAGAGGGCGCGTCGTCCTGATCGTCATCGGACGAGTCGGATGCTTCGGCGCTTTCGTCGGCGTGGGCGGCGCGGGCGTCTTCGATGTCGGTGCGGTCGACCCTGGTCGGCTGCGGTTCCGGCTCGTCGTCGTCCTCGGCGTGATAGCGGCGCTGCTCGGCGATCAGCCGTTCGCGGTCGGCGATAGGGATCTGATAATAGTCGGGATGGATTTCGGAGAAGGCCAGGAAGCCGTGGCGGTTGCCGCCGTATTCCACGAACGCCGCCTGAAGCGACGGTTCGATCCGGATCACCTTGGCGAGGTAGATGTTGCCCTTGAGGGGCTTGCGGCTCGCGGTTTCGAAGTCGAATTCCTCGAGACGGGTTCCATCCACCACGACCACGCGGGTCTCTTCGGGATGGCTGGCATCGATCAACATGCGGCGGGCCATGGGCTCGCACTCCCAGAGGCGATGGGGGGAAGCCGGTGCGAGCGACCAGCGGCCTTGCCGCCTCTCTTGAGCGAGGGGAACGGTGCGCCATCGACCCGTCGAACGGCCAAACTTCAGGCCAAGACGGGGAAGCATCGCGCCGCCGGACCACAACAGGGTCCTGCCACCTCGAGTTTCCTGATAGTCACCGCCTGTCTGACAATCCCGCAGACGCTGCCTTCTGCAGGGGCGTCCGGCGGAGACTGCCGTCGGAGCGCGACCCCGAAAGGGCGCTACGAACGACGGCGACTGCTCGCGGAACGCAACATACGGTGTTTGCCGGCCAGCGCCAATCAAAAGATTGACGTTGAAGAAATTGCCATAAGCTATTGATTCGGCTATATAAGGATAATGCTCCGCCGCGCCCTCCTTGCAGGGTCCTGTGCCTTAATTGCCTCCCCCGCCCTCGCCAAGGCGGCGCCGAAGACCATTATGCGGCCGGTCATCAAGCCCAAGCTGATCGCGCTGGACCCCGGCCATGGCGGCCAGGACCCGGGCGCGCTGGGCGTTTCGGGCACCCAAGAGAAGGGCGTCGTCATCCGTGTCGCCCGCGAACTGCAGGCCCAGCTCCAGCTCGGCGGTAGATATAAAGTGATGCTGACGCGGACCGGCGACACCTTCGTGCCGCTGCGCGAGCGCGTCGCCCGCGCCCAGGAAGCCAAGGCCGATCTGTTCCTGTCGATCCACGCCGATTCGCATCCCGACCCTTATGTCCGCGGCGCCTCGGTCTACACGCTGTCGGAAGAGGCGAGCGACCGCGAGGCCGCGGCTCTGGCGGCGCGCGAGAACCGCGCCGACTCGGTCGTCTCCAAACTCACCACCCAGCCCGACACGGTGGCCAGGACCCTGGTCGCCATGACCCAGCGCGGCACCGGCAACGAGTCGCGCCGGCTGGCCGATACGATCGTCACGACGTTCGGCAAAGGCGGCATCCGACTGCTGCCGCACACGCACCGCGAGGCGGGCTTCGCGGTGCTGACCTCGCCCGACATTCCCGCGGCGCTGGTCGAGTTGGGCTACTTGTCCAATCCGCAGGACGAGAAGCTGCTCACGGTCTACCAGCATCAGATGGCGCTTGCCCGGTCGCTGCGGGGCTCGGTCGACGCTTATTTCGGCGTGCCGAGCGCGACCAAGAAGGCTTAAAAGCACCTTCATAGGTGCTGGCAAGCGGCAGGCGCTTTGGCTTCGCCAAAGCGCCATAAGAAAGGCGCAAGTTGCTCCCATCCTTTTTCATGTAAAAGGATGATTGTGCTGAAACTTTTCAAAATCGCTCTGGCCTTCGGGCTCGCCAGCCTGATCGTGGGCACCGGTACGGTCGTGGGCCTGTTCTGGCACTTCAGCCACGGCCTGCCCGACCACAAGCAGCTCGCCGACTACCAGCCGGCCACCGTGTCGCGCCTCTATGCTGCCGACGGCCGCCTGTTGATGGAATACGCCAAGGAAAAGCGCGTGTTCGTGCCGGTGGCCGCCATGCCCAAGCGCCTGCTGCAGGCCTTTGTCGCGGCCGAGGACCAGCGCTTCTTCACCCATCCCGGCGTCGACATCCTGGGCGTGCTGCGCGCCACGATCTCCAACATCGCCAACCCCGGCAAGCGGCCGGAGGGCGCGTCGGGCATCACCCAGCAGGTCGCCAAGAACTTCCTGCTGAACAACCAGGCGACCCTGGCGCGCAAGATCCGCGAAGCCATCCTGGCGTTCCGCATCGAGGAGACCTACTCGAAGGAGCGCATCCTCGAGCTCTATCTCAACGAGATTTATCTCGGTGCCGGCAACTACGGCATCGCCACCGCCGCGCTCAACTACTTTGATCGTTCTCTCGGTGAGCTGTCTCTGTCGGAGATGGCCTATCTTGCAGCCCTCCCCAAGGCGCCCAACCGTTATTCGATCACCAAGAACGAGAAGGAAGCCTACGCCCGGCGCGACTACGTGCTGGGCCGCATGCGCGACGACGGCTACATCACCCAGGCGGAAATGGACGCGGCCAGGGCCGAGAAGCTGGTGCCGCGCCGGCGCAGCAACACCGAGACGGTGCAGGCCGACTTCTTCTCCGAGGAAGTGCGCCGCAACCTGCTCGCGGCTTACGGCGAGCAGGGCCTCTATGAAGGCGGCCTCACGGTCTCGACCACGCTCGATCCGGCCTACCAGAAGGCCTCGGACGACGCCTTGCGCGCGGGGCTGATCGCCTACGATCGCCGCCACGGCTGGCGCGGCCCCTACGCCAAGATCGAGATGAAGGAGGGCGTCAACTGGGAGGAGGAGTTCGCCCGCATCCAGCAGCGCCGGCCGCTCTATGCCCCCGATACCTGGCAGCTCGCCGTCGTCACCAAGGTCGAGGCCCAGTCGGCCACGATCTCCGGCCTCGTCGACAAGGAATCCAAGGAGCCGGCCGCGGGCGAGGGCACGATCCCCTTCAGCGAGATGCAATGGGCCTGCGCCACCGGCCCCAACCAGACGATCTCATCCTGCCCGTCGCGTCCTGCCAACGTGGTGAACGTGGGCGACGTCGTCGTGGTCGAGAAGTTGACACTGCCTGCGAACGCGCCGGCCGGCACAAAAGCCCCACCACCGCACACTTATGGCCTGCGCCAGATCCCCAACGTGAACGGCGCCGTCGTCGTGATGGACCCGCAGACCGGCCGCATCTTGGCGATGTCAGGGGGCTGGGCCTACGGCATGAGCCAGTTCAACCGGGCCGTCCAGGCGCAGCGCCAGCCGGGTTCGTCCTTCAAGCCGTTCGTCTATCTCGCCGCCATGGATGCAGGCCTGACGCCCAGTTCGATCGTCGTGGACGGGCCCTTCGAATACAATCCCGGCTACGGCCAGCCGGTCTGGCGTCCGGGCAACTACGAGCGCGAGGATTTCCTCGGACCGGCCACCGTGCGCAACGGCCTCGAGAAGTCGCGCAACCTGATGACCGTGCGCATGGCCCAGCAGATCGGCATGCCGCGGGTCGTGAAGATCGCGCAGGAGTTCGGCATCGCCGACAAGATGGGCGCCTATCTGCCGATGGCGCTGGGCGCCGTCGACACCACCCTGCTGCGCATGACCATGGCGCACGCCATGCTGGCCAACGGCGCGCGCGAGATCACGCCCAGCCTGATCGACAGGGTGCAGGACCGCAATGGCAAGACCGTCTATCGCCACGAGCCGCGCGTCTGCAAGAACTGCGGCCCCGCACCCGACGGCCAGAAGCCGACGCCGCCCGAGATCGTCGACAACCGCCAGCCGTTCCACGATCCCGCCAGCGTCTACCAGGTCGTGAACATGATGATGGGCGTCACCACGCGCGGCACCGCGGCCCAGCTCGGCGTCGCCTTTCCCGGCCGTCCGATCGCGGGCAAGACCGGCACGACCAACGACAGCCGCGACACCTGGTTCATCGGCTCCGTGCCCGACCTCACGATCGGCGTCTATATCGGCTTCGACGAGCCGCGGACGCTCGGCAGCAAGGAGCAGGGCAGCTTCACCGCCGCGCCCGTGTACGAGCGCATCGCCAGGGTCGTGTTCAAGGACAAACCCGCCACGCCGTTCCGCATCCCGCCGGGCCTGCGCATCGTGCGGGTCAACCACGACAGCGGCCAGCCCAGCTATCCGGGCGACCCGCAGGCGATCGACGAGGCCTTCAAGCCCGGCACCGAGCCCGGCTCGGGCTACAACGACAGCACCCCGAGCGCGCCGCTTGACGGATCGGCCCCGTTTTCGGGGATGGATCCAAACGCTCAGAGCACCTCGGGAGTCCCGGGCGCTCCGGCCACGCGCCGAACGACGCTGACAGGCACCGGGGAAACCTACTAAAACACCCGTCATCCCGAGCGTAGCCGAGGGACCATTCTTCGGCCGCCGCACAAAAGAGGTCCTTCGACTTCGCGCTGCGCGTTCCGCTCAGGATGACGGACGGATGAGGAGTTGTTTGTTATGCGCGCCGAAGCCCAGGCCATGGTGAAAGAAATCGAGGAGTCGATTGAACTCCTGAGGAGGCGTCTTTGACTACGACCGTGCGGTCGTCCGTCTCGACGAGCTGAACGCGCGCGCGGAAGACTCCGCGCTCTGGAACGATCCGAAGGAAGCCGAGAAGGTGATGCGCGAGCGCACCAAGCTCGAGGGCGCCATCTCCGCGATCAAGCGCCTGCGTGCGGCGGTCGACGACAACAGCGGCCTGATCGAGATGGCCGAGGCCGAAAAGGATGAGGCCACTATCGCCGAGTGCGAGAAGGCACTGCGCGAGGCGACGGAGGAGGCGCGCAAGGCGCGGCTCGAGACCCTGCTGTCGGGCGAGGCCGACGCCAACAACGCCTATATCGAGATCAACGCCGGCGCCGGCGGCACCGAGGCCCAGGACTGGGCCGAGATGCTGGCGCGCATGTACACGCGCTGGGCCGAGCGCCGCGGTTTCAAGGTGAGCTGGCTGGAGGAGAGCGCGGGCGAAGAGGCGGGCATCAAGTCGTGCGCCTACAAGGTCGAGGGACCGAACGCCTACGGCTGGCTGAAGACGGAGTCGGGCGTGCACCGCCTGGTGCGCATCAGCCCGTTCGACGGCAACGCGCGGCGCCAGACCTCATTCGCCAGCGTCTGGGTCTATCCCGAGGTCGACGACAATATCGAGATCGAGCTGATCGACAAGGAGCTGAGGGTCGACACCTATCGCGCGTCGGGCTCCGGCGGCCAGCACGTCAACAAGACGGACTCGGCTGTGCGTATCACCCATCTGCCGACCGGCATTGCGGTGGCCGTGCAGCAGGAGCGCTCCCAGCACCAGAACCGCGCCAAGGCGATCCAGATGCTGAAGGCACGCCTCTACGAGGTCGAGCTGCAGAAGCGCGAGGCCGAGCGCGCCGAGACCGAGGCGAACAAGACCGACATCGGCTGGGGCCACCAGATCCGCAGCTACGTGCTGCAGCCCTACCAGATGGTGAAGGACCTGCGCACCAACGTGGAGCGCAGCGACCCGCAGAAGGTGCTCGACGGGGATCTGGATGAGTTCATGGCGGCGTCGCTCGCGGCCAGAGTGGGCGAGGGGAAGGATAAAGAGGCAGCTTAGCCGAGTGAGCACTGCCCTCCGAAGCAGGGGTCGCCACTCCAACTTCCTGAATATAGACCGATATGCGGTGGGTGGGCGAAGGCCGCTTTCGTTCCCGCACGTCCGCTTGCACTGAAATTTGCATACCTGCGGAAGCTGAACAGAGCCGTACCCCACCGTACGGACGGATCGGCGGCTGTTATGGTAGTTGTCGCGTAGGGGCGTTCTGGGAGGACGAGTTGACAATCAAGCAAGCAAAACGGCCGCCGCCACTTAGACGCGTCGCAAAAAAAATCGTTCCAGACGTAACCATTGATGGGGTCGACGTAGCGCTCGGGCACGCTGCTTTTGCAATGGTACAGACGATGCTGGATGAGCTCGTCGCCAACGGGGCGATCTCCCCCAAACGCATGGGCGTCCTCGCAAAACTTGCGCGAGGTCGTTTGATCGCGGTGCCATCGTTCGATGCCGCGAGACGGCTCCTTGAGCTGGAGCAAGCCGAACGAGAGAGATCGTTGGGAATAAGCCACTGATCGGCGCGTTGTTCTACCCGCTGTCCCTCGACGGGACCAAAGCTTGAGATAAGTTCCAGCAATCCCCAAAGCGCCAAGCCGTGCCGAAGCAGCTGGCAGGCCAAGGCTAGAAGCCCCCGAGACGAAGCACGGAATTCCAGAAGCCGAGTATGCTCGGTTGATTGGCGAGGCGGCGTGACAGCGCGCCGATAAATCCTGCTCTTTTCGCCTGAAATCGAAACCAATTCTTTGGCGTAACCACCGGGGTTAAATCATGGACATTTCCCGTGAATACTTCGAGATCGCCAAGAAATGCGAGCAAGAGGCTGCGCGGGCGAAGGCGACGAAGCCCGAGGCTGCTGCCCAGTGGCGCCGCCTGGGCGAACGTTTGCCCCGCCGAAGGGCGAGCGGATCGCGTCGCCGCCGCATCAAGAGCTCAAAGCGCGCTGATCCTTGGCCGGGTCTAATCGATCCTGGCCGCGTCCCTCCGCGCGCGTACTAATGGCTTCATTCTTTGCACGAGAGCTGAAATCAGTTGCACTTCTGAAAGATCTGCAACCATTTCTCAACGACAGCATTATTTCCGCGCCCGCTTCCGTGGGTCGCCGCGGTTTGGTAGTTCCCCATAGACCGCCTTATCGCGGCGTACTCTAAACCTCACAGAGCGAATTGGGGCAGTTCGTCGGGCCGGCGCGCAGACAGATTGGGCGAAATGGTACCGCGACACCTTTGGCGAAGAGCCTAGCCTCTGCCAATGGCACTCTACTTCGCTGCCGCAAACCGACGCCCCGGCAACCCCGCAATCTCCTGAATCAGCTTCTTCGTCAGCGCCCGCTCGAACGCCTCGTGGCTCTCGGCAACGACGGTGAACGCACCCGGCCCGCCGATGACGTTGTCCTTGAAGTATTGCTCCAGCCCGCCCGCCGGGTTCGTGTGCTCGGGGCGGAAGGCTTCGCCGGTCGGCGTCAGGATCACCAGGGCGTTGATCGTGATGCCCTTCTCGAGCGCCTCGTCGCGGGCGGGGGCCGCCGGGCGGCCGGAGTTGTTGTTGCCGTCGCCCGAGATGTCGATGACACGCCGGTCGGAGGTGAAGGGCGCGCGCTCGAGCTGCTGCACCGAGAACTCGATGGCGCCGCTCAGCGACGTGCTGCCGGAGAACGATCGCGGCGCCTCGGCCATCTTGTCGCCGAAGCGGCGCGCGTCGGCTTCGCTGCCGATCACCGTCCAGTCGACCACGACCGTCTGCTGGCCGACCATCGCCCATTCGACCAGGCACACCGCGATGCGCCGGTGCGGGCCGGCGGTGATGGCCTTCACGACGTCCGGATGGGTGAGGGCGGCGGCGGTCCCGTCGCGCTGAAGCCTGAACTTGGGCTCGGTGACGCTGCGCGAGACGTCCGCGGCCAGCACCAGCAGCATGTCGACGGGCTCCGCCGCCCACGCCGCTTCGGGGAGGAAGGATGAAAGGAGCGCCAGCACCAGGGAGAGCAGGGCATTCCGTCGTCTCGTCACACAGGCCATGTGTCGCTCCGTTCCAGGGGCAAGTTAGGCGCCTTCACGACGGGACGTAAGAGCGAAAACCGTGCCGCGGACCGCGGACGAATTCTACGGTCAGTAGGCGCCGTTTGGACTGTCCGGAATGGCAAGCAATCCCGCCCGCACGAGCCCCTTGATGCGATCGAGCGTGGCTTCAAGCGGGTTTTGTCCCTGGGCGCGCGACGTGGCGATCTCTTCGGCATCGAAGGTCAACAACGTGCCAAGCGTCATGCGATCGGCACGACAGCATAGGAACTCCCACGAGTGCCCGACCTTTCTCACGCAAATGTTGATCGGCATTCCCCGATGCGTGATATCCGCCTCGCCGCGGTAAAGGATCTCTTCGGGAAGGGCGCCGAGGCGCAATTTGTTCGCGTCTTGACCGGCGGCCCGCGCCAGGGACCTGACGCGTGCGGCCAGCTCCCGGGCTTTGGCACTCCACTCCAGGGTGTCTTTCGCTTCGTCACGACCTTCGGCGGCGCCCGGAAGGTCTTGCTTGGCGATCCATCGATACGCGAGTAGAGGGCTCTCGAAGATGCGCATGGGCCTTTCGGCCACGGCGAGCATGCCCAATGCGCGGTGCAGCCTCTTTCCCCGGCCTGGCGGCAGGATCACGGCGAGCGGTCCCATCGGCCCAAGACCATGCAAAGACCGCATGCGTATTGCCAGCGGCAGGACATCCTCCGCGGTCATCGACGTATCGCCCCTGTGGACGTCGAAGACTTTGCGATAGGTTAAAGCCTCGTTCTGGACGATTGCGTCGAGGTATCTGTCCATCTCCAGGCGCGTCACGTCGCCGTCGGCTACGGCGATCATCAGGCTGTCCGCGGGATCGAGCTTCCACACTAAAGGCATGTCGTACCGGTTCCTTCAGCCATGAGCGTCACAGCTGGGAAAGTTTCGCGAGTGGTTCGAATTCGGCATTCTCTGCCGAGAGAAACGCCAACGCCTCCTCCATCGAGGACAGCACGACAGGCTCCGGCGAACCCGCCAGGCCTTGCTGGATCGTGAAGGTCCGGGCGAGCTGGAACAGTTCGGGATCCTTGGCGACGATGATGCGCTTGTAGGCAGGGCTGACCGCCGGTTGACGGCCCCTTCGAATCAGCCGGCTGAGAGGCACTGACACGGCCGCAACGGCGCTGAAGTCCAGAACGCCGTGGGCGGGGCCATGATCCGACGTGAAACGGATGACGTCTGCGTCGAGTTCGGCAATGTCGCTTGAATTGAAGACGCCGCTGAAGCGCGCGAGCAGGATGTTGTGACGGCGATCAAAGGCCAGCGCGAACATGATCTGCTCGTTGAGGCGCATTGAAACCGACAACACCGGACGCGACGGCCTTACATCCGACGATGCGGTGGGCTGGTGCTGGCTGAGCCACGGCAACGCTCGCTGCAATCGTACACCGCCCGAACCGGGCGGGTTTTCAACGTTTGCACGACGCCGATCTCGATGAAAAGGGAAACTTGCCGGCGAGGAGTGCCAATTAGAAGCGCTCCAAATGTTCAGTAATCGCAGCGTCGATGCTCTCAGTGGAGTGTGGTTGCGTACTTCAGGAAGCATTCAACAACCTCTTCCGGACGCTGGCGTTGTCTATGCGACGACTAATGCGACCAGCCTGAGAGGTGCAGCCAGAGCATGTCCAAAGCCACGATAGGTCACGGGCGAGTGACCACATCGCGCTTGTCCGGCGTTGCTGGCCTGAACGACAGGACGATCAAAGCACGTGACGTCGCAGAGTCCGTCTGCGCGATCGCGTACGGGGAGGGCCGGACCGGCGGCGTCTACTCGGCCGCGCTCAATGTCCTGGCACGGCGCCTCAAGCTCCCGCAGCGGACGATCGACGACGCATTGACCGTGGGCGAGAGCAGCGGCTGGCTCCATCGGCGCGCCGGCCAGGTCGAACTGACCGCGGCCGGCCTCTACATCGCCAAGCTGTCCCTCAAGCTGCCGACCTGATGCTCTCGCATCGCATTATTTCCTTGATATTTGATGCGAAATATGCAATGGTCAATGCGGAAGGCGACAGCGGGGCCTTTGGCGGCGGTTTCCCTTTTTCCTCCCTTTTTAAAAGCGTTACCCGACGGTAACCGAGCTAGCTTTGGGCCCGTCCCATTATTCCTCCATTATTTTAATCGTCACTTTTGGTAACCACCCCGAGGCAGCTCCGCAATATAGGGAGGCATTCCCGCAAGATTGGGGAACGGCTCCCGATGTGGACGCGTGGCCAGGGGCGCTAGTGAGCGCCTCCATCCACTTGAGGAGAACGACAAATGAAATCCACCACACGCGCCACCGGCGTGGCGCTGCTTTCGCTGCTCGCCATCGCCGGCGTCTCGCACGCCCAGGGGCGGGTCAGTCCGCTGGTCGAGCACGTGCGCGCGGCGAACGAGCGCTTCAAGGATGTGGCGGCGGTTGCCGAGGGCTACGCGCCGATCCCTTGTGCCAGCGGCATCGATGGCGGCGCGATGGGCGTGCACTACGTCAATCCGGCCTATCTGAAGGACGAGACGGTCGACATCAAGCGGCCGCAGGCGGTGATGTACGAGCCGATGCCGGACGGCAAGATGGCGCTGGTCGCCGTCGAATACATCGCCTTCAAGGGGCCGGCGGCGCTCGAGGGCCAGCTGTTCAACTTCACCGGCGCGCCCAACCGCTACGGGCTCGATCCGTTCTACGAGCTGCACGTGTGGGCGTGGAAGGCCAACCCGCGCGGCGCCTTCGCTGACATGAACCCGCAAGTCTCTTGCGAGCATGCGGGCATGCACGGGAAATGATTGAACGAGATCCTTCGCTGCGCTCAGGATGACAATTAGCCCTGTCATCCTGAGCGTAGCGAAGGATCTAGCCGACCAGCGGCATCACTTCCGCGGCGAAGCGTTGCAGGCGTTCGATGCTGGCGGCGGTGCTCTCGCCGCGGAAGTCGAAGATCAGCTCGTGCACGCCGATGGCGGCAAACGAGCGGATGTCGCCCGCGATGTCGTGCGGCGTCCCGGAGAAGCTGCGGCGGGTGCCGTCGCGATCGGGAATGGCGGCGTCATAGAGCGGCGCCTTGTAGGAGATTGTGAGGGCCTTGAAGTCGCGGCCCTCGGCCTCGGTGAGACGCTTCAGGGTTGCCAAGTGCGCCGTCATTTCCTGAGGCGGCAGCGGCGAGGCGGCGATCGCGCCGACCGGGTGCCAGCCGTCGCCGTGCTTGGCCGTGCGGCGCAACGCGGCCGGAGAGTGCCCACCAATCCAAATTGGCGGATGCGGCTTCTGCAGCGGGAAGGGCTCGGCGCGGATGTCGGCGTATTCGTAGAACGCGCCATCGAAGGTGGCGGGGGAGGTGGTCCAGAGCTGCTTGAATATCTTCAGCCACTCGTCGGTGACGGCGCCGCGCTGGGCGAAGTCGGGACTGTCGAGCGCCTCGAACTCCTCCTTCAGCCAGCCGACGCCGATGCCCAGGGTCACGCGGCCGCCGCTCAGCACGTCGAGCGACGCCACCATCTTGGCCGTCAGCACCGGGTTGCGATAGGGCAGCACCAGCACCGAGGTGACGAGGCGCAGTCTTTCCGTCGCGCCCGCGACGACGCCCAGGATCGAGAAGGTCTCCAGCGCATCGCCGCCGCCGGGATGCTTCTTGTCGATCGTGTAGGGATAGGCGGACGCGCTCTCGACCGGGAAGACCACGTGGTCGGCGATCATCGCGGAGTGCAGGCCGAGCCGCTCGCCTTCGCGCGCCAAAGCGAGGACGCCGTCGCGTGTCGCGGTGGGGCCGCGGGTCGGGAGATAGAAGCCGTAGCGCACTGCTACGCCGCGTCCAGTTCCCGGATGCGGACGTCGCGATACCGGCCGCCGCGGATCAGCACGCCCTTGCGCTGCGGGTCGGTCCACGGCGTCTGGCCGGCAGGCGCGGCCTGGGGCTCGGCGGGGCCGTGCTGGATGCGCAGCAACCAGGCCCGCGCCTCGTGCAGGCTGCGGAACAGGTTGATCGGTCCTTCGGCCCGTGTCTCGTCGGCGAAGGCCTCTGGAAAGGCGGTGTGCCGGTCGTCGACGATGAAGGCCACGGGGCCGCGCTTCTCCTCGGCGGTGCCGCGCAGCATCTGCGCCACCCTTGTGATCTGCTCCGGCGTGAACTCGGTGGTGGCGCCGGCGACTTCGACGATCTTGGCGAAGGGGCGCACGTTGGCTTCGACCAGCTGTTGCACCATGCTGCGGACTTCGTCGGGGCTGATCTCGCCGCGCGCCACGATGGTGACGGTACGATGAAGCCGGGAGGTCTCCATGTAGACGGGCATGGGCCGATGCTACCACGGCGGCCGCCCGGCGGGACGTCCCTATTTGTATCAGTCCCGTGCTTGACCTTTCGCGGTGCGCACCCACTTTGGTGGGGCTCATTGGGTGGAGGCATTCATGCAGCCGGAAGAACGCGACCTGATCGCCGGCCTGTTCGGCCGTCTGAAGCAATTCGACGGACAACCGCGCGATCCCGAGGCCGAGCGGCTGATCGCGGGTTCGGTAGCCGCCCAGCCGGGCGCGCCCTATCTGCTCGTCCAGACCGTGCTGGTCCAGGAGCAGGCGCTGAAGGGTGCGCAGCAGCGCATCGCCGAACTGGAGGCCAAGGCCGCCGCGCCGCCGCCCAGCTTCCTGGGCAGCGCGCCCAAGATCGGGCCATGGGGATCGGCACCGGGATCGGCACAGGGATCCGCACCGCAGGCCCAGCCGGCCGCACCGTCGCCGTTCCAGGCCGCGGCACCGGCGGGTGGTGGCTTCCTGCGCCAGGCAATGATGACCGCCGCGGGCGTCGCAGGCGGCGCGCTTCTCTTCGAAGGCATCCGCAACATGATGGGCCACACGTCCAGCCCGTTCGGCGCTTCGCCGGCCGCCGCAATGGACACCTCGCAGTTGATGCCGTCCGATCTGCGGTCGAATGACCAGTCGCAAAGCGACCAGCCCGTGGACGAATACGACACATCACAGGACGATACCGACACAGACACGGACTCGGGCGGTTTCGATTCGGGGAGCACGGACGACATCTGATATCATCGGCGGATGATCAAGCGTCGCGTTCTTCTGAAAGCCACCGCCGCCGCCACTCTGGCGGCTCCAGCTCTCGCTGATACCTGGCCGAGCAAACCCATTCGTTGCATCGTGGCGCTGCCGCCGGGCGGCGGCACCGATGCGATGGGGCGGCGCGCCATGCAGCGCCTGTCCGAGGCGCTGGGCGTTTCGGTCGTGGTCGAGAACAAGCCGGGGGCGGGCGGGGCGATCGGCAGCGACGTCGTGGCCCATGCAGCACCAGACGGCTACACCCTGGGCATTGCCACCGCGAGCAGCCATGCCGCCGCACCGGTGTTCCGCAAGGACCTGCCGTACGATCCGGTGAAGTCGTTCACCGCGATCACCTTGCTCGGCACGACGCCGTACATCCTGATCGGCGGACCGGCGGCGGGTGCGAAGGATCTCCAGGGCTTCATCGCCGCCACGAAAGCCAAGCCCGGCAAGGTCGCCTGCGCCTCGCTCGGCAGTGCGACCTTGGGCTATCTGCTCACCAAGCAGTTCGAGCTGGTCGCGGGCCTGCAGATGGTCGACGTGCCCTACAAGGGCTCGGCGCTGGCGTACCCCGAGCTGATGAACGGCACCGTCGCGGTGATGCTCGACAATCCTTCGGGCTCGGCCGGGCTGGTGCGCGACGGACGGCTCAGGGGCTTTGCCGTGACTCGTCGCTCACCGATGCTGCCCGAGGTGCCGACCTTCGAGAGCCAGGGCGTGAAGGGTTTCGACGACGTCTTCTGGTACGGCCTCGTGGCGCCGGCCGGCCTGCCGCCGGAGATTGCGCTGCGCATCCAGAAGGCGCTGGCCGACGGCTTCCTGACCGATCCGGGTGCCGCGTCCTTGCGTGCGATGGACATCGAGCCGGTGATGTCGACGCCGGATGAGTTTGCCAAACTGATGGCCAAGCAGACCGCCGACCTGAAGGCGCTCGCCACGCGCCTCAATATCCAGCCCGAATAGGAGATTCCCATGGACGGCAGCCCCAATCGCACCTTCCAGGTCAACGAACTGGCACCCGATCCCAGCGTCACCTTCGATCCGAAGGTGGTGAAAAGCTACGTCACCTACGCCCATCGCATCGCCGCGCGCGGGCTGGTGAACTCGAGCGTCGGCGGCATGGTGATCCGCGTGCCCCATCCCAGCCATGCCGACGGCGTGTGCTACGCCAAGCCCCAGGGCATCAGCCTCGAGGAGGTGGAAGAGGGCGATCTGGTGATCACCGACATTCCCTACGGCCGCATCCTCGCGGGCGACCGGGCCACGACCGTCGGACACCAGATGAACCGCGAGATCCTGCGGCTGCGGCCCGACGTCAACGCGGTGATCCACCTGCATCATGACGAGATGATCGCCTTCATGGCGGCGGGCTACGAGACGATCCGCAGCTACAGCCTGACCTACGGCTACCTGATGCAGAAGCCTGCGCACTACCTGCCGGCCAGCATCAACGTCGAAGAGGATGTCGGGCCGATCAAGAGCTTCATCCAGGACACCAACTGCATCATCATGAAGCGCCACGGCTTCACGGTGCTGGGCCGCACGGTGTCGGAGGCCTATCACCGCACCTGCGTGCTGGTGAGCGAGATCAAGCGCAACATCATCGTCGAGCAGCTTTGCGCCGCCAACGGCCGGACGCCGGAATACATCACCGACGAGGAACTCGCGCACATGTACACGCACGGCGACGCGGTGATGTACCCCAATCTGGTGAAGACGGCGGGCTGAGCCTCAGAACGCGTCGGCGCGGAGATCCGCGACAGCCGCTGCCTTGGCGACGGAGACGTTCAGCTCCGGCGTGGCAGCCTCGCGGTCGCGCTGGCGAAGCGATGCTGCGACCTGCTTGTTGAAGCGCGCGAGATCGAATCCCGCGAGCTGGGTGGGACGGGTCGCGGGGTGATTGCGTACATCGACCGGTCGCGCGTCGACGAGCAGTTCGAAATGCAGATGCGCGCCGGTCGAGCGCCCGGTGCTGCCGACCAGGCCGACGATGTCGCCGCGCTGGACCGCGGCACCTTTCTCGATCCCGTAGGCGACCGCCGAGAGATGGCCGTACACGGTGGTGAAATGCCCGGCGTGCTGGAGGCGCACCCAGTTGCCGTAGCCGCCATTGGGCCCGGCCGCGATCACGATGCCGTCGGCGGCGGCATGGACCGGCGTGCCGCTGTTGGCCAGCAGGTCGAGGCCCTCGTGCATGAAGAGCTTGCGCGGCGCGACGGGGGCGCTCAGCGCGACGACGACGGGCGGTTCCGCGGCCTTGTTGGCAGCTTGGGCGGCGGCTTCCGCCTCGGCGCGGTCGGCATCTTCCTTCTCGCGCCTGAGGCGCGCGCGGCGGGCGGCCATGACGCGGTCGAGCTCGTTGGTCCTCGCGCGGTCCATCACCTCGCGCGCGCTGCCGAGTTGCTCGCCGTTGCCGAAACCCGCGAACGCACGATTGATCTCGCGCTGGTCCTTGATGGCGGCGGCCTTCTGCTCCGGCGTCGGCTCGGCCGCCGCGGTCGGCGCGGCGGGCTGCGGCGGCACCATATTGGCCAGCGGCCCGGGAGGGTGGTCGAGCGGATCGCTGCGCCAGCCGAAGCCCGAGGTCACGGTCATGACGTCGAGCGGCATGTGGATCGCGGGCGGCGCGGCTGCCTTGCCGTTGCCCAGCCAGAACTGCTCGACTCCGTCGCTGTTGCGGAAGCGATGCACGGCAAAGATGCCCTTGGAGGTCTTGATCTCGGCCCACAGCACGCGTGCAGCGCCGGTGGGCTCGTCGTCCAGGGTGAAGGTCTCCTCGTAGCGCACATGGAAGCGGTCGCCCGTCTTCACGTCATGGTTGAGGTCGACGGCGGTAGGAAACGCGCGCAGCGCCTCGGCCATCGCCGCCGCCGGCACGCCCACCGTGGCCGTCGAATCGGCGAGCGATCCCGTGACGATGCTGCTGACGCCGCGTTCGCGCGTGAAGAGGAGGTCGGTTGCCGCCTGGACGTCGTCGTCACCGAGATCAGCCGATAGGGCGACCCCGGGCAACGCGACCCCCAGCAACAGAAACGCGGCCAGTCCGGCCGCGGCGATTCCCTTCATCATGCGCGATGATTATAACGTCAGCTCGGGCACGGGCATCCACCTCTGCTCCGTGACACTTTTGTATGAAAGATCGGCCAGCTGCACCGCCTTGGCGCCCTCGACCAGCGTCGGCAGGTAGGGCGCATCCTCGGCGACGTGCCGCAGGAATAGCTCCCAGCACTGGCGGAAGGGTGTCTTCTCAGAAACTTCCGGCACTTCCTTCCAGTCGGCCATCAGGTCGACGCCACCGGGCCGGGCGGCCTTGATAAAGGCCTCCGGCGTCTGGGCGGCGGACTGGGTGTAGCATTTGAAGCGCCCGGCCACGGCCGAGCCCAGGGTGCCGTCGATCTGCACCACCATCGTGTCGTCGCGGCGCGGCCGCGCGGCCCAGCTGTTGTTGATCATGCCGATTGCGCCGCCCTGCATCTTCAGCAGTGCGTAGTTCGTGTCCTCGGCGTCGACGGTGTAGCGCTGTCCCTTTTCATCGACCCGCTCGGGGATGGCCGTGCTCATCAGCGCGCACACGCCGGTGACCGGCGCCACGAGGCGATCGATCATGTAGCGCCAGTGCGCCATCATATCGAGCGCCAGGCCGCCGCCCTCGGACTTCTTGTAGTTCCAGCTCGGCCGCTGGCATTCCTGCTCCGTGCCGTCGAATATCCACGAACCCGCGTCGATCTTCACCGACAGGATGCGGCCGAAGAACCCGGACTTGGCTACGGCCAGCAGCCGCGCGTAGCCCGGCAGGAACAACTTGTCCTGGATGACGCCATGCTTGACGCCGGCCTTGTCGGCCAGCCGCGCCAGCTCCATCGCCTCGTCGACGGTCGGCGCCGTGGGCTTCTCGATGTGTATGTGCTTGCCCGCGGCAATCGCCTGGCGGACGCGCTCGGGACGCCCACCGGTCGCGGCGCAATCCATGAAGATCCCGTCGGGACCGGCGAAGGCCTCGTCGAGGCTGGTGGTCCAGCGCTGGTTGCCATGCGCCGCCGCCAGAGCAGAAAGCGTCTTCGCATCGCGGCCGACGAGCAGCAGTTCCGGCACCAGGCGGTCGCCGTTGGCCAGCGGCAGGCCGCCTTCCGCGGCGATCGCCAGGAGATTGCCCATGTGCTGGACCGTTCCCATGCGGCCCGTGGCGCCGTTGATGATGACGCCGATCTTCTTCTCAACCATGTGTCCGCAGCCTCCCAACGCGTGTCATGGCATTGTGACGCACTCCTAACGTCGACGCCAAGAGAGTCGCGTAAACACATTAGTCAGGTCATGCAGACTGACGACACTGCATACTCTTTAAGTGTGTTCATGGCCTTGTTGTCGCCTTACACGTACTGATGAACACAAAATTGATTCGCGCTTTGGCTCTGTCTGCACTGTGCACCATTGCACATTCCACCGGCGCGATGGCGCAGCTCGACTTCACGACCTACCGGTTCGGCGATAGCGTTGTGACCACGATCACCGGCATCCGCGGTGACAACATGACCGGCAATTTCACGACGGGCAGCGGCGGCAACACCGGCGGGCTGCTGTTCGGTCTTTCCTCGGGCGCCATCGTATCCAGCAACATCGCGCCGTTTCCGACCGCGACCCCCAACCAATCCAACTATCCCGGTGCGATCAGTAGCACGCCCTACGGTCCGAGCTTCGGCTCGTCGACCGGCATCCTGCGCGTTGCCGGCAGCTACAAGACTACCGCTTCAAGCCCATATGACCTGGGTTATTTATTCGACGCAGGGGCAGCACCCGGATCGCAGCTCACAACGCTGCTCTATCCCAGCGCGCCCGGCGACACGACGCTGTTCACGATCGCCCACAGCAACTTCGGCGATCAACTGGTCGGTAACTACGACACCCGCCTCGCGACGGGCAATGCCTTCATTTACAACATCTCCACCGGCACCTACACGACCAACAACAAGCCGGGGGCGCTCAGCACGACGGCCTATGGCGTCTATGGCAATCGGATCGCCGGCGGCTACGCCAACACGCCCACCGACTTGCATGGCTACATCTATAATCAGGCTACGCATCTCTTCACGACGTACGACGCGCCGGGCGCCACGGTCACGCATTTCGAGGGCATTACCAGCGGCGGCGCATCCAACACCTACAACCTGGTGGCCGATTCGGTCGACTCGGGCGGCGGTGCGCACGCCTGGGCTGTGCACATCGACAGCTCGGGCGTCGCCACCTGGACGGAGATCGCTGTCCCCGGCGCCAGCGTCACCTCGGCGAACTCGATCTATGGCAACGAGGCGATCGGCGTCTATGTGCTGAACGGAGTCACCTACGCCTACACTACGACGATCCCGGGCCTCTACACGCCGGTCACAAATTCGGCCAACCTGTCCTTCACCGCACCGGGCGCATTGGGCATCGCCTCCAACAGTGGCGTCGCCTCTACCACCAGTGGCGACGACGTCGTCAACACGGGCACGGTAACGATGACCGGCGCCAACAGCATCGGCATCTCCGGCGGCACCTATGCCGTCGTCACCAATGCCGGCACGATCGGCGTGAGCGGCGCCGGCAGCACGGCGGTGCAGATGACCAGCACCTACGGCTCGCTCCTGAATTCGGGCACTCTGCGCGCCGCGCCAGGCGGCTTTGCGATCCAGACCGACGGCACCGCCGTGGGAACGCTGGTGGTCAACACCGGCGTCATCGATGGCCAGGTTGCGATCTCGGCGGGTGCCTTGGCGCGCTTCGAGAACAGCGGCTGGATGGGCATCAGCACGGCGGGCGCGGGCACCCAGCAGGCGATCAGCGGCACTTACGCCCAGACAGCCGCCGGCACGCTGTCGCTGCGCGTGTCGCCCACGACCTCCGACAGCCTGCTCGTCACGGGCGTCGCGCGGCTGGCCGGCACGGTCCAGGCGGTCTTCCAGTCCGGTACGCAGTTCGCCAAGAGCTACACGATCCTGACGGCGACCGGTGGGCTCACCGGCACGTTCGGCCAACTGACCACGCTGAACCTGCCCGCTTTCTTCGCCGGCAACCTGACTTATACCGGCACAGACGTGTCCCTGAACGTGCAGGCGGCATCGGGATCGCTGCCCGGTCTCGGCAGCAACCAGCAGACCGTCGGTCGGGTTCTCGACACGGCCTTCAACAGCGGCCCCGGCCTTAACCAGATGTCGGGGCTCTACAGCGTGACCGCCGCGCAATTACCCGGCGTGCTCACGACCCTGTCCGGCAGCAGCGCCAGCGTCGGCCAGTCGGTGACGCTCTCGGCCGGCAGCCAGTTCGCTTCCTTCCTCACCACCCGCGCCGACACGCGCGCGACGCAGCAGGCGGACGCAGGACGCGGCGACGCCGAAGTGGCGGAGGCGTGCGATGTGTCCGTCGCGTGCGACATGGAACATCGCTGGAGCGCCTGGGCCAGCGGTTTCGGCGGCGCGCAATGGATCAATGCCGACTCCAAGACCGGCGCCGCAGGCGGCCAGCAGAGCATCGCCGGCGGCGCGTTCGGCAGCGACTATCGCGCCGGCACAGACACCTACATCGGCTTTGCAGGCGGCGTGAGCAGCCTCAACTATTCGGTTCCCAACAGCGGTGCGACCGGACAGGCGACCGGCGGCCATTTCGGCATCTACGGCCTGCACGGCTGGGACACGCTCTATGTCAGCGGCTCGCTGACCTACAGCCGCTTCGACGGCACGGCCACACGTTCGATCGTCGGCATCGGTCCGACGGAGACGGAAAAGTCGTCTTCGATCTCGCATCAGCTCGCCAGCCATCTCGAGGTCGGCCGGTCGTTCGATACGGGCGGCGCCAAGGTCACGCCGTTCTTCGCCATCGAGCCCGCCCAGCTCTGGCAGCCGGGCGTTACGGAAACGAGCGTCACCTTGAACGGCACGCCGGGCGTCTTCGGCCTGACGTACCAGCCGCAGAGCACGACGTCGTTGCCGACGGTCCTCGGCGCGCAGGTCGACGGCGAGACCCAGTTGAATGCGCGGATGCTGAAGGGCTGGGTGCGCCTTGCCTGGGTGCACGAGCTCCTGACTGCGCGCAGCGTCTCGGCGGGCTTCAACACCCTGCCGGGCAGCAACTTCACCGTCGACGGCGCGACCGCCGCGAGCGACGCTCTGCGGCTCAACTTCGGCGGCAGCTACGCGGTGGCGGCGCAGGTGTCCCTGTTCGCCAACGGATCTGCAGAATTCTCGGACCGTGGCCAGAGCATCGGCGGCACGGCGGGCGTTCGCATGACCTGGTGATCACGCACGCGGCTTGAAGAATAGCCGGTTCAGTTCGCCAGGCCCCAGGATGGCGCCGATCTGGCGGAAGGCGACGTAGGGAAGAAGGACCAGGAACAGGACAAGACTGTGCGCGAGAGCCGCGACCAGCGCCTGCCCGTGGAGCGCGGCGAAGGCCGCGGGGATCGATTCGCCGCGCACCAGGGTTTCGATGACCTTCTCGATCACCGTGAGCAGGATCAGGAAACCCCACATCGCCAGCGCCTGGTAGAGCACCGTGTAGATGCCGCGCCAGTTGCGATTGCGGTCACCGACGTGCAGCCAGTGGCTCAGCAGCACGAATTTCGCGATCAACAGGGATTTCAGAAGCGCGGTGCCGGCATGGGCGAGGCCAACGTGTGCGCCGGCGATCGATGCGGAATAGAGCAACAGAGCAATAAAGCAAACGTACATGTAGAGAGCGACCTGAAGGAATTGCTTCACTTCGCCGCCGACTTTCCAACCCATGATCGTTGGCATCAGATCACTCCTGTGCGCGCCGCAGAGCCAGCGGGCGATGTGCGTTTTGGGCCGCGGCATCCCACATCAGGCGCGGATCGAATCCCTCCGCGGCGAAGATCGTGAGGATGACGACGCCGCAGAAGGCGACGGCGCCGATGCCCGGTGCGATCGTGACTACGCCGCCGAACTGCACGAGCGCACCCAGCAGCGACTCCATGAAAATGTCGACCATCGACCAGCGTCCGATCCAAGCCACGACGTAATAGAGCTTGGTACGCTGCGGCAGCATCCGCGAGGCACCCATCTCGGTGCTCACCAGCGTGATCGCCATCAGCATGATCGCGAGCCCGATAAGCTTGAACATCGGCACGAGCACGCTGGCGAAGAAGACCAGGAGGGCCAGTGGATACATGCCCGAGGACAGGAGCTCCTCCACGCCGCCCAGGATGGTGCTGGGCTGGCCGGCGCCCAGTTGGATCACCGTCAGCACGGGATAGGCATTTGCCGGAATGTAGAGGATGGCCGACGCGATGATGAACGCCCAGGTGCGGTTGAGGCTGTCGGGTTTGCGAGCATGGAGCGCCGATCCGCAGCGGGGGCACTTGGCGTCATGTCCGCTTGAATCGTGGTCTTCCGGGACGCTCACCAAGCCACAGGCCTCGCAGCCGATGGCATGCGGATGGAAATCGAGCGAGGGAACCGCGGGCATTGGACGATGGGTTTGCCCGCGCCGCTCGATCGCCTCCCACACGGTATCGGGATCGAGCACCGTGTCGGCCCAGATCGTCACGAGCGACAGCAGGCCCAGCGCGAAGATCGCCGGGCCGACCTCGATGTTCACCAGGTCGCCGAGCTTGGTGTAGGCCACGAACACGCCGAGCATCAGCACTTCGAGCATCGCCCAGATGCCCATCTTGCGGGAGAACAGGAAAACGCCGCGCAGGTTCGGTGGAAGGTTGGACATGCGCAGGCCGACCAGCACGTAGATCGTGCCGGCGATCTTGCCGAGCGGAGCGATCGCGGTGGTGAAGAAGACCACGAGACCGAGTGGCCACAGACCGTGCTTCACCAGCTCGATCGGTCCGGAGATCAGCGTGGTTGAGTGTTCAATGCCCGCCTTCGAGACCGTCAACAGCATCGCCAGCCACACGATGCCGAACAGCACGAGTGCTGTGCAGTTCAGCGCCAGTGCGCGATTCAACGGATCGCGCCTGGTGCGACGGAGACCGACGCCGCAGCGGACGCAGTCGGAGCGCATGTCGGGACCGAGTGCCGGCACGAGTTGGAACTGCCCACAGCCGAAGCACTCGCGCAGCGCCGGCTCGGTCAGCGGCCCCTCGGGCAGGCGTGGCACGGATCGCGCGCGCAGCATCTAGGCCTGCAGCAACGCGGCCAGCCCGTCGGTAAGTTCGGCCACGGCGTCGGCGATCGCGGCGACCTGGCCGGCGGCATCCTTCGTGGCCACCGGCTTGACGATGCGGAACGTACGCGCGGCCGAGCGCTTGGGGCGATTGAACTCGACGGCCGCTTGCGCGAGCAGCTGCAGGTTGCCGCTGTCGTCGACGTCCAGCCTCTGGATGTTGACGGCCGCGACGGCATTGGGATCGGCGGAGATCGCGCCGCCTTCGCTGTAGACAGTGCAGGCCGGCAGGCGCTCGGACAGGCCGATCACGATTACGCGGCCGAGCATCGTGCCGAGCGGCTCGCCCCACCATTGATTGCTCGCGAGGCCGAGCTTGTTGCCTTCGGACGACCGCACGATCTCGCGGCGGTCGAGATAGCTTGCCAGGCCGATGTCGCGTAGCTGGACGATCTTGGGGCCGCCCGTCAGCACCGGTCCCGGCTTTACGGGGATCGTGTAAAGCACCGGATCGGGCGAGGAGCAGGCGGTCGCGAGCACCGGCATCGCGAGAGCGGGCAGGGCAAGGGACATCATGCGGCGGCGGTTGATCGGCATCGTGTCACTCCTTGCCCGTGGTGGTGCGACCTTTGATCAGCGCTTCAGGATTGCGCGAGAGCAGGTCGGCCAGGGCACGGAATGCCCGCGCCGTCTCGGTCAGTTGCGGCATCAGCCGGTCGAGTTCGCGGTTGAACCTCGAGTCGTTGCCATAGGCGCTGTTCGCCGACGCCACGAGACGGCTCGTCTTGGCCAGCGTGTCCTGGAGGTCGGCCGCGATCGCGGGCAGGCGCGCGAGCGCCGGTGAGGCACCGGCGTCGAGCTTGCGGGCGAGGTCCTGGACGTCGGTCATGGTCTTTTCGAGCGCGGCCAGCGAGTTCTTGAGCTGTGGTCCGTTGACGGTATCGTCGAGACCCTTGGCCATGCCCGCGATGCTGCCGCCGATCGCGGCGAAGTCGATGCGGTTGATCTTGGACAGCAGTTCGTTGGCCGATCGCGTAATGCTGTCGAAGCCGCCGGATTCAGCCGACGGCATGACGAAGGTATCGCCGTCGCGGCCCATTTCCGCAGGCGGCGCGTCGGGCATCTGTTCGATCGCGATGATCTTCTGTCCGCTGATCAGGCTCGGCGCCTGCAGGGTCGCCCGAAAGCCACGTCGGACCATTTCACTGGCGACCACGCCCGGGGGAATGCCCATGGCCGTGGCGGCCGCGGCGGCGCCGGCGATGCGGTCGCCCTCGATCCGGTAGTGTACGGGGGCCACGATGCGATTGGTCGTGGGGTCGAACCTCAATCCCACGTCGGTCACTTCGCCGATCTTCAGACCGTGCAGAGTCACGTCGGCGCCCGGCTGCAGGCCGGACACCGAACCACTGAAATTCGACACCATGTTCAGCTTGCGGCCATAGCCGGCCGACAGCGCCGCCTCGTGGTCGGCGTAGAGCGGGAACTTCTGGTTCGCGGCGGCAACTGGCGCTTTGGTGTCGGGACGGCTTTCGAACGCGATGCCGCCCAGCAAGAGCGCCCTGAACGACTCCATCTGGACATCGACGCCGTTAGGGCCGAGTTTGAAGGACACGCCCGACGCGTTCCAGAACTGCGAATCCTCGTGCACGTATTTGTCGAACGGCGCCTTCACGAAGGCGTGGATCGACACATGCCGGGCCATGTCGGCGAGATCCCAGCCCAGTACCGTGCCAACCTCGAGTCCGCGGTAGAAAATCGGCGAGCCCAGGCTGAGGGAGCCGAGCTTCCTGGTCTCGAGGGTGAAGGTCGTGCCCGGGACGGCGGTGGTCAGGATCGGTGGATACGGGCTGCCGACGAAGTGCTGGCCACGCTTGCCTTTCTCCGTCGACGGCATCATGCCGATGTAGGATCCGGAGATCAGCGTATCGAGGCCGGAGACGTTTCCGGCAAAGAGCTGCGGCTTGACGATCCAGAAGACCGTTTTTTCGCCAAGCAACGGCTCGGCCTCGTGCGTGGTCTCCACGGTGACCAGCACATGGTTGAAATCCGGGGTGACGGCGATGCTCTTCACCGTCCCCATCGTCACGTCTTTGAACTTGAGCTGGGACTGGCCGGCCTGAAGGCCGTCGCCCGAGTCGAAGAGGATCGTGATGGTGGGGCCGCGCTTGGAATAGGTGTCCCAGGCCAGCCACAACGCGATCAGCGCGGCAAGGGCAGGGATGATCCAGACGAGCGGAATGCGGCGCCGACGACGCGCGCCCGCTGTCGGGAGCGGTGCGGGCTTCGGGGAATCGGTCATGGCTTCCTAACTAAACGCATCGTCCACAACAGCGCTCAGGACGAGCACGTCTAATTCACGAATTTACCGGGGATTGTCGCGTTCGACCAGCGCATATCTGGTGTCTTCCATTCCAGCGTGGAACCTGATCGAGTGAAGTGCGGTCTCCTGCGCATCTGCGATGTCACCGACACGGGCCGGTCGCTGGTGTTGAGCAGCTCTGCGCACCGGGTTCTTCTCAAGGCCGAACAGATCAAAAGTGCGCGCCAACCGGCGTCCGCTGTCGTGACTGCCCTTGACCGTCTGCGCGAGACGCCCGGAGCCTTGGGCGTCGGAGCCGTCCCAGATCGGGGAAGTTCCAGGCCTTTTGCAATGCGGGGGTTGCACACGTCGCGTGCACTGTGTGGAATGGTCGTAAGAATATTTCGGTCCTATGCTGATTAGATGACAGTCCGTTGCGCTCAGCCGGCCCGGTAGACCATCTTGGATCAAGCCGTCAGCCCGCCGTTGGTAAAGAGCGCCGTTCAATCGCAGCCGCCGCGTAATCGCGGGCGCTTTCTGTTGCGACCGCGCATCCTGGCCGGCCTGGCGGCCTTGGCGATCGCTGCGGTCTATGCCGGACGCGAGGTCTATCTCCGGTTCACGCACATCTACGAATACGACGCGCGGGTGACCGCCGACATCGTCACCGTGTCGAGTCGGGCGGACGGCTGGATTGTGGAGATGCCCGCGCTCGAAGGCGCGCGGGTAGGGACCAACGACGTGGTCGTGCGGATCGACGACCGCATTGCCCGGCTGCGCAGCGACGCGCTCGCCACCCAGATCAAGAGCGTCCAGGCCGAGCGCGCGCGGCTGGCGGCCGAGCGGCGCATGATCGCCGAGCAGACCGAGGCGGTGATGCGCACCCGCACCTCGGGTGTGACGGTGAAGGAAAAGGCCATTGCGGCGCTCAAGTCGGATCTCGAACTCGCCCGTCTCGAACTCGAACGCAACCGCTCGCTGTTCGATCGCCACGTTGCCAACGAGCGCGCACTCCAGCAGGCGCAGGCTTCGGCTGCCAAGCTCGAGAGCCAGCTGCTGCAGGCGCAGGCTGAATACGAGCAGGCCCAGGGGAGCCTGCACGAAGCCCTGGCCGACCGGTCGCGCCTCGACGTGATCGACGCCCAGGCCGATGCGCTGGAATTCCAGGGAGCCAACCTGCAGGCCCAGCTCGCCCAGCAGGTCGTCGACGTCGAGGACCGCACCATCCGCAGCCCGGTGCCGGCGGTGATCGATCGCACCTTCACCCTGCCCGGCGAGTATGTGGCGTCGGGCCAGCGCATCCTGATGCTGCACAATGTGAACGACGTGTGGGTCGAGGCCAACATCAAAGAGACGCAGATCGGCCAGCTGAAGCTTGGCCAAAAGGTCCTGATCGCGGTCGACGCCTATCCCAACGAGCGATTCGTCGGCACGGTCGGACGCATCGGCAACGCCACGACCGCGCGCTTTGCTTTGCTGCCAACGCCTAATCCGTCCGGCAACTTCACCAAGATCACGCAGAGGGTGCCGGTGAGGATCGATTTCGTCGAAATGCCCAAGCCTCTGTCGCCCGGCATGATGGTCGAAGTCGAAATTGACATACGATAGCGCTCCCCTTCAGACGGCAGCGTTCCTGAGCGAACGCTACGGGCCATCCTACCGCTGGTTCGTGACCGTCACCGGCATGGTGGGCGTCGTGTCGATGGTGCTCGCGATGACGACGGTCAACGTCGCCGTGCCCGACGTCATGGGCGCTTTCGGCATCGGCCAGGACAAGGCGCAGTGGATGTCGTCGGCCTACTCGGCCACGATGACGGCAGGCATGCTGATGAACGCCTGGGTGACCGGCATCCTGGGCGAACGACGGGCCTTCGTGGGCTCGCTGGCGTTCTTCTCGATCGGCGCACTGCTGGGCGGCATGGCGCCGACGGAAGACACGCTGATCTTCGCCCGCGTGCTGCAGGGCTTTTCCGCCGGCATCGCCCAGCCTTTGGTGATGGCGACCATCTTCACGGTCTTTCCGCCGGAGCGCCGTGGCTCGGCGATGGGCGTGTTCGGCTTGGGCGTGGTGTTCGCACCGGGCATCGGTCCGACTCTCGGCGGCATGATGATCGAGTATTTCTCCTGGCACTATGTGTTCTACATCTCGCTGCCATTCTGCGTGCTGGCGGCGGGGCTGGGGTTGATCTTCATGCCGACGCGGCCCTTGCCCGAGAAGATCCCGCCGTTCGATTGGCTGGGCTTCGGCCTGTTGTGTGCGGCGCTGCTCGGGCTGATGACGGGCATTGCCGACGGCCAGCGCGAGGGCTGGAGCTCCGGCGAGATCGTGTTCCGGCTCTGCGCCGGCATCGGCGCCAGCATCGCCTTCGTGCTGTGGGAGCTCTACACGCCGCGGGCGCTGCTCGACGTGCGCATCTTCGCCAACCTCGAGTTCTCCGCCGCCGCCCTGATCGCCTTCATCTTCGGCGCCGGCATGATGGGCTCGACCTATGTGATGCCGGTGTTCGTCCAGACGATCATCGGCTTCACGCCATTGCTGGCGGGGCTGATGATGATGCCTGCGGGCATCATGCTGGCGTTTATTTTTCCTCTGGCGGGTCGCATGGCCGACGCGATCCCGGCCTCGACCATGATCATCGGCGGGCTGCTGCTGTTCTCGTCGGGCTTCGCGCTGATGTGCACGGCCGACGTCGACACGACGTTCTGGACGCTGGTCGGTATGGTGCTGGTCTCGCGGCTGGGCCTGGGCTTCATCAATCCCAGCCTCAATGCCTCGTCGTTG